>Ga0209952_1000106_pt1 | contig 350515 bp, 274 predicted proteins | sample ThiBiot_750_biof_2_FD_183951 | JGI IMG/M metagenome (GOLD analysis project Ga0209952, IMG submission 183951) | Wastewater bioreactor microbial communities from Cape Town, South Africa - Thiocy_cont_750_biof (SPAdes) | ecosystem: Engineered > Bioreactor > Thiocyanate-remediating >... | reverse complement strand
GGCGGCTCTGGAGGATGAACGTAACGCCAGAGGTGCGAAAGTGAACTGGCAATTTACAAATGCCAAAGCTCGCCAAAAGCTGCAAAATCGTTATCCTACTTATCAATCAATTCTAGACTAACTACTAGTCTTATGCAAATAAAGAAGTTAAAACACGTTCAACGTTTGCCTATAAAAGGCACGTTCATCGTTCAACGAAAGGGGTTTTTATGAGTGAAAGAGACGAATTGCGCTTGAGCCAGCGCATTGACGATTATCTTGAAGATTTATTCGTGCCGAAAGACCCGGTCTTTGCGGAAACGCTGGCGGAAATGGACCGGAACGGCTTGCCCGGCATCAACGTATCCGCGAACGAGGGCCAGCTAATCTATATGCTGACAAAACTTTCGGGCGCCCGTAAAGTCCTCGAAGTCGGCACCCTGGGGGCCTACAGCACCATCTGGATTGCCAGGGCCTTGCCCCCGGAAGGCCGAGTTATCACCCTGGAATACTCGCCCAAACACGCCGAGGTGGCCCGGCGCAACCTGGAACGGGCCGGGCTGAGTGACCTGGTCGAGGTACGGGTCGGGGCCGGGCTCGATACCCTCCCCAAAATCGCCGCCGCCGGAGAAGGGCCGTTTGACCTCTTTTTCATTGATGCCGATAAGACCAATTATCCCGGTTATCTCGATTGGGCCCTCAAGCTTTCCCGGCCTGGTAGCCTGATTTTAAGTGACAATTTGCTGCGTAACGGCAGTGTCATGAACGCCGGGCAGCCCGGCAGCGACGAATCCAACGACATCATTGCCGGGTACAATCGCCAGCTTGCTACCGACCCGCGCCTGGAATCCATAATCATCCCACTCAGCCGGGGTCACGTGGATGGGCTGGGTGTGTCAATAGTCAAAAGCTAATTAATATAGTATACTAACCAAAATGCCTGCTTCTTAAATATTAAGAAGCAGGCTGGTTTCTTTTTGCCAGTTGGATTTGAGCCTGAAAAATAGAGGGAATGTCTGACCGCACCTGGTGTGAGTTTGCTTGTTTAATTAAGGGAAAGGTTTTCATTTGATGTATGGTATCGTCCTGGCCGGTGGAGTAGGTTCCCGGTTGTGGCCGCGCAGCCGCAATAACAGCCCCAAACAATTACTTGACCTCGTATCGGAACGCACAATGATTCAGGAAACGGTCGACCGGCTCAAAAAGTTGATGCCCCCTGAAAATATTACGATTGTCGTAGGGGAAAGCCACGCCGACCAGGTGCGGGTTCAGTTGCCGGAATTGCCGGAGGGAAATATTTTGATTGAGCCGGTCGGGCGCGGCACCGCCCCGGCCATCGGCCTCGGATTGGCTCGTATCCGCGCCCTGGCCGCTGCGGCGGGCGACAGCGACCCGGTTATCGGCTCTTTTCACGCCGACCACGTCATTACGAACCCGGAAGGTTTCTGCCAGGTGGTACGCGCCGCCGCTCACGTGGCCGAGGACGGCTATATCGTGACCCTCGGTATCACCCCGGACCACCCTCATACCGGTTACGGTTATATCGAACGCGACGGTCTTATTAAGGAAGTGGACGGCCTGCCCGCCTACCACGTTGCCCGCTTTGTCGAGAAACCGCCCAGGGAAACCGCCGAACAATACCTGGCGACCGGGCGCTATAGCTGGAATAGCGGCATGTTTATCTGGAAGCTTTCGGTCATCACCGAGGAATATGCCGCCTATCTGCCGGAGCTATCGGCCCAGTTAGCCCAATACGCCGAAGCGACCGGGCCGGAAGCCGCCGCCATCTGGAACAGCCTCAAAAGCGAAACTATCGACGTGGGTATTGCCGAGAAATCGCACCGTATGGCCGTTTTACCCGCCGATTTTGGTTGGAGCGACGTGGGCGACTGGTCGGTCGTGGCCGACCTGATAGCCTCGCGCCACCCTTCCGAAGAAAATAACGCCGTGGTCGGTCATCACCTGGGCTTCGATACCTCCAACTCCCTGATTTATGGCGGCAACGAAAATAAGTTGATTGCCACCATAAACGTCAAAGACTTTATAATTGTAGATTTGCCCGATGTTTTGCTGGTTGCGCCTCGCAGCGAGAACCAGGAGGTCAAGCGGATTGTGGAAAGACTGCGCCAGGAGGGGCTGGAAAAATTCCTCTAAACCCTTTATAATTGGGGCACTCTATTGACCAATTCAACTAATCTCTTACGGACCTGCATGGAGAACCTTGTATTATGAAAAGGCTCCGTAACGCGGAAGGGCGTTTCTTCTGGGCGCTGGCCGCCGCCGGAATTCTCATCGCCCTGGCCCTTATCGTGGGGTCGAATATACAGCGCAGCAACGCGGAAATTGTCCAATCCACTTATCGTACCTCCTATGTTACACGTGGCGAAATTGAGGAAGTGGTCAAAGCGCCCGGCCTGGTGACGGCCCGGACGGCTGATTTGACCTTCCAGGCCAGCGGCGTTATCAGCGATGTGCTGGTACGGCCCGGTCAGGTGGTCCAGGCTTCCCAGGTCTTGAGCCGGCTTGACTCCCGCGAGGCCGAAGCGCAGCTTTCGGCGGCCCAGGCCGGTCAGAAGGCGGCCCAGAATAACCTCGATTCCATCAAGTCCGGGGTGAACGCGCAGCTTGCCGATGCCCAGCAAAACCTAAAAATCGCCCAGGCCCGCCTGGCCCAGGTCCAGGGCGTGACCGGTACGCCCGATCAACTGGCTGCTGCCCAGCACGCCGTAGACGCGGCGGTTTACCGCTACAACGTCGTTGTTTCCAAAACCAACGTGCAGGATGTGAATTCGGCGAACGCGGCTTTGCGCCAGGCTCAGGCGAACCTGGCCCTTTTACAGACGCCCGCCTCCAAGGCTCAACTCGCCCAGGCCCAGGCCAGGGTTGACGCCGCCACTCAAAACCTGGAAAAGGTCAAAAGCGAACGCGCCAGCGCTGTCGAGCAGGCCCAGTTAGATGTAACCAAAGCCCAGAATGGGCTCGATGCCGCTAACGCCACCTATAACCAGATTCATAACGAACTCTATAACCCTGACGGAACCGTAAAAGATACCACCACCCAGGCTGACCTGGACCGCGAAACCGCCGCCAAGTTGGGGGTTGACCAGGCCAAGATAACCCTCGACGCCGCCCAGAAAGCCCTTACTGCCGCTACCGCGCTTCAGACTTCGGCGGTAAAAGAAGCCGAGGCGTTACAGATTGAAGCGCAGTCGGCCCTGGAGAATTTGCAGGATGGGCCGTCCCAACAGGCTATTTTGAGCGCCCAGGCCGCCGTGGATAAAGCCCAGGCCGATTATGACGCGGCGGTGGCCGGGGGTCCGACCCAGGATGAGATTGATGCAGCCCAGGCCGATATTGACCAGGCTAAAGCTGTCCTCGACGGTCTTAACAAAGGCGGCAACCCGGCGGATATCCAGGTTGCCCAGGCCGAGGTAGATAAATACCAGGCCCAGGTGAATACTCTTTCCAAGGGGGCGTCCGCTGCCGACCTGGCAAAGGCCCAGAGCGATTTGGACCAGGCCACCGCCCAGGTGAAGCAGGCCGAGCTTAAACTCGAACAACTCAATTTGCTGGCTCCCTTTAACAGCGTAGTCGAAAGCATCAATGTCGCCGCCGGTCAGGCCATTGCGCCCGGCCCGGTCGCGGTTACCCTGGTTGACCTCTCGAAACTTTCCTTTGAAGCCAGGGTTGGCGAGAGCAGTATCCAGCGGATTAAACTGGGCCAGTCGGTCCGGGTTTACTTTGAGGGTATCCAGGGCGTCCGGCAAGACCCTTTCCTCGGCAAGGTTAGCCTTATTTCTAGCAGTTTGAAAAACCCGACCGCCAGCGGCACCACCGAGGACAGCCGCAGCCTGAACGTCCCGACGCCGAATCCCCTGGCGACCCCTTCCGGCGACCAGAGTGGCTTCCCGGTTACGATTACCCTGGACCAGGATACCGAGCTTTCCAGTCTCAAACCAGGTATGACCGGGCGGGCCCGGTTCGTGCTGGGTAGCAAGCCCGATGCTTTGCTGGTGCCAAAAATCTCTGTAAGAAGCCTTGAGGTCGGTCCGGTGGTAGATGTGGTCTTGCCGGACGGCCTGATTGTAGCAACCCCGGTCACGGTTGGCTTAATTGGTGATGATTACGTTGAAGTGACCGACACCGGTCTATTGCGTGAAGGTGATAAGATAGTGCTGTACGGGACGGCCCCGGTACCACCTTTGCCTACAGCTACCGCCGATGCGGGCGCGCCTGCCGGGACGCCGGGTGCTGGCTCTACGCCAGGGGCTACCCCTGGGGTTGCTGGCAGCCCTAACGCCACCGCTCAGCCCGGTTCGACCCCTGCCCAGACGCCGATTGTGGTTTCGACTGTGACCCCTGCCGGTTCGCTGGCAGCCCAAACCAGTGTCGCCGCAACCACGGCTGCCGTGACGACGGTCCCGGCTGGCACGGGGACTACCGCCGCGTCTTCCGAGGGCCCACCACCCCCGCCGACCACTACCGTGTCTGTTACGACTGCCGTTTCGACCTCCCCGGCATCCTCCGCAGCCGCCGGGGCCGGGGTCTTTTCGAACAAACCTACCCCCACACCCAGGGGTTAACTGGAAACAGGACAGCACTCTAACCGAATCAGGAGCTGGCAAAAGCTTTAAGAGAGATTAATGAATAATATAGATAATGGCAGTCCTGATAAGAATACGGTCCCTATGCAGACACCTATCCAGACGACCGGCTCGATGCGCCGCTTGCTGGCCGAAGACCCTGCCCGTCGCCCGGTCCGGGGTGGTGGAGGCCAGTTCTGGATGCGCTTTGTCATTCCAACTATCCTGGTCCTGACCCTGGTAATAGGTGTGGGAATCCTGGCCTACAGTTTTGGCGTCAGCCGGGGCAAGGGCAATTCCAACTCGGAGCGCGACCAGTTTTTGGAGGCGCGGGCAGCGGCCTGGAACGCCACGGCGACCGCTCAATCTTCCGGGACGGGCAGTGGTGAGACTACTACGGCGGCAATCGTCCCCCAAAACAGCTTTAATGTAAGCACCTCGATTTATGCTCGCGTGGACAAGATTGACGGCGCTAAAATCACCGTTTTGCTGCTCAGTTCGGCGGGCCAGCCTTCCGGTAACACCGCCACGCTCAATATTATTTCCGGCAAGACCCAGGTCTGGCGGAACGTGCCGAGCCAGACGGTCCAGCTAACCGTAGGCGACACTATTTTGTTTGCGGGCACACCCAACGGCACCAACACCTATGATGCCGATACGGTCGTGGTGCTGTCCGCCAGTTCGTAAACGGTTGGACGTTAGCCGGGGAAAATACTAAAATTCCCTGGAAGGTATCTTGGATTTTCCGGTAAGCGCAATTTGGCAAAAACTTTAACCGATTGAAATGGTTTGCGTGAGGTCGTTAGCGGTTGAACGACATTTGGCCGGGTTTTCCGGCTTTTTCTTTTTGCGGACAGATTAAAAACCAGGAGGGTTTTGATGAAAATATGCCGGGTAATACTGCAAGAAGTCGGTTCGGTCCTGGCTGCCGTCGGTGAGGACGAACAGGTGCGGGTATTGCGCCTGCCTTTGCAGGAAGGGCAGCGCGAAGTGGTGGACGTTGTTTCGTGGGATTTGCTTCTGACCAGTGCGGGGGACCGCCCCCTGGCCGCCTATGTGGCCGAAATCAGCGAAGGAGCGGAGGCCCTGGGTAGTTTCGCCGACCTGGTAGCGCAGGGCCGGGTCTTGACCCCGCTCGACCGCCAGGAGGTCTGGGCTGCCGGGGTGACTTACTGGCGCAGTCGCCAGGCCCGCATGGAGGAATCGGATACCGCCTCTAAAATTTATGACCTGGTTTACGATGCCGAGCGGCCCGAACTCTTTTTCAAGGCGACACCCCACCGGGTAGTCGGGCCGGGCGGTGAAATCGCCGTCCGACAGGATAGCAAGTGGTCGGTGCCGGAGCCGGAACTGGCCGTCCTGCTCGATAACAAATTAAATTTTATCGGGTTTACGGTCTGTAACGATGTCAGCTCTCGCGACATCGAAGGAGCTAACCCCCTCTATTTGCCCCAGGCCAAGGTCTATGACGCCTGCTGCGCGGTCGGTCCGGCTGTCTTGCTGGTGGATAGTTTGCCGGAAAAGCCGGAGTTAAGGATGGAATGTACCATCAAACGGGATGGCCTGGAGGTATTTCACGGTGGGGCCAGCACCGCCCAGCTAAAACGGACCCTGCCCGAACTTATCGGCTACCTGGGTCGTTCGAACAGTTTCCCCGAAGGCGTTTTGCTTTCGACCGGGACCAGTATTGTTCCGCCGGACGATTTTACCCTGCAAGCAGGTGACCTGGTGGAAATCGAAATTGAAGGAGTCGGTATCCTGGCGAACCCGGTCAAGGTGGTTTAAGCCCTGGGTTTAGAAGTATGTTAGAAGCCGAAAGCCGGGTGCGGTTAGGCAAAAAAATAAGTCCGGGAGCCTTTTAATCTCGGACTTATTGTGGGTATGAATGATGGTTGTAGAATACTTTCTTTTAGTGTCTTGCAAAGGCAAAAATCTCTTTACAAGAAACTGAATTATCCATTTATTTGAATTGATGATTGTTATGTGCTAAACTTTGTTCAGGCCAGAGAAATTCTGGTCAAACCCTTCGCAGGCGTTCACTCCACTGGAACGCTTGCACCACCCCATGCCCTTGCAAGCTAACCCTTCTTGCAAGGGCCTATTAATTTACTAATCTCATTCCCCCCGTCATATAGATTAACAGGGCTGCTAGCAATTCGTTTGAAGTTTGCTAAGCAATTTTAAAAATCTGTGTAACTTCTTTAAAATGACAAAGCCTCTCTACCAAAATACGGTTGATTGGCTTCATCGGGAATTACCTATCCAGGTTCATTTTTATTCTTTGAGCTTAAAAATAGCCAGCAGGGTCTTCCATTCCCAGCGAACCTTTGTGTTTAAGGGGGTGGTAGTGTATAATTTGGGCTGAAAAACCTACGATTAACTAGAAAAACCGAGAAAACAGGCTGTGACAGAGCAAAGCAGGATTCGTAACTTTTGTATTATCGCCCATATTGACCACGGCAAATCTACCCTGGCCGACCGTTTGCTTGAATATACCGGCACTGTTGCGCACCGGGATATGCAGGCCCAGTTGCTCGATTCAATGGACCTCGAACGCGAGAAGGGGATTACCATCAAAGCTCGCGCCGTCCGCATGAACTACCGGGCCGACGATGGCCTCGACTACGAGCTAAACCTGATTGACACTCCCGGCCACGTAGACTTTACCTACGAGGTCAGCCGCAGCCTGACCGCCTGTGAAGGCGCTATCCTGGTCGTGGACGCCACCCAGGGCATCGAGGCGCAGACCCTGGCGAACCTGTATATGGCCGTCGAGCAAGACCTGTCGATTATCCCGGTCATCAACAAAATAGATTTACCGGCGGCGCAGCCCGAAGTGGTTGCCACCGAAATCGAGAAGACCATCGGGCTTTTGCGTGAAGAAATGATTGAAGCCTCGGCCAAAATGGGTGTCGGCATCAAAGAAATTCTCGAAGCGATTGTTCAGCGGGTGCCGCCGCCCAAAGGTGAGCCGGATAGCCCTTTACGCGCCCTTATTTTCGACAGTCATTACGATGCTTACAAAGGCGTTATTGCCTACTGCCGGATTATTGACGGCAAGGTGCGCTCGGACGATGTTATCAAGATGATGGCGACCGACAAAAACGCGGCAATCCTCGAAGTGGGTGTTTTCCGGCCAAACCCGTTCCCGGTCAAAGAACTGCTAACCGGGGAAACCGGCTATATCGCTACCGGGCTTAAAGTAGTGGCAGACTGCCAGGTGGGTGACACCATTACCCTGGCGAAAGAACCGGCCCACAACCCGCTCGAAGGTTATCGCCCGGCCAAGCCGATGGTTTTCGCCGGGATTTACCCGATTAACAGCGACGACTATACCGAACTGCGCGACGCCCTGGAAAAGCTCAAGCTGAACGACGCCTCGCTGATTTACCAGCCCGAAACCTCGGCGGCGCTCGGTTTTGGGTTTCGTTGCGGCTTCCTGGGCCTCCTGCACATGGAAATCATCCAGGAGCGGTTGGAGCGCGAGTACAACCTGGAACTCCTGGCGACCGCGCCGAGCGTGGAATACCACATTATGCTCAATAATGGCGAAATTATCGAGGTGGACAATCCCAGCGATATGCCTGACCCCGGCGAGTTCTCCGAGATTGAAGAACCCTGGATGAACATCTCGATTATCACGCCGACCCGCTATATCGGGGCCATTATGGAACTGGTGACAACCCGGCGCGGGGTCTATAACAAGATGGAATACCTGGACGAGACCAGGGTCAACCTTGGCTATGAAATGCCGTTGGCTGAGCTTATCGTCGATTTCTACGACCAGCTAAAGTCGCGGACGCAGGGTTATGCTTCGCTTGATTACAGCTTTAGCGCCTATAAGCAGGCGGACCTGGTAAAGCTCGACATCCTGGTGGCCGGGACCCCGGTAGACGCTCTTTCGCTGATTACCCACCGCGACAAAGCCTTCTCGCAGGGCCGGGCCCTCACGACCAAACTGCGCGCCCTGATACCGCGCCAGTTGTTCGAGGTGCCGATTCAGGCGGCGATTGGTTCAAAGGTGGTCGCCCGCGAAACCATTAACGCGATGCGCAAGAACGTGCTGGCGAAGTGTTACGGCGGTGACATTACCCGTAAGCGCAAGCTGCTTGAAAAGCAGAAAGAGGGTAAAGCCCGCATGAAGATGGTAGGCAACGTCGAAATCCCCCAGGAAGCCTTTATGGCGGTCCTCAGCCTCGATGACGACTCCCAGAGCGGCAGCAAGAAGTAGTACACTAACCCGCGAGAGCTTCTTATGAAGAAAGTACTGCTTGTAGGTATTTCAGGGGTTGGTAAATCTTCGGTAATTACAGCCCTGGCCGGGCGGGGTTACAAAACGGTTGACGCCGATACCGCCGAGTGGTGCGAATGGGTCGCGGTTGCTAATAGCGTTGACGAATTTGGTTCTTCGGTCGAACCGGAGCGGGATTGGGTCTGGCGGGAGCATCGGATAAGCGCCCTGTTGTCCGCCAATGACGCTCCCATCTTGTTTGTAGCCGGAACCCCGACCAATGTCGTGAAATTCCTCCCACAATTCGATTCAATTATTCTGCTGAGCGCACCTGACCCGTTTATCGTGGAAAGGCTGGCAACTCGGACCACCAATTCTTACGGCAAGCAATCCTACGAATTGGCCCGTGTCCTGGGCCTAAAGCAGGAAGTCGAGGCGCGCCTGCGGAGGATAGCGAACTATGAGCTAGACACCTCGATCCCCCTGGACGAGGTGGTGGACACCTTGCTTCGGCTTGTTGGCTAATGCATCTTAAAGTCCGGCACCGTCACGATTAACATTCCCGGCGACCAGTCCTCGGTCGCGGCCAGGAGAGTACCGTCCGGACCCAGGAGATAGCCACCGCCCGGAAAGTCTTCGTCCCTGGTGCGCCCGGCCTGGGTCGCCACCGCGATATAGATGTTGTTCTCGCGGGCATAGCGGCCCAATTTGGTCTCGCATTCGCCTTTCCACCAGTTATACCCGCTTTCCCAGTTGCGCTCGGCCTGAGAGCCGTAGAGACCGGGTGCGGCGGCTTCCAGGATGAATCTCGCGCCAAACCGGGCATATTCTTCGAACAGCCCCGGATTGTTGATGTCGGCGCAGATGGTTACGCCAAAAGGGCTACCGGTGCCGGAAATAGTTTCTAATTCATGGCCGGGGTCGAAAAAGGGCGTTTCGTCGCCTTCGATGGTTATTTTGCGGTAGTAGCCGAGCAGTTGGCCCTGGTGAGCAACCAGTTGGGTGATAAACGGTTTGCCGCCCGGTTGAGGATTTCTTTCCACGATACCGGCCAGCAGGGTCATGTCGTGACCCCGGCTCATTTCCACGAAACGTTTGACGGCGGGGCTGCTCAGGGTCAGAATGGCGTCGAGGTCTTTTTCCGGGTTAATGTAGCCGGTGATGCTCATTTCGGGAAACAACACGATTTCAACGTTTTGGGACAGGGCCTGGTTGACATAATCCTGGATGATTTGTAGATTTTGCTCGATGGCGGCTTTCTCGCAAACCATCTGGACGAGTCCGATTTTTACAGGCATTTTCTTCCTCAAATCTTTAATTCTTATAAAAATTTCGACTGACATTATATGCCAGAACAGGTCATAATTATAGGCGGTGGGGTGGCGGGTTTGTGCGCTGCTGTCTGCCTGGCCGAACGCGGCCTTGCGCCCCTGGTGCTGGAAGCGGACCCGGCGGTCTTTGGGGGCCGCCTGAGCGAAAAACCAGCCGCGAGTTTTGCCTACCCCGAAAATACTCCACCAACGGTTTTCCCGGCGGAACACGGTATCCACGGTTTCTGGGCCCAGTACCACAACCTGAAGGGTCTGCTGGCCCGGCACGGCATCCGGCCTGAATTCGTACGAGCTGACCGCCAGGAATGGGTCCACGGTGACGACAAGCGGGTTAGACGGGCCGAAATGGGCCGGGTAGTGCGCCGGACCTGGTGGCCTGCCCCTTTTCACTACGGTGCCCTGTGGTTCCGGCCTTCCTTCTGGCGGATGGTCGGCTGGCGGGACTGGCTTTCGATCCCGGCGGTGCTGGGGAGCCTGGTGGTGGCGGTCGGGATTGACCCGCTGGCCGAGTACAAAAAAATGGAAGGGCTGACTCTGGCCGACTTCTGTAAAGGCTGGCCCCCGGCCATCCGGGCCTTCGTGGCTTCGCTGGCCCGGAGCGGTCTTTCCGCCCACCCCGAAGACGTGCCTCTATCCGGGTTTATCGCCTTTCTCCGCTTTTATAGCCTGCTGCGCCGGGACAGCCAGGGTTTTGAATACCTGGCCGGGGATTCGGGCAAGGCCGTTATCGAGCCGCTGGTAGATCGTCTGGCCCAACTCGGTGGCACCGCTTTAACAGGTTGCCGGGTCGAACGTCTGGATAGACTTGAAAAGGGCTGGCGGGTGGTCCTGGAAGATGGCCGTACCTACGAAGCCCCAGACATGGTACTGGCCTGTGATGCGCCCGGCACTCGACAGATAATGCTGAACAGCCCGGCCACCCAGGAGTTAGCAGCAAAATTTCACTGGCCGCGGGGGTTAGAAACTGTTGTAATCCGGCTCTGGTTTGCCGGGAAACCGCCTCAGAAGGACGAGGCCGGCATTCTAAGCGGCGATTTCGCGGCGGACAACTTCTTCTGGCTGCACCGCTTCCAGACCGTCTTTAAGGAGTGGCACCGCGAGACCGGCCACACCGCCCTGGAGGCCCACATCTATGGCCCGCCCGAACTGCTCCTCGAACCCGACGATGTGCTGCTGGAAAAAGTTACCACCGACTTTGCCCGGATTTACCCCGCCCTCAAGGATAAGGTCATTCACCGGACTTTCAGGCGCAATCCCCCGGTCCACACCCTTTTCGCAATCGGCACCCTGGCCGAACACCTGGGTATCCGTACGCCCTGGCCTGGCCTGTTTTGTTGCGGGGACTGGGTGCGCCATCCCAGCCCGGCGCTCTTTTTAGAAAGAGCCTGCGTGACCGGTATCGAGGCGGCCAACGCGGTCTTGCAGGCCCAGGGTCAGCCCGTCTTTCCACTCGTCCCGCACCGCAAACCCGAAATAATCTCGCGGTTCGTGGGCGGTTATGTCCGTATGATGCGGTCTTCTATTCGCGGCTCCCGCTAAATCTGTGTAAAGACTCTGTTTCTGTCATTTCGAATGTTGTCAAGAAATCTCAACGTCTTTGGCGAATTTTGCAGTCGTAAATGTTTGGAATCGAAATGTGTAAAGAGAGGTAATTTGAAATGGAGTCCAAACCTACCAAAAAGACTGGTGTTTTGATATTGTACTTTACCTCTGTTGTCTGTCTTCTTTGGGCCTGTGTGATAGGTTGGGTTAGCTGGTTAACCCAATATTATTTTCTCACAATTATAGTTTTAGTCTTTCTAGTTCTTGCAATAATTAGTTTTTTTCGAGCAAGAAAATTTTCCAGTCTTGGGTGAGCACATTCCCTTAATATGGGAATGACTCCGAGTTACACCGGGATCAGCGAAAGGGTCATTTTGTAGTTATCCAGGCCGGGGCCAAAGCCATCCTTAATGATTTCTCGGACTTCAAAGCCGTAGCGGGCGTAAAAAGCGACGGTGTGCTGGCTGGTCTGGATTGTCACCGTTTTCAGGCCGGGAATTTGCCGGATTCGTTCTAGGCGGCCTTCGGTTAGAAAGCTCCCGATGCCCTGCCGGTGTTTTTGCCGGTTTATCATGCCCCAGGTTAAATTTGCCTCGCCGGTTTCGTCTGTGAAGGCAATCCCGCCACATCCCAGGATGTCGCCATTGTCTTCAACCACAAAATACTCACCAATCTTTTTATCGAGAAAGCGGCTGAATTCAGCGCGTTCGTGCGGCAAAAAATAGGGGTCGAGATTGCTGTCAAACAGGTCCAGGCAAGCGGCTTTATCCTGGGGAGTATATTCGCGTAAAATCATCAAAATCCTCTGATCATCTTTGGGTTTTAAAGCCGTTTAGTCATAACCTGGATATTATGGCATGAAAATCAAGAATTGACATAACATTTTTTATATATCTCTTGTGAGCGCAAATTCGAAGGGTTATAATAAGCTAAACGGACCACAGCCAGAGCGGGCTAAATCATCGTGCGCAAAGTAGCTTAAGAATTAGCTCACAAAGAACGAAAGTTTCATGAGGGACTCCTCTTATTTATCGCAACAAATTTACTTGTAGTAACAACTATTTTCAGGGACTCCGAAAAACTCAATAAAGTGAATAAGGCCCTTGACTGCTTTAACCCCCGCCCAAGTTACCAAATTCTGAGCAGCGTCCCTCCATTCACTGATAACACAATTAGTACGTTGCTGTCACATACTATTCTGAACACTAAGGAGGCAAACCACCGTGGTTTTGAAAGAGCGATCACCCTGGTTAGTTTTTGCAGCATTAATGCTAGGTCTCAGCACCATCCTGGCCGTCTCCGGTACGACGGTTGCCAGGGCTGACGACAGCCAATTCTTTCCCCTCACCGGGCATTCTATCAGCGGGAAATTTTTAGAATATTGGACAAATAACGGCGGTCTGCCGGTCTTTGGCTATCCCATTACGGACGCCCAGGTTGAAACCGATTCCGAAACGGGCCAGGCTTACCTGACCCAGTGGTTCGAGCGCAATAGTTTCCAGTTGCACCCTGAAAACGCCGGGACCAAGTATGAGGTCGAACTTGGCCTGCTCGGCAAACGCCTGACCGCTAACCGTATCCAGAATGACCCGGCTTTCAAACCGACCAAACCCGCCGCCGGGGCTTACTTCGAACCGGCAACCCAGCATAATATTGACAGCCGGTTCTACACTTACTGGACCAATAACGGCGGCCTGGACCGTTTTGGCTATCCCATTTCAGAGGCCCAGCAGGAAACCGACCCGGCGACCGGGCAGACCTTTTTCGCGCAGTGGTTCGAGCGGGTCAGGATGGAATATCACCCTGAAAACCCTATCGCCTATGTAGTGGAATTGGGTCTACTCGGTAATGAAATCCAGAATTCCACCCCCGATATGGTCTTGCACCTTTTCTACACCGCTATCAATAACAAGACCTTTCAGCAAGCTTATAACTACTGGGAAACGCCCACCAAGACCTTACCCGCCTACGACCAGTGGGTGGCCGGGTACAAAAACACTTTCTCGGTAATCCTGAGTTCCGGGCCGTACCGGATTGATGTCGGGGCGGGGAACGCCTATGCCCCGGTGCCGGTGGTACTGGTGGCAACCCAGTTGGACGGCTCCAAGCAAACTTATTTCGGCTGCTATGTCACGCACCGGCCCAATATCATCGCGGATATGCCCTGGGCCATTCTCAGGGGGACTATCCAGCAGGACTCGTCCGGGGCCAGTGTCCAGGCTCTGCTCCTGGACGCGGCCAAGGTTTGCACCACCGCCTAGCTCACCAATTTTAGCGTAACAAAAAAGCAGCCTCCTACTTTTGTGGGAAGCTGCTTTTTCTTTGTCATTCCGAGCGAAGTCGAGAAATCTCAGCGCCGTTGGCGCAAGTTAAATCCTGATTGAACACACGAAACTAGCGGGCGCTGGTGACCGGCTGCCGGGTGGGGGCATCGGTTTTGGGACCATTTTTGCGGCCACCAAAGAAACGCCGGAATTCGCCTTTCTCCCAGATTACCAGCAGCATCGAGGCGTTAAAGATACTCGAATAAGTCCCGCTGATAATACCAATCAGGAGCGCCAGCACGAAGTTGCGGACGGTAGCGCCACCAAAGAGGTACAGGGCCGAAAGGGTAAAGATAACCGTCAGCGAGGTGTTTAGGGACCGGACCAGGGTCTGGACCAGGCTATGGTTGACCAGCGAGTCGAACGGTTCGCCGGGAGTGCGAATCTGGTTCTCCCGAATACGGTCGAAGACTACAATCGAGTCGTGAACCGAGAAACCGATGACCGTTAGCAGGGCCGTAACAAACAGGGAGTCAATTTCCACCCCGAAGAAGTAGCCCAGGATGGCGAAGATACCCAGCACCACCAGCACGTCATGGACCATCGCGAAGATAGCGCAGAGACCATAACGCCAGGGCCGTTTCACCTTGCGGAAGGCGTAAGCCAGGTAAGCCAGGATACCAATCGAAGCCAGGATTACCGCGACAAAGGACCGGGTAGTCACTTCCCCGGCGACGGTCGGGCCGGAAGTGGTCAGGCCGAGTTTCTGAGGGTCGAAGCCATTGGCGGTGCCGAACTTCTGGGTCAGGGCGTTGGTCAGGACCGTCTTTTCGTCGGTATTGTCGAAAATCTGGCCGGTGCGGACTACTACCAGGCCGTTATCGCTTTGCTGGGCGATAGCCTGGAAAGCCTGGCGCTGGCGCTGGGCCAGCAGGTCCAACTCCGCCTGGTTTTTGTCTGGTTTGGTCTGCAACTGGGTTATAAAAGTGGCGTCGGCGCTCTTTAAGGTGTTTTCGATGTCTGCCCCGGCGGGAACCTTGTCTTTATTGAAATAGATGTCCCAGGAGGTACCCCCGGTGAAGTCAATACTGGCCCGCAACCCGCCCAGCAGGATAAAGATTACCCCAGGAAGGATAATTACCAGCGAGATAACGATAAAGGTCCAGCGGTGTTTAACTAAATCAAGCGACTTTTTCATTCTAAATTCTTTCTCTTTCCTCTTTCAAAGGTAGCGCCGGGATGCTTTGCATTAAACCCGGCGTCTCCTTTTAGACCTGCTGAACCTCTTCTGCTTGCCGCCGGGTCCGGTTCATACCGAACCACCAGCCGCCCCTGGTCAGGTGGCGCTGGCTGCCGGTTATCAGGAACATCAGGCGCAGGAAAGTGTGGGTGACCGTGATAGCCGTGAACATACTGCACAACACACCGATAGCCAGGGTCAGGGCGAAGCCTTTAATGGTACTGGTGCCGGTGAAGTCGCCAAACCAGTAAAGGATACCGCAGGTAATCAGGGTCGAGATGTTGCTATCCCGGATGGAGGGCCAGGCGTTGCGGAAGCCTTCTTCGACGGCCCTTTCAATCGAGCGGCCCAGACGTAACTCTTCCTTCATGCGGGCGAAGATAAGCACGTTAGCGTCTACAGCCATACCAATTGAAAGAATAAACCCGGCGATACCGGCCAGGGTCAGCACCACGCCCAAGAGCTTAAAGAGGGCGAAGTTGATAATCGAGTAGATTACCAGCGCAAAGACGGCCAGCAGGCCGGGCAGGCGGAAGTACAAAATCATGAAAGCCGCCACGATACCAAGACCGACAATACCGGCAATAAGGCTGCGGTCAATCGAGTCGGTGCCGAGGGTCGCGCCGACCTTGCGGCTGGCGATAACATCGAGTTGGACCGGCAAGGAGCCATACTTGAGTTGCAAAACCAGGTTCTGGGCATCAGCTTTACCGGCAGCAGTCTGCCAGTTCGGGCTGGTGATTTCACCCTGGTTCGAGATAACGCCCTGGATGGTCGCGGCAGAAATAACCTGCCCGTCGAGGACGATAGCCATTTGCTGGCCGAGGTGCTGGCTGGTGAAGTTGCTAAAGGTGTTAGTGGCATCGGCTTTTACACCAAACAGCACTTTGTAGCCGCCGCCCGTATCGGCAAACCCGATGTCAATCTTGGCCGGATCCAACTGATCACCGGTAATAACGGTCTGGAAAGGTTGGTTGCTGGCGTTCAGCTTGCCGGGTGCGGGCGTAGCGGTCGCCGAAACCGTCGGAGACGCGCCGGGAGTGGTCGAAGCCCCACCGGCAGCCGCCGTGGTCGCACCGGGGGTAGTCGCCGCAGTCGCGGTCGCACCGGGAGTGGTGCCGGTGGTTGCACCGGGCGTAGTGGCACCAGGGGTACCGCCCGGACCAATCGCTTCATTCGAAGGGGTGCTGGGGGTAGTGCTGGTCGTACTGGTAGCGGTGGTGCTGCTGGTTACGCCGGTCCCGCACAGGTTAGGCGCGGCCTGGTAGAGCGAGCCGGTCGTACAATAGGTCGTCTGGACGGTATCACCGGTATTAAGCTGGGTAGTACCCGCGTCGATAAATTCGAGGCGGCCCGTGCTACCGATAGCTTTCTTCACGGCATTTTCGTCGGTCACACCGGGCAATTCCACGCTGATGCGGTTGTTACCCTGGATAGTGATGCTGGGTTCGTTGGTCCCCAGGCCGTTCACGCGTTTTTCAATAATCTGGCGGGCGGCTTGCAGGCGGTCAGCCGTAACATTGTTGTCGCGGGCTTGCAGCAAGATTTGATAGCCGCCTTGCAGGTCGAGGCCCTCTTTGACGCTTAAATCTAGCGAACCGCCCAGGATATTTTCGGTGCGGTTGCCACCAAAAACAATCCAGGCGGCTACGGCCACGATCAGGGCAATACCCAGCAAGGCTAAAAGGTTGTTCCTAACTCGATGCACTTTTGTGCTCTCTCCTCTACTTGATTTCCCATTGGGGGTTAAGGTTAGATTTTTTGCCCTCAAAAGGGCCGAATAAGTGCGGTCCGCTCAGATTTATAAGGATTTTTGGATATTAGCTGTGGACAGCATTCCAAATTATAGTGGACGGAGGGGGGAGTGTCAATTATCAGGTAAGGACAAAACCACCCGGCCTGGTTGGCAGCGATTAGAAATCAATTAGCATTTTATAAATTTTTTAGCAAAGAATTAGGGGCAGGAAGCAAACCAAACGGAGTTGCACCTTAAATCAAACTAAAAAAATAAAAGGTTGAGTTAAAGCGGTTAAAACAAGTTTTAAGTTTAACGGAATCTAGGCAGGGTTCTCGATACGGGCAATCAGGCGGCTATTCTGTTCCATCATGGACTCAACCTGATTCATGACGGCCATCAGGCGCTCGGTATAGTCGGGATAAACTTCCATAAGAGATACACAATCCATCAGGAGTTTGTTACAAAGTTGTTGCTGGGTCTTGAGGCGAGAAAGACGCTGGTTAGGGGTCTCTTTGCCGCTAATGGAACTGGTGCTGGTCATGCTAAAAACGTTTCCTTAAAAATCGTACTACAATAACTATATCAGGTACTGGTTTAAAGGTTAAAGCGTTCCGTGTTGGATTAATAAAAATATAACAAATTCACGCGAGTAAATCAATTCAAATGCGTTAAGAGTTTATGTCTTTTTGTTTAGAAAATTTTAACTCAGTATTTCGCCCGTGTTACCGGGTTCTGGCGAAAGCGGGCCCGTTCGGAAGAGTCGAGCATCCGGTAATCATCGGCCTGTAATAGAATGGTCCGGCACAATTCCCGGTCGTACAGACGGGAGCGAATCCGCCCATCCAGGCTATCCAGGTCGTTATTGGTCGTAATCACCGTCGGCAGTTTGGCATTATAGCGGTGATTGATTATCTGGTAAAGCTTCTCGCGCGCCCAGGGCTTGGCGTTTTCGGTGCCGAGGTCGTCAAGAATCAAGAGCGGCACGTTCCGAATCATTTCGAAACGCTGGTCGTAACTGGCCTCACTGTTGGGGTCGAAGGTGGAGCGCAAATAGTCGAGCAGGTCGGGCACGACCGCAAAATAGAGCCGGATATGCCGGTTGAGCGCCTCGTTGGCAATAGCGGCGGCCAGGTGGGTTTTGCCGCACCCGTAGTTCCCGATGAAAAGCAGCCAGTCGCTGGGGTCTTTGGCATATTTCAGGGCGGCTTCGTAGGCATCGCGGGTCTTGGGTACACGCGGGTTAAAGGTTTCGAAGGTCAGGTCGCGGAAAAGCTCGATATTACTGGTTTTTTTCAACTCCTCGAAAGCCTTGCGGTCTTTGAGGGCCATTGTACATTCGCAGGGAACCAGCTTGCCGAAATTCTGGTCACCGACGGGCGAATCTAGACGCAGCCAACCGCTACCCTTACAAAACTGGCAGACATTCTCCTCGATATAGGGCTCGAAATTGTCCTCGATAGGTGCGAAGGGGCTGGTTGCCGAGGTCGCGAAATTGTTCAGGTGGACGACCTTGGCCGGTTCAGGCGGGGTAGGGCGCTGGGATGGCACGACCTCCCGGCCCTGGGCGGACGCAGGCGCAACCCGGTTTGGCGTAGGTGGGTTGCCCAGCGGTGGGTTAGTCCTGGGAGCCTGGTTCAGTGAGGTGGGCATATTTCCCGGTCGTATATTTAGTGAAGTCAATAGGTCCTCGGCGGCTAGAGGGCGTGGAAGATCCTCCCGACGTGCCGTTGGCCGGGCCGGGCGCTGTTGTTCCTGGCGCAGCCGTTCCATCTCCTGCCAGACCCGTTCGTCCATTTCCTCTTGCTCGTTGCGCAGCGGAGTTACCCTGGCCGGGTTTCGGTCGCGACCGCTCGGCTGACCGTTCGACAGTTTGATTTCGTTCTCGTCCATTGGTTACCCAGTTCTCCAAAATACGAATAATATATGCCCAGCTACGCCGGTTATAGTTGACTGCTTCGGCGAAAGCTTCCTCAATCCAGGCCGCCGGGTAAAGGTTCTCGGCTTCCCGCAATCTTTCGCTTAAAATAGGAGTGAGCGCCCCGATGTTTTGCTCATATAAGGTGTATATATCGGGCCGGGAGGAACGCACCCGCCACTGGCGTTGTTTGTTCCACTTTTTGATTTCAGAAAGGGCCGCACTGTTGCGGGGTGTCTCCCCGCTGGCCGCAGCGTCCGGCAACGGTTTGTCCCAGAGGTCTACCCCGACCAGCAGGTTAGTATCCTCGATTTGAATCTCGCCTTTTTCCAGACCCGCCAGGAACTCGCGATTCCCCGCCGTATTGAGCAGGAACCAGGTCACTGTTACGGGTTCCAGGTCGCCTTTTACCGGGCCGTTGCCAAAAAATTCGGGCGGCGGCGGGGCGGCTTCCACCCGCAGCAGGCTCCCACGGGCCATACATAGTTCGAGGGCTTCGCGGAGATGTTCTATAGCCGGGCGAGGGTCGCCCCCCTTGCGCAGCCCGGTCAATAATTCGGTGGATTCGGCTAATTCCCAGTAGCCGACCCATTTCGGCTCACCCCGTTTTTGTCCGGCCAGGAACATAAAATAAAGCAGGGTCTTAAGTTCGTTAGGGTTGGAAATCTGGGGCAAAAGCTGGGTGAAGAAAGCCCCCGGCACCCCGGTCAGGCGGCGGTCTCGTTCGCTATTGGGTCCACTCAGGCTATCAAAACCTACAAACTTACTCGGCATCGTCTCTTTAAAAATCCTTTCGCCCCTTTTAGTAAGTACAACCGCCGTTTTTCCAGCCAGGTTGCGGGTCGCAAGCGCAAAGGCAAGTTAACACTGCTAAGACCCGGTCGGACGGCTAACTAACGACCGGGCGCGCGATAAGGTTCACAATCGGCAAAGCGGGTGGTTTTGTGGTGGAAGTAAAGCGGCACCACGTCCACCGGCCCGTTGCGGTGTTTGGCGACGTGAATCTCGGCGATATTTTTCTTCTCGGTCTCCGGGTTATATAACTCTTCCCGGTAGATAAACATTACAATATCGGCGTCCTGCTCGATGGCGCCAGACTCGCGAAGGTCGGAAAGTTGCGGGACGTGGCTGGTGCGGTTCTCAACGGCGCGGCTCAACTGGCTCAGACAGATAACCGGGATATTGAGTTCGCGGGCCAACCCCTTCAGGTTACGCGAGATTTCCGAGACTTCCTGGACGCGGTTGTCGGTTTTACCGCCGCTCATCAATTGTAAGTAGTCGATAATCAGCATTTCGATGCCGTATTCGGCGTGGAGGCGGCGGGCTTTCGAGCGCAACTCCTGAATGGAGATACCGGCGGAGTCGTCGATGTAGAGCGGGGCAGTCGCCAGGCGTCCAAAGGCCCGGCTGATTCTATCCCACTCGGTTTCGTCGATGTAGCCCGTGCGGAGACGGTGGGAGTCGACACCGGTTTCCATCGCCAGCATACGTTGGACCAGTTGTTCCCGCGACATTTCCAGGCTGAAGACCCCGACCGGGCGCTTGTATTTCATTACGATGTTGTAGGCGACACCCATCGCGAAAGAGGTTTTACCGACCGAGGGACGGGCGGCCAGGATTATCAGGTCGGACTGCTGGAAACCACCGGTCAGTTTGTCGAGATCGGTAAAGCCGCTCGGCACCCCGACCAGTTCGCCTCGGTGTTCATGGAGGAAGGCCAGGCGGTCGAAATATTCTTCCAGGATGGAGCCAACTTTGACGGCGTCCTTTTTGACACCCTGCTGGACCACGTTGTGAATGAGTTGCTGGGCCTGGTCGACCATGTCCTGGGTTTCGAGGCTCTCGTCAAAGCCGAGGGAGGTCACCTGGGCCCCGGCGCCAATCAAACGGCGCATGACCGAGTAGCGCAGGACGATTTTGGCATAGTGTTCGACGTGGACCGGGCTGGCGGTGCTGCGCATCAGGTTTAAAAGGTAAGAAGCTTTAACCTGGCCCTCGCCTTCACCGAGCTTGCCGCGTCGCCGGAGTTCGTCACGCAGGGTGATTACATCGCTGGGAGTGCGCTGTTCATAAAGGTCCATGACCGCTTCGTAGACGGCGGCCCGTTCTTCGCCAAAGAAGTCCGCCGGGCGAAGCATTGGGGCGACCTTGATAATGGTGTCGCGGTCAATCAGAAGGGCGCCGATGACGGCTTCTTCCGCCTCAAGGTTATGGGGGATAGCTTTTTCGGCCCCCGGATTGGAGGTAACCTGAAATCCGGCCCCGCTGTTGTTGCGGCGGCGACCGTTATCGCGTTCGTATGGAGGGATACTATCGGAAGTGGAAAAAGGAAGTGTTGTCTCGCTTGACATAGCCGCTATCTACCTCACGATGCGTTATTACGAAACGCGATAGCCCGACTATATCTCAAAATAACCAAAAGCCGCCGTTTGGCATCCGGTTCCGGGCTATGCCGCCTAAGCCTATCTTTTGAATCAAAAGAGGCCAGCCAACTTTAATACCGGACCGGTAGCGGATAAGGGATGGCCGTGTCTAAAGCAATTGACCCAAATCCCGGTAGCTTTGGCGGTGTAGTCAGGCCCGTATCCACTGAGCGTCGGGAACAGAGGGGCGGAACCGGACTACCTGCTAAATGCTTAAATTTTTAATTCGTTGGGGTACGGCCAGGGCTACACCCCATCAAAATCTAACTCTGGACGGTATCGGCACCGCTATCGACCACTTCGGGAGTGGCAGGAGTTGCGGTGGCAGCTTCGTCCTCGACAATAACTTTCACTTTGGGAGCCAGGCGACCCACCAACCGGACCGTTACATCGTATTCACCCACGCTGTGGATGTTTTCAGGCAGTTCCACCTTGCGGCGGTCAATTTCCTGGCCGAGTTTGGCGCTGAGGGCATCGGCAATCTGGGCGCTGGTGATGGAACCGTACAGGCGGCCATTCTGGCCGACGCGGGCGGTCAGGCGAACAGTCTGCTGCTCGATTTGACCGGCCAAAGCGCGATTTTCTTCCTCGGCGCGGGCGATTTTCTTTTCGTCGGCAGCTTTTTTCTGCTCGATCAGTTTGACGGTACCGGGAGTTGCCGGTTTCGCCAGGCCACGCGGTAAGAGGTAGTTGCGAGCGTAACCATTTTTAACTTCCTGGATGGTTCCGGTAGTACCCAGGTTTTGTACATCTTCGGTCAGAATAACCTTCATTTTAAGACAATCAGCTCCTTCAATTCGTTACGGGTCTTGCCTTTAGCTCCATCGGTTAAAATCAGAGGAGCAGGGCGGAATCGTTAATTTTTATAATCAAGCCATTATAACATCTCAGGCCCGCAGCGTCTAGTCGTAGGTGGCTCTTTTTTAGGCGGATAAGGATACAGCCTCGTGGGGAAATGTAGACAACCTCTTGATAAACCCCGTGGAAAAGTTGATAACCCCTAACCACAAGAAATTCTTTTAGGGTTCACCGATGGCGTAAAGGGTCCCGTCATTTGCCCCGACACAAATTATCCCGCCGGGGCCGATAACCGGGTTAGAGCTAAGCTCGTTCCTGGTGTCAAAAGTCCATTTTTCGGTGCCGTCCGGGTTAAGCGCGTATAAGATACCCTGTTCGGAAGTGAAATAAAGGATACCGTCAGAGGTGAGGCCGGGGCTGGAAAAGATGCCGCTACCGGCCTGGAAAGCCCATTCCTTGTGACCGGACGAGTTTAGCGCGTATAAATTGCCATCGTCCGAACCGAAATAAAGCATATTGTCCTGGCTCAGGGCGGGTCCGGCGTGAATAACTCCACCAGCTTTGAAAGACCAGCGCAAATTGCCCCTGTTATCCAGGGCGTACAGAGTGCCGTCTTCCGAAGCCGCGTGAATAGTGCCGTCCAAACCTACGGCAATAGGACCAAAAATGCTACCCTGGGCCTTATAACTCCATAACTGGTTGCCTTCTAAATCCAGGGCATAAATTTGGCCGTCCGAGGAACCAAAATATAAGATTTGACTGTTGATGCTGAGTGCCGGACTGTTATAAACTTCGCCTGGTATGGGGAAACTCCATAGCAAAGAACCATTTGTATCAAGCGTGTAAAGTTTATCGGCGCATAAATAAAGATAACCTTCACTGGTTACCGTTGGTGGCGTAGGTATGCCGTTTACCTCAAATACCCAGAGTTTCTTGCCAGTAGAGTTAAGCGCATAGAGAAGACCGTCATCGGTGGGTACATAAATAAAGCTTTGCCGGTTAGCAAAGGTGACGCCGTGGCAGCAATTATTGGTCTTAAAGGACCATTTTTGGTTTCCGGTTAGCCCGTTGATGGCATAACAACCGTCCTCGCTCCCAACGTAAATAGTGCCATATTCATTTATGGCGACTTCCTGAATCATTAAATCACTTACCTTTAATTTCCAGCGTAAGTGCGGTTTCGAAATACTGCGTTCCGAGCTTTGGCCGGAATGCTGGTTATCCCCACGAAATTGCGGCCAGGATTGTTCAGCAACCAACATTTTCCCTTTATTCTAACCAGCCCTTATCCTTAAGCAATTTATTCCCAAGCAAGCCTAAAAGGACCTCGTAGCTGGTGCCTTTGTTTTCGGGATGGTATTCGAAGCGGTTGCGCTCGAAATATTGCACCGTGTAGGTTTTGCCGTCTTCGGGGTTGACCTCGTCGAATTCCTCGGAAATGGGGTAGCCGTAAATCGCCAGCCCACCGTTCGCCTCCCAGTAAGACTTGAACCCGGCACTCAGGTTGTGCCCGGTCTGCGCGAAGAATTGACCGCCAGGATAATTCCGGTTTTCGGTTGGGACAAAGGCCGGGGTTCCGGCGTCGCGCTGTTTGGCGGTTAGCTGATTGCCCAGCAGCCCAAGTTGGACCTCATAAGGCGTCCCCTTGTTTTCGGGGTGATACTCGAAGCGATTGCGCTCGAAATACTGGACCGTGTAGAGTTTCCCGTCTGCCGCATTTATCTCGCGAAAGGGCTCGGTCCGGGGAAAGCCGAACTGGGCTAACCCGCCGTGAGCCTGCCAGTAGGCGCGGAAGCTTCCGCCCAGGTTATGCCCAGTTTCGGGGAAAAAGAGACTACCGTCCGAACGGTCAGGCGGCACATTTGCCAGTAAAGCCTTCCCGGTTTGGCCGATTTCGAGCGAATATAACTTGCGGGTCTTGATGCCGATAAGGGTCAGGGGCGCATAGGGGCTGATTTTAAGGTCTGGCATGTTCTTGACCAGGGTTTGCCAGGTCATACCACCATCACCGGAATAATAAATATCCCCGGTGCCGTCCGTAAACTCCATAAAAAGGTTGGCAGGGGCCCAATCGACTTGCAGCAGCGTGACCGGCCTGCCGAATTCATCTTTAAGGCTTAGCGGGTCGTTGACCAGGCCGGATGGTACGGGTAACGGTTGCCAGGTCTTGCCCCAGTCGGTCGAGCGGTCAATCGCCAGGACGCGGGAATAGCGGTTGCTTATCCTTAGAAAACTCTGCCCGGTAAAGAAAAACTTGCGGTTGTCAGGGCTAGGTTTTTGATAGTTGAGGTTGTTTTGCTCAAGCTGGACAAAGTTGCGCCCACCGTCGCTCGAAAGTAGGGTAGTGGTCTGGTAAGTCCCGGTCGATTTGAGGGTGACATAAAGGAGCAAGGCGTCCACCGGGGCAGCCTGGCCTAGCCCGGCCTGGATTACCAGCGAGGTTGTATTCGAATAGTTGGCCTGGTAGCGTTTTTCCCAGGTTTGAGCGGCGTTGGGCGAGAAAAAGAGGGCATAGGTATCCTCGGTGGCCGAGAATTTAGTCTTGACCAGGGCATAAACTGAACGGGCATCCTTCTGGCTGGCGCTGACCACTAAAATGCCGGGGCCTAACGCCTGGCCGCGCTCCTGCCAGTCGAAGCCGCCGTTCGTGCTGGCAAACAGTTTTTTGCTGGCGATAGCGTAGACAAGGTCGCTGCTGTCATTGCTGATTTCGTCGGGGGTATAGAGAATAGTCTGGCCGTCCGGCGTCAGGCTGGTAAACTGGGCCGCTCCTTCGGTCCCTTTGGCGTTGGCGTAGAGCCGCCCGTTGCTTTCATTGCACAGGCTGAAGGGATTCTGGTTTAGCTGGGTGCGCTGGCCGGATAGCCAGTCGTAGGAGTAGGTCCCGGCGGGCAAATCGTTGGAGCCCTTGCTGGCAGCCAAAAGTTTGCCGGGCTGGAGTCCATCGAAACAGGTCAGGGGTGAACCGGTCGGGAGACTGAGGTTAGTATCCTTCCAGCTAAGAGTTTCGCTGGTGTCGCTGGCGGCTAACGCGGTCGGGGGTGACGTAAAACTGGTAAAGATAGTTAAGAGAGGAAGCAGCAAGGTGTAAACGGCAAAAGTCAATCCCGGCTTTTTAAGAAGTGTGCGCACCCGGCAGGCTCCCTCCACTTAAAGGCTAATAAACTCGTTATTTCAGGTGGTCTTTGAGGAACTGGACCGCTTTCGGCCAGGCTACTTTGGCCGATGCTTCGTCGCCCATACCGTGGTCGGGGTTGATAAAGGCGTGCCCGGCGTCGTACACGTCGACGGTAATATCTTTCCCGGCGTCTTTATAGAACTTTTCGATTTTGGCGATTTGCTCCGGGGGGACCGAGGCGTCTTTCGAGCCGTAAGTAGCCAGGACCGGGGCATTGACCTTGGCGACATCTTCGGGTGTCGGGTCGTAACCGGCCCCGTAGAAGGTGGCTACCGCGCCGAGGTCGCTATAACGCGAGGCGACGGTCCAGGCCAGGAAGCCGCCCACGCAAAAGCCCATGATGCCGAGCTTCTTAGGGTTGACGCTGGGGTTTGTTTTGAGGGTTTCGAGCGCGCCCACGATTTCGGACACGGCCTTATCGACGTTTTGGACCAGCATCATAACCGCCTTTTGGGCATCGTTCGGCTCGGTCGCTACCTGGCCGTGATAGAGGTCAGGTACGGCTACCACGAAACCGTCGGCGGCAAGTTTCTGGGCCAGGTCAATAATGTGCGCTTCGATGCCCCACCATTCCTGGATAAGGACCATACCGGGGTGAGTGTTGTCGTCGTCGGGCTGGGCCACAAAAGCGTAAGCGCCGCTGCCGTTTACTTTCAGGTCAACTTTGGAGGTACGAATTACCGCCATGCTAATTTCCTTTCATTTCAATTTTTCGTCTATTGTTATTGGGCTATGCGATTTCTACTATAGCCAAACGCAGGTTGAAAGGTCAAATAAATGGGCGGTTTCAAATTTATAGAGGCCGGTTTAGAGCAGAACCTTAACAGAATTGACAACTTATACCTACTATTGTATAGTAACCATATAATAGTAAGTTGTTAACCGGAACAAGGAGTAAGTTTTTAATGATTCATCATATTTCAATTCCAGCCGAAAATCCCCGGCAAGTGGTCGAAGTTTTAGCAAGGTTACTGAATGGTCGTATAACCGGTTTCGGACCCTATGGTAATTCTTTTATTGCCTGGGCCGGCGACGAGGTAGGGACAGCTATCGAAGTCTACCCGTCCGGGACCGAACTATTCCCCGACCAGGGTGAGGGCCAGGCTAATTTCCGGCACAACCCGGTCAGCAGCGGATTTACCGCGACCCATGCTACTATTTCGGTGAAACTGACTATTGGTGAAATCCTGGACCTGGCAAAAAAGGCCGGTTGGCGAGCAATTCAATTGTCGCGTGGGCCTCATGATGTAATTGAATTTTGGATAGAAAACCGGGTCATGCTGGAAGTAATGACTAAAGAGATGGCCGAAGATTATTTAAAATCGGTCGGGGGAAATCGTGCTATCCTTGAAACCCTCTAAAAGCCACTAATTACAGAGGTTGCGAAAAGTAGCTTCTGATGATTTATCCAAACCGTTGTAACCAGGATAAATCATCAGAAGTATTTTTATGCTGGCTACCTGGCGCTGCCCATTGCCTCGCGGTCGATAGTGGAATAATACTTGGCGTCGGGGTGATGCACCACCAGGGCGGCGGTAGACTGCTCCGGGTCAAGCTGATGCGCCTCGGTGATTGTAACGCCGATTTCGTCAGCGACCGGCATCAACTCGAACAGCTTTTGCTGATCTTCCAGGTCGGGACAGGCCGGGTAGCCCCAGCTATACCGCTTTCCCTGGTGTTCTTCCATCCCCAACTCCTGCCGGATGCGGTTGTGGACGTAGTCGGCGGCGGCTTCGGCCAGGCTGCTGGCGAGGCCGTGGACGAAATAGGCCCGGCTGTAGTCCCCGGCCTTGTTGAGTTTTTCGCAATACTCGCTGGCACTCTGTCCTGCCGTTACGACCTGCAAAGGCAGCACGTCAGGCCGGTTATCGGGCCAGTCCTGGGCGAAGTAGTCGGCCAGGCAGAGTTTCTCGCCGCCCGGTTGGCGCGGGAAACTAAAGGTTGTAAGGACAGTGTTGAGCTGGTCCGGGTTATGGACTGCCAGCAGCCCCTCGTTCGAGCCCGGCACCACCGGCACCGCCTTGACCGGGAAGTAGCCGTAGATGGCCTTGGGCGTTAGAAAACCCTCGGTCTCGGCATCCTGGCGGAGTTGGGCCAGTAAAGGCTCGAATTCTTCTTTCACCAGGCGGTCGTACTCACCGGGGCCGCGTTTTTTGTCGCTACCGCCGCCCCAGTGGAGCCGGAACAGTGTATTCTTGTCGAGCAAGGCGAAAAGCTCGTCCAGCGGCAATTTATCTAGCGTTTTGAAGCCCCAGAACGGAACCTGCGGGATAGCGGCGTCGGGCACGCCGCTCGGCCTTTTCGAGCCGTTAGCCTCGGCCAGGCTGGCCGTTTCGGCGGCGATACGGGCCTGGGTCGCCGCGATTTTAGCGTCGCGTTCGGCCTGGCGGGTCAGGGCGTTATAGGCGTCTTCCAGGTTCTGCCTGGCGTAATTCTCGCGGGCCTCGGTGTCGGTCAGTTTGTCCATGACCGCCAGCCCTTCGAAGGCGTCTTTACAGTAAAAGACCCCGCCGTCATAGGGGTGGTTGGTGTCGGCATCCACGAAAGCGGTGCGGTAGCCGTAGGGCCGGTTGATGGCCGCGCCGCCGATGAGGACCGGGAATTTCAGGCCGCGCTGGTCCAATTCTTTCACGCACAACGGCATCTGCTTGGATGTGCTGACCAGCAGGGCCGAGAGACCAATCGCGTCCGCCCCAACCTCAACCGCCTTTTCAATGATAGTATTGACCGGGACCTGTTTGCCCAGGTCGTAGACGGTGTAGCCGTTGTTGGTCAGGATGGTATTGACCAGGCTCTTGCCGATGTCGTGGACGTCGCCAAAGACGGTTGCCAGCACTACCTTGCCCTTGGTGTAGCCTTCCTTCTTTTCCAGGTAAATCTCCACCTGGGCCACCGCCTTTTTCATTACCTCGGCGGATTGCAGCACGAACGGCAAAATCAGTTCGCCCGCCCCGAATTTGTCGCCTACCTCTTTCATGGCCGGGAGCAATACCTCGTTGAGGGTCGGGACCGCGCCCCGGTTGGCAACTTCGAGGTCAATCAACGCCTCAATGCCTTCTTTTTTGCGGTGGACAATCTGGTAATGAATCTTCTCGGCAGGAGTCATCCCGGCGGTAGCGTCCTCGGCCTCCTGTTTTTGCCCGGCCCCGGAGTTCTGCTCGAAATACTCGATAAAGCGGGGTAGCGCCTGGACATCGGTGTTGAAAATCAGGTCGTTGGCGAGTTTGCGCTGTTCTTCCGGGATTTCGGCGTAAGGCGTGATATGGGCGGCGTTCACAATCGCCATATCGAGCCCCGCCTGGACCGCGTGGTGCAAAAAGACCGAGTTGAGGACGGCCCGCGCCCGTGGCGTTACTCCGAACGACACGTTGCTGACCCCCAGGATGGTCAGACATTCCGGCAGCGCCTGTTTGACCAGGCGGATACCTTCGAGGGTTGCCGCGGCGTCCTCGCGCAGGTCTTCCTGGCCGGTCGTGACCGGGAAGGTCAGCACGTCGAAAATCAGGTCGTGGTCGGGCAGGTTGTACTCGTTATGGACAATCTCGCGGATACGCCTTGCGACTTCCAGTTTGTGGGCGGCGGTGTGGGCCATGCCGACCTCGTCAATGGTCAGGGCGATGACCGCCGCGCCGTGTTCGCGCACCACCGGCAGGACCGAGTCAATCCGTTCGCGGCCCCGCTCCATGTTTATCGAGTTGATAATCACCCGGCCCGGCGCGGCCTTGAGGGCCTCGGCAATTACGTTGGCTTCGGTCGAGTCAATCACAAGGGGTGCATCAATCGAGGTTGAGAGCTTCTTGATGGTCTGCCACATCTGTTTGGCTTCGTCGGGGCGTTCGGTCAGGGCCACCTGCACGTCGAGGGTGTGGGCCCCACCGTCCACCTGTTCGCGGGCGATATTCATCAGCCCTTCGTAGTCGTCGGCCAGGAGCATCTTCTTGGCTTTTTTGCTCCCCTGGGCGTTGACCCTTTCGCCGACCAGCATCGGGGCCGGTTCCTGGCGCATGGTGGTAGCCCGGATTCCGCTTGACAGCATTGGTTCGCTCTTGAACTCGCGTTCGGGCCGTTTCGCCCCTTTGACCGCTTCGACCACCTTGCGAATATGTTCGGGGGTGGTGCCGCAACAGCCGCCGACAATGTTCAGGCCGAGTTCGGCCACGAAACTGCGGTGGGCGTCGGCCAGGCCGTCCGGGGTCAGGGGGTAGATCGCCTTGCCACCTTCGTTGAGGGGAAGCCCGGCGTTTGGCAGGCAACTTAACATAACGCTTGAATGTTCGGAGAGATAGCGGAGCGGTTCGCGCATCAGGTCGGGTCCGGTCGAGCAGTTGAGGCCGATAATATCGGCTTCGAGACTTTCGAGGGTGGTCATAACCGCCGCGATGTCGGTGCCGAGCAACATGGTACCGCTGGTATCAATGAGGGAGACCTGGGCCTGGATGGGCACCCAGCGTCCGAGGGCGTGCATGGCGGCCCGGCAGCCGAAGATGGCCGCTTTTACTTCCAGGATGTCCTGGCTGGTCTCGATTAACAGCACGTCCGCGCCGCCATCCAGGAGAGCGGTCGCCTGCTCGGTAAAGACCTCGACCAGTTGGTCGAAACTGACGCTACCCAGGACCGGGTCTTCGGTCGAGGGCAAAAACCCGGTTGGCCCAATTGAACCGGCCACGAAACGAGGCTGGGAGGGGTCGGCAGTGGTAAAGCGGTCGGCCACTTTGCGGGCGATTGCGGCGGCCTGTTTGTTTATTTCGTAGGTCTTTTCGCCCAGTTTGTATTCGTCGAGCTTTAGGCGGCTGGCCGTAAAGGTGTCGGTTTCGACTACATCCGCGCCGACTTCAAAATATTTAGAGTGGATTTCTTCGATAACGTCGGGCCGGGTCAGCACCAGGGCCTCGTTGCAGCCTTCGTATTCGGCCCCGCCAAAATCGGCGGCGGTGAGTTCGTAGGTCTGGAGCAGGCTACCCATTGCGCCGTCATAAATCAGGACGCGTTTTTGGAGTTCCTGCCAGAAAAGGCTGTCAGTATAATTTTTAGTAATATTTTTTGTGTTTGAAGTCGTAGTCACGTATCCCAACTCCTTGTCGGTTTGGTGGCCGAGAAAACCCCCGGTTGATTTCGCACTAAACTATTCGATCCAACGGGCGTAGCTCCGGCGAATGCCAATTTCTGGAACTAAAAAAACCTTCCGGCAATTGGAAGGTTTCCAGGTTCCCGCCGCCTAAACGGGCCTATCGTTCCCTGCCGGGCTGGAGAGCACCTTATCGCTTTTGACAGGTTGCTAGAGGTTCAGCGGGCCAGTTCCCTCACCTCTTCTTGATAGTTTGCTATTCTATTGTACAAGCAATGATTGCCTGTAAAGGCAATTGTACCACGCCGGGGCCTGGCGGTCAATTTTGTTCTGGGGAGTGAAAATGGTATAATTGTTAAATCATGATTTTCTGTTTGGGCCTGGGAAATTAAGGAATCTCCTTAAAAATAAAAAGGTGTTTCAAGCGAAATTCTAAAAAACTGGTAACGTCGAAATTTGGGTTGTTTGGTAAACCTGTTTGGTTGAACTTAGTAGAAGGACAAATTATGGCCGGACCGTTGATACTGGTAATAGATGACGAGACTAATATCTCCGACCTGGCGAAAATGTACCTGTCCAAAGAAGGTTTTGACGTTATTACCGCCGATGATGGCTACGAAGGGCTGCGGATGTTCCGCACCCGCAAGCCGACCCTGATTGTCCTTGACCTGATGTTGCCGGGAGTGGATGGCCTCGAAATCTGCCGCCAGGTCCGCCGCGAAAGCGGTATCCCTATCATTATGCTCACCGCCCGTGGCGACGATATAGACCGGATTGTCGGGCTCGAAATTGGGGCTGACGACTACCTGACCAAGCCTTTTAACCCCCGCGAACTGGTGGCCCGTGTCAAAGCGGTCTTGCGGCGTTACAACCCGAATTCGACCCTGGATAACGAGAAGGTTGCCGCCCAGGACAGGGAGCGGATTGTCTTTGGCGACCTGACGATTGACCTCAAACAACGCACCGTCCAGGTAGGGGACCGCCAGGTAGATTTGCGGGCCAAGGAGTTCGACTTGCTGGCGACTTTTGCCCAGAGCCCGAACGCGGTTTTTGACCGGGAAAAGCTTCTAAACCAGGTCTGGGGTTACGATTATTACGGCGACACCCGCACGATAGATGTCCACGTCACTCACCTGCGCGAGAAGTTGGAAGGTAGCCGGGTCAAAATCCAGACTGTCTGGGGTGTCGGCTATAAGCTGGTCGAAGGGGCCTAGGCGGTGGCGGGGTTGCTAGCCGAGGTAGCGCACCGGCCTTACCCGATATCAAAAGGGCCCTGGGTAATGCGCCAGGTCTGGAACGACCTGCTTTTCGCCCACTGGCCGGTGCCGCCCGAAGTCATGCGCCCTCTAATTCCGCCCCAGCTTGACCTCGATACCTTCGAGGGTTCCGCCTGGGTGGGCGTGGTGCCCTTCCACATGAGCGGGGTCCGTCTCCGGGCTTTCACCCCTGTTCCCTATACCCATGCTTTTTCCGAATTAAATGTCCGCACCTACGTCACCTTCGGGGGACGCCCGGGGGTCTACTTCTTTAGCCTGGACGCGGCCAGCCCTCCAGCGGTCTGGGCCGCGCGCAATTTCTTTCACCTGCCCTATTTCAACGCCCGGATGCCTTTCACGGTCGAGGGCGATACCGTGACCTATTCTTCCACCCGCACCCACCGCCATGCCCCACCTGCTCACCTGGAAGCGACCTACGGCCCGACCGCCCCGGTCTTTCAAGCTCAGCCCGGTAGCATCGAGGACTGGCTGACCGCCCGGTACTGCCTCTATACCACGGATAAGCGCGAGAAAGTTTATCGCGGCGAAATCCACCATCGCCCCTGGCCGCTCCAACCGGCCCGGGCCATTTTCACCGAAAACAGCATGGCCGGGGCTGCCGGGATTAGCCTGCCCGACCAGGAACCACTTTTGTATTTCGCCAGACGCCTCGATGTCCTCATCTGGCCGCTCCAAACGGTGGGTTAAGTTTGGGAGTCAGGTTAATAAATCGGGGAACTTTAGCCTCCGGCAGGTTGAATTTCCATTGACAAAAGCAATTTGTTGATTCACTATAATGGTGGCGCTGATAATCCTGCCTTTAACTTATTTTTCTTATAAAAATTCCCTTCACGCAAACCCTAAACCTCACCCAGGGCGGTAACCTTTTCTAAAACAAACGAATATACCAGAAGGAGTCTGCAATGCCTCGTGATATTCCCGTTGGTAACGGCAACCTTTTGTTAAATTTTGACTCTCGCTATAACCTGCGCGATATTTATTACCCCTATGTCGGTCAGGAGAACCAGACTGTTGGAGACATATCCCACTTTGGTATCTGGTTAGAAGGCACGATGGCCTGGAGTGACTCCGATATTTGGGACCAGCGTAAGATGGTTTACGAGGCCGAAACCCTGGTTACCCAGGTCACACTCGCTTCTTCCCAACTTCAACTGAAGTTGATTTGCCGGGACGTAGTTGACCTGGCCCGCAACGTCTATATCAAAAAAATCGAACTCTACGATGAAAGCGGGCGCGAACGCGAGGTCCGGCTCTTTTTCCATTTCGACGCTCACCTGATGGGGAATAATGTCGGGGATAGCGCCTATTTCGAGCCGCGTTACCGCGCCATCATCCACTACAAAAATAAACGCTATTTCTGGTTGTGCGGCCAGTCAGGGAACCAGATTGGCCTGGACGAGTTTTCAATCGGGGTCAAGGAAGTCGGCGGTATGGAAGGCACCTGGCGCGACGCCGAGGACGGTCGTCTGGGGATGAACCCGGTGGCCCAGGGTTCGATTGATTCGACCGGGATGATAAAGGTCCAGTTGCCCGGTAACGCCGAGGCCTCGGCCTACTTCTGGCTGGGCGCAGGCGAAAACTTTGACGCCGTAAATGAAACCGCCGACTTGATGGCCCGCAATTCCCTGGAACGCTATATCTCGCGCACCCGCAATTACTGGCGGCTCTGGGTCAACAAGGTGGTGCTGGAACCGGACGGCTTGCCTGTACCCCTGGTAAACCTCTATAAAAACAGCCTGTTAATTTTGCGGACCCAGATTGACAACCGGGGCGCGATTATCGCCGCGAACGACGCCGATATTATGCTCTTTGGCCGCGATACCTACAGCTACATGTGGCCGCGGGACGGGGCGCTGGTCGCCAATGCCCTCATCCTGGCCGGGTATCCCGACCTGGCCGAGCGCTTCTTTAACTTTTGCACCGAGCATCTTTCAAAGGACGGTTACTTGCTCCACAAGTACAACCCGGACGGCTCGATTGGTTCGAGCTGGCACGCCTGGACCACCTCCGATTACCAGTTGCAACTGCCGATTCAGGAGGATGAAACCGGGCTGGTCCTTTACGCCCTCTGGCAATATTATGAAAAATACCGCAACCTGGAATATGTCCAGAAAATCTACCGGCCCCTGGTCTTACAGGCGGCGGACTTCCTGGCCTCCTTCCGGGACGAGCGGACCAAACTGCCGCTCCCTTCGCACGATTTGTGGGAGGAGCGGCGGGGCATCCTGGCCTTTACGGTCGGGGCGGTCTGGGGCGGCCTGATGGCGGCGGCCAACTTTGCCGAGTTTTTCTCCGAGCCGGAACCAGCCCTCCGCTACCGCCAGGCCGCCACGGAAATCAAGCAGGCCGCTTACCAGTACCTGTGGGACCCCGAACGCAACCGCTTTAGCCGCATGATAAATTTCGACAAACGGCACAACCTTTTCCGCGACTCGACGATTGACAGTTCGCTTTACGGCCTGTTCCAGTTTGGCATGCTGTCACCCACCGACCCGCACGTGGTCGCCACGATGGAGGCGGTCGAAAGCCGGCTCTGGTGCAAGACCGAGGTCGGCGGGGTGGCCCGTTACGAGGACGATTACTATTACCAGATTAGCAACGACCTCCAAAACGTGCCCGGCAACCCCTGGTTTATCTGCACGCTGTGGCTGGCCCAGTGGTATATCGCCAAGGCCAAAAGCCGGGAGGAGTTGGGCCGGGCCCGCGACCTGCTCAACTGGGTCTGCGACCACGCCCTGCCGAGTGGCAGTCTGGCCGAGCAGATTCATCCTTACAGCAACGCGCCTCTGAGTGTCAGCCCGCTAACCTGGAGCCACGCCACCTATGTCACCTGTATCCAGGAATACCTGGCGAAGTACCGCGAACTCGACCCATCTGGCCTGGGAGGCATGATATAGCCAGGGTCAGGGCTACAGGCGGCGCTATGTTATAATTTGGGTGATGAATAAATAGGGCGGGGTCGTCTGACCCTGCCCGGTCTTTTTTCGATTTGGAATCTATGGTGGAAGACTGTATTTTTTGCAAGATTGTGGCGAAAGAAGCCCCGGCCAGTGTTCTCTTTGAAGACGACCGGGTCTTAGCTTTCATGGACATCCTGCCAATTAACCCCGGCCATTTGCTCGTTATTCCCAAAGAACACCTGCCCGAACTGGAAGATTTAGACGAAGAATTGGCCGGGTATCTTTTTAAAATTGCCCTGCGGTTGGAAAAAGCCCTGCGCCGGTCAGGATTGCCGGTCGAAGGCGTAAACCTGTTCCTGGCCGATGGCGAGGTGGCCTTCCAGGAAGTCTTTCATACCCACCTGCATGTTATCCCCCGCCTGAAGGGAGATTCCTTCAAAATAACCGCCGCTTGGAGCGTTTCTCCTACCCGCGAAGAACTCGACCGGGTGGCCGGGCAGATTCGGGATGCGGTTAAACTTCTCCCAGGCTAAAACCCCTAAATGAGACTTGAAGACTGTCAGCCTTTGGTTAAGTTTTTCAAAACTAGAAGAAATTAGCGGAAGGTGCGAAGAATTTTATCTTTTTCCAACAAGTTTAAATCCCCGGTGGTTGTGTCAATTGCTAAAGAATAGTCCGAGTCATTAACCGAGAAATTGGGAACATTAGTTATGGTAGCCATTGCCTGCGGGCAAACTATATCCCCGATTAAGCACCTGTAAACGTTGAAAGAGACAAAACATTCAATTGAGCAACCGGAAGAAACCACCAGAAGGAATTTAGTATCCTTATAAGTTACCGGATTTACTTTATAATAATTATCAATCCCACCCAGTGTTGCCGTCACTAAGCTAACAAAAATAGTTAGAAACCAGACGAAAGTTGCCATTTTAAGTACTATGCCAGGCTGTGGTCTGGCAAGTTTTCTTTTTTGACGAGTCCAGAAGAAAATTATTAAACCTACCAGATTTACCAGGGTAAATGCCCAGCCTACCTCAGCTCTGATATTGACAAGCGGCCATATAAACCAGAACAGAAGGGGGATAACCAGGTAAATTAAGCTCAAGCCCAGCACAATTGCAGGTTTCAAAATATTTACTCCTTACAAAAAATCCTTATTCTCTTAAAGAGTGTAACCCTGGTAAAAGTTGCACTTAAGAAAATAAGGATTTTTAGCGTTCGAGATTTGAATTCCTGGCCTAAATCGGCGGGTCGGCGTCGAAATAGCCCTGGGCCGGACGCGACCGGGTAGGCGCTGGCTCCGGCGTAGCCGGTTCGACTTTGCGCAAGACCGGCGGCGGCACGTTTGGCACCCTGGGTTGTGGTTGGGCCTGCCCGCCGTTATTCTGGGACGGCAGGTTTGGCAAGGTCGGCAGAGGCGCGGGTTGGGCGTAGACCGGGTTGGTTGGCGGCGGCGTTTGCGCCTGGGCCGGGCCGGGGTTCGGGTTGTAAACGGGCGCAGGCGTAATTTCGACCGGGGCCGGTACGAAGTCGTTGGCGGCGGCCAGGAGCGAGGCCGGACCGTTCAGGTCTTCTTCCGCAATCAGGACCGGGCGCGGTTTGCTCCCGTCGGCCTGCCCGATGATACCGGCCTGGGCCAGTTCTTCGATTAAACGAGCCGCCCGGTTGTAGCCAACCCTGAGCTTGCGCTGTAAGAGCGAGGTCGAGGCGCTGCGGGCCTCGCGGACCACTTGCAGGGCTTCCTCGAAAAGCTCGTCGGTATCGTCAGCCTGGCTTTCGGCCTCAATTTCCTGCAAATCTTTCGGCCACATCTGGGTCTGGTTGAAGTCCTTTTTATCCCCTTTCAGGAAATCGGTTTGCTGCCGCCAGTGCTGCACCAGCGAGTCAATTTCCTCGTCACTGACATAGACGCCCTGGACCCGGATAGGTTTGGAGGCGTCCGCGCTGAGATAGAGCATGTCGCCCCGGCCCAGCAGTTTTTCGGCCCCGGCCATATCGAGGATAACCCGGCTGTCAATCTGGCTGGTTACGGCGAAGGTAATCCGGCTGGGGAAGTTCGCTTTGATGAGGCCGGTCACCACGTCCACCGAAGGGCGCTGGGTCGCCAGGATAAGGTGTATCCCGACGGCGCGGGCTTTCTGGGCCAGGCGGCAAATCGCGGCCTCGGCTTCTTCCGGCGCGACCATCATCAGGTCGGCCAACTCGTCCACAATCAGCACCAGGTACGAGAGTTTTTCCAGGTCGTTATTGACCCCGGCGGCTTTGTTCCAGCTTTCGATGTTGCGGTGGCCGTAGAGGGACAACTGCTTGTAGCGCCGCTCCATTTCGCGGATAGACCACTTCAAGACGCTCATCACGGTCGGGGTGCGGTCGCTGCTCTTGCGTTCTTTCTCAGGGTCGGCCTCAATCTGGGTCACGACCGGGAAGCGCAGGTGCGGGATACCGTTGTAGGTGCTGAGTTCGACCATCTTGGGGTCAACCATGATGAACTGCAACTCACTGGGGCGGTATTGCAAGAGGTAGGAGGCCACAATCGCGTTGAGACAGACGCTCTTACCGGACCCGGTGCTGCCCGCAATTAAAAGGTGCGGCATCTTGGCGAGGTCGGCCACCATCGGTTGCCCGGCTACGTCCCGGCCCAGGCCAAACTTGAGACGACCGGGTTTCTTGCCGTATTCCTCTGACTCCATAATCTCGCGCAGCCCGACCGTCGCAATTTTGGTGTTTGGTACCTCGATGCCGACGCGGGATTGGCCGGGGACCGGGGCCTCGATCCGGATAGCCGGGGCTGCCAGCGCCAGGGCCATGTCGTTCGCCAGGGCGGTAATCCGGGCTACCTTCACGCCAATCCCCGGTTCCAGGGCGAACTGGGTCACGGTCGGGCCGGTGTTGACCTCGCGCACGTAGGCTTCCACCCCGAAACTGGACAGGGTATTTTCAATCAGGCGCGCTTTTTTGCGCAACTCCTGCGGGTTTACCTCGACATCCGAGAAACTCGCCAGGATATTTATGCTAGGAATGGACCATTCGCGGTGCGGCAGGTCGGGCGGGTTGGCGGTGCCGTCGTCACGCTGCCAGTTTTGCTGCAAAGGTTTGGCCGCTTTTTCACCCGCAACCGCCGGGACCGGCAATATAGTTCCTTCAAGGGGTGTCGCGGTCAAGGGCGCGGGAGCCAGCGCGCCGCCTTTAGGCTCGACCAGGGGAGCCAGCGGCACCGGGTCGGCGGCATCTTCTTCGGTAAAGCTGAAAGAGTGGGTAAAGGTCTTTTCCGCTTCGAGGGGTCCGGCAGCTTTGCGGCCCCGGCTGTTCTGCCCGTTCAGGAGCAGGTCGTCCAGGAAATCGTCGTCCGACTGGTGGGCGGCCAGTTTGCCGCGTTTGCCCGGTTTCGGGTTGTAGTCAAAGTTATCCAGGTCGTCAAAGTCGTCGAAATCGCCATCGAGCGGCTCCCCGGCTACCAGCGGGGCCTGACCGCGGGCCCAGCGCACGGTATTGCGCAGGTGGAGCCCCATATCTTTGAGCGACATCTGCAAAAGCAGCATCAGACCGACCAGGAAGAAAGCCAGCCACATCACGCCGACCCCAAAGCCGGTGATAATGCTGCTCAGGAATTCGTTGATATAGTAGGCGAAGTAGCCGCCCCCGCCGCCATCATCGGCCAGCGACTTGGGGTTCCCGGCTGCCAGGTGGGTCAATGAGACAAAGCTCACTACCATGAAGATAAGGCCGGTGATGCGGGTCTGGTTGAAGCGTTCGCGGTTGGTCAACCCTTCCCAGATGTAGGTGCCGCCCATAATTATGACCAGCGGCGGAACGATAAAAGCGCCCAGGCCAATCAACTTTTTGAGGTTTTTACCGATTTCGGCCACGACCCCCTGGTCGGCCATCAGGCCAAAGAGCAAAATCAGGCCCAGGACAATCAGGACAATCCCGGTAATTTCGTGGCGGACGCCATCGGAAAGAGGCGGTACATGGTCGGTTTCGTGAAAGCTTGGCGGAGCCGACTGGCGCGAACGGCTGGCGCGACCTTCCCCGGACGCGGGACTGCTCGAACGGCGCGGCGAAGCGCTACCACCTTTGGGGCCGGGCGTGGTGGAAGAAGGGCGGCGGCCCGTGGTGCTGCTTTTGATAATAATTTCAGGTTCGGAATCTTTTGCTTTATCCCGGTCCTTGTCCTTGCCGGTTTTCTTTTCGGCGGGAGGGTCCAGGGTCAGGGTATCGGCGGCCTTTTTGGCGGCGGCGTTCTTGCGCGGTTTCGAGTTGCGCGATTTGATAACGATATTATCCTGTTCCGGGACAAGCGTACGAAAAGTAGTGGTAAGGGGTTGGGATTTTTCGGCAGGTTGGTTGGCCGGTTCTTGTTGAGGAACTGCTTTTCTGGTAGGCATGGTGTCGGGTCCGCCTTTTCGATATTAAGCTATCAAACTAAGCTTTTATGCAAAGCCCTTAAAATTGCCAGCCGCAAACTGGCCCAACTATACCTACCATACTAGCACTTGCGTTCTTGGGCGTCAAGATACACATTAGAGCCGACCTATTCACAAAGCCGGATATTGGTGGAAAACTTGCTTATTTTAAGGCTAATTCCGGCTCCGGTCCGGCGACAACTTTTTCGGGATGGGCCTGGGCCACCGGGGTAAACAGACCGATGAGGGCCACCGAGGCCGTGAAAATGCCGATACCCACGATTACCGGGACGCTCCCGGTCTTTTCCGCGATGGCGGTCGCGATAGCCGCCCCGACCGGACCAGGGAACGACTGCAAAGTCCAGAAGATTGCCGTCACCCGGCCCAGCATGTGGTTCGGGGTGATGGTCTGGCGCAGGCTCATCGAGACGGGACCGTGAACGCCCTGGGAATAGGTAAAGAAAATCCCCATCAGGCAGATTATGAAGAAGGTGGGCGCAAGACCGAGCATGGCCGTCGAAAGTCCTCCAAACCCGATTCCGCCCAGGAAACACGCCCCAAAACCAAGATGCTCGCGCAGCCACGACACCGTAATCCCACCCGCCACAAAACCGATACTGCTAAACCCCAGCATGATACCGACCGCGTTGTCGTCGAGTTGCCAGTCATGTTTGAGGTGAAAGATAAAAAGGTCCAGGCTGGCTGTATTTACCAGCGAGAAGAAGCCGAGAATAATCGTCACGGTCCGCAAGACCGGCTGGTTCCAGAGGAATTTAAGGCCGGAGAGCCACTCTTGCAATAAATTTTTAGGTTCGCTCAGTTCGATGTGTTCGCTTGCCACCGGGCGGAACCGCACCAGCACCAGCGATACCGCCGAGAATCCAAACGACAGCGCATTGATACCGACCGTAGTGGCGGGACCAAACTGGGCCGAGGCGAACCCGGCCAGCATCGGCCCGGCCACGAAGGCAAAGCCAAAAGAGGTTTGAAGCCGCCCGTGAGCCTCGGTTAGCTGCTCTTTGTTGACGAGGTGGGTTATCGCTGTGATGTAGCTGACCGAGAAAAATGAGCCGAGCGAGGCGCTGACCGCCGTCACCACATAGATGAGCCAGATTTGCGGCCCCATCAGCCACCAGGCCAGCGGTATCAACCCGTTTACAAGTAACCGGCCCAGGTCGCACCAGATCATCAGCAGGCGGCGATCCACCCGGTCTACCACCACACCGGAAATCAGATTTGTCACCAGGTTGCTGATACCAAAGGTGCCGGTGACGAGGCCCATCTGGGCGACCGACCCGGTGGCCTGTAAGACCAGCAGGGGGAGGGCAATCATCGCGAACGAATCACCCAGGTTTGAAAAAGTCTGGCCCGACCAGAAGATGTTAAAGTTGCGGTTGCGCCAGAGGTTAGAAGGCAATAAAGGATAATTTTGCATTAGAATTAACCTGCACCGTTGCCGGTATTAACCCGCCAGGGTTGTATGTGATGTATGCCGATAATTAATTCCCGAAACTCAGGTCGGGATGCCGGTCCGCCCAGGGCTGGACCTTTTCAAAGGCTGCCGCCGCCCGGAGCAAATTCGCCTCGGCCAGTCGCCTCCCCACAATCTGGATACCCACCGGCAACCCGCTTTTGGAAAAGCCGCAGGGAATTACCAGGGAAGGGAGACCAGTCAGGGTGATAGCGTAGGTCAGGCCGAGCCATTCAACGTAATTTTCCATCTTGCGCCCGCCGACTTCGGGTGGGCTGATGGTTTCCACCGGGAAAGGTAGCGTTCCCGCCGCCGGGACCAATAGCAAGTCGTAATTCTCGAAGAAACGCCGGACCCTGTCCCAGAGCTTACCCCTGGCTATCTCGGCCCGACCAACCTCGACCCCGCTCAGGGTCAGGCCGTACTCGGTGTTCCAGACCAGGTTGGGCTGCATTTTGTCGCGCCATTGGGGCAGGAAGTCGCCGTAGGTGGCGGCCATGCGTACACCCCGTAAGACCTGGAAAATCTGGGGCGCGTCCGAGAAGTCAGGCGCGGCTTCCTCGACTTTGCAGCCAAGTTCGTTAGCAAAGACCTGGGCCGCTTGCTGGCAAATCTCGACCACCTCCGAATCTACAGGGGCAAAACCGAGGTCGGGACTCCAGGATACTTTCCAGCCGGAAATATCGGCTTGCTCGACAGCCGCAAGATACTCCACCGGGTGGCCCGGCTCGGAAATAGGGGCGCTGTGGTCCGGCCCGGCGATAACCGAAAGGAGCAAAGCGGTATCCCGCACATCGCGGGCCATCGGGCCGCTGGCTGAGAGGTTATCCCAGGGTAGATTGGTCGGGTATTCGGGCACGAGTCCCCAGGAAGGCCGGAAGCCGAGCACGTTGCAAAAACTGGCCGGGGTACGTAACGAACCGCCCAGGTCGGTGCCGGTTGCCAGGGGCGCCAGACCCGCCGCCAGGGCGACCGCGCTCCCGCCACTCGACCCGGCAGGGGTCAACCGGGTATCCCAGGGGTTGCGAGTAATGCCGAAAAGGGTATTATGCGTCTGCGCCCCGGCCCCGAACTCCGGCGTATTGGTCTTGCCAAGCACGATGGCCCCCGCCGCTTTCAGGTGGGCTACAATTGCGGCGTCTTCTCCCGGCATGTTGTCGGCGTAAATGTGGGAGCCGTAGGTGGTGCGAATCCCGGCGGTCGGCGTCAAATCCTTTATCGCGACCGGCACACCGTGCAGCGGACCGACATGGTGGCCGTGCAGGACTTCGCTTTCGGCCTGTTTGGCGGCGGCCAGGGCCATTTCGCTCGCCACAGTTACGTAGGCCAGCAGGTGCGGGTTGAGCCGTCCAATCCGGTTGAGAAAATATTCGACCACCTCTACCGGGGAGATTTGGCCCTGCCGGATGAGCCCAGCCAGTTCCGCCGCCGGGGTAAACGCTAAATCTGACTTTTCCATAGTTTCCCAATGATTTCTTTTTTGTCGGGCATCACGAGCATCAACATCACATCAAATGAAAGTGGCAAAATAAAGACCTGGCCTTATTTCAGGTTGACCAGGTCTATTTTGGAACGTTTCTCCGGTTCGCGCAACGGCCAAAAGGCTGAACTTTCAGTTTCTATCTGATTTACCCCTTTAGTTCGGTTTTTTCGGACCCCCGCGCCCTTCAGGGTGAACGTTCAACGTTGTTTCTTTTAACGCGGAATCTTGTAACTTTCCATGTCGCGCCAGTTAAGACCTACTTTGAGGTCGGCTTTGAGCGGCACCGAGAGTTGGACCACGCCTTCCATGTTCCGTTTGACCAGTTCGGCCAGCACCGCCAACTCCGAGCGAGGCGCTTCAAAGACCAGTTCGTCGTGGACCTGCAACAGCAGTTTTGAGCGCAAATTCTTCTCGGCCACCTCTTTTGCCACCCGCACCATCGCTATTTTCACAATGTCGGCGGCGGTACCCTGGACCGGCATATTAATAGCCTGGCGTTCGGCGGCCTGCCGGACGACCACGTTCGAATTTTTGAGTTCTGGCATGTAGCGGCGGCGGCCCAGGATAGTCTGAACATAGCCGGTTTCGCGGGCCTGGTCGGGCGTCTGGTCGAGATAAGCCTTGATAGACGGATAGCGTTCGTTGTAGTCCTTGATAAAAGTCCCGGCCTCTTTGACCGAAAAGCCGGTGCGCTGGGCTAGACCAAAGGCGCTCAGGCCGTAGATAATCCCGAAGTTGACCGTCTTTGCCAGGCGGCGCATATCGGGGGTTACCTCATTTTCGGCTACTCCGAAGACATCCGAGGCTGTCGCGGCGTGAATATCCTTGTCGTTCTGGAAGGCATCCACCAGGCGCGGGTCCTGGGTCAGGTGTGCTAGGATACGCAACTCGATTTGGGAGTAGTCGGCGGCGAACAGAACGCTTTCCTCGTTTTTCCAGAAGCGGTGGTCCGAGAAATTGTCGGCTACAAAGGCCCGCCGGATTTCACTGCCGGCGTCGGTGCGAATCGGAATATTTTGCAGGTTCGGGTCGCTGCTCGAAATACGCCCGGTAGCTGACCCAATCTGGTGGAAGGAGGTGTGTATCCGGCCTGTCTCCGGGTTAATCAGGAGCGGCAGGGCATCCACATAGGTTGATTTGAGCTTGCCAAAGTGGCGGAAATCGAGGATTTTGCCGACTGCCGGGTCCTGGTCGCGCAGACCTTCCAGGATTTCTTTGGTGGTCGAATATTTGCCGGTCGAGGTCTTTTTGCCGCCCGGCAGACCAAGTTTGCCAAAGAGAGCTTCGCCCAACTGGTCCGGCGAGTTGATATTGAACTTGTAACCGACCGACTCGTAAATCTCTTTTTCGAGCTGCTCCATTTTTTTGAAAAGCCCGGTCGAAATCGACTGAAGGCTCGGTACGTCCACCGTGATACCGCATAATTCCATGGTTGCCAGGACCGGCACGAGTGGCATTTCGACTTCCACGAAAAGTTGGGCCAGACCGTCTCGCTCCAGTTGGGGTGCGAGGTCGTCCACCAGGCGCAGGGTCATGTCGGCGTCGGCCCCGGCGTACGCTACCACGTTTTCGACCGGAGCCAGGTCAATCGTGATTTGCTTCTTCCCGGTCCCGATAAGGGCCTCGATATGGGTCATTTCTTCGCCGAGCCGGTTAAAAGCCAGGTCTTTCAGCCCCGCCTTGAGCATGCCGACCAGTTGGGCCGCAATCATCACGTCGAAATCGACGTTAATCTTAAACAGGTTTAACCCGGCCCGGTGCAAGATTTCCAGGTCGTACTTGGCGTGGTGAGCTGCCTTAAAGATTTTCTGGTCGTAAAAGACCGCTTCCAGGGCTTCGCGGGCCTCGTTCCAGTCAAGTTGGTCGGGCGCTAATTCGGTGACGCTGGCGAGATTGCCCGTCACCGGCAAGCGGTGGGCGACCGGGATATAGTAGGCTTCGCCGGGGGCCGGGGAAATGGACACGCCGACCAGTTCGGCCCGGATGGTATCCAGGGCGGTTGTTTCGGTATCGAAGGCAAACCGGCCCGTCTCCTTTATCCGGCCAATCATCCGGTCGAGGTCGGGGCGGGTGCGGACGGCCAGGTACTTCACGTTATCCGGCAGTACCGGCGCGGGCATTTGGGGAATAACCAGGCTGTTTTTAGCGGCGGAGGCAGTAACAAGCGCTTCCGGCCCGATAGATTCGCTATCAGCGGGACTGTCGGCTGGCCGGTCCAGGTCAAACATCGACATCTGACCGCGTTGGCCCGGTTTCCAGGGTTGGACCTGGGCGGCGTTTTCGGCTTTTCCTTTGGCGGCAGGCGCGGGCGGTGCGGAAGGCGTGCCCGGGGCCGACTCGGCGGGAGATCCCGCGCTCGAAGACTGGCCGAGTTTGAGGTTATTGATTTTGGGGACCAGCGTATTAAATTCCAGTTCGCGGAAAAGCTCAATCAACTTCTCGCGGTTGGCCTGGCCCGCTTTGGCTGTGGCAATATCGAGTTGGACCGGCACTTCGGTCACAATCGTGGCGATGCGTTTGCTCTGGTGCACCTGGTCAAGGTGGCTTCTCAGGGCTTCGGCTACTTTCGGTTTGAGGTCGTCGAGATGTTCGAGGATATTCTCGACCTTACCATAGGTTGTAATCAGGTCGGTGGCGGTCTTTTCGCCCAGGCCCGGCACGTTGGGAATATTGTCGCTTTTATCGCCCACAATCGCCTTGTAATCCGGCACAAATTCAGGACCAAAGCCGTAGCGGTCAATTACGCCCTGCACGTCATAATAGCGGGCATCGCTGAAGCGGGCGCGCGGCCCCGCTCCCGGCAGGACGGCGCGGGTCTGGTCATTGACCAGTTGGAGTAAGTCGTTATCGCCGGTTACAATGAGGGCTTCCAGGCCGCGTTCGTTGGCCTGGCGGGCCAGTGTCCCGATAACATCATCGGCCTCAAACCCGGCCTGTTCGTAGATGGTGATGCCGAGAGCCTCTACCACCTCGCGGATACGCCCGATCTGGTTCGCCAGGTCGTCCGGCATTTCGGCGCGATTGGCCTTATATTCGACAAATTCTTCGTGGCGGAAGGTGTGGCCGCCCTCGAAGGCCAGCACGATATAGTCGGGGGTATCACGGCGCAGCACTTCCAGGAGCATCGAGGTAAACCCGAAAGTGGCGTTGGTTAGCTCGCCTTTGCTGGTTGCCAGCCCCGATTTTATCGCGTGATAAGCCCGGAAAATGATGCCGAAGCCGTCAATCAAGACCAGGCGTCCTTGCAGTTTTTCGTCCGGTTTGGGTGTATCCGCCAATTTTTCACCTGCGGTTTGTGCCATGTGGGTGTGCCTCCTGTAGCTCAATAACGATTGCCCGCATTATACACTAAATGATTGGCGGACCTCTTTTTATCAACATATCCCCATTTTTAGGCAATTGTGCCAAATTGACTCTTTCCGCTTTATACAAGTATAATTTATCACAATGATTGAAGCGGGAAACGTGCCCCCAGGGGTTTTTAAGACGTTGAACGTGAAAGAAGACTCTTAATTCAGAGACAAATTAACCAGTTTGGGGATACCAGAATATTTTTGGATAATAACGTTCAACGGGTGATGGACGACATCTAACGTTCAACGTTCAACGAGGAAAGATAAATGTTTAAGGTTTTGGTAAGCGACCCTATAGCAAAAGAAGGGTTGGAACGCCTGCGCGAGGCCGGGGCGAACATTGACCTCCAGGTGGATGTTAAGACCGGGCTTCCCAAAGACGAACTCTTAAAGATTGTGGCCGCTTATGATGGTTTGATTGTCCGCAGTGAGACCAAAGTTACGGCGGAAGTAATCCGGGCTGCGACCAACCTGAAAGTGGTTGCCAGGGCCGGGGTCGGCGTGGATAACGTGGATGTCCCGGCGGCGACCGAACGCGGTATCATCGTGGTCAACACTCCCACCGGTAACACGATTGCCGCCTGTGAACAGGCTTTTACCCTGCTCCTGGCAACCGCCCGCAAGCTCGGTCAGGCCAACATCAGTATGAAAGCCGGGCGCTGGGACCGCAAGCAGTTCATGGGGGTGGAACTGGCCGGTAAGACCCTCGGTATCATCGGCCTGGGCCGCATCGGGACCGAACTGGCGAAACGGGCCGCTGCTTTTGGCATGACCCCGGTTGCCTACGACCCCTTCGTCCAGCCCGCCTACGCTGAGAAGCAGGGGATTATCCTGACCTCTCTCGACGAGGTTTATCGCCGGGCCGACTTCATTTCGGTCCACTCGCCGCTCTTACCCGAAACCTTCCATATGATCGGGACAGCCGCCTTCGAGAAGATGAAGCCGGGCGTCCGCATTATCAACGCGGCCCGCGGCGGTATTATTGACGAGGACGCCCTTTACGAAGCCCTGAAAAGCGGCAAGGTCGCAGCGGCGGGTCTCGATGTTTTCGAAAAAGAGCCGGTTGACCCCGAAAGTCCCCTGGTGAAACTGGAAAACGTGGTAGCGGCACCACACCTGGGCGCCAGCACCGAGGAAGCCCAGGTCAAAGTGGCTATTGACGCCGCCGAGTCGGTCGTGGCCGCCCTCAACGGTGAACTGGTGCCGAACGCGGTCAACCTGCCGGGTCTTAGCAGCGAGGCCCTGGCCGAACTCAAGCCTTACCTCAACCTGGCGACCAAATTGGGCCGCCTGGCGACCTCGCTTTCGGATGGTCCTATCAGCAATGTTGAAATCTGGACCCTTGGCAACGTGTTGCCCGACCACGCCCGCCTTATCAGCATGGCCGCTCAGCAGGGTCTTTTGGAAAACCAGCCCGGCCTCGATGGGCCGGTCAACCTGGTAAATGCCCGCTCAATGGCCGCCCGGAACGGTCTCGAAGTCGTCGAAAAGACCACCACCGAATCCGGTCCGTTCACCGGGCTGACTATCTCGCTGCGGGTCCAGACCGGTGGCTCCGCCAGCAACGGTGACCAGGCCTTACAACCGCTGGGTCTGCGTGTCTTCGATGGTACGGTTATCAACGGCCAGCCGCGTATCGTCAGTCTCAACGGCCTGATGGTAGACGTGGAGCCGAGCGGTTACATGCTGGTCAGCCGCCACATTGACCGCCCCGGTATGATTGGTCGGGTCGGTACGGCCCTGGGTAGCTACGGCATCAATATTGCCCGCATGGAAGTCGGCCGGCGCGAGAGAGCCGGTGAGGCGGTCATGATTCTGGCGATTGACGAGCCGGTGAACCAGGCGATTATGGAAGAGCTAAGCAAGATTGACGGCGTCGAGAATTTGCGCTTTGTCAGCCTGGGCGATTAAATTCTTCTATTAATGTTTAGCGAGGATATTTTTATCTTCGCTTTTCTTTATTTATATAAATACTTTATTTTGGGCAAATCTTCAGTCCCAATTAAAATGGGTCAACGTACTTTATTTAAAGAAGTATTAAGAAAACAACCTTTGATTTAGAATTTAAAGAGGTAAAGAATTTTATTAACCTTTTAAAATTCTTTTCACTATGACTCTTTACACCATGAAATTTCCAAGCTATAATCAATTCAGGATAATTATCCGATGCCATTCGTGAATATCTGAGCAACCCAAGAAAAGGATACAATTCCCCAATGGGTGAACAATATGCAAATCCTCCTTTAATTGAAGCCTTCTGTCAATTTAATTTTGAGCAAGACACTGATTGGGATGCTACAATGCCCGGTCTTGTTTTTAATCAACTAAAAGACGAAGGATTTACTAAAAAGAAGCAAGCCAACAAAATAGGTTTTGAAATCCAAGTTGTAGGGAATCAATCTAACCCACAACTTATACCCGTTGCGGATAGAGTTCAATTTTATAATGAGGAAGAAACGGCTTTATTCCAAGTTGGACCTTATTTCCTGGCAATAAATGTGTTAAAACCCTATCCTTCTTGGATTACTTTTAAGGATTTGATTAGTAAGGGTTTACAAGCTTATCTAAATGTTACTGAAGCTAAAACTTTTAAGACCGTCTCTTTGAGATATATTAATGACTTTGAGTTTGAAGGAATAAATATTTCTCTTGAAAAAAATTTTGACTTCAGGCCTCATTTCCCCCAAGGATTTCCAGAAAATTATGGACCTTTCTTATTAGGTTCACAATTTAATTATGATGAAGGGCAAAATCAACTTCAAATACAGTTAACAACTGTAGAAAATGGTCCTGACAAGACAAAGTTAAGGCTTGATCTTGTGTATGCAACTCAGAACCTTGAAGGTCTTAAGTCTGAAGAAATATTGAACTGGTTAGAGCTTGCCCATGACCGAATCGAGTTTGGATTTGAACATTCCCTTAAAGAAGATTTAAAAAGAACATTTGGGATAAAGGAAGGTTAAACTTTGGAGCGAAATAGCTATTTCCTTTTGGATTCTCCAAAACTCACAAATGAAGCCACAGTTTCGGAAGGTAGGACTCTGTTCAATCCAAATAATTTTAAGAACCATAGAGGGGTTGAATTATTAAGAAATCTTGACACTTTGATTAGTGATGCAGCAATTTTAACAGGAAGAGAATCTAATATAGTACTTCAGGATTTGAGAAACGAGACAACATCGATTACCTATACAATACACCGAAAGCTTTCTGTAATAGACAAATTGAACTTTTCTTATAAAGAAAAAGAAAGGGTTATTGATTACCTAAAACAAAATACAGAACTCCTAGATTTAATTATTGAAAGTTATTCCGTGATAAGAAACCACTTTAGGTTTGACCCATTAACCCTAAAGTTACATTCCGATACGGAAACTGGGTACGAAGATTACCTTATTTTAACGATTTTAACTGGATTAAAGGCAACCGAGGCTATCAAAGAATTAGATAAGATAGATGACGAATGGTGGCTAAATAATTTCCACCGCGCAAATGATAAACTTTCAATTGATTTGGTGTATAGATGAGTTTCGATTGGATAAATTATCTTAGTCTAGCAGAAGAGCTTTCAAAAACACCGAATGAAACGCCTAATAAAGAGGCGACATCTAGAGCCGCAATTAGTCGTGCTTATTATGCTGCTTTCAAGAAAGCAGAGGAGTTTGTTGTTAGAAGGGATGGCTTTGTAGTTCAAAAGCCAAAACCTAGAGGCAGTCGAAGCCAACAAGATAGTAACGAGGAAGAACAAAATCTGGGAAGTAGCCATGTAAGAGTAATTAGACAATTTACTAGGCAGGGTTCAAACCAATATCGTATCAAAATAGGGGTTACTTTACGAAGAATAAAACATCATCGTGAAAGTGCTGATTATGATGCTGATTATGACGGCAATATTGATGAAGCGCTAAACGAGACTTTAATTAAAGCAAAAGAAATAATTAGTAAGCTGAAAGTTGCAGTCTAAGTAATTCAAGAAAAAGGCGCATTTCCCGCGAAAGGAGATGCGCCTTTTTGTTCCTAAGAAAATCCTAGCTGAGCGTGATAGTGATTGCCTGGGGTGGCGCGTCGGTGGTAGCGGGCCGCGATACAATCGAGACATTCGCCCCTGCTTTCAGGTCGTCCGCAGTGCCTGCCGCCTGTTTTTCTAACACGGTGCTGTCGCTGAGGGTAGCGGTAATGGCCTGGCCGGTCGCGTCAGTGCCGGTGAGTTTGTTACCCTGCAAAGTGGCCTGCCGGATGATTACCCCACCATTGGCCCCACCAAAACCACCTGCTCCACCAAAGCCGCCCGCGTTGCCCCGGTTCGTACCGGTGCCGCCCGCTGCGGGAGTGCCATTAGCCCCCCTACCGCTCGCGCCAGGAGTGCCATTAGCCCCGGCCCGGCCACCAAAACCGCCGGTCCCGGCATTCCCACCACCAAAGGCGGTCACATCCACCACCATCAGGTTGGTGGCGGTATAGGTGCCGTCACTACCTTTGGTGCCGGTCAGGAGAACAATCGCGTTATTCCCCAGGGCGCTGCTGAAGTCGGCGGAAGCCAGCTTTTCGGTCTTGGTCACGCGGGCATTGCTGGCGTCGAACTGCTGGTCCTTGCCCGAAGCGTCCTTTACGGTCAAAATTTTGTTGCTGGTGTCGTAAGACGAAATGGTGCCGGTTACCGGGGCGGTGCGTTGAAACCCGCCCTGCCCACCTGTACCAGTCCCGGAAGCGCCGGTATTACCCTGGGCCTGTCCGCCCACGCCAGGCGTAGTGCTGGCACCAGTGCCGTTGTTTGTCGAAGGCGTAAAGGTTGGTATAGGGGTGGGTCGGGCCGCCCCCTGGCCCTGGTTGGCCTGGGCGGCTGCCGGAGCAGACGTGGCCGCGCTGGTATTGTAAGGATTCGTAGCGGTAGCAACCGCCCAGCCGATAGCGACGGCAGCCCCGATTATAACCAGGGCAATAATTGTTTTAATAAGACCTTTGAAAGTCATCGAGCGCGGCTCCCTGTTCCTGATAAATAATCACTCGTAGCACGTAAAAATGGGACGCAAGTTCAAACAAAAACGCAGAACGCCGCCTGAGAAAAAACTAACCTTCTACAGTTTTCCGGTGTTAATCGTTGCTACATTGGTCGCCCTACGTTCAACGAATTTTAACACTAACTTTTTATAAAGTTGGCAAAAAATCGCAAAGGTTTCTTTACGTTTAAACTCCGATATAACGGGCGTAAAGCGTTTTCGCTACGTTCGGGTCGTCGGTACCCTTGATGATAGCGCGGGCGTCGGGGAACAGGGTCCATTCGTAGCCATCCAGCCTGTAGCGGAGCAAAAATTCGTTTTCGAGCATATCCTCGGCCCCGGCAGCCACGAGTCGCCCGGCAAATTCCGGCAAGTCCAAACTTGGGGTCGGGCGGATAGTCACCTGGATGGCGTTCCGACCACACAGCGAGGCGACCCGGCTGCCCCGTTCGCCCGCCGCTTCCAGGAATTCAAAGTCACGCTGCCCGCAGCAAGGGCAGTCTGGCTGGCGGTCTTCTACCGGAAGGCGGTCGAACGTCAACTGCCACAGGTCAATAGAGGTCAGCCCCCGGTTAAGCTTTCCCTGGCCGGTCAAATACTTGATGGCTTCCCCGGCGGCAAAGGCCCCCATCATCCCGACAATCGGCCCGACAATTCCGGCGGTATCGCAGGTCGGGGTCGTGCCGGGCGGTGGTGGGTCGGGGAACAGGCAGCGAAAGCAGGGAGTATCGCCGGGTAGAATCGTGCTGGTGATGCCGTAGGCCGCGATAACCCCGCTGTAAATCCAGGGCTTGCCCAGTTTCACGCAGGCGTCGTTGAGCAGATAGCGCGTTTCGAAATTGTCGGTGCCGTCCAGTACGATGTCGGCAGCCCCGACAAGGCGCTCGATATTTTCGTAGTTCAGGTCTTCGACAAGACCCTCGACCTCGATTTCCGAGTTAATCAGGCGCAGTTTGTTGGCGGCGGCTACCGCTTTGGGCAAATTTTGATGGAAATCTTCTTCGTCGTAGAGGGTCTGGCGTTGCAGGTTGTTCAACTCGATAAAGTCGCGGTCTATAATTGTTACGTGCCCAACCCCGGCCCGACCCAACAGGTTCGCGATAGCCGTACCAAGCGCACCACAACCCACAATTAGCGCCCGCGCTGCCAGCAGTTTACGCTGTCCTTCCGTGCCGACCCCCCTGAAAATAGTTTGCCGGATATAACGTTCCAGCCCGGTTTTATTTTCTGCCATAAAATTTCTCTTTTCCAACCCGCCGCCGTTTTTATATATGCAGGGAAAATTGGCTGCCGGGCGCTTTTTAATGTGTTACTATGTATAGATAGTGTAGTACTGCTAATTATAGTCCTTTTGAAAAATTCGTGCGGAGAGGGGCCGGGAGTAAGTATGCATCATGTCGAGATAAACGGTTTTCGGATGGCCTACCGCGACGAAGGGAGCGGTCCGGTTGTGTTGCTGGCCCACGCTTTTCCCCTGGCGGCGTTGATGTGGAACCCGCAAATAGAAGTGTTGCGCTACAACTACCGGGTGCTGGCACCCGATTTGCGCGGTTTCGGCCAGAGCAAAGGCGCACCCCTGGACCGTTACGCCACCGTCGAGGAATACGCCGACGACCTGGCGGCTTTCCTCCAAAAGCTCGGCCTGGACCGGGAAAAGGTGGTCTTTATCGGGCTCTCGATGGGCGGTTATATCGCCTTTGCCTTTTACCGCAAGTACGCCCAACTGGTGCGGGCGCTGGTGTTGTGCGATACCCGCAGCGAACCGGATACCGAACAGGCCCGCCAGAACCGTTTTAAGTTGATAGAAGATTTGCGAGAACGGGGCATGGAAGCGGCGGTCGAAGCCAACCTGCCCAAACTTCTTTCGGCGGAAAATTATGTCCAGCGCGAGGACCTGGTGGCCGACCTCTCCCGGACCATCTACCTGAACGACCCGGCAGGTACCATTGCCGCCACCGGGGCGCTGGCCCACCGGCCCGATTCGACGCCTCTCCTGGCCGAAATCGCGGTCCCGACCCTGGTCATTCACGGCAAGGACGATCAACTTATTCCGGTCGAAAGCGCCCGCCAGATGGCCCAGGCTATTCCCGACTGGCAACTTTCGGTAGTACCGCGCGCCGGGCACCTCTCGAACCTGGAAAACCCGGTCTTTTTCAACCAGGCCCTCGAAACCTTTTTAAAAGAACTGAAATAGCGCCGGTTTAGCAGAATTTTCCTCAACACATAAGATAGATTTAAAAATTTGTAGCCTTATCGGTAGACTAGAAGAAAAGGATAAAGTGAGAGCATTAGTTTTTGATGGCAACTTAAAGGTGGAAGAACAGCGCCCGGCTCCTCGGATTCAGCCAGGCGAAGCCCTTATCGAGGTGCGGCGGGCCGGGATTTGCAATACCGACCTGGAAATCACGCGGGGTTACCTCGATTTTCACGGCGTCCTCGGCCACGAATTTGTCGGCACGGTCCGGGAAGTGGCCTCCCCCGAAGATAAAGATTGGCTGGGCAAACGGGTCGTGGGCGAGATAAATGCCGCCTGCGGCCACTGCCCGACCTGCCGGGCCAACCGTCCGACCCACTGTCCCAACCGGACCACCCTCGGCATCGGTGGCCTGGACGGCGCTTTTGCCGACTATTTGCGGCTCCCGGTGGTGAACCTGGTAGAAGTCCCGGCCTCTGTGCCGGACGAACAGGCTGTCTTTACCGAACCGCTGGCCGCTTCCCTCGAAATTTTGGAACAAATTCATATCCGCCCTACCGACCGCACTCTGGTCGTCGGTGACGGCAAAATGGGTCTTTTAATCAGCCAGGTCTTGCGTCTGACCGGGGCGGAAGTGGGGTTATTGGGCCGCCATCCCGAAAAAGCGGCCCTGGTCGAGCGGCAAGGTGTCACCTTTCACCAGGGCTTGGAGCTTGCACCCGGCGAGATGGGCTATGACGTGGTGGTGGAGTGTACCGGGAATGGCGAAGGGCTGGAGACTGCCCGCAGCCTGGTCCGACCCAGAGGCACTCTCGTCCTGAAAAGCACCTATCACGGTACTCCGTCCGTCCCCCTGAGCATGTACGTTGTGGACGAAATCAACGTGGTCGGGTCGCGCTGCGGGCCATTCGCCCCGGCCTTGCGCCTGCTGGAACGCCGCCTGATTGATGTCGAACCGTTAATCTCGGCGGAATTTTCCCTCAAAGACGGTCTTTCCGCTTTTGATGCCGCGTTTGGCAAAGGCAATATCAAAGTTTTACTAAAGGTAAACTCCTAGTTTTTGGGAAATAAAAAGGGTGAGGTTTTCGGCCCCACCCCTTTTATTTTCGGGCATAACGCGGGCGTGCAACACAGGTGTTTAACGCTGGCGGTATTTCTGGACCGCGCTATTGAGATAGCCGGAACTGGCAATCAAGACATTGCCCTGCGAGTCGGTGGCGATACCCGAAATCCCGGCCAGGCCGAACATCTGCTTGCCTGCCTCGTAAATAACATGACCGCTGGGGTCGTATTTGGTAAAGGTATTGCCGGTTGGCCCGATGCCGCCCAGGTAGATGTTGCCCTCTTTGTCGGCTCCGAGCGCGGTCGGGATACCAATGCTCCATTTGATCAGGAATTTGCCGTTATTATCAAATTTCTGGATGGTGCTGGCCCTTTCGTCGCTGGCATCGTTGGTAACATAGACGTTGCCCTGCCCGTCCACCGCCAGGTCGGCAGGACCGCCTAAGTGCAGCCTTTTATCGCCTTTGAGGAATTGGCCGTCACCGGTTCCTTCGCTGCCCCATTTGAGCAGGAACTTGCCGTTGTTATCGAACTTCGTAATCCGCAGGTTGCCGGGATCGGCCACGAAAAGGTTACCCTGGCCGTCTACCGCAATACTGCGAATAGCCGCGAATTGCCCGTCACCGTCACCCTTGGTGCCCCACCGGTTTATGACCTGCCCTTTAGAGTCGAACCTGGTTATCATGAAACGGTCGGCCACGAAAACGTTCCCCTGGCTATCCACGGCAATACCGCGTGGGTCCTGGAACTGGCCGGGATTGTCACCCCAACTGCCCCAATCGGCCAGGTAGCGCAGGGACGAGTCATATTTGAAGACGTGGCGGATGTCGGCGTTTACTACATAGACGTTGTCCTGGTGGTCGGTCGCCACGCTGACGGTAAAGCGCTGCCCGGTCTGCTGGGCCTGGAAAGCCAGCGGCCCCCAGAACTGTTTGCCCAATAGACCAAGCTCGACCTCGTACCTGGTCCCGGCGAATTCAGGGTGCTGTTCGAAGCGGTTGCGCTCGAAATACTGGACGGTGTAAGTCTTGCCGTCTTCCGGGTTTAGTTCCTGGAATTCCTCGCTCAACGGGTAGCCGAACTGGGCCAACCCACCGTGATTTTCCCAGTAAGCCTTAAACGTGCCGCCCAGGTTGTGTTTGGTTTCTGGAAAATAGACATTCCCTGACTGGCCGGAAGGTTGCGCTTCCTCAAAGGCGGAGAGGTCTTGCCGGGTTGCAACCAACTGCTTACCCAGCAGTCCCAGCAAAACTTCGTACCTGGTCCCGGCGTTTTCGGGGTGGAGTTCAAAGCGGGCCCGTTCGAACCACTGGGTCAGGAAGGATTTACCCGTTTCAGGGTCAACCTCTTGTTGCGGGTCCGAAATCGGGTAGCCGTAAATGTCGAGTCCGCCATTATTGCGCCAGTATTGCAGAAAAGACCCGCTGACGCTGTGCCCGGTCTCCTGGAAGTATTGGGTTTCCCCGGCGGCGGAAGCCCCGGCAGGAGCCAGCATCCCGGTGCCCAGCCCCAAGAAGGCCAGCATTACTAACCACAAACTTAAAAACCTCGTTCTGCTACCAATCATTTTACTGTTTCCTCTGCTAAAAGCTTTCTTTGTAGGAATGTAAGAAGCCCGTCATTCAATTTATATTCCCTTCACAAATAACCGATAAGCCGACTTTTCCCGGCGTTATTTAGAATGCAATTGGGCCGGGAATTGTTACGGTTGGAATTACTTATCTTTGGGATTTTATTTAGTAGCTTCGAAATTTACCGGCTAAGTAATATTGACTATTCCCGGTATTTTTATCTTATCTCGCCAGGCAATTAGAACGTTAGTGTTGAAATTACTCGCAGGTTGCGGTACGATTATTTTATTAACCGTTCAAATCAAGTCGAAAGGGGCCGTTATTCATGCTTAATGTCACGCCGGAAGTTGAGGAACTTTTTGAGCAGGCTCGCCAGGCAGTCCTGGGATTACCGGAAGCCGAGGAAAATACTCACTGGGGAACCTGTACTTTCTCGCGGGAGCTAAAAGGCAATAATTTCCTTTTCCTTTATCCGAAAAAAGACTGCCTGGAATTGCTTTTCAAGGTGCCGGCCCGGGAAAAAGAAGCGGCCCTGAGCCTGCCTTTTATTGAGAAGAATAAGGGTATGGAGCAGCGGAGTTGGCTCCTGGCTACAGTCAAAACGCCCGGTGAATTGGCCCAGGTAGTGCCCATGCTACACCAGAGTTACGCCATGTCGAAGCCTTTCCGGGGTCCTGCCGATGCGCTGCCCGGTGAAAACTCTCGTGTCCTCGAAATGCTCGAAGCGGTGCGCCAGGCCGCCCATAAGTATGACGATGTCGAGGAATATTTCCCCTATGGTACCAGGGCTTTCCGACCCCGCAAAGGCCAGCTATTTCTCTACGCCAGCGAAAGTGACGACTGGCTCAATGTAAACGTGCGCCTGCCTTTTGGTGAACGTGAGTATGCCCTTACCCTGCCCAACGTAGAAGTCCCCAAGTATATCGGGCATAAAGGCTGGGTGGCCGTCAAAGTTCATGACCAGGACGACCTGGACCTGGTATTGGCCTGGATAGCCATGAGTTTTGACGAGAACCGGCCCAAACGCAAGAGCAAGAAAAGCTAAACACAAATTCCTGATACAGATAAGACTGTTCTATTCGCCACTGGCACCCGTATAACGCCTGATGCGAGGAAAGAAATTTCTTGATTACGCTCGCGCCCTTGCGATGTGAAATAACTAAACACTGAAAACCAAACACTAAACACTTTGCAAGTATGTTTCTTACCAACTTTTAGTGGTAATAAAGTTTGGTTGTGCTAAAATAGGGCCAAGACCCGTTTATATAAGTATCGGTTTGTTTTTTTGTTGGGTACATATTTTTTGCGAATGGATTTTGTTCTATTACTCATAGAACTGAAAAAGCTGGCCTTGCGCGCTTTGCGCCTGGCGGTCGGTTTGGTGTTGCCCCTGGCAATCCTGAACCTGTCGCTCGGTGCGACTATCATGCTGGCAACTCCGCCCGGTTTTGAGACCAGCCTGGCGACCGGCGACGACCGCGAAATCGCCTTGGTCCACATGCAGATGTTCGGCGGTCTTATCCACCTGCACGATGGCTCCGACGCCAACCATCTCCATCACGCTAACCCCATTTTACCGCCCGGTGTGACCGAAGAAGATACCGGTCAGGTCGTCCCGACCGGGATAAACCCCGCCTGGAATGTGACGGTTAACGGCGCGGACTCGGCTGCTAACTTCTGGCAAGACCTGACGGTACGCGGTCAGGCCAATCCTATCGCTGTCCCCAACTTTTATTTACCTCGCCTGGGTCGCGAGATTTCAGGGGCCTGGCCCCATCCGACTGCTCCTTACCTGGCGGTCCCGCTCCAACCCCCTACCCTCTAACTTACCGAAAATAAGGGCCGCCCGGCCTTATTACAAGGCCAGGGCTCCCCTTGGATTGGCCGTTCCTGTTTGGTCCGGCTTACACCTGTGATTTTTGGAATATTCAGCTTTAATTGAAGAAGTTAGAGGATAAATTATTATGCGAACGAGCTTTATTAAACGTGCAACCGGCTCTGTCCTGGCGGCCTTGGTGGTTTTCGGTTTGCTGGTGGCCCTGACCCCCGGCCAGGCTTCGGCCCATGGTCGTAAAGACCTGGTGGGCGGTAAATACCAGATTATCTTCGGGTTCCTGACCGAACCGGCCTTTTCCGGGCAGCGCAACGGAATTGACCTGACGGTTTGCCTCGGCCCCTGCGAGAACAACGCCGATGGCACCCTCAAAAATCCGGTGACAGGTGCGGATAAGACAATCAAGGCGGAAGTGACCTACGGCAGTTCAACCGTACCGGTGACATTGGCCCCCCGTTTCCGGGCCGATGGTAAGTACGACGGCTATTTCTTTCCGTCCAAGGCGGGCGAGTATACTTTCCACTTTACCGGCAATATCAACGGTGACACCATCGACCAGAAGGTAGTTTCCGCCAGGGACGGCTTTAACTCGGTCTCCGACCCGCTTATGATACCCGCCTCCGGTTCCGATACTGCCGGTGGCCTGGCTGAGGCCCAACAGGCGGCTCAATCGGCTAAAGATTCGGCCAGCACTGCCACGATTTTCGGTATTGTCGGGATTGTAGTGGGTGTGCTGGGGCTGGCTTTGGCGGGGTTTGCCCTGACCCGCCGCCCGAAAGTCGTCGCGGCTAACGGCGCTACGGCAGCGGTACCCGCCGAGCCGGTAGCTAGCCGCCGGGGCAGCGGACCGGAAGGGGGTTAATCCGGCCCTTTAACTGAAAAGACAGGGCACTTGCACGAGGTGGCAGGTGCCCTGTTCTTTTACTGTGACCAAACGAGGGCCGGGCAATGGTGCTATAATTCAGGCCCAAACCGGAAACTATTTATTGATTAAACAGGCGATGCTAAAACAGGACTCCACCCAGGCGGCTTTACCCGGCCCCAGCGGCCCGGCCCGGAATTTCAGGGCAGTTATAAAATATTTCACCGGCTGGCCCGGTCTCTTTTGCGTGGCCGTCCTGGTAATCGGCCTGGTCAACCTGGGCCATTTAATCCTGAAAGCCCTCAACCCGCTCCAACTCGACTACAGCGAAGGGTTGGTCTTGAGCGGGATTCACCGTTTACTCGACCATCCCGCCCTCGGCGACACCTATTCCTTTAACACCGCCTTCTACGATACGACCGACCTGGCTTATCCGCCCGTCTTTCCCTACCTGGGGGCCTTGTTCGACCGGCTTTTACATGCTTTGCCCGGTCTGAACACCCGGCCTGAATTTGATGTTTCGGTCTACGCGGTCCGGGCCCTGACGCTGATTGGGCTGTTGAGTTCAGTGGCCCTGGTCTACGCTACGACCCGCCTGTTTAAGACGCCGCGCCCGGTCGCGCTGGCTGCCGGGATATTATTTTTCTGTTTTCACCCGGTCATCTACTGGGGTGATGCGGGCCGGGTGGACGCGCTGGGGTTGGCTTTTGTCCTGGCTGGGGTCTATCTTTTCTGCCGGGTCGAAGTTTTGCGGTCCCAAAGCCTGGTCTACCTGTGGTCGCTACCCTTCTTCTACCTGGCTTTTTTCACCAAGCAGTCGCTTCTGGCCGCTGCTGCCGCTGTAGTGCTCTATCTTCTGGTATCGCGCCGGTTCAAACAGGCCGTTATTTTTGCCGGGCTATTGGGGGCCGGTATCGGGCTCGGACTGGCCGGGCTAAACCTTGCGACGGGTGGCAACTATCTTTTCTTCGTAACCATGGAGCGGTTTACCCCGTTTTCGCCCGGCCAACTGGTTACGACATGGGCCCTGTCGCTGCTGCTCTACGGGCCGCTTATTGGGCTGTCTGTCTGGCAGGGAATTTCTTACTTTCGGCAGGGTGGGCCGCGCCGCTTTCTGGTCATCTGGGGCGGGTGCGCTTTCCTGGTATCGCTCACGGTCGGTAAAGCCGGGGCCGCCGACTATTATTTCTTTGAGTTCTTTGCGTTCCTGGGCATAATGGCCGGGCTGGCCCTCTCGCCCACTTCCCCCGTAAACGTCCGGCACCTTTTGCCAAAAGTTATGCTCGGCCTGCAAATCTTGATTCTGCTGGTCCTGGCGGTCACCTTAAATTTCCAGTCGGACCGGCAGGCTAACCTTGGCCCGGCTTATAATGAGGCCGTACGTGTCCTGGCCGGGTATCCCGCAGGGACACCGCTCTTTGCCGAGTTAAGCGGCCCGGCCATGGCTTCGGGCCATTTCGACCAGGTCTTCGACCATTTTCTTTTTCGCCAGTTGTCCAATGCCGGGGTCCGCGACGGTCAGGCCCTGGTCCGGGATGTCGCCGGGCAAAAGTTCAAGGTTATGCTGATGGGCTACGATGTCTTGAAGCTGAATGCGACGGTCGGGTATGTACCGTCCACGCCCTGGCCGCCCGGTTTCGAGGAAGCTGTCCGGGATCATTATCGCCTCCTGGAAACCTTGCAGGGGCAGGACGGCCAGGATTACGCCTGGCTGCTGGTGCCGAAATAGGCGGGGATGATGAGACAACGAAACAACGTTGAACGTTAAACTTATTGGAACCGGTTATACAAAGTACGAATAAAGACACTATCGTTGTCATTCCGAGCGCAGCGAGGAATCTCCGGTCCGTTGGACAATATCACGGTCATTGGGGTATGGGATCAAGGAATCTTGGTTCACTCGTACCCACCGGAATAAAGCAAGTGATAATTTCCACCTCAATCGAAAAAAAGAAATGGCTTGACCTTACCGCCCAACAACGCTGGGTGGTAGGGTGGATTTTACTTACCCTCGGCCTGGCAACCCTACCCTTCGTGTGGGGTTGGCTGAGCGCACCGCCGGGCCAGGAGTTTAGCGGCTTTTTGTTAAACGCCAGCGACGGCAATACCTATCTCTCCAAGATGGAAGAAGGGCGGCAGGGTAGCTGGCATTTCTACCTCATTTATACCGGCGAGCAAGGCGGCACCGGGGCTTATACCTACCTCTTTTACCTGCTCCTGGGCAAACTGGCCGGGTTGTTGAGTCTGCCGAATATTTTAATCTTTCACCTGGCCCGGTTGGCCGGGGGTCTGGCTCTCTTGCTGACCAGTTTCCGGTTTATCCGGCTCCTTTTTAGTAACCCGGCCCGGCAGCGTTTCGCCTTCCGGCTGGTCTGTCTTTCGGCGGGGTTGGGCTGGCTGCTGGTCCTCGTCGTGCCAAACCCGCCCGATTTCTGGGTGGCTGAAGGCTATACTTTCCAGACTATTTTCGTCAATCCGCATTTCCCGGTGGCGACGGCCCTGCTCATTTTTATCATTACCGAAGCGATGCTGGACCTGGAAAGGTCGAATTTCAAGGTTTACTGGAAAGCCTGGCTGGCCTCATTCGCGCTTGGATTTGTCCATCCTTTTCTGCTTTTCACCCTGGCCGGGGTGCTGGGAGTAATCTGGCTGCGGCGGGTTATCGCTTTTAGAAAACCGGACTGGCCCGGTTTTGCCGGGCTAGTCCTTATCGGGGCATCCGGTACACCTGGCCCTCTTCTTACATGGTGGGGTACCACCCGCGACCCCTTGCTCAACCGCTGGATGGCCCAGAATCAGACCCCCTCGCTCGATTTACCGACGATGCTTGGTGCCTATGGGCTACTTATCCCTTTAGCGCTGGTTGGGTGCTGGTGGGTGGAAAGAATTTTAAGCCGCCGGTCGGACGTTGAAGGCGTGGTGGAGAAAGCGACCGAAACCTGGTGCTGGCAGGTGGCTACGACCTGGCTGCTGGTTACGGTCGTGCTGCTGGCCTTGCCCTTTAGCTTCTCACGCCGGTTTTTGGAGGGGATTCACCTGCCGTTGTGCTGCCTGGCGACAGCGGGGTACTACACGCTCTTTCCAAAAGCAGGCGACCGCCTCAAAGAAAAAGCCCTTACCTGGTTTTTCTCTCTTTCGAGCCTGGGACTGGTGATAATAGCGGTGGCGCTGCTCTATCTACCACATGACGACCTCTACGACCCGATTCATTCGCCCTATCTCAGCCAGGGCGAGGTAGCCGCCATAAACTGGCTCAACCATAACACCCAACCGGGCGAGGTTATCCTGACCGGCCCGGTGCTGGGGAATGTGCTGCCGGGGCGGGTCTTGCGCCCGGTCTTTTACGGCCACCTCTACGAAACGCTCGACTCTCAGCGCAAACTGGGGCAGGTCCGGCAATTTTTCGACGCGGCTACTCCTATGGTGTTCAGGGAAGGGTTAATCCGGGACGAGCGTTTGAGTTACCTGGTTTACGGCTGGCGGGAAAAACGGTTGGGCGGATTCGACCCGGCCTCGGCGGGCTGGCCGCTCCTGTTTAGCCAGGACGAGGTCCAGATTTATCGCCTGAACTGATTTAGCCAGCTTTTTCAAGGCGCAGTTGCACCAGCAGGTCGTTAAGGTCTTCGCGCGCCTGGGAGGACGGTGTTTCTGGGAGTTTGGTCTTCTCGGCGGCGGTTTCGAGTTTTGCCATCAGTCGCAGAAATTCCTTTTCGAAAAAGGGATAGTCGTCCGGCAGCAGGGTGCCTTTTTCCGGCCCGGCCAGTTTGCGGGCGACCAGGTCGTCAATGTACGGCAGCTTGAATTCCCTGTTCAGGCTTAAAAGATTAGCCTCGACCCGTCCGCTCCGCATCAGGTGAATCCCGGTCAGCAGCACTCGGAAGACATAGAGCAGGGGTTTGACCCGGCGCGGGTCTTCTTTTTCAAATAACTTCCACTGGTTCGAGGCCATACCGAGATAGTGATGGCTGTGCCGCCGGGTGATACAATCCCTGGCAATTTCTTTCAGGCGGTCGTGGGCGGGCGAGGTCCGCATGACCAGGGGCGAGTAAATTTGCTCCAGGACATAGCCGTTTCTTTTCAGCACCATCTGGAAATATTTCTTCAGGTCGTGCGTGACCAGGTCAATTTCCAGGCTGTCCCGTATTACCGTGGTTTCGATGGTCTCGCGCCCTTGCTTGAGGCCGATTATTTCTCCCAGGGGTAGCCTGTGCAGACCCCGCAGGTCGTAATCGGAGTCTGGCGACGGGAAGCCGTAAAGATGCGCCCCGCTCACCGTGACAAAGATTAAAGGGTAAGGTTGGAGGTCTATTTCGTTTTCCAGGCGGTCATCGAACAAAGCAGTTTCCCTTCTATCAAAAACCTGAAGCCAAAGAACTCAAAGGGCCGCGCGCCGGGCTTTTATAAGAAAAGTGTTGGCGCGACCGTAGTCGGGCAGGTCGGGCAAGCGGGTGCTGCTAAAGGCATCTTCTAATTGGCGGTGAAGCTCTAACCGCCAGCGGTCGATGGCGGGCCAGGCCATTTCACCACGCCGGATTGCCAGCAGATTGTCGCGGTCCGGGCCTTCCGGCACTCGCACCGGCAAATAGCCCTCCCGCAGGGCCGTTATCGCCGACAGCAGCAAGCGGACCAGGTGCATGGCGTGTTTAGGCCGGATTGCCCCCCGCGTCCGTTGGTCCTGTTCGAGCTTTCTAAACTGAGAGAGTGCGTAGCCGTTGAAAGTCTGGTAGATAAGTTTGGACAGGAAGACCTGGCGCATGTCGAGCAGTTCCTGAGCCAGGGGGGTGACTTTTTCGACCAGGGGTGAATAAAGACATTCCAGTACGCCGGGGTTAGCTTTGAGGGCCAGCACTAGGAACTTTTGAAGCTCCCAGTAAACTTCTTCGCTGGCCGGGTTTTCCAGTTGTTCCGGCACGCCGCTCAGCGACCACTGCCGTTCGGCGGGAGGTGGATAGCAACCGCGCCTGTCCCAGTCCGAGCCGGGAATATCCAGTCCATAAGCCCGCGAGCCTACCACACAGCCATAAATTACATAGGAATAGAGGGCCGAGCTTTCGCTTTCCCTGCCGGTTGAGTTGAAAGCCATTTAGTTTCCCTGGGAATAACGGGGCCACGCTGCCCTGTTTTGCGCCTAGACGCCCGGTTTAGCCGGGACCGCCACGGTTAAAGGGGTCGCGCCCTCGGTTATATCGAGTTTGTAACCGACGCCAAAAATGGTGTGGATGTAGCGGGGCCGGGAGGGGTCCGGCTCAATCTTCTCACGCAGCCAGCGGATATGTACGTCTACTGTGCGGGTACCGCCGGTATAGTCGTAATCCCAGACCCGTTCGAGCAGCATTTCGCGGGTCAGTACCTGGCCGGGATGGCGCGCCAGGAAGGCCAGCAAATCAAATTCTTTCGGTTTGAGAGCGATAGAACGGTCGCCCAGGGTGACGGTGTGCTGGCTGGAATTTATCAGCAGGTCGCCCACCTTAATCTGGTTCTGGGTCTCCCGGTTGGCCCCATTTTTGGCTTCCCCGTTGCCCGGTTCTTCCGCGACCATGTTCGAGGTGGTGTTGGACTGAATCATTTCCATGCGCCGTAACATGGCCCGCACCCGCGCAATCACCTCGCGCAGGTTAAAGGGTTTGGTCATATAGTCGTCCGCGCCGAGTTCGAGGCCCAGGATTTTATCCACTTCCTCCTCGCGGGCGGTCAACATCAGGATAGGTACAATCGAGAACTGGCGTATCTGGCGGCAAAGGTCCAGGCCGTTCATGCCCGGCAGCATCAGGTCTAAAATGACCAGGTCCGGTTTTTCCTGTTTGAAAATCTCAAGGGCCCGGCGACCATCGCCGGTAGTCATAACATCGTAACCTTCGCGAACGAGATTATATTTTAAGGTCGAGGCGATATTTTCCTCGTCTTCGACCACCATAATTTTAGTCATAAACGCGGCCCCTGTGACCACCCGCCGCCCTTTCACGGCTGACTGACACCCTGGAAAGTGGCCCGGTTCTCCGCAACCTCCTCTGGTTTAACTCCTGGTATCTAAAAAATTACAATTGCTCCCTGGTAAAAAGCCGGTCCACGCAAGAAATCCCGGCGAGTTGACCTTTCTATCCTACGCATATCCACAACCATTATAAGGGGCAAGTCCGTCCGACCGCAACCGGGGCGACTCCTCATCTTTCCCGCTCTGCAACTTTTATCTTTTATCCTTCTTATCGAAAACCCCTATACCTCGCTCGACAGGCTGGCCTCAGGGCTGGTCCCCGGCTCCGGTTCGGCTGAGATAGCCTCTACCCGCCGCAGCGCTACCGAGAATAGCAGAACCAGCCCGGCGGCAAATTCCCCGGCCACCGCAATTCCCAACGTCAGGCGCAAACCCACCAGGGTGCCAAGAATACCGCCCAGCACCGCCCCGATGGGCGCGGCTCCCTGTGAGGCGAACGTAAAGACCGAGTTGACCCGCCCCAGCATTTCGCCGGGTGCGCGTGACTGGCGCAAACTGTACTGGTTGATGTTGTAATTGGTCGCGCCGATACCGAAAAGAAACTGCCCGATTAAAAGGGCCAGGACGATCATAAACATGTCGCCGCCCGCCAGCACGATGCAAAAATCACCCGTTGCCATCACCAGCAACCCCAGGATAGCCGCTTTTCCCAGGTTTAAGCGGCGGCTGACACGTTTGGCCGTGAGCGCCCCAATCATAAACCCGACGCTCCCCGCTCCGAAAATCAGGCCGAACCAGCCCGGCGCCACCCCCAGGTCGCGGGTGGCATAGAGCAGCAAAGTGGCGTCAAGGATGTGACTGAAAAAGTTCATTATCAGGCTGGAAATGAGCAGCCGGAACAACACGCTATCCCGGTGAATAACCGCGATGCCCTTTTTGATTTCGCCCCACAACGACGGTTTTGAGGCCGGACCAATCTCCGGCTCTTTTTTTACTTTGGGTAACCGTTGGAAAAAGAAGGCTGAAAAAAGAAAGGATACCGCGTCCACGATGATGGCGAAAGGGGCGGTCAGTACCTGGATGAGCAGCCCCGCTAACCCCGGCCCGGCAATCTGGACCGCCGAGCGGCTGATTTCGAGCTGGCTGTTGGCATCAACCAACTCCTGGCGGCTCAAAAGACCGGGTAAAACCGAGCGATAGGCAATCGAGAAAAGAATGTCGAAAATGCCGACCGCGAAGTTGATTGCCAGCAAAAGCGACAGGTTCAACCAGCCGGTCAGGGCCGAAAGAGGTATCAAAAAGAGCAAAAAGGCCCGCGCCAGGTCGCAGATTATAATGATGCGGCGTTTTTCGAAACGGTCCACCCAGACCCCACCCGGCAGGGCGAACACCAGGGCCGGGAGAGTGCCGAAAGCGCCGAGCAACCCTACTTCCCAGGCTGAACCGTGTAAGGTCAGCACCAGGACCAGCGGCAGGGCCAAGAAGGTGACCTGGGAGCCTACCAGCGAGATTAACTGACCGGCCCAGAGGTTAACGAAAGCCCGGTTTCGCCATAGACTCTTTTCGGTTGGTTTAAGCATTGAGAAAAAGACTCCTGTAGGGGATTTCTAGCACTCTCTATGGCAGAGTGCTAATAATTCAATATTAGCACCCGGTTTAAATTGAGTCAATAAAAGCTTAATAAAATCAAAACGAGTCCGTTTACTGCCAGGTTTTTTTATTAGTCCACCTGACTCCTCTGATTGGTTGCCTGGTTGTATAATGCTAACATGAAGGAACGGGATTCTACCATAAATCAAAAGGATAAGATAGAGGAAACTAATGCAAAATTTGGAAAATTTACTTGGGCCGGACATAATTGTCGAAAAGAATATCCTGGTGAAAATGCGGGATGGCGTTCACCTCGCTACCGATGTCTACCGTCCACCATCGGACGAGCCAATCCCGGCCCTGGTCATTCGCCAGCCTTACAGCAAAGAGGGGTTGGAGTTCCTGGATTTTAACCTGAAACTCAAAAAGGTTTTTGCTGCTGGTTATGCTATCGTTTTTCAGGACACGCGGGGCCGGTTTGCCTCGGAAGGGGTCTTTTACCCGGTCGAAAATGAAGGCCCGGATGGGAAGGATACCCTGGATTGGGTTGCCGCCCGGCCCTGGTGTAGCGGCCAGGTCGGTATGACCGGCGTTTCCTACCAGGGGATGGTCCAGTGGCAAGCCGCCGCCGCGCAACCGGAGTCTTTACGGGCTATCGCGCCTACCCACGGCCCCATCACGACTTACACCCACCGGCAGGGGGCGTACCTGCTCGAAACTTTTACGACCTGGGCGGTATTCCAGGGGGCTGTCCGGGAGTTGGACCGGCGCCAGCAGCAGGGCCAGGACGTGACCACCCAGGCGGCGGCCCTGACAGCCCTTACCGCGGACCCACGGGCCCTGTACAAACGCCTTCCTTTGAGCGAGATGCCAGAACTTGAGGGGGTCGCGCCCTATTACGGGGATTTTCTAAAACAGCCCGCGGATTGGCCGGGCCGGAACCAGGTCGAAATTTATCAAAAGACGCGGGTGCCGGTGCTGAATATTGGCGGCTGGTACGACAATTTTCTTTACCACACCCTGGCGAACTATACCGGCCTGAAGCAACACGGCGGCAGCAAGTTAGCCCGGCGGCAGTCGCGGTTAATTGTCGGTCCCTGGGCGCATGTAAATTTCCCCGGTATGTTCCGGGAGCGCGATTACGGGCCGCAGGCCACCATGGATAGTATCGACCTGACCGGGCGACAACTGCGCTGGTTCGACCGCTGGGTTAAGGGTGAGGATAACGGGGTAGACCGGGAAGAAAAGCGGGTCCTTCTGTTTGTGATGGGGGCCGACGAATGGCGCGAGGAAACGGATTGGCCCCTCCCCGATACCGAATACCGACCCTATTACCTGCACAGCGGGGGTCGCGCCAATACTTTGCAGGGGGATGGTCTTCTTTCGGTTGGGTTACCGGGCGACGAACCTTCCGATATTTATGAGTATGACCCCTTGAACCCGGTGCCCACTGTCGGAGGAGCGATACTGTTGGAAGAACAGCCCGGTACTTTCCGGTTTAATACCGGCCCGCTCGACCAGCGCATGGTCGAGGCGCGGGGAGATGTATTGTGCTATACCAGCCCACCTTTGGAGCAAGCCCTCGAAGTAACCGGGCCGGTCGAACTGGTCCTTTATGTTTCTTCCTCGGCGTTGGACACAGATTTTACCGGCAAACTGGTGGATGTCTATCCCGATGGCCGGGCCGAAATCCTGTGCGACGGGCTGTTGCGGGCGCGGTATCGCCATTCGCTGGCGGAGCCCGCAATGTTGGAACCGGGACAGGTCTACGAACTGCACATCAGCCTGGAAGCGACCTCGAACCTTTTCCAAGCGGGACACCGTATCCGGCTGGACATTTCGAGCAGCAACTTCCCCCGGTTCGACCGGAATACCAATACCGGCGGTCCAATTTTTACCGAAAGCGCCGCTAACGTAAAAACCGCGCGGAATACGGTCTATCACGACCGGCAATATCCCTCGCGGCTAGTTTTGCCTGTTATTGAGCGGGCTTAGATAACCGCTTTTTCCTGGGGCTGGTTGGGCAGTGTAACCGTAAAGGTGCTGCCCTCATTCAATTTGCTGTTTAGCGCAATGGTGCCACCGAGGCGGCGGACCAGCCGCCGGGCCAGGGCCAGTCCCAGACCGGCCCCGCCAAACTGGCGGGTGCTGCTGCCGTCTACCTGCCGGAATTCCTCGAAGACATGCTCGAATTCTTTCTCGGCAATACCGATACCCGTATCCGACACCGAGATATAAAAAGCTTCCGGGCTTAGCTCCTGGGCCATGTCGCCAATTGCCCCGGCCCCGATAGTCACGGCAATGCCGCCATTCGAGGTAAATTTGACCGCGTTCGACATCAAAATATCAATGATTTGTTGCAACCGTTTGACATCGGTGCGAATAATGCGGGGCGCGCCCGGCGTTATTTTGGCTGAGAACTCCAAACCCTTGTCCTGGGCGGCGGTCTGGCCGGTCAGGCACAGCACTTCCAGCAGGTCTGAGGTGCTGGTTTCTTCTACCATCAGGCGCAAGCGCCCGGTTTCCAGGTTAGCCAGGTCCAGCACGTCGTTAATCAGGCCCATCAACCGCCGCCCGTTGCGGTAGATTCGTTCGAGCGGGTCGTTCATTTCGGGCGGAATATCGCCGTAAAAGCCGGACTGAATCATATCGACATAGCCGACCACCGAGTTTAGGGGGGTCCGCAGTTCGTGGCTGACATTCGATAGGAACTCACTTTTTAGCCGGTTAGCCTCGGCGAGAGCCTGGTTGATTTCCTCCAGTTCTTTGCTCTGGCGCTGTAAGTCCGAAAAACGGCGGGCGTTGGTCAGGGCCACGCTGGTCTGGTCGGCCAGGGTTTTTAGCAAAATAATATCGTCGTCTTCGAAAACCTTCGAACCGTCGCTAATCACGTCCAGCACGCCGATGACCTGGCCGCTCGAACGCAGCGGGATAATCACTTCGGCCTTGGTATTGGGGATTTCGGGAAGCGGCATGAAACGCGGCTCAACCGAAACATCCGATACCACAATCATTTCGCCAGTCCGGGCGCTATGGCAGGCCAGCGAGTTAGTCGTTTCCAGCGGCCAATGATACTTCTTCCCGGCGGTCGCTGGGGTTGACCCCATAATTAAAGTCAGGTTATCGCCTTCGAGCAGACCAATATTGACGCTGTAGAGGTTCAGGCTCTGGCGGACGGGGCCGGTTACCCGCTCGATAATCTGGTCCACTTCCAGGGCGGCAGCCAGGTCGCGCCCGACGTGATTAAGCAGGGCCAGTTGGGAGAGGCGGCGTTTTTCGCGTTCGTGGGCCAACGCCTGGGCCACGGCCAGGGTCACGTGTTCGGCCAGGGCTACGGCCAGTTTGTAGTCGCGTTCGTCCAGCTTGCGGCCCGGACCGGACTCGATGGAGAGGGTGCCCAGGACTTCTTTGCCCGGCCCCAGGAGTGGCACACAAATCGCGCTGGTGACTTCCGGGGAGGCGAAAATATTATCGGGATACTTTTTTACATCCGCTATGAGGATGCCTTTGCCTGAATAAGCGACCCGGCCTGTAACGCCCTGGTTCAGGATGATGGTTTCGGTGAACTGGACGTAGCCAAATTGGGCCTGGAGGCGCAACTCGGTGTTGTCCACCAGGCTGTAGGCGCTAACAAACTCGAAGTTAAAGATGGTGGCAATACTTTCGACGGCGGTCAGATAGATTTCGGCCAGGTCATTGACCCCGACCAGGGCGGTCCGCATTTCGTGGAGCAGGCGCAACTCGCGGGCCTGCCGCTCTACCTCGGAAATAAGCTGGCTTCGGCTGGCAAGGTAGGGCGAATTGACCTCATGAATCGGTCTGAGGGGTGCGGTAAGGGCTTTTCGCCGGTCCGGTTGGGTCGGTGAAATCTGGTCAGAAAGTTTATTCACAAAAGTATCGTCCGAATCTTGTTCCGAGTTTGACATAAGATAAAAGTTATCCAGCTTTTTGGCTGGTGTAAGAGGTGTTTAGCAAGTTAATATCGGGCCTAAGGTGGGAAAAAGGAGCATATACCGAGCAAATCTACAGCCAGCCACCTTGCCTTATTTTAGCATCAGTCCGTCAGACCGGGCAAGAAGCAGTTTCAAATTGTAATGATAATGAAACATTTTAGACCTTTCAAGAGTATTACTTACTAGAGTATATCCTGGAAAAAGGCCCTATCGGAGCAACCTTTGAAAAGACTAAATTTTTACCTTAAATATGCCGCCCGCTCCATCCGGCGCGGTGGGCAGCGCTCGTTTTTTGCGATTCTTTGTGTGGCGGTAGGGGTGGCGGCCCTGGTAGCTTTGCAATCCCTGGCCGTAAGTATCAAGGACACCCTGACCGGCGACATCCAGGCCCGCGCCGGGGGTGACGTGGTGGCCCGTTATTCGCCGGATAGCACCACTTCCGACGGTCTATCCACCTCGAACCGCCAGTTCCTGGATGGGTTGAAAGGTGATGGCACTATCCAGGACTGGACGACCCTTTCCAGCAATAGTTTCCAGATAAAGGGTTATTTTAGCTTCCCACCCACGGTTTACTCGATTGACCCGGCCAAATTTCCGCTTTACGGCAAGGTAACTTTGCTCCAGCCCTCCGGGGGCGATTTCCAAAAGATGCTGGCTGAACCGAATACGATTGTCCTCAGCAAATATTTGTGGGAAAAGAACGATTACAAAATCGGCCAGGAAATTGAGGTTACCGGCTTTTCGACCGACTCCGGGAACGCCGCGAAGTCGGCCAAACTCAAAATCGTGGGGGAGGTCCAGACCGATGTCCCCGGCCTGGCGATTGACCCCGGCCTGATTTTTGGGTTTGGAATCACCTCGCAGCAGACCGCTGCCGCCTTCCTTTCTCCCAGCGATAGCTCTTCCAGCACCCAGGAGCCCTCCGTCTATCTCAAGACGGCCCCCGGCACCGATAATGACCGGCTGGCCGAGCGACTACAGGACTTTACCAACAGCGCTTATACCGGCGCCAACTTCGACTCTTACCAGGGTTTCAATAACGTCACGACCGCCCTCAAACTGCAACAGACCCTGGCCGATAACCTGACTTACGTGGATGATTTGCTCTCGTATGTGGGGTTGCTGGCGATTCTGATTGGCGGCATCGGGGTGGTCAATACCATGCTGGTGGTCATCGGGCGGCGCACCACCGAAATTGCTACTGTCAAGGCCCTCGGTCTCAAGACGCGCCAGACCCTGACCATTTTCACGCTCGAAGCCCTCATGCTGGGGGTGATGGGGAGCATTTTAGGGGTGGTGCTGGGGGTGGCTTTAGGATTTGGCGTTAAAGGGGTGGCCGAAGGGCTTTTCTTCCGGCCTCTCAACTGGGGTATCTACCCGCAGCCGATTCTGATTGGCCTACTGGTCGGGACCGTTACCGCCGGGGTTTTCGGCTTCCTGCCCGCCTACGCTGCCGGGAAAGTCCGCCCGGCGGTAGTGTTGCGCCAGCAAAGCAGCGCCCTACCCCGGATTGGCGGCCCGGCCTCAATTGTCCTGTTAATCCTGATGACGATAGCCCTGGGCCTGATTGCCGGGGTTTTGCTGCACGGCCTCATGATCGGATTGATTGTCAGTTTTATCACGCTGCTGGTGTGTCTTTTGATGACGGCGATAATGTACCTGGTCGTTTTTCTTGTTGGCAAGCTGCCCGCGCCTTTTGGTCCTGGCTTCAAAATGGCTCTGCGCAGTTTCAGCCGCCACCGGGGCCGCACCGCCACTACCCTGCTGGTTATGACCATCGGTCTCTTTTTTATCAGCTTTATTGTCATCATTTCGGATAGCATCAAAACCTCTTTCCGGGAGACTTTCGACCTGAACCTCGGTTTTAACGTGATTGCCCTGAACCTTGTCGGCGGGCAGACCCCGCAGATTCAGTCGAACCTGGAAAAGAATGTGCCCGGCGTCAAGCAGGTCTTTGCCTCGACCAGTGGCCGGGCCTACCTCAACAGTATCGACGGCAAATCTCTCAATGATAACCCGACCTTTGGCTACAGCCCTCGCATCAACCTGAGCGGGCGCAGCCTGGCAAAGGGGGTCAGCGTCAGCCCCAATGGCCCGGTCCGGCTGGTCAGCGGGCGCGATTTTACCCCGGCTGATGTCAATAAGCCTGTCTTGCTGGTCTACGAGGACGAAGCCGCCAAATACGGCCTCAAAGTGGGCGACAAAGTTAACCTTTCTTTTTCCGGCAGCAGCCTGACCCAGGGCCAGATTGGTCCCGGAACCCGCCAGGTAACTAGCGGCAGCTCGCAGACCGAGGATTTTGAGGTTATCGGCATCGTTACACCGACCAGCAGTACGGTCCAGTTCGAACGCGGCTGGGTTGCGCCTTACAACGTGGTCAGCGCTGCCGGGAGTGGGTTCAGCATCCTTTATATGCTGGTGGACCGCTCCCAAATTAAGACGACCCTGACCCAGGTCCAGGGGCAACTGCTGGGCGGTTTTGTCTTCGACCTGGGCGACCTGATTGATACTTTCTCACGCATCCTGGACCAGATTCTGGCCTTTCCTTTGCTGTTAAGCTTGCTAAGCCTGTTCAGCGGGGCTATTTTGATAGCCAACAATGTCGCGCTGGCGATGCTCGAACGCCGGACCGAAATCGGCGTTTTGAAGGCCATCGGGGCCAAGCGGCGGCGGGTCTTGAGTATGCTGGTCTGGGAAAGCACCCTGGTGGGCCTGTTGGGCGGCATCATTGGGGTGGGGACCGGAATTCTCCTCTCCCTCTTGATCCCGGTATTTATAAGTGCGACTTCCAGGGGCGGCAGCCGGGCCAGCTTTTTTAACATTACCTGGTCGCCCCTGACTGCCGTTTTGCTCCTGGCACTCGGCGCGGGCCTGGCGATTGTAGCGACCCTGATCAGCGCCTGGGGCGCGGTCCAGGAGAAACCCCTGGTGGTATTGCGTTACGAGTAATCTATTGCGCATAATCTTTTGCAAATAAGAAATAAGGAACAGGAATAACCTGGGAACCGTCCAATATAAAAACGTGGAATCTGAAGGAAAAGAAGGGGATTAACTTTTGCAGCCATTTATTAATCCAAACCAGCCGTCGCAGCCCGGTCCGGTGCTCGAACAGCGCCCTATTCTCGAAGTGCGCAACCTGGTCAAGGAATTGCCGATGGGTCGGGAAAAGCTGGCTATCCTCAAAGGTGTGAATATGAGCGTGCAGCCCGGCGAAATTGTGGCGATTGTCGGCCCGTCCGGGTCGGGCAAGACCACTTTGCTGGGTCTTATCGGGGGGCTGGATACGCCGACCAGCGGCTCGATAGTGCTGGCGGGTCAGGAAATAAGCAAACTCGGCGAGGATAAACTGGCCGACGTGCGCAACCGGACCATCGGCTTCGTCTTCCAGTTCTTTAACCTGGTTTCGACCCTGACCGCCCTCGAAAACGTGATGCTGCCGGTGCAGTTTGACGACAAGAGCCGGTTCAAGCCTGAAAAACGGGCCAGAGAATTGCTGGAACTGGTCGGGCTTGGCCATCGTCTAAACCATAAACCCAGGGAACTTTCCGGCGGGGAGCAACAGCGCGTCGCGATTGCCCGTGCCCTGGCGAACCAACCGGCCATTCTTTTGGGTGACGAGCCGACCGGCAACCTCGACAGCGAACGGGGCGAAGAAATTCTAAACCTGATTCAGCAGTTGCGGCGCGACCTCGGCCTGACGGTCATCCTGGTCACGCACGACCCTAAAGTCGCCAGCCGTTCCGACCGCACCCTGACCATGAAGGACGGCAACTTTATTTAGGTTACTAAGATGGCTTCCGATAGATTAAGCCGCCAGAAAAATAATATTAAAAGGCGTTGGGCCAGGCGATTGGCCCTGCTGGGCGGTCTTGTTCTATTGGTGTGGGGTTGTTATATGGCCCTTGGAACTTTGTTTGTTCCGGGAATGCGGGGCGCATCCGGTTTAATCGGACCTTACGCCGGGGTATTTGGGGGCGCGATTTTAATCCTGGCGGGGTTGTTGGCGCTATTTGCCGGGTGGCTGGTTATAAAACACTCCACCATCGGATTTGGCCTGTTGTTACCCATTTGTCTTTTGATGTTGTTTGTTATTCCTCTGACTTTTTCCTCAGCCTGGTTTCTGGTCAGTTATCCCCTGGCTTTTATTGTATTTGCCGGTTGCTTTTTAGCTTTTAAAGGGCAATCTTAAGCAGGTAGCTCTGTTAAATTAATTAGCCCGGCCAGGGTCGGTTTGAAGCCGCAGCTTTTATAGAAACCGTCCAAGTGCGGTTCGTAGTCGACGTGGACCCATTCCAGGCCGCGCTGATGGGCCAGTTCGACGGCGTGTCGGACCAACTCCCGCCCGATACCCCTCCGTTTGAAAGCCGGGTGGACCGTTGGGTCGAGCAGGAATGCGTGGACTCCACCATCCCAGGCCAGGTTTACATAACCCACCAGTTTTTCACCGGCATAGGCGCAAAAGAAGCCCAGGCTTCGTTCGTGGATGGGTTGGAAGTCGTAGACAACCACCCGCTCTCTTTCCCAGCCGAGCGCGTACAATTCGCTCAAATCCTCGTTCGAGACTACCGGGTTGAGCTTATAAGTTATAGTTTGCTCTGTCATATCCCCATTATAAGGTTTTGTCACTCATTTTAATAGACCGGTTCAGCCTCATTTACCGGGAAACTGGCCGGGTGTGCTACAATCCATACAAATTGCCAGAGTGGAAACCTAGAAAATGCCTAGAATAGAAAGAAAACCCAGGTGCTAACCGCTTATCGAACCTTGCACGGACCGGGCGAGGATACCCTTATCATAAAGAAGTCCCGCTTTATCGGTTATGCCCGGCCAGTCGAAACCGAGGCCGAAGCGGTCCAGTTTATCGAGAGTATCAGGAAGAAACACTGGGACGCCAACCACAACTGCTACGCCTACCAGCTAGGGTATAACGACGAAATCCAGAAGTCGAATGACGCCGGGGAACCCGCCGGGACTGCCGGGCGGCCCATCCTCGAAGTCATCAAGAAAGAAAACCTGAAAAATGTCGTGGTGGTCGTGACTCGTTACTTTGGGGGCACTTTGCTGGGGGCAGGCGGCCTCATTCGGGCCTACGGGCAGACCGCCGGGGCCGCTTTACAGGCGGCGGGCGTCGTGACCCGCTCCCTTTTCCAACTGGTCAGGGTTGATATAGATTATACCTGGCTGGGCCAGGTCGAGAATGAAACCCTGGGCGGTGGTTTTTTTATTGACCATACCGATTACCAGGACCGGGTTACGGTGGCGGTGCTGGTCCCGGTCGAACAGGTTGACGCTTACACCACCCTCATTACCGACGCCACCAACGGGCAGGCTGTTATCACCCCAGGCGAACAGGTCTATGCCTCGGTTGCGGACGGCAAACTGGTTAAGTGATTTCCCCTCAAAATTTATTTGAATAGCCGCCAACCTGGGTCATTTCTGAAGGCAAAATCCGGCTGGTTTCAACAAAAGACCCGGGTTAAGTTTTGATATATCAAAATATTATAAAATTGTAATATAAAGTACTATAGGGCTGACAACATTCTTATGCTAAACTTTTTTTATAACTGCTACGAAAGGTTTTATCATTTAATAACATAAAAAGATTTGAGTATGTATTCTTTTACTCCCTACGCCCTACCTTTTTTTTTGGCAGCCCTGGTGCCTTTTTCGGTGGCGATTTATAGTTGGAAATTACGTCAAATTAAAGGTATTTTCGCTTTTTACCTGGTCTTGATTTTAGCGGGCACCTGGGCCCTGGTTTCCGGGCTGGATACCCTCACTGCCGACCTCTCCCTCAAGCTTTTCTATATGCAGATGAAGATTACCACCGGGGCATTGCTGCCGGTCTGCTGGTTAATCATGAATTTTACCCTGGTCGGTAAACGGTACCTATTAAAAGGTTATTGGTCGACCCTTTTGCTGGTTATCCCTATGGTGACAATTGGTTTAGCCTGGACAATCAACCAGCATAATTTCTTGCGCTTTGATTTCTCGGTGGATACGAGTAATGTCTTCCCGGTTTTTGAATTCAAAAACGGACCCTGGTGGTTCGTCCACATTATCTATAGCTATATATTGATGGCAGGTAGTGTTGCAATTCTGGTTAATACTTTGCGGGACTCCCGCAACCTGTATGGGCGGCAGGCTATCAGCCTGCTTTTTTGCATAATTATCCCGTCCATTCCCGACTTTTTGTTTAACATGGTTGTTTCGCCGGTCCCCGGTTTTAATTTTACCCCGGCCACCTATTCAATAGTGTGTTTACTACTCGGTTGGGCCCTTTTTCGCTATCAGTTGTTCGACCTGGCCCCGATTGCCCGCGATACCCTTATCGAGACCATCCAGGATTTGATGCTGGTCTTTGATACGAATAATCGCCTGGTGGATTTTAACCCGGCGGCCCGGAAGAATCCCGACCTCCAATTTGGACTGTCGCTCGGCAGCTCCCTGGCCCAGGTCTTTGCGTTTTACCCCGAATTGCTAAAAGCTTCGCTGGATGAGGGGCTGGAAAAGTACGAAATAAAGACTTCCACAAACGGCACTACCAATTTTTACAACCTGGAAGTAACTCACCTGACGACCACTCATACCGGGATGCCGCTGGGCCGGTTGTTTCTGTTGCGGAAAACCACTTCCCAGAAGAACGCCACCGAAGAATTAAAGCTGGCGAACGAACAGTTGCAAAATAAGTTGCTGGAAATCGAGCAGTTGCAGACCATCCTGCGCGACGAGGCTATCCGGGACCGCCTGACCGGTCTCTATAACCGGCGGTATCTCGATGAAACGTTACAGCGCGAGGTAGCCAGGGTCGAGCGGAGCGGTGGCAAATTGAGCGTGGTTATGCTCGATATTGACCACTTCAAAAATGTAAATGATACTTTCGGCCACCAGGTCGGTGATGTTATGTTGCAGCACCTGGGCCGCATGTTAAAGGACTATACGCGCAACTCGGACATTGCATGTCGCTATGGCGGGGAAGAATTTGCCCTGGTGATGCCCGGTATGAGCATGGCTAAGACCTATCAGCGCATCGAGGAGTTACGCGAGGCTTTTGAGAGAATAAAATTGAATTGCGGTGGGGTAGCTTTGCAAGCCACTTTTTCTGCCGGGATTGCGATTTACCCGGACCACGCGGTTACGGGCGAAGAACTACTTCACCTGGCCGACCAGGCCCTTTACCAGGCTAAGACTGCCGGGCGGAATTGCGTCAAAGTTTACGATAAACCGACCATTTACAACTTTACCCGCTATACCAAAACTGAGAATTTGCATAAGGTAAAAGAGTTTAATCTTACAAAATAGCCCTATCTTCTCAAATAAACCCGGCTGGCTTTCCTCTAAAACCGGACCCTATATAAGAGCTACTCCCCAAAAGGGTATTTCTCTTAATTCTCATCTGCCTTAAAAGAGCCTGTCTCATCCTCTCCCGAATAACCCTTTCTAGAAAGGCAGCCCCAAGGTTTACCCCGGTTTGACGCGAAAGGCCCAATACTGTCCTTTAGGACAGGACGCAACTGTACCCAGGTGGGATGCTTTAGGGCGGCCTTTGAAGTATCTTTTTGGTAGGGAACTCGCTTTTTGAGTGACCTGTTGCTTTTGGGGAAAAGTAACCTGACGAGGAAAATAGGTAGGTCGTCTGGCCGCCGGTTTTCTTCTCACCAGCGGGTGCGGGCGTCGAACTTGGGGTTTTACGTCCGCACCCTTGCTAGAAATTCTTCCGGTAAAAATTGCGCCCCCTATTTATAATAAATTATTGAGAGTCACTTATTAAGAAAGAATTACAGGAGTTTTAGATGAGCGTTTTTACGGATAAAGAATTGGAATACCTGGCCTCGCAAAAGTTGGGCCGCCTGGCAACGGTCAACCCGAAAGGCCAACCCCAGAATGCCCCGGTCGGGTTTCGTTATAACGCCGAGTTGGACGTGATTGAAATCGGCGGTCGCTTTATGAGCACCTCCCAGAAATACCGCAATATTTCAAAAAATCCCCTGGTGGCCTTCGTGGTGGACGACGTTTTGCCTCCCTGGACAGTCCGCGCGGTCGAAATCCGCGGCACCGCCGAGACCCTGCCCACCGGCGGCAAGGCGATATTTGGCCCGAATTATGCCGCCGACGAAGCGATTATTCGTATCAAACCGACCCAGATTATAAGCTGGGGGCTGGAAACGGCACCTTACAAGAACTATAACCGTAAAGTCTCCTAGCCGGGCGGTTTTTCTGAAAAGCCGGGTTACGTGCTGTGCCGCCCGGTTTATTAAGATTACGGTCGAGTGAGTTAAATATGACCGCCAACGAAGGCAGCCCGGATAAATTCCCTGGCATCCTGGTTTCCCCGGAGGCGCAGCCAGCAGGGGCCGAGGTCCGGCTCGAAGACCAGTTCGAAGCGGAGAAAACGGCAGCACTCACGCTCGTTTTTGATAAATTCCAGGATAGGGCCAGCCGCCAACTCAACTTTGTCGAAGCGAAAGGCATAGCCGTCCGCCAGTTCTACCACCTGGGCGCACTCTTTGAAAAAACCGGCGTTTTCGTCCTTGCGCTTGTTCAGTTCGTTGGGAGAGAGACTGCATACTACCGGCAAATCTACATTCAAATCTTCATTCAGGCTATTACTCATAGAGGCTCCTCTTTCGACTTACAATTGGTCTTGTGACCGTTGCCTTTCTTCACTTCTCATGCTAGGGTAACAGTTAAAGTTGACTTTAAGTCAAGACCCAGATTTAAACTGAGTTTATAAAATGTTTGTAGGCTATAACAGGCAGGCTAGAAAGATTTGAAAGAACTGACTATAGGGGAAGTCGCCCGCCACACCGGCTATAATCCTTCGGCCCTGCGCTATTACGAGAGTGTCGGCCTAATCTGCCCGGTGGAGCGGGTCAACAAACAGCGCCGCTATCACCCGGAAGTGCTTAACCGGCTGGCTATCATCGAGACCGCCCGGCAGGCCGGGTTTACTATCCCGGCTATCGCTCAACTCCTGGCCGGTTTCGAGGCCGCTCAGCCCCCAGGGCTGGCTGCCGATGAGGAGACCAGGGTTGGTCCCTGGGCTAGCCTGGCCCGCCAGCAGATTGCCGAACTGGACCGCCAGATTGGCAAAATGCGCCGGATGCAGGAACTACTTGTGCAACTCGTGGCGTGCGACTGCCCGGACCTGGACCATTGTGGGCAAACCCTGGCTGAACGGTGGCTTTCTGACCCCGAAGCTCTTAAAGCGAGCCGTCCATGAAAATTCTGCTCTCCCTCTTGTTTTTTGTGCTGGCCGGGTTGTGTGAAATTGGCGGCGGCTACCTGGTCTGGCTCTGGCTCAAAGAAGGTAAAGGCGGCTGGCTCGGCCTGGCCGGAGGAATCATTTTGGTGCTGTACGGCATTGTAGCAACTTTCCAGCCGACCGATTTTGGCCGGACCTATGCCGCCTATGGCGGCGTTTTTATTGTCATGGCGCTGCTCTGGGGTTGGTTGGTGGATAACAAGCGGCCCGATCAGTTCGATTTGCTCGGTGGAGGTATTGTCCTGGTCGGGGTGCTGGTAATCTTGTTCTGGCCGCGCCATTAAACTAATCTCTTTTAATTTTCCTTGTGCCCATCGCTTAAACCCTGGAAAAACCGTTATAAAAGGATTGATTAATTAGTTGCTCGTAGTATATAATGGTCTGTGTAATTTATGGAGCGAAAAGCAAACGAAATGTTAACTTTAAAAGCCATTGACTCCGGGAAAAAAGAGAGTTACAATCAAAATGAATAATTAAATAAGCGTTTAGTAAATTATTCCCAAGAGATTGAAACCTATGGGCCGACCAAAAAAACTTAACCCGGAAGAGGTGGGTGTAGACCCGTCCGACCTGGAAACACGCCACCGTATCATCCAGGCCTCCATCGCTCTTTTCAAAGAGAAGGGTTATAAAGGTGTTTCCGTAAAAGATATTGCCGAAGCGGTTAGCATTACCCCGGCGGCACTTTATTACTATTTTCCCGATGGCAAAGAAGCCTTGTTTATGGCGGTTTTAACGCATATTCTGGATGAGCGGAAAAAAGGCATGGAGCAGGCTGTCAGTGGCAGCTCATGTATCCAGGACCGGCTTTATGCCCTGAGCCTGTACTTTTTGAGTCCCGGTAACGATACTCTCCCGATACTGATGCGGGATGTCGCCGTCCAACTCAAAGATGAACGGTCGCGGGGCGAGGTCTGGCATCGTTTAAGTAGGGATTATACCGAAACTGTTACCAGGGTTTTCAAGGAAGCGGCGGCCAATGGCGAAATTACCGATAAGGTCTCACCTGATTTGCTGGCGAACCTCTTTAGCGGCATGAACCTTACATTGGGGCGCAGTCGTCACATGCAAGCTCACTTCAATCGAGCTGACTACGCCGAGATGGAGCCTGAAGAATTGGCCCGGGTTATCGTGGATGTTCTGTTTAACGGTATCCGGGAGATGTAGCGTTATTTAGCTCTAAACAAACTCTATCGGTTTGGGCGATAGGATAGAACTCACTTTTTTCTTAAAAAACTTTTTCGAAAGGTAATACTAATGGCGGTTAAACCAAAAAAGCCCGCCCGGCCAAAGATGAACCTGGCCGGGTTAAAACGGGCCCGGCTTTACCTGGGACATTATCCGCGCATCATGGTCGTAGCTTATGGCTCGCTTATCCTGGCGACCCTGGCGCAATTGGTGGTCCCCACCCTGGTCCGAAATATTATTGATACCGTTACTAATGGCGTAATCGCCCAGAAGATACTATCGGCACCCGCCGCCTTCCAGCCGCAGATTGAGAAAGCCCTGAACTATTCTCACCAGCAGGTTATGGATTATGGCACCGACACTTCTTCCAAGTTGATAATCGCCTCGCTCTTGATGGTCGGGTTCGCCGTAATCAAAGGTATTTTTACCTTTTTACAAAACTACAACGGTGAGCGTTTATCTCAGAGCGTGGCTTACGACCTGCGCAACGACCTCTTTGCGAAAATCCAGCGCCTGTCGTTTAGCTATCACGACAAGAACCAGACCGGACAACTGATGATTCGGGCCACCGACGACGTGGAAAAAGTCCGGTTGTTCCTGGGCCAGGGTCTGATTATGACCGTCTCGGCCATCGTGTTGCTGGTAGGGGCCTTGATTATCCTGTTCGTGACGAACTTTGCCCTGACATTGGTGGTGCTGCCGATTCTGCCGATTGCGATGGTGGTTTTCTTCATCTTCGGCGCTGTTTCCCAGCCGCTATTCTTCAAGGTCCAGGTCAAGCTTTCGGCCTTGAACACCATTTTGCAGGAGAATATGGCCGGTATCAAGGTCGTCAAAGCCTTCTCCCGCGAACAAGACCAGCAGGTCAAGTTCGAACAGGCTGCGACCGACCTCGTAAAACAGCAACTCATGATTTCACGGGTCTTTACCTTCCTGTTCCCGTTGATATTCCTGATTTCTAACCTGGGCCAGGCCGTGGTCCTTTACGCGGGCGGCGCCCAGATTATCAATGCGACCCTGACGCTCGGTGAGTGGCAGCAGTTCAGCCTCTACCTGGCCTTTATCTTCTTCCCGATGGCCCAACTCGGTATGATTATTACCCAGATGGCCCAGGCCTCGGCGTCGGCCAACCGTATCTTTGAAATCCTTGACGCCCAGAGTGATGTCGTGGATAAACCGGGGGCGCAGTCTATCCCGGCTATCGTCGGTCATGTCGAGTTCAAGAATGTCAGTTTCAGCTATCCGGGCAGCACCACCCCCGTCCTGAGCAATGTCAGTTTCGAGGCCAAACCCGGCCAGACTGTCGCGCTCCTGGGGGCCACCGGCAGCGGCAAGACCAGCATTATCAACCTGGTTCCAAGGTTTTACGACCCGACCCAGGGCCAGGTCTTGATTGACGGCCACGATTTGCGCGACCTGACGATTGACTCGCTCCGCCGCCAAATCGGTATCGTCTTGCAGGAGACCAATCTTTTTACCGGGACCATCCGGGACAATATCGCTTTCGGGCGTACCAACGCCACCCAGGCCCAGGTTGAGGCGGCAGCCAAAGCGGCGGCGGCCCACGACTTTATTATAACGTTCCCCCAGGGCTATGATACCTCGGTCGGTGAACTTGGTTCAACCCTTTCGGGCGGCCAGAAACAGCGTATCGCGATTGCCCGCGCCTTGCTGCTCGACCCGCGCATCCTCATCCTGGACGACTCGACCAGCAGCGTGGACCTTGTCACCGAGTACAAAATCCAGAAGGCTCTCGACCAGTTGATGCTAAACCGGACCAGCCTGGTAATCGCCCAGCGTATCAGCACCGTCCTCAATGCCGACCTCATCCTGGTGCTTGAAAAGGGAAGTATCGTGGCGCGAGGCACCCACGAAGAATTGATGGAAGAAAGCGAAATTTACGCTCAGATTTACCAGTCGCAACTGGTCGAGGATGTGAACCTGGACCACGAAGCCGCTACCGCAATGATCGGACAGGAGGCCTAAAATGTTTGGCAATCCAGGGATGTTGCTTAATCGCGAAACATCCAAACCTAAAAAGACCAGCGAAACTCTCCGGCGGTTTGGCGGTTATTTCAAACCTTACTGGTTTATCTTACTGATAGCCGCCGGGCTGATTGTTTTCTCGACCTGGACCCAGGTCCTGGCCCCGGACCTGACCGGGCAGGCGGTGGATTGCTACCTGACCCCGGCGGTCTCCGGCACTTCCGGCCAGGCAGGAATTGCCATTCCGGGCCAGGCTACCTCGATCACTTCCAGCAATTGCTGGTACGATGCCAACGCCGCTACCCTTTCGACCTCGGACCGGGTTGGCGGACTGCTGGGCCTGGTGTTGCGTCTGGCCGGACTGTTCGTCCTGGGTTCGCTTGCCACCGGCCTGACCTTTCTTGCGATGGCCTGGGCCGGGCAAAATGTCCTTAAAAATATCCGGGTGGCCTTGTTCAAGCACTTGCAACGGCTTTCACTCGGCTACTACTCCCGGCACGAGGTCGGCGACCTGATGAGCCGCATCACCAACGACTCGGAAACCATCCAGCAGGCTATCAGCTTCGCTTTGATTAACGTCGTTAGCGGTATTTTGCTGATAGTCTGGGTCGGTTACAATATGCTGACCAAAGATTTGCCGTATGCAATCGTCAGCCTGATTGTGCTGCCCTTTATGTTAATAGTGACAAGCTGGTTTTCAGGCCAGGCCCGCAAAGCCTTCCGCCGCAGCCGTATCCAGATGGGTAATGTCAACGCCGAGTTACAACAGAGTATCACCGGTGTCCGTGAAGTCCAGGCTTTTAACCGGGAAGATGAGAATATCGAGGCTTTCAAAACAACCAATGCCAGCAACCGCGACGCCAATATTAAGGCTGTCGCCTGGACCAGCGCCCTGGGACCGACCCTGGAAGCTCTTGGGTATGTTTCGATTGCCCTGGTCGTTGGTGTAGGCGGTATTTTTATGCTGAATAATGGCAGCCTGTTCGGCACCACTATTTCGCTTGGCCTGGTGATTACCTTCCTGGCCTACGTGCAGCGGTTGAATATGCCTATCCAGCAAATCGGGATGCTCTGGGCCACCATCCAGAGCGCTATCGCCGGGGCCGAAAGGATTTTTGGTCTGCTGGACGAAAAGCCGGACATCGAGGATAAACCGAATGCGCTAAAGTTGCCGGCAATCAAGGGTGAAGTGGTCTTTAACAACGTCTGGGCCGAGTACAAGAAGGACGAGCCGGTACTGCGAGGCGTCAATTTCGAGGCCAAGGCGGGCCAGACTATTGCGATTGTGGGGCCGACCGGGGCCGGTAAGACGACCATTATCAACCTGATTCCCCGGTTTTACGATGTTTCAGGCGGCAGCGTCACGATTGACGGGCACGATGTCCGCGACGTGACCGGGAGCAGTTTGCGCGAACAGATTGGTATCGTTTTGCAGGACTCCTTCCTTTTCAGCGACACGGTTATGAACAATATCCGGTTTGGACGCCCGGACGCTTCCGACGAGGAAGTAATTGCCGCCGCCAAACTGGCCCGCGCCGATACCCTGATTGAACGCCTGCCTGACAAGTACAAGACGGTGTTGGGCGAACGAGGCCGGGGTTTGAGCCAGGGCCAGCGCCAGCTTATCGCTATCGCCAGGGCTGCCCTGGTGGACCCGCGCATCCTGATACTTGACGAGGCGACTTCGAGCGTGGATACCCGCACCGAGCGTCTTATCCAGGCCGCCCTGGAAAAGTTGCTGGAAGGCCGGACCAGTTTCGTGGTAGCCCATCGCCTCAGCACCATCAAACACGCCGACCAGATCCTGGTCCTCAAGGACGGTGGGATTGTGGAGCAGGGCACCTTCCAGGAATTGCTGGCGGTCAAGGGCCACTTCTACGACCTCTACATGAGCCAGTTCCGCCGCCAGGAGCAAGGGGCTGAGACCACCGTTGGTGCAACCATCGGCGCAGGCGCGGTTGGTGAAATCGCGGGTTAAGCCATACCAGTTCCCCAGGTCCGGCAAAAAACCGGACCTGGCCTTCACCGCTTTCTAATTGAGTAAGGAGAGGGGCTTATGCTACGATAAGCCGGAATTTGGTAAGAGTAGTCCCGGCCAGACCGGGACCGTAGAAAGGAAAAAGAGAGACGATGGCACTACACGAGGGCGACAATTTCCCGGAGTTTGCATTGCCAAACCAGGATGGTGAGACTGTCAAGCTATCCGATTTTGCTGGAAAATGGTTGGTAGTTTATTTTTACCCCAAAGACGACACGCCCGGCTGCACCATCCAGGGCAAGTCGTTTACCGCCAGCAAGCAGGATTACGAGGACGCCGGAGTTGAAGTAGTCGGGGTCAGCCAGGACGACGTGGAATCGCATAAATTCTTTTGTAACAAGTTCGCGTTCACCATTGACCTGCTGGCTGATACCGGCCACCAACTGATTAACGCAGTCGGCCTGAAAGAAAACGAGCGCAACGGCGCAAAGTTCTGGAGCCGGACCAGCTATGTAATTGACCCGCAGGGCGTCACCCGTAAGATTTACCAGGATGTTGTTCCGACCGGACACGAAAAAGTCCTGCTGGACGACATCAAACAACTCCAGGCGGCTTGAAAACCCGCCCGGTTTAATGAAAAAAAGCCCTTCGTTTTTGGAGGGCTTTTTTTTCCTGTTTTATTGAGAAACTACAACGGTTACTCGGTTTTTATACTTTACTGAGAAATTACCAGGGTTACAACGTAATCTGCTGGGTTAATATCTACATCAAGGACGGCGCGGGGTAAAATCTCCTTTACCTCAAGCTGGTAGTTCCCCACCTGGGCTTTCGAGGTTGTGTGGGTGTTGACCGAGCCGGGCAGGGTCAGTTTCACGGTCTGGCTGACCCGTCCGTTTTCGCTCACCTCAATATCTGCCGTTACCTGCCCGGACCAGAAGCACTCCACCGATTTCCCGGTCTGCGGGTTGGCGTCGGGGCAGCGCGAGTCCTCGCTGATACGGACGAATTTAAGTTTCAGGTTGGTGCCCGAAGGGACCGCATACTGGCCCATTTTCAACGAGAAAGGCTGTCCGAGGCTAACCGGACCGACCTGGACCTCGGTCGCACCACCGGTCGTACCGGCGGTCGCCGCCGGGGTTTGCGAGGGGGCCTTGGTAGTGGGAGCGGTGGTAGGCGAAAGAGGTGGGGCGGGGTTGGTCGTGGCCGGAACAGTCTGGGCCGGGGCCGGTACGATTTGCAGGGTTACAACATAGTCCGCCGGGTTAATTTGCTGGTCAATTATCGGGTGAGGCTCTACGGTCAGGAGTTGTAGCTGGTAATCGCCAAAGTTTTTAACGGCCATGGCCGGAAGTTTGGGCGAGGTTCCACCAAATGAAGTCAGGGTTATAGTTTCGGTCGAGTCGTTCTCGTGTTTCACCTCAAGTACCGCGCTTACCTGCCCGGACCAGGCGCAAGCGACCATCTTTTTGCCGTCCGAGGCGGGACAGCGCGAGTCCTCGCTGATACGGACGAATTTAAGGGTTAGGTTGGGGTTTGAGATAGTCGCGGTTTCGCCAATTTTCAGGTAAAAAGGATGGCCCAGGTTAATCGGACCGGTTGCACCGGGCGTAGCACCTGGAGTGGCTGTTTTAGTAGGGCTGGTCGTGGTAGCCGGGGCGGTAGTTGTCGGGGTTGTGGCCGGTTTGGTGGTACTGGCTGGCCCGGTTGTCGGGACAGGCGTAGTTGTCGCCGGGGTGGTCGGGGTCGTCTGGGCTACCGGGCCGGTCGTGGCGGTAGCATCGCCACACGCCGCCAGCAGCAGGGTGGTCGCCAGGGCTGCTAAAACCAGTAAAAGAAGTGCCATTCTCTTTTTAATACCTGGATAATTCCGCGAGCGCATTTTCGTTCCTTTCGTCCTTCGCCGGTAATTTTCTGAGTTGATTTACAAAGGATTTGTTATTATCTTAAAAATTCCCTCACTTCTTATAACGAGACTATTAGACCTAAAATTACCTGGCGGGACTGTGCGCCTGGTCACAGGGAAACCGGCAAATAAAAAAGCAAGCCAGGCAAACCCGCTTGCTTGTCGAATGAAAAGAGTTTTTAGTTATCCGCCTGGGGATGAGCGCCTTTAGTGGCAATTTTAACCCGGCGGTATTTGCGTTGTTTTAATTTGAAGAAGATAAACATGCCGATTAAAAGTCCTACAAACAGGGCCATTCCCAGGCCGACATTATTAACGATTTCCATCAGGGCATCGAGGTTCCGGCCAAATATATAGGCCAGGGTCAGGTGTGTGGCCGTCCAGAGACCGATACTTATGATATTGTAGAGGAAGAAGCGGCGATAGGGCAGCCGGGTAAGGCCGCTAAGCAGGCCTGACCCGAAGCACAGTACCGGCAGGTAACGGCCTACCAGCAAGATTTTGGTGCCGTAACGGTGAAAATAACGCTCCCCCATTTCCAGGCGTTCGGATGTAATCAGGATATATTTACCCCAGCGTTCCAGGAAGCGGCGTCCCCCGGTCCGGCCAAGCCAGTACCCGCCCAGTCCACCCAGGACACCGCCCAGCACGGTCAGGCCGATTACCAGCCAGATTTCAAGCTTGGCCTGTCCCGCCAGGGCCGCGCCGACCAGGGCAACGGTCAGGCCGGGAATAGGTAAGCCGAGGCTTTCAATAAAAAGGGCCAGGAAGATGAGGCTGTAAACTAACCAGTTCCAGGCAACTACCGAATCGAGGAAGGCTTCCAAAAATTACTCCTAAAAACACCACATTAAGACGCGAGATTACTGTTCTTAAAAATTATAACATGTTTGTATGAACTCCCTATTAAGCAGCTCACAAAACAAATTAAAAAAGAAGAGCTTATCAGGGCTCTTCTTCTCAATTTATTTTTTTCATTTGGCCTAATTTCCGGTCAAACTGCGGTTATGCCTTTTTCTCTTTAAGCAATTCCGGGGTGCGGCTATCCACTCCATATTTGATGGAAGCCCAGCCCAGGGCCGCTAACAGGCTAACAATACCCGCAAATGCTACTAACCATTCCATAATCACTCTCCTGGTTGCTCTAAAGCTTGCAACCACACATTTCTAAAAACTCTTGTTTCGGTTACCTGTAAGGCTTACTTGCTGTCCCAATTAGCGGCGCTTTTGGGAGTTTTGTGCCGGTTCAAGCTGCCGGGCCGGGTAAACCAGCTCGACTGGTTGGTTTTGGCTTCGCGGGCCTGGCGCGAACGCTGAGCTTCTCGCTCCATATCATTTTGTTTGTACTTAGCCAGTAACAATTCTGGATCTAGTTGCATGCTGCTGTTCATTGTGTTCCTATCCCTTCTGGTTCCTAAAAAAATGTTTATAATTCCTTAAAACGTTTACCCGTTTTTAACCCTTGTCTATTATTCTTAGACAAATTCTTTTTACAGACTAATTATATCATACGATAGCCAAAAAACAGTGATTTTTATCATAGAAATGTATTAGACTTTGGACCTATTTTTGGCAAAATCCAATAGGCATATTGGCCGATTTGGTCTATGAAAATTAAACGGGGTATGATAGGATATTAGAATAATTAAGAAGTTTTAAGAACCAGCCCACTGGCGAAAGCACACAGTAACAAACCACCTGCGATAATCCACAACAACTCGTTTGCCCCCAGGATGCCCAGAAAAGCCCCGCCCAGCGCCAGCCCCAGCGGCTCGATGCCAAAAGTGACCACCCGGAACGAACTGATGACCCGGCCCTGCAAGTGGTCAGGCGATAGCAAGGCCCGGTAAGTCTGGACATTGATGCTAAAGATGGGGTCAAGTAAGCCGACCAGGCAATAACCGATAGCTACCGGCCAGATTGACCCGGCCAGGGCGATTAGGAGCACCCCCAGGGCCCAGCCTGTCACTGTCAGGAAAAAGACCGGCATGGGTTTGAGGCGCTTCAAGATGTGGGGTGCCAGGGCCGCCCCGGCCAATCCGCCCAACCCGACGCTGCTCAGCATCAAACCGAGGGTCCAGGCGTCGGCCTGGAACTGGTCTTTAGCCAGGACCACGATAATAATCAGGAGGGGACTGAGCAGAACGTTGGTGCCCGCCGTGATAAACATCATCCAGCGCAGGTGTCTTTCATGCCAGACAAACTGCAAGCCCTCGGCAATATTCGGCCAGAGCGTTCTCAGGGATTGGCCGCGGCGTTCACCCTGGAACGGCACTTTGATAAAAAGAAGCGAGATGACCGAAACGAGATAGGTCAGGGTATCGGCCAGGTAGGCCAGGACCGCCCCGGCAACGGTGGTCTTGCCCAGTCCGATAAGGGCGCCCCCTACAGTTGGACCGCCCAGTTTCGCCAGTTCTTCGCTCATAAAGTTCATTGAGGCGGCCTGCGAGAACTGGCCGGGTGCAACCACGTTGGGCAGGGCGGCCAGGGCGGTTATATCGAACAGCACTTTGGTCACACCGGAGACCAGCGCGACCAGGTAAATTTGAGGCATATCGAGTTGGCTGAAGACGTAGACGAGCGGGATAGAGCCAAAGGCGATTACCCGCGCTGTATCGCACCATATCATCAGGGCTTTACGATTAAGCTGGTCAATCAGGGCGCCACCGGGCAGGCTCAAAAGGAGGTAAGGCAAAGCTTCCAGGGCCGAGACAAAGCCGGTCTGGGCCGGGGAGTCGGTCAGGGCGAGGACCAGGAGCGGCAGGGCCAGGGTCGAAATCCGGCTGCCGAATTGCGAAACCAGTTGTCCGCTCCATAGCAGTATAAAGTTGGTGTTGCGCCACAACCATCTGGGGGGTGTTTTGGGAGTTTGGGGAGTTGTCACAGGCCTCGAAAGTTTTTAACCTGGCGCGCTATGAAATAAGCGCGCCAGTCCTAACGGCCTAGTTGTTTGCGGCCTTGACTTTCAGGTGGTTGAGCAGCCCGCCATCCAGCAGGATTTCCAGTTCGTGGCCGCTCAGGTTGTGGGTCAGGGTCACTTCCAGGCCCTTCGTCAAATTCTTAACGACCACTTCCGGCCCCGCTTTTAACTGCTCGCGGACATTCGGGATTTCCAGTTGGTCGGCCTGGTCGACCAGCTTATAGTCGTCCTGGCTGCGGAACAGGAGCGGCACCAGCCCGAAGTTAATCAGGTTGGAGCGGTGAATCCGGGCGAACGAAATCGCCATTACCGCCTTGATACCGAGGTAGCGTGGGGCCAGGGCAGCCTGTTCACGGGCCGAACCCTGCCCGTAGTTGCTACCACCCACGATAAAGCCGGAAACCGCTTCCCTGGCCCTGGTGGCAAAGGTCTTGTCCACCCGCTCGAAAGTAAATTCGGCCAGGGCGGGCAGGTTCGAGCGTAAGGGCAGCACTTTCGCCCCTGCCGGGGAGATGTGGTCGGTAGTGATATTGTCCCCAACCTTCAACACTACCTCACCCGAAAGAGTATCTTCCAGTTGGCCGAAACGCGGCAGCGGTTTGATGTTGGGGCCGCGCAGGATTTCGACCGCATCGGCCTCGCTCTCCGGGGCCGGGGGAATAATCATGGTGTCGTTGATGTCGAACCGGGCGGGCATTTCGATGCGCGGGTAGTCCCCCAGGTCGCGCGGGTCGGTGATGACGCCTGTGATGGCCGTGGCGGCGCAGGTCTCCGGGCTGGCAAGGTAAACTTTGGCGTCCCTGGTGCCGGAGCGACCCTCGAAGTTACGGTTGAAGGAGCGGACGGCCACACTGTTGCTTGGCGGGGCCATGCCCATGCCGACGCAGGGACCGCAGGCTGATTCGAGCATGCGCGCCCCGGCGTCAATCATGTCGGCGAGAGCGCCGGTCCGGGCCACCGTAGCATAGACCTGCTTGGAGCCGGGGCTGACCGTAAAGCTCAGGTTCGGGTGGACCGCCTTACCTTTGAGGACGTAGGCCACAATCGAGAGGTCACGATAAGAGCTGTTGGTGCAGCTACCGACCGATACCTGCTGCACCGGGATACCGGCTACTTCGCGGACCGGCACCACGTTGTCGGGCATGTGCGGCTGGGCGATCAGCGGTTCGAGTTCGTCCAGGTTGATTTCAATCAGTTCGTCGTATTCGGCGTCGGTATCGGCAGACCAGGCCGACCAGCTTGCACCCCGGCCCTGGGCTTCCAGGTAAAGGCGGGTCTGCTCGTCGCTGGGGAAAATCGAGGTGGTCGCGCCCAGTTCGGCCCCCATGTTGGTGATGGTCGTGCGGTCAATTACGCCAAGCGAATCGACACCCGGCCCGAAGTATTCGACAATCCGGCCCACCCCGCCTTTGACGCTCAGGCGGCGCAACATTTCGAGGATAACGTCCTTGCCGCTGACCCACGGCTGTAATTTCCCGGTCAACTTCACGCCGAGGATTTTTGGCATAATCAGGTAAAAGGCCCCGCCGCCCATCGCGACCGCTACGTCCAGGCCACCCGCGCCGATGGCAATCATACCGAGGCCACCGCAAAGGGGCGTGTGGCTGTCGCTGCCGACCAGGGTTTTACCGGGGACGGCGAAGCGTTCGGCGTGGACCTGGTGGCAGATGCCGTTGCCGGGCCGGGAGAAATAGAGGCCGAACTTGTAGGCGGTGGACTGTAAAAAGCGATGGTCGTCGGCGTTCTCAAACCCCATTTGCAGCATATTGTGGTCAACATAGCTGACCGAAACTTCGGTCTTAACGCGGGGCAGACCAATCGCCTCGAATTGGAGATAGGCGGCGGTGCCGCTGGCATCCTGGGTTAGGGTCTGGTCAATTTTAATCGCGATTTGCGTACCCGGCGTAAGCTCACCTTCGACCAGGTGAGCGCCTAGAATCTTACGGGCCAGGTTAGTTCCCATTGGGCAAAACTCCTGAAAAAACTTGATGGCGGTGGCAGCTTTATAGATTTCGAGCAGTTATTCCGTCATTATGGCCTAAAAATTAAGCAGGTTCCAAAATTATAGCACTTTGGCAGGCAAATTAGGGAAAGCATTCTCAATCCACCCGTTTACGGGCTTCGGTCCAGATGGCTTGCAGCCCGGCCAGGTCCATCTGGTGTGGGTCGAGGCCGCGCTCCTTGATGATTGCCTCCCACTGCTCGAAGCGGCGGCGGAATTTCAGGTTCGCCAGGCGCAGGGCTTCCTCGGCATCCACCTTCAAACCCTGCGCCGCGCTTGCCAGCACCGCCAGCACGTCCCCGATTTCCTCGACCAGTTCGTCGTGATTGGTGGTCTCGCGGACCTCCTGTACTTCCTCGACCAGTTTATCCATCACTTCTTCGAAGGTGCGCCACTTGAAGCCAAGCCCGGCGGCCTTGCGCTGGAGAGCCTGGGCCTGTTGCAGGGCGGGCATATCGCGGGGTACCCCCGCCAGCACCGACGAGTGGTCGCCTTTAGCGGCTTTCTCGGTCCGCTTAAATTCTTCCCAGTTCGGCTTCTCGGTATTTTCCGCGTCCGGCCCAAAGATGTGGGGGTGGCGGCGGACCAGTTTTTCGCTCATTTCGCGGAAAACGTCGGCGATACTCCACTCGCCTTCCTCGGCGGCAATCTGGGCATGGAGCAGGATTTGCAGGAGCAAGTCGCCCAGTTCTTCGGGAAGGGCATCGGGTTCTTCGTCCAGGGCGTGAATGACCTCGTAGGCTTCTTCAAGCAGGTGCCGTTTCAGGCTGGCATGGGTCTGGGCGCGGTCCCACTCGCACCCACCGGGAGCGCGCAATCGGGCTACGACATAGTGGGCATTGGCGAAGGTGCCATAAGCGTCCGGCAGGGGCAGACCGGGCAGATAGGCGGAGGTCAGGTGGTCGGTCCATTCGGGATGGCGGTCCAGTTCGTAGAGCGGCACATCAATCCGTCCTTCTTCACCTGGAATCCCCGCGCCGCGCAGAAGTGTCACCGGGTGGTCGTCCGGGTAATTCTCCATCAGGGCCAGTTTCACACCACCGGCAAGCCGCTGGTTATAGACCTGCCCGATGAGCAGGGGCCTGGTGACAGGGAGTTCCAGGCCGTGGGGACGGGGCAGGCTGTTTTCCGGCTGCTCGGCCAGTTCGGTGGCATCGAGGACAACCAGCCCATCGGCCAGCGGGTCCACGCCGAGCGTACCGAAGATTGGCTCGAAATAGCTCAATCCGTGGACGATTTCGGTTTCAATCCCCTGTTTTCTGGTAGCTTCCAGCAGACGTAACACGCTCGACTCGCCCACCAGGGGGTGTCCCGGCACGGCGTAGACGACCGGACCCTCTCCCGGTTGTCCTGCCAGTTCGATAAGTCGGGCCACGATGGTGTCGTAAACCTCGCCAAAGGTGTTCGCCCGGTCGTAAATGTCGTCAAAGTTTTCCAGGATGGTATTTGGGGGAAGAAAGGGAACTGTCGGGTGCTTGGAGGTACGGAGATAGACTGTCCCGGCTTTCTCGAAAACGCGCATCGCGCCCAGGGTCAATTGGTCGGGGTCGCCCGGTCCCAGGCCCACAATTACTATTTTTCGGTTCATCATTTAAAAATTTCTGGTTTATAGTTTCTCAATTTTGTTTCTTCTCAACACCCTTATTTATTGTAAGGTATTTTTGAGCCCTTATTTTAACACAGGCGACCACTCCTGAGGGCTGTAGGGGTTAAAGTTGTTGAACGTTGAATGATTTCCGAATACACGCGCAAAAACTGGCTATAAGGCCAGTTTTTAACATGGTCGAGCAGGTTATAATTCTTTTCGTGTAGCTCGGCAATTACTATTAGGGAAATGACAAAGGAATGGGCCTGAAATGACTATTACACCTGACACCCTCGAATATCGCGAAGACCAGCCTGCGAAAGAAGATTTTGTTAACCTCTACGCTACGACCGGCTGGCGGGCGTTAGACTTCCTTAACGCCGAAGATTTCGAGGAAGCCTTAAAACATAGCTGGTACATGCTAGCGGCCTACCACGAAGGACAATTGGTTGGCTTTGGCAGGGTACTTTCGGACGGGATTTACCACGCCTTTATTTGCGAGATGATTGTCCGTCCAACTCACCAGGGGCAGGGCATCGGCCAGGCGATTCTGGAGCGGCTGATAGCTAAATGCCAGGCCCATAACATCTTGCAGGTCCAGCTTTTCAGCGCGTCCGGTAAGGCCGGTTTCTATAAAAAGTTCGGGTTTGAGGAAAGAGCGCCGGACGCACCCGGCATGCAACTAAGCAGGTGAAAATTATTCTTCCGGTTTGCGGCCAAAAAAGCCGGTCCCGACCACCCGCAAAACCTGCTCCCTGCGCTGGTTAAACAACTCGCCCTTAAAACGAGCAATCCCCATGTTCGGGCGACTGGACGAAGGGCGGACTTCCAGGAGGGTATAACTCAGCGTCAGAGTATCGCCGGGCCGGACCGGGTTCAGGAAGCGGATTTCTTCCATACCGGGCGAACCCAGGCTGGCTGTCCGGTTGATAAGGTTATTCACGAGTAACTTCATGTAAATGCCGAGGGTTTGCCAGCCGCTGGCAACTAGGCCGCCAAAGACAGACTCTTTGGCTTTCAGGGGGTCGGTGTGGAAATATTGGGGGTCGAACTGGCGGGCGAACTCGATAATACTTTCTTCGGTCAGGGTATAACTCCCCAGTTCCCAGGTATGGCCCGCCTTGAAATCCTCGAAATAGATGGTCATGACTCTCCGAAAGGGTTGGCTTGATAGGACTGCTATTCGATGCGCTGTCGCTTACGATAGACCATTCCCTGGAAAACCGCAACCAGTTCCCCTTCCTGGCCAGTTATTTTTATATCGTAGATGCCAAGGGTGTTGGTGAGGGATACTTCGGTGGCGGTGGCAGTCAAAAGGCCGCTTGATACGGCCTTCATGTAAGAGATATTGGCATTGATAGAAACCGCGACTACTCCATGCGAGTTAGAGGCGGCTTCCAGGGCTACATCGGCCAGGGCGAAAAGGGCTGCCCCGTGAACCGTTTTGTGAATATTAAGATGCGCTTCTTCGATAGCAAGCCGGGCAACGGCCTGACCATTAGCGGCTTCCACCAGTTCGATACCCAGGTGACGTGAGAAGTTATCGCCCTGTAAATATTGGTTTAAGTCCGCCACCTTTTACCCCGGCCTTATTTTTACTATTTGACTGCCCCGGTTTACTTGCCCAGGCGCTGCTGGCATTCCGGGCAGTAGCCGTAAAAGATTACTTCGTTATAGGCAACCTGGAAGCCCCGTTGTTCTTCTTCCGGCACGGTAAGCTGGGGGAAGCTGGTCGAAACATCTTCCAGGCGACCACACGGAACGGCCCGGCCTTTTTCGTTGGTGCGGGTGCCGATGCACATCAGGTGGCTATGCTGGTCGGTGCGCGGGTCGAAGCGGCTCTGTTCGCCATCATGCTTTAGTTCGAGCAAGATGCCCAGTTTTACCAGTTCATTTAAGGTTTTGTATACCGTGGCAACCGATATATCCGGTATAATATCTTTAACTTCGCGATAAATATCATCGGCAGTCGGGTGGGTGGTTTTGCCTTCCAGCGCCTTGAAAATCAAACGACGCTGCGGGGTGATTTTCATCGGGTTGCCCCCGGCAGTCTCACATTCCCGGATTTTGGCTACAACTTCTTCAGCCGTAAACATTGTATAATTCCCTTCTCACTTCACTACTTTTAATGCGTGATTCTAAATCTCTGATTATATGTGCATTTATTATTTAATAATCATTCTTAATTCTACCATAATAGTCAACTTTTGTCATTATTTTCCTTAAAATAGGTCAAAATAAGGTAAAAGATAGATTCCTTGTTTCGGGTTGCAGCCAATCTTAAAGCGGGTTATACTTAAAACGCCGTATAACGAAACAACAATGCCCGTTAAACGCCGACAATTAGCGACTTAGAAGCCTTATAAATTTAAGCGAATCAGCCCTGATTTAGCCGGTTAAAGGCGGTTTTGACCTGGCACGCGGTGCGTACGTTTGACGAAATTTAGGACAGGGAGAGGAAATGATGATTAAAGATGCGGTCAGTGGAATTGTAGACAAAGCCCTGCAAGAAAAAAATTCGCTGGCGGCGGTTGACCCCGAAATCTACCAGGCTATCAAACTGGAAGAGGGCCGGCAGCACGATAAAATTGAGCTTATCGCCAGTGAAAACTTCGTCAGCCAGGCCGTACTGGAAGCCCAGGGGAGCGTCCTGACCAACAAGTACGCCGAGGGGTTGCCCGGCAAACGTTATTATGGTGGCTGTGAATATGTCGATATTGCCGAAAACCTGGCGATTGCGCGGGCCAAAGAAATTTTCGGGGCACACTACGCCAACGTCCAGCCGCATAGCGGGGCCCAGGCCAACATGTCGGCTTACTTTGCCCTCCTGACTCCCGGCGATACTATCCTGGGGATGAACCTGGCCCACGGCGGTCACCTCACCCACGGCTCTCCCGTCAACTTTAGCGGGCGTTTCTATAACGTGGTGCCTTACGGTGTCACCAAAGATACCGAAGTCATTGATTACGATGAGCTGGAAAAACTCGCCCTCGAACACAAACCTCGCGCCATCATAGCCGGGGCCAGCGCCTATTCTCGCACCATCCATTTCGACCGTTTCCGCGAAATCGCCGATAAAGTCGGGGCTTACCTGATTGTGGATATGGCCCATATCGCGGGCCTGGTGGCCGCCGGTCTGCACCCCAGCCCGGTCCCCTACGCCCACGTCACGACCACGACCACCCACAAGACGTTGCGCGGGCCGCGCGGCGGGATGGTCCTGAGCAACGACCCCGAAATCGCCAAGCTGCTCGATAAGCAGGTCTTCCCCGGTATCCAGGGTGGTCCGCTCATGCACGTCATCGCGGCCAAGGCGGTCGCTTTCAAAGAAGCCCTCCAACCGTCCTTCAAGGAATACCAGCAGCAGGTTATCAACAACGCCAAAAAGCTGGCCGAAACGGTCCAGGCCGAAGGTTTGCGGATTGTCAGCGGCGGCACCGATAACCACCTGATGCTGGTGGACCTGAGTGTCATCGGCAAGACCGGCAAGGAAGCCCAACTGGCCCTCGATGAAGTCCATATCACGGTCAACAAGAACGGCATCCCCTACGACACCAAGAGCCCGATGGTTACAAGCGGTATCCGGTTGGGCAGCCCGGCCACGACCACGCGCGGGTTCAAGGAAGCCGAAATGGAGCAAATCGGCCAGCTCATTGTGCGGGTAGTAAAAAATATCGGCGATCCGCAGGTCTACGCCGAGGTCGAGGAAGCCGTCAAAGGGATTGTCAGCCGTTTCCCGGTGCCGGGTATCCAGACTGCCTAAAACAAAACGAAGGCGTTCAACGTTATCCATAAGGGGCGTTGAACGCCTTTTCGGGTAAAGGGATAACCTGGGGCTCTGGAACGTAACGAGGCGTCCAGTTTTAGCATTGTCTTAATCGGAAGGAAGTTTTTACGTTCAACGTACCCTTTACGGGCAAACGATATAAAAGGATAAGTTTATGGATAGCCAGGTAGGTCTTTCGGATGCGGATTTGAAGGATTTCCACGTTTCAAAACACCCGCTTATCCTGCACAAACTGAGTATTTTGCGCGATGTTAATACCGAGCCCAAGCGGTTCCGTGAGGTTGTGGACGAAATTACCTCGCTACTCTGCTACGAAGCGACTGCCGACCTGCCGCTCTCAACCATTCGGATAAAGACGCCGCTGGCCGAGATTGATAGCCAGGATATTGCTACCCGGATTGGCCTTGTGCCGATTCTGCGGAGCGGGATGGGGATGGTCCACGCCATGCTCAACATGATTCCCTCGGCCCAGGTCTGGCATATCGGGCTGTACCGGGACCATCGCACCCTCCAACCCGTCACCTATTACAACAAACTGCCCGACCAGGCGACGGTTGACATGTGCCTGGTCCTAGACCCGATGCTGGCGACCGGGGGTTCGGCGGTTGCGACAATTGATATTTTGAAACACTGGGGCGCCCGGCAAATAAAGTTCATGGGTCTGATTGCCGCCCCGGAAGGGGTGCGGACCCTGCGCCAGGCCCACCCGGATGTCCCGGTCTACGTGGCCTCGCTCGACAGCCACCTGAACGAGCATGGCTATATCGTGCCCGGTCTCGGCGACGCCGGGGACCGCCAGTACGGCACAATCTAGAAATATTTGATGCGTAACGGTAAACCTTTTTACCAGTATAACCCGATAGTTTTCTATACCCTGGCCGTCCTGGTGGTCGGGGTAATCTGGTATATCCTCACGCCTGCCGGAGATTTACCCAACTTCAACCGGCCCGGCACCATGTACCCGCTGATTCTGATGATTGTGGCCGAAATCTCGTTTGCCGCTTCCTGGTTCGTGACGCCTCGTTTGCGCGACCTCGCCATCCGAAAAAACTGGTTCGATATTCCCGAAGCCCGCCGCGTCCATAAAGACCCGACCCCTCGTATCGGCGGTCTCGGCATGTTCGTCGGCTTTTTCTTTGCGGTCCTTTTTGGTCTGCTGGCGGGGTTAGTCGTCCCTGAATTATGGGTGCCCGGCGACATCTGGCGGATTTGTCTCTTGCTAGTGGGGGCGGCCCTGGTGACGGTGGTCATGTTAGTTGACGATTTGCGAGGGCTGCCGCCTTTGCCCCGCCTCTTTGCGCAGATTGTTGCGGCGGGTATCGTTATCGTGCCCCAACTGATTGCCGGGACCGACGACCTGGCCGACAATGGACATCCCATTGGCATCCTGATTCACAGTATCGCAACCTGGAAATTTGCCGAGGTTTTTGGTTCGCCGCTCTGGCTGCTGGTGGCGGTTCCCTTCACTTTTTTCTGGATTGTCGGGATGATTAACACCGTCAACGCCACCGATGGTATAGATGGGCTGGCCGGGGGCATTGTTTTTATTGGCGCGGTAATTTTGTTCCTGGAAACCCTTATTCAAAACTGGACTCGCCCGGCTGCAACCAGTTCGGGAGGGACACCCCAGTTCCAGTTTACCAGTTCGCTGCTGGCCCTGGCCCTGGCGGCGGCTATCCTGGGTTTCCTCGTTTTCAACTGGCACCCGGCCTCGATTTTCATGGGCGATTGCGGCTCGAATTTTTTGGGGTTTGCCCTGGCCGTCATCTCGATTATTGACGGCGCTAAAGTTGCGGTGGCCCTCCTGATTATCGGGTTCCCGGTGCTGGACCTGGCTTTTGTCTATCTTAACCGGATTTATCATGGGCGCGACCCCAAACAGGCCGACCGCAGCCACATTCATCACCGCCTGATAGACATGGGCTGGAAACAACAATGGATCGTGGCCCTGTTTTACGGGATAAGCATTTTTTTCGGGGTAGTGGGTATATTACCCTTTAATTTCAACAGCCTTACCAAGTTTATCAGCCTGGGCGTGCTGATGCTCTGCCTGATTCCCCTGCTTTACTACAGCGTCCGGTATCGCAAGCCGCAACCGCCCACCACTGCCCTGCCTCCTGAGGAAGTTTCGCAACATAAGTAGCGGTTAGTAGCCGGAAGTCAGTAGTCGGTGTTAATTTTCCAGGATATAGCGGTAAAAGTCTAAAACAACGAAGTTCTGTTCAGGCTACAAGCGCAACAAATATTTATTTTACAGGGAGGTTTTGGCTAAATTAAATCTATAGCCTATAACAGTGCTCCCTGGTTAATTGTTTTTACTGACTACTGTCTACTGACCCCTGATTACTATTGCTGGTATATCGTTTGCTGAGTCTCAGGGGAGAGGTTTTATCAAAGCTAACCCGTAAGGACTGGGATTTGCGTACCTGTAACAATCAATTGAAAGATAAGCTATGACTTTAGAAAATAACAACCAGTTAAGCAACCAGTTGAGGATTGTGCCACTCGGTGGGGTTGGCGAAGTTGGCAAAAACTCCACTTTAATCGACTTTAACGGCGAATTTGTCCTGGTGGATATTGGCGTTAAATTCCCCGACGAAGAAATGGTCGGGATTGACCTGATAATCCCCGATTTAAGCTATGTCCAGGAGCATAAGGAGAACCTCCGGGGTATCCTGATTACCCACGGTCACGAAGACCACATCGGGGCCATCCCTTACGCCCTGGCTTACCTCGAACTCGACGCCATTGACATCTATGGCTCGTCCCTGGCCCTGGGTCTCGTCCGCTCCAAGCTGGAAGAACACCCTGGTACGGAGCAAAAGGCCCGCTGGCATGCCATGAACGGCGGCGAACTGGTCCGTTTAGGTCAGATGGAAGTTGAATTTATTTCGGTTGACCATTCTATACCCGACGCTTTCTCACTGGCGATTCATACCCCGCTCGGCACTGTCCTGCATACCGGGGATTGGAAATTTGCCGGGTTGCCTGAATCCAGCTTTGAGCGCTACCGCGAACTGGGCCAGGAAGGTATTTTGGCCCTCATTCCCGACTGTGTCCGAATCGAGTCGCCGGGCCGGACTCCGCCCGAAAGTGTCGTGGGTGATGCCCTGGAACAACTTGTACGTGATGCTCCGGCGCGGGTTGTTGTCAGCACCTTTGCCTCGAATGTCAACCGGGTAGGCCGGACAATTGAGGCGGCCCAGAAATACGGGCGGGTTTGCGCTTTGGTGGGCCGTTCGATGGAAAAGAATATCCCGATTGCCCGCAGTCTTGGCTATCTCGATTATCCCGACGAGGCTATCGTTTCGGCCCAGGCTGCGCGGCGTCTACCGCCCGAAAAAGTGGTCCTCATCCTGACCGGGAGCCAGGGTGAGCCGACCGCCGCGCTGGCCCGGATGGCCGCCGGGACGCACCGGTTGGTCTCCCCGCTGCCGGGCGATACCGTCATAATGTCGGCCACGCCCATTCCCGGCAACGAAAAACTGGTCGGGCGCATTATTGATAACCTGATGCGAAACGGGGCGCATGTTATTTACCCCAGGGTCATGCCGGAAGTCCACGTCAGCGGCCACGCTTCCTATGATGAACATCTCGAGCTGCTCGAACTGCTCAAGCCGCGTTATGTCGTGCCTTTCCACGGCGAGTACCGCATGATGGTGTTAAACCGCGAGGCGGCGGTATCGAAGGGTGTCCCTTTTGAGAATGTCTTCCTGACCGAAATCGGCCAGGGCGTGGTCATTACCGCCGAAGGTGGTCGCAAGGATGGCCGGATTCGAAGTGGGGCGGTCCTGGTGGACGGTCTGACGGTCGGTGAGGTCAACCAGGTGGTCTTGCGCGACCGGCGACGTTTAGCCAGCGATGGCCTGGTGATTATTTCGACCACCCTGGACGCCCAGACCGGTCTGCCGGTGAACGACCCTTCCGTCCTCACAACCGGGCTGCCAACCTCGCTTTCCCGCGACGGTGTGAACAATTTGCAAGAACAAAGCCGGGAAATCGTCCAGAAGGCGATTGAGCAGGCCGAGCGCGGCCACAAAGGTGCGGTTGTTCCCAGTTCGCTCTCGGAACTTATCAAACAGAACGTCGGCTCCTATATCTTGCGCTCGACCGGGTTGCGCCCCCTGATTATCCCGGTCCTGACCGAAATTTAATACAATCTTCTTGCTATTCAGGCCTGTTAACCGGGTTGCCCACCGTTTGGTTGTATAAAAATTGCTATAAACAGTTTTGGGTTTATGCAATCGGGTTTTATACAATGAAAGGTGTGAAAAATGGCTAAAATCCTGAGTCCGCAAAGGACGCTTGGTAAAACTGGCGTCCAGGTCCTCCTGGTAGGTTACGGCACAGCCCCGCTGGGTAAGAAAGAGGTCGCTCGCGAATTTGCTGTGAAATGCCTGAACCACGCTATAGATTCCGGTATTATCTATCTCGATACATCGCCGGACTACGGTAGCGAGCCTCACTTGGGCGAGGTTATGCGGACCCGCCGCCAGGAGGTTTTCCTGGCGACCAAGATTAACAAGCGAAGCAAAGAAGGTGTGCTGGACCAGCTAAAAGAATCACTGCGGAAGCTCCAGACCGATCATGTAGATCTTATCCAGGTCCACGCCGTCAATGCCTGGGCTGACCTGGAAGAAGCTCTCGCGCCGGATGGAGCGGTAGTCGCCCTGGAACAGGCCCGGCAGGAGGGTTTGTGCCGTTTCATCGGTATTACAGGCCACGCCCGGCCCGAAATCCTGGCCCTGGCTTTGCGCCGCTATCCTTTCGACACGGTGTTGTCGGCCCTCGGTTTTGCCGACCACCTGGTCAGCGGGGCGGAAAACTTTGTTTTGCCTGCCGCCACCGAAAATAATACCGGTGTGATTGCCATGAAAGTGCTGGGGCACGGCACTTTTCAGACCCGCGACCTGGCCCTGCGCTATTCGTTGGGTTTGCCGGGTGTCTCCCTGGCGATTGTCGGGATGGATTCTCCCCAGCAGATTGACGAAATTGCCCGGATTGCGGCCAGTTTTAGCCTGCTCTCACACGAGGAAGAACAAAAACTCCTAAGTGAGGTGCGGCCCCTGGTGCTGGAAGATGCCCAGGCCAGTAAAAACGGGGAAAGCAAACTCTTCTGGTTGCACGACACCACGGTTATGGGCTGGAAAGAAAAAGATGAGCCGGTCCTTGTACAGTATTAAACATTCCGGGTGGCCCTGGTCGCTATAGCCGTTAAAGGAGTGGTTGGTCTGGAAATGGCCGCCGCTCCGTTTCTCACAGCTACGAAAAGCCTTTGCAGGGAAATTTGATGGTTAGATGTAGTTTACATAAGTTCATTTTGCGACCGGGAATCGCCCGTATAAGTTATGGCAGGCCGGTTGGCGAGTACTATACCGCCAGGAAAAATGAGTTTCCAGGTTCCCAAAAGTACGTCTTGGGTGGGTGCATTGTCCGACCAACTTCCCCCAGATACAGGTTGGTGCTATTCTGTCGGGCCTGCCGTAAGGCTGAAAAGGCCTGGCGAATCCGCAAGGGCTGGGATACCCCCAGGACAACCGCTTTTACCACCGCTCCCAAAAATACCAAAAAACCCCGGTTATAGTTCTACCCTATAGAGGGTGTGCCAAAAACTAAAAACTAAAAACTAAACACTGCAACCTAAACACTTTGCACTCCGCCAAAAGGACAATTGACACATAGGACCGGCCATTCTATACTTTTATATGGCCGGTCTGCCCCGGTCACCGATAAAAAAAGACCCGGCCTGACCGGGTGATTCAAGCCTGTTTATAACCTATAACATTTCCGCTTATTCAATTGCCCCAATCATTTAAGGAGTTAGACTATTATGGCATCACATGTAGTAACCGATAGCAGCTTCGAGAAGGACGTTATCGAGGCCAGCAAGGAGAAACCGGTTTTAGTAGATTTCTGGGCCACCTGGTGTCCGCCCTGTAAGATGCTTTCCCCGCTGGTCGAGGAGATTGCCGACGAGAAAGCCAGCGTCATGAGCCTGGCGACGGTCGATACCGACGAAAACCAGGAAGTCTCCGAGCAGTTCGGCATCATGAGCATCCCGACCCTGATTCTGTTCAAGGACGGCCAGCCGGTCAAGCAACTGGTGGGTTATATGCCCAAGGCCCGCTTGCTTTCCCAGATTGAGAAATTTCTCTAGTTCGAAAGTTTTGCCCGGTTGAACCAGACCGGGCAAGCCGCCTGAAAAACCTCTCGTGCCAGCAAAGGCCGGGAGGTTTTTTGCTTGTTTTTTCCGGCTGGGGTATCAGAAGTTTAAGAAGAAGGGTATAAAAACGAAAAATCCCGACAAACCTTGCGGCTCTTCGGGATTTCGTACCAGTGTTGCGTTCAGAAGTAATACCTCGCACAACCGGTTTGACTTTGAAGAAAACGCGGCGGAGAAACTCTTGCGAGTACCTGCCAACCGAGTAGTCCTTTGCAGTCGAAACCTTTACCGGCAACAATCCTTGCGGATTATTTCCGGCCTGTTCAAACGAGATAGCCGGGGCTTTTTGGTGCGGGCCTTTGCAGGTCGCTCCCGGAAAACCTGGCCTTTGGAAGAACCTACCTGGGTCATTCCCTTGCGGGTCTGCCTTCAGGCCGGTCCAACCTGTTCGGATGAACCCGGTTAGCGACGGCTCTTGCGAACCGGCTGCCAACCTTTGGCTGTGTTTCGGAGGACTTCAACAACTCTGACATCACTATGGTAACAAGATTCCCTTTTGGAGTCAATAAAATTTATCCACGACTTACCCACATCTTTTCCCACAGACTTATCCCCAGGCTGTGCCCAGGAGAATCCCTTTACTCCTTAAAACATAGTAAAATGAATAGCTAAGCGCTGGTTGATAGTTACGAACTATAACCAATAACTTCTGGTAGATATATTTTGACGCGGGCCGGTTTGGTTCTTTATAATCACGTTTAAACTTAAACGGTACGAATTTTCAACTAATGGTGGGAAGGACTTCAAGAAGATACAAATGGTTAGCGCAGACTTTTTAGAGGCTTTACTGGCGGTACCGAATATCCGCCGCTACAAGGTTTCCCCCAACGGCGAATGGGTGGCCTGGATCTGGGTGGGGCTTCACCCGACTGCTGAAGTGTATGTTGCCGCTACGGACGGCTCGACCGGGCCGATTCGCTTTACCGATACCCCCGAAAATACCCAGCTTGTCGGTTGGTCTGCCGATAGTCGCTCGGTTATCGTCGGCCAGGACCACCAGGGGGACGAACGGGTCCAGCTTTTCAAGCTTGATGTGACGCTGGATTATCCCGGCGAGATGCACCCTTTGCTCGAAGCCTCCCCGCACTACTTTATCCGGGGCGGCCAGCTTCACCCGAACGGGCGCTGGCTCTTTTATACCGCCAACTACGATTTTGCCACCGCCACCGAACTGGAAGCCTTCTGGCTCTACCGCCACGACCTCACAACTGGCGAACGCAAAGTGCTGGCCCGGCCTGCCAAAGCAGGGGCGGACCTGGTCGAACTCAATCACCAGGGCACCCACATTCTCTACAACCGCATGGACTTGCACCCCAACGGCGAACAAATCTGGCTGGTGGACGTGGAAGGCCGCGAGGACCACGAAATCCTGAATTACGGGCCGGATAAAAAGGTCCAGGCTTCATGGTCGCCGGACGGGCAACATATTCTTTTCCTGGCCGAAACCGGCCTGTACCGCAGCCTGGGCCTGTGGGAAATGGCGGACGGCGCTACCCGCTGGCTAATAAACGACCCTGCCCGCAACCTCGAAGACGCTTATATCCCTGACAATGCTCCTGGCAAAGTGATTGTCGAGGAAATCCGCGAAACGACACCTCGCGCTTCCTGGCTGGACCTGGCGACCGGGGTGGAAACACCGCTGCCCGAACTGGAAGGTGGCCTGGTGCCGCTGGCCCCGGTGCCCGGCTCCTCGAACTGGGTCGGCTACTATTTCAGCGCCCGCCAGCCCGCCGACCTGGTCCAGTTTTCACCGGAAAATATTGACCCGGCAGAGTTTCTCAGCCTGACTCAGATCTGGGAAAAGACCTCTTTGAAACCCGCCCAACTTGTACCAGCCGAGAACTTTCACTGGGTGGCCGGGGACGGTCTGCAAATCCAGGGCTGGCTTTATAAGGTGCCGTCCGGCCAGCCGAAAGGGACCATTTTGCAGGTCCACGGCGGCCCTACCGCTCATTCCGAGGACCGCTTTAACGCCCAGGTCCAGTTCTTCGTGGCGGCGGGTTTTAACGTCCTGACGCCGAACTACCGGGGCAGCACCGGCTTTAGCCTGGCCTTCCAGGAGGCGATTAAAGAGGATGGCTGGGGTGGCAGAGAGCAGACCGACATCGCGGACGGTATCGCGGCCCTTATCCAGGCCGGGGTAACCCAACCGGGCAAAGTCGGAGTAACCGGCACCTCTTATGGCGGGTATACCTCGTGGTGCGCCATCACGCGTTTCCCGGTTGACCTGGTGGCCGCCTCTATCCCTATCTGCGGGATGACCGACCTGGTCGTAGACTACGACACGACCCGGCCCGACCTGCGGCCCTATAGCGAGGCCATGATGGGCGGTAGCCCGGCCCAGCAGCCCGACCGCTACCACAACGCCTCTCCCATCAACTTTGTGGAGAATATCAAGGGCCGCCTTTTAATCGTGCAGGGCCTTAAAGACCCCAACGTCAGCCCTGAAAACCTGGCGGTGGTAGTCAAAGCGCTGGAAGCGAAGGATATTCCGTTCGAAGTGTTGACTTTCGAGGACGAGGGGCATGGCATCAGCAAGCCGAAGAACCAGAAGGCGCTTTACTCGCGCCAGGTCCAGTTCTTCGACTCCGCCTTTAACCGGCCTTCTCGCTAAACCCTTTATTGGGGAGGTTAGCTGAGTTGTAACTGGTAGGCCGTCGAAAGGGCCGCCGTGACCGCCGCCCAGGGGTCTACTACACCGTGCCCTTGCTGGCCGGGAGAGACTTCTGGGAGGTAGCGGGCGGTCCGCATAATCAGGTCTTTGAGCCCGGCGGGGCGCAGGTGCGGGTTGGCCTGGAGCATCTGGGCTGCTACTGAACTGACAATAGGCGCGGCGAACGAGGTGCCGTCCACGTGCTGGTAGTAGGGGTTGATAAGTTTCTGGGCGTTCCAGGCTTGCCGTAACAACCCTCGCACGCTTTCATGCGGCATTTCGGCAATCTCGGCGGGTAACTGGGTCTGGCCGATAAGCTCCGAGTCGACCAGCAGCGCCGGTAACTCCTGCGGTGAAGCAGACCGTAGTTTCTGGAGGGCCAGGGCTTCCCGCTCGACCCCGCTACCGGGTAGCACCGGGGCGGCCAGCCACAGGCTTGGCGCGACCAGTTCCGGTTTCCAGACGCCGCCAAGGGTCTGTCCGTAGTTGGAGTGCCATAGCTCAGCCGAGGTGGGGTCAAGGCTGTTTTTATCGTCCAGGCCGCCGACCGTAATGGCGCTTGGCGCGCTGGCGGGCGGCACCAGCCAGCGTTCCCCGGCGTTCCCGGCGGCGCACACGACCAGGATGCCCTGGGCTACCAGCGCTTCGACCAGCATATCTACCGTGTTCTGGCCGGTGTCGTTGGGCCGGTTGCCGCCCAGCGAAATATTGACTATCTGGATACCGTATTTCGCCCCGTTTCGCAGCACCCAGCCTAACCCGCGCCCGATACCTTCCTCGGTGATATGCCCTTCAGGGTCGCTGACCTTGACCAGCACCACTTCGGCCCCGGAGGCTAACCCCCGGTAAAGCCCGCCGCTCAGACTGCCGTTACCGCAGGCCACCACCGAGGTCATCAGGCCGTGCCAGCTCGATATTCCGCTTTGTTCGACCTCCGGCAATTCGCGGATTCTTGAGGTCGAGGCATCCACGTAAAGTTTTATCCGGCCTGCCAGGTCGGGGTGATTTGAGAAGCCCGAATCGAGAAAGGCTATCGTAACACCCGCGCCGTTAAAGTGGTTATTGACCCCTAACCGCAACCCGACCGGTAAAATCCCGTAAAGCGCGACGGTAGGTTCGGCCCGGGCATCTTCTTCCTGGCGGTGGAGCAGTTCGCCCAGGACATTTTGCATACAGTTGGTGCAGACCCCTTTTTCGGGTTGCCAGAGTGGATATTTTTCCTGTAAGAAATTCAGGGCCGCCGGTTCTATATCGAAGGCCCCGGCAAGCTGGTTGGGCCGGACCATTTGCTGGCAGATTGGACATTCGAGAGTTTCCCGCAAATTTTCGGGATTAAACATTCCTTTTTACTACTTTCATTGTTCTTTTACATTTCTATATTTTATTTTTATAAATTATACTCTTTGTAAGGTCTCTTTGGGGTGGTACCATTGACTTACGCCCGGTGGCGTATCTGTATATTTCTGGCAGAGGTTTCAGGGGGAAAAAGGAGAGGTTCTATGGGAGAACAAACACGGGCTTACGCGGAGAAATTCGAGCGGCTAAACCGGGAAATTATTGACCTGGTGCAAGGTTTGAGCGACGAACAGTGGCGGCAGGTTTGCCCCGGCGAGCACTGGAGCGTGGGTGTAGCGGCCCATCACATCGCGGTATCGCACGCCGGGATAGCGGGATGGGTGGCCCAGGTGGCCGGGCAGCAGCCGGTCACGACCACTCACGACGAGGTTAACGCCATCAATGAAAGGCACGCCCAGGGTGAGGCCGGTTATACCAAAGAAGCTACCCTGGCCTTGCTTGAAAAGAACGGCGCAAAAGCGGCCCAGGTGGTGCGCTCCCTCGATGACGAGCAGTTAAACAACGCGGCCCTCTTTACCCCGGCAGGAGAAGGCAAGTACCGGAAGTGCCGGACCGTTATCGAGTATGTGCTCATCGGGCACCCGGCGGAACACCTGCAAAGCATCCGGCAAGCCCTCGGCCTGGAAAGTTCTGCCTCTCCCCAGGTCTGAGTTGACATAAATTTAATATGGAGAAACGGGAAGACAAGCCCTATCCTGATTTCTAAATCGGGTTAGCGCCGGGGAGCGGCAAGGCCTGGGCCGGGATAATGTCGTTATAAATCTGGGTAACGATTTCCCAGCCCAAGGGTGTTATCGAGGCTACCAATCTATCCTTGTAAATGCCGTTAGGTTGCTGGAAGGCGTAGACGAGACCGCCGTTTGCCAGGCCATAAATGCGGCGGTAAAACTCGGTTTCCTCAAGATGGGAAATTTTTCTCAAGAAGATGAAGTCGGCATTCTGGCAGTTCGCCAGGACCGCCAGGATAGTCAGGTTGGCGGGGTCGCCCAGGACGGGGTCGGCGCTGGCCGGACTATTTTTGATGCTCTCGGCCTGAATTGGTCGCATCAGTTTTAGCACTTGGAAATTGTCAAAAATAAAAGCTGCTCCAACTGTAAGAAGTGCAATTAAACCTATCTTAAAGCTTACTACCCCTGAAGAATAGCGAAAAGGAAGGAATACTTCAAAAGGGATAAAGTTAATCATTATGGCAATTATCCCCAGGGCTACCCGGTATTTGCGGTAAACCAGGTTGGTTTTTACATCAGGATTAAAAACCAAAAGATAAAAATAAAAAATCCCTAGGAATATACTCAGCAGGTCTATAAAGATAAACGACAATATTATACAAAGGCCAATCCCAAATACCACCAGAAAAATTAAACCAGTTTTGAAATTTGATTTGGTGGGATAATGAGTTATGGTGCCAAAGCTTGTGTCGTAAAACCTTGGAGAAATTATTAAAAGAAAGAGGTAAATTGCAAAACCTATAAGCACGATAAGGATTGCATAGTCCCTCACCCACGGAACATCTAAACTGATTAAACCCTGCCCCAGCAAAAAAAGGCCGTAAGCAAATAGATTTAAGCTCTTGAAACTTTCAAAGTTTTTTACAACATAAGCGATGCGATTAAAGTCATTCATGGTCATTTCCGTAACTTTATAAGTGCCACCTTACTCCTAAAAGTCCTGAGAGTAATAGTTTGACCTGGATTGAAAAAAATACACGGGTAGTTTTTACCACTTATCGAACAGAAACCTTTGGGACTAATAATTCAGGACAGGCTGTTTTGGGTGAGCCTGCTCCGGGATAAGGCCGTTATAAATCCGGTTGATAATTTCCCAGCCCAGCGGTGTAATCGAGGCAACCAGTTTATTTTTATGAAAAGCGTTGGTCGAACGGTAAGTGTACAGGAGCCCACCGTTTTCCAGCCCGTAAATTCGGCGATAAAATCCGGTCTCTTCTATTTGAGAAATCTTGCGCAGGAAGACAAAGTCAGCATTCTGACAGTTTGCCAGGGTTGCCATAATAGTCAGGTTGACCGGGTCGCCCATGACCGGGTCGGCGCTGGCCGGGCTATTTTTTATACTATCTGCCCGAATTGGCCGCACCAGCTTTAAGAACAGAAAATGATTAAATACCCCTGTAAGCAAAAGACAGGTAATAAGAGCTGAATAGCTGGACGTGATACCTTTATCAAAACGAAATTTGAAAGAGAAAAAGAGGTCTAACGGGACTAAACTAGCCACGAAGGTTGCCAGCGCGATAATAAATACAAACTTTCGGTACTGCAAATTTCCTTTGAAATTTGGTAAGAAAATTACCCCAAGCGCCAGGAAAAGACCTGTAAGTATTCCTGTGTTCAGGAAAATAATTCCAAAAATCCCCAAGGAGGTCAAACCAAAAATGGCCGGTAAAAAGACACCACTACTATCAAGTTTTTTCTGACTTTGTTTATAAGAAGTGGCAAACCCCCAGCTTTTATAGTAAAAATACAAAACTACCGTAAAAACAATTACTATAACCGGAACGCCAAAATACAACACAAAATCTAATAGAAGGTTTTCGGTAAAAATATTAAGGATTTGGTTAGTTGTTAAGATTTGGTAAGTGTAAAGAATAAAAAGGGGTAAAAATAATAACCCTCTCAATATTCCGTCATTTTTGACAGCGTAGGCGATACGATTAAAGTCATTCATGGATATTTCCGCATGTATAAAAGTGAAAATGCCAAAAGCCTTGCTACAACAACATTATACACTTTAATTTCAATAAGAATATTAATTTCTTTATGGATATGGTAAACATTCGAATTAGCCGAGCCAGATTTCGACGCTGTTCCAGAGGTTGCCAATCCCGGTCGGGTTGGCTTTGAAGTTGTGGAGCTTGTTGCTTACGAGGTGGTTATCGGTGCGTGAGAAAAGGGCCGCCTCGTAAATGTTATCGTAGAGCACCTGGTAAAAGTCGTGGAAGGCCTCCAGGCGCTTATCCAGGTCAACTGTCGTTCGTTCGGTCTTGAAATCTTCGTCAATCCTGGGGTCGTTTATCCGGCCATAATTCGAGCCGGACCCCCTGGTAGCATCGGACGGAATGTAGTCCGACACATAGCTATAAAACCCGCTGTGGGGGTCGAGGTCGGTCCCATAGGCGTAGAGGGCCACGTCAAAGTTACCGCGTTTAAGGACGCCGTTGTTGTTCCAACTACCGTAGAATTGGCCGGGCGGCGCGGTTACGACCTTGCTATCAACCCCCAGGTCTTTCCAGTAGGCCACGATAGCGTCCGCTACCGCCGAGGGTCCGGCAGAGGTGGTCGTATTCAGGTTTATGGTCAGGCGTGTGCCATTTTTCGTGCGGACCCCGTCGCTGCCTTCTTTCCAACCGGCGTCGGTCAGGAGCTTTTTAGCTGTCCCCAGGTTATAGCTATAGACCTTCAATCCCGGCGGGCAAAAAGCGCTGACAGGGTTGCAGGTGGTCGCCAGGGGCTGGCCCTGGGGCGTATAAAACTGTTTGATAAGAGCGTCCCGGTCGATAGCCATAAGCAGGGCCTGGCGGACCGCCTTATCCTGCAAGAGCGGGTTGCCCAGGTTGAATTGCAAAAACTCCCAGGTAGGTCCCTGGGTCATTTCGAATTTCCCGCTATTCCCGGCGGCTTTGGTGGCCGTCACCACCACGCTATCGTTCAGGTTGTCTACGAGGTCGAGATTTCCGTTCTGAAAAGCCCTCATAGCGGCAGTATTGCCGTCGGTCCAGCGAAAGGTCAGCTTGTCCAGGTAAGCGTTAAAGCCCCAGACCCAGCTAAAATTATTGTTGCGGGCAAAGGTTACGTGGTCTTTGGTGACAAATTCCCCGACCGTGAACGGGCCGCTGGTAACGCTTGGTTTGGTGGCTTCGGGCGATTTGGCCGGGCCATCCTCCTTGAAGTCAATTTTGCTCCAGACCGCCTGCGGCAAGGGATAGAAATTGGCGAGAAATTGGAGATAGGGGCCATAGACCTGCCGGAATTTCAACACCGCTGTACTGGCGTCGGGGGTAGTAATATCGGCTATCAGCCCCCACCCGCCAGTATCGCCCTGGTAGTCCGTGTTGGCCTTATCGGTCACCCACTGCCAGGTATACTTCAAATCGGCCCCGGTCATGGGCGAACCGTCGCTCCACCTGGCATCCGGTTTAAGGTGGAGCGTCATGGTCATGGTTTTGTTGTCGGTAGCGACCTTTAAGAGGCCGTTATCCAGGGTCGGGATGGACGTGAGCAGGTAGGGGTAATATTTGGCGTCCGCGCTCTGTCCCGCCAGGGAGGCGTAGGCCTGGGTCGCCAATTTCTGGTCGATTGCGTCCGCGCTCAGATAAGGGTTAATCACGGATGGCCCGGTCCCGGCGAAAGCATAGTTCAGGGAGCCGCCTTTTTTGCCGCTGTTATCCATTTTCAGGGTTTCGATAATCCCGCCGCTCCCGTTTGAACCGCCGCCCGGTGTCGGAGTGGCTTTCCCGTTCGTTGGGGCCGGTGTCGGGATGCCGCTACTGGCTGCCGTGGTTTTAGGGTTGGTGGTGGTTGGTCTGGCCGTAACTGTACCGGCGACGGTTGTCGCAACCTGTGAGGTTGGGATAGTAGATGCAGTTGTAGCGGTTATGGTACCGGTCGGGGCGGCGGCTACCTGGGTGGGCGACTGGTTTGGTTTACCGCCCAGGCTAAAAACGATAGCTGTTACCACAATCGCCAGGACGGCTACCGCGCCCAGTCCTATCAAAACCAGGTTGCGGACGGGCATTTTTGGGCGGGCCTGGCTAATAACGCCGGGGGGCACACCAGGGCGGGCGGGTTCGACCCAAAGGTGCCGGACGGAATTGAGCCGGGCGGGTTCGAGCCAGGATTTGAATTAGAATGGCCGGGAAAATTAGCGCCCGAACTGCTAAAGGTATTGGGTTGTGAATGCTGGGGTTGTGAACCCTGTGATTGGGAACCGGTTGGGCCGGACGGATTCGACCCGGAACCCCCTTGCTCCTGGCTGGCCCTGGTAGCCTCGTCACTTGAAAGGCTGACTGACCGGGTTGGCGTGCTGCCGGGGTCAACGGTCGAGTTGGACCCGGCGGTTGAGGGAGACGGATTGAGAGATAAAGTATCCGCCCCGGTGAGAGTCAGGGGTGGCACCGGAGGTAGCGAAGGTAAGGAATAGCTCGAATCTGCCATCGCGTCGCTTTGACTGAGGGCGGTCCGAAACCGGTTGGCGAATTCTCTGGCCGGGCGGGTGCGCTGCCGGGGGTCTTTCGCCAGCACTCCGGCCAGGGCCTCGTCGAGGGCGGGCGGGTAAATTAAACCGGGGGCGCGGTCGCTCAGCCTGGGAATTGGCGCGTTAAGGTGCTGGAAGCCGAGGGCGGCTGGCTCTCCCTGGAAAGGCACCTGCCCGGTAATTAGCTGGTAGGTAATGATACCGAGAGCGTAGTTGTCGCTGGCCCGACTAACCTGGCCCATCCACTGTTCGGGGGCCATATAAGGTGGGGTGCCGCTGGTGTTAACCTCAATAACCACCGAAGACTGCGAATTGCTGACCGCTGTCGCCATTCCAAAGTCGGCAATCAGGGGGCGGTTGCGCCGGTCGAGCAAGATGTTTAGCGGTTTGAGGTCGCGGTGAATCAAGCCCTGGGCGTGAGCTTCGTCCAGGGCATCGCTAATCTGGTCGAGATAGCGGACAACATCCTTCAGGGGTTGGCGGACCGGGGGCCGGGTCGGGTCAGGCCGGATTCTTTGGGCCAGCGACCCGCCCTCGGCCAGTTCGGTTACGATATAGGCGAGGTCGGGGGTAATATCGAAATCAAGCACCCGCAAGATGTTTGGGTGGTTGAAGCGGGCCAGGATAGAGGCTTCGTGAGCAATATCATGCCGGACGCCCGCTTCGTTGAGGAATTTGCTGTGCAGGATTTTGATAGCGACCGCGCGGGGCGGGTCGAATTTAAGGTCGTCGGCCAGAAAAACTTCGCCAAAGGTGCCTTTACCCAGGCTGTGTTTGCGCTGGTAACGGTTCCCTATCAAAGACCCGGTATTATTTTCCTCGTTGTCGTTATTTTCGGCTATAAGGCTTTCCTCGGTTGAAATTTTAGCGAGGCCGAATTGATACAGTAGCGTAGCCCGGTGGTATCGCGGGGTCCATCTGGAAAGACGTGGCCCAGGTGCGACCCGCAGTTTTTACAATCTACCTCAATCCGGCGCATCCCATACGAAAGGTCTTCGTGCAGTTCGACATTTTCACGGTGTATCGGGTCGTCAAAGCTCGGCCAGCCGCAGCCTGAATCGTACTTGGCATCCGAAGAAAAGAGAGGTTGCCCACAGGCCCCGCACTCATAGACGCCCTGGTCCTCGTTGTGATAGAGCGCCCCGGTAAACGCTCGCTCGGTCCCCTTTTCGCGCAGCACGTGATACTGCTGTGGGGTCAATCGCTCGCGCCAATAACTTTCTGGCTTGTCTCTCAGGTTTTCCATTTTGGTCCTTTGTTTCTTTATAAAATGACTTGTATTTTTGTGCTTTTGTTTTTATGAGGGTACCCCTACGGGCAGGGCGTTATAGCAGTTTTTTACTGGGTTAACGGTATATTATTTACGCAAAGACCCTTCGTAAGGTTCCCAATCGAAGGAATCCTTGAGAAGGGTCTTTGGGGGTTAAGCCCCTATTTTTTGCATTACCGAATTAAAGGAGCGATAGCCGATATAGACACCCAACACCATGAAGACGCCCAGTACCGCCAGGTCTATTCCCAGGCCGATTTCCGGTTTCGAGCCATAAAGCAGGATGCGGCAGGCGTCTACGCCGTAGGTGGTTGGGTTGAGCATCGCCAGCCCGCGAACGGTGACAGGCATTTTTTCTAGCGGGTAGAGCGCGTTAGAGATGAACAGCACCGGCAGGTTCATCACCATAATCAGCGAGTGGTAGCTTTCCATGCTCTTTGCCTGGCTGGCGAAGGCCGAGGCCAGACCCACAAAGCCGAGGCAGTACATCCCAACGATACCGAGGGCCGCCAGGAAGGGCAGGATGTTAAAATGCAGGGTCGAGTCGAGTAAGGCCCCGGCGATAAGGACCGCGATGGCTTGCAGGATAGCTTTGGTCAGGCCGCTGGTCATCGAGCCGAGCAGGACTGCCAGGCGCGGAATCGGAGCCACCAGGTATTCCTTGAGGGTGCCGTTGACCCGCTCCAATAGCAGGGTCGTGCCGCCCAGGATAGCCGCCGTCAGGCCGGTTAAGAGCATTACGCCCGGCGTGATAAAAGCCTGGTAGCCCAGGCCGGTTTCGGTCGGGACGACCATCCCGGTCATACAGACACCGAAGAACAGAATCCACAACACCGGGGTCGCCAGGGTAAACAAAATCTCCACCGGGCTGCTGCGGAACTTCCGCATGTGCTTTAGCCAGAGCGTATAAATGCCGGTGAGAAGACCACTCCACTCGCCCGGTTCTTTAGGGGCCGCTACGGCCCGGTTTTTTACTACGATTGCCATCAGTCTCTTAGTCTCCTGCCGGTATATTTAAAGAAAACTTCGTTGAGGGTGGGACGCTGTAGGGAAACGTCTTCGACCTCGAACCCGTTGCGCTCGGCCAGGTCCACCAGGGGTTTGACGGAGCGCCCGGCCTCGGCGGTCAGGTTTATCAGGATTTCGGTGACGCCGCCCGGTCCCGTATTTTCCCCGGGTTGGACGGACTCTGTCGGGGGCGGTGCTCCGGTGGGCGCGGCTTGGGCCGCCTCGGCGGGTTTTGTTTCAACGGTTGGGGCAGTTGCGGTCTGGACCGCTTCGGTGGCTACCCGGAAAGCCGCAATCCATTCCTGTTGCCGCAAAGCCTCTTTGAACCGGGTTACATCACCGCTGCCGGTGAGCTTGATTATATCGGTGCCGAGCGAAGCTATCAGGCTGGCGGGCGAACCTTCCACCACCAGTTTGCCCTCGTCAATAATCCCGACCTTATCGGCCAGCTTTTCGGCTTCGTCGAGATAGTGGGTAGTTAGCATGATAGTTAAGTTTCCCCGTGCGCGCAACTCCTGTAGGTAAGCCCAGATATTTTCGCGGTTGTGGGGGTCCAGTCCGACCGTCGGTTCATCAAGAAAAAGGATATTTGGCTCGGTAAGAAGGCCGCGAGCCAGTTCCAACCGCCGCTTCATACCGCCTGAATAGGTCTTGACAGGCCGGTCCAGCACTTCCTGCAATTCGACCAGTTCGACCAACTGCTCGATGCGTTTCTTGATTTCTTTCTGGGGTAACTGGTAGAGCCGCCCGTGAATATCGAGCAGGGAGCGCCCGGTCAGGTTGCGGTCAAGCGAAACTTCCTGGAAAGTGACCCCGATATTGCGCCGGACCAGGCCCGGTTGCTTGACCACGTCATATCCCGCCACTTTAGCGGTGCCTTTGTCCGGCCCGATAAGGGTGGTCAGGAGGTTGAGGGTAGTGGTCTTACCGGCCCCGTTCGGACCCAGCAAAGCGTAAAGGGCCCCGGCTTCGACCTTCAAATCGAGCCCGGCCACCGCCTTAACCTTGCCAAACGACTTGGTGAGGTTGGCAGTTTCGATAGCGTAGCCGGTCCCAGGCTGGGCCAACTTACCCTCGCGGTCCTGGTTAAAAACGGTTGCCAATAGTGTAAAGCCTGCTTTCTAAAAAATAAGGGCAAAGACTCCAAAAACTTCAAGTCTTTGCCCTTATTCTACTACTATTATCCTACTTTTGCCCGTTCAGGCTAACTTCGACCCCGTTCCCCTGGCCTTCTTTGCTATCCGAGGAAACCGTACGGGTTTGCAGGAAGGCCACGATAGCATCCAGTTCGTCCGGTTTGAGCAGGTCGCCAAACCGCGGCATTGCCTCACCACCGTTCAGGATACGGACAACCAGTTGTTCGTGGGTCAACCGGCTACCGACCGTACTCAGGTTCGGACCACGCTGCCCACCAACGGCGGTTTCAGCCACCGAACCGCTCTGCGGATTTTGGTTGATGTCAATAGCGTGACAATACTGACAGCCTTTTTCATAGAAAAGCTGGACCCCTTTTTGGACCTGTGCCGATGATGCCTGGAACAACGTTGGACTTATAGGTTGGGTCTTTGTGTTGGGTGACCAGGGCGAGACCAACCCGGTAATCCATAGGGTTGAAATCATGATGACCAGGAACAACACGAAACCCATCGCCCAGGGCCGCCGCAAGGGGCTGCGTTCGCCCTTATTAGCGACCAGCGGCAGAATTAACATCAAGACCACCGCCAGGCCGGGACCACCTAAAATGACATAAGGTTCGGAGGCGGGTGGGATAAGGGCCAGCACCGAGAAGTACCAGAGCAGATACCAGTCCGGGCGCGGGTAAACCGCCAACTGAGTCGGGTCAGGCGGGGCTTCCAGGGCGGGCGGTCCCAGGAAGATAGCCAGGGCAACTACTATCAACACCAGGATAATCGCCGCCACCGCGTCGCGCCAGACTGCGTCCGGCCAGAAGGGTACGCCGGATTTTTCCAGCATATCGTGATAGCGTTTGCGGTAGGTCTTGGGGTCCACCGCTTCGCCGCGCTGAGGCGGTTCGGAAATACCGTTGCGGATGACCAGGAACAGGTGCAACCCGATAAACAGGAAGATGATACCGGGAATAAAGAAGACGTGATAGGCAAAGAACCGGCTCAAAGTTGCGCCACCGACCGTGTTACCGGCCATAACGAATTTTGCCAGCGACTCCCCAATAAAGGGGGTCCGAGCAGCCTGGTCCGCACCTACGATAACCGACCAGAAAGCGGTCTGGTCCCAGCGCAAAAGCTGCCCGGTAAAGCCCATACCCAGGGTACAGAAGAACAATACCACGCCGCTCAACCAGTTTACTTCGCGGGGGAACTTGAAGGCCCCGATGATAAAGACGTGGAGGGCGTGCGCGCCTACCAGCAGCACCATGGCCGAGCCGCCCCAGAAGTGCATACCGCGCAAGAAACTACCAAAGGTCATTTCCTCGGTAATAAACGTGAGCGAGTTGTAGGCGTCACCTGCCGATGATACATAGGAGGTGGAAAGGGCGATACCGCTGATGACCTGGATCATGAAGGCTACCAGCACCGCACTACCCAGGACATACCACCAGCCGGTCTTCCAATTCGTATAAGGTACTTTGTGGTCCAGGACTGGTTTAATGGCCGCCATTACCCCGGTGCGGTCCTCCAACCAGCCGAGAATCCCTTTAATTACTGCCATAGATTATGCTCTTCCCCTCTGCTTAAGCTGTTGGAATTGGCACGCCAGTAGCCTTAACTTCTACGGCCCCATTGTTGATGCGGGTTTCATAATGCGAAAGTGCCTGGGGCGGCGGCCCGGCAGCCACCCGGCCATCGGCGTAGTAGACCCCACCGTGACAGGGGCACATGAACAACTGCGCTCCCGGCAGCCAGCTGACGGGGCAGCCAAGGTGCGAACAGTTCACCGCGAAGCAGGTGAATTCGGTATCGTTGACCCGGCGCATCCAGGCGGCGGTTTGGGCGGTAACCCCGGCCCAGGCAACCGGCGAGGAATCTTCGAAGGTAACTTCTATGGTGTCCCCTACCTTGAATTTATCCAGGGTACCGGCCTGCCCGTTGACCTTTACCGGTTGCCACTTGATTTCGGTTTCCTTAAAGAGTGGCGCGATGATAAAAGCCGCCACCGGCACTACCAGCGCTACCCCGGTCAACCCGCCCAGGGCAATCGAAAGTTGGGTTAAAAACTTGCGCCGGTTAATCGCTTCCGGGGTATTGTCCCACACGTGTAAGTCGCGTACATCGGTAGGCAGTGGGCCTGGTTGGTGGCCGGGCGCTAAAGACTCTTCCTGACTAATGTTTTCGTAATCTTGCTTCATCTCTCACGTCTCCAATCCAACCAATCAAAGAAACAATCAGTAAGACAATCCCAAAAGCGGAAATAAGGACGGTGTTCACGATGCCGAAAGCGATTAAAGTTATCGCCACGGACATGGCTATCGGCCAGTAGGTAGGCCGGGGCAGTTCTTCATGAAGCTCGATCCAGTCCTCTTTTCCCGGCGGGCGGACCACCGGTTGGGCGGCGTGCGGGTCGTCTCCGGCGGTTTCACTGGCGACAATAGCCGGAGTAACCCCGGAAGCACCCGCAGTCTCATCCCTTACGGCAGGTGGGATGATTTCTCCGGTCGGCACTTCGGGATCGGGCTGTTTATTGGTCTGTTCTGACATCAACTTCTCCCTTAATTATAACTCTGTTACCCGGCATGTTAGTGAATACTGCATTATTTTCCGGTTTACTTGCGAGCCTTTAACTCTCTCAAATACAGTTTTTGTTCGTTCAGTTTTAATTCTTTAGCCGGTTTCCGTCTTAACTCTCTTTATTAAGAAAGACGATCCTTAAGCATCATTTGTGACAGGGGTCAGGCGGGATTTTTGGGCTTCTCGTTCCTGTTCCAGGGCAATATTCTCCCTGAAAGTCTTTAACTGGTCGCGTTTGTACCACCGTACCATCACGACTACCACCCCGGCCAGGTAGCCAAAGCCGCCACTCGACCACATCATTACCCCACCCAGTTGCTGGTCGCCGTGCGCCGACAGGTCCCACCCGTCCCGGAAGACCTGGAGCAAATGCGACGTATCAATCGGGTTGATATAGGTTGGAAACATCGAGTTCGGGGCAAAAGACAGTAAAAGCCCCAGGATACTACTAGCCAACGCGGCGAAGAAAAAGTACAAAATCGCCGGAAGGGTATTCATTTGCAACCGGGCAATCGGTTTCAGGCCGGTCCACCAGAAGATAACCGCCGTCACCAGGAATGACAGGTGTTCAAAAATGTGCAAATTGTGGTCTACCAGGGCCGCGTTATACAACGCCGGGATATGCCATACCCACAGAGTGCCGATGGAAAGTATCCAGGCAAAGAGCGGTTGCGAGAGTATTTTCTCGGTCCTGGCAACCCAGCCGATACGCAAGGCCCGTTTCATCAGGCCGACCGGCAACCCCAACACCAGCAAAGGCGCTGCGATTAACAACAGCAAAAGGTGCTGGAGCATGTGGGCGCTGAACAGATAATGCTCGCCTACATCGTGGATAGGCGAGGTCAGAGCGATAAAAATCGTCACAACCCCAATCGTCCACAGGACAGTTTTGCGATTGAACTTGAACCCGACGGCCCCGTAATAGGCGGCCAGCAAAGCCCCACAACCGAGGACCACGGTCCAGTCAAAAGTCCAGTTCCAGATTGGCGCGGCGGCAGTCGTTGCCGCCAGTGTACTGCTAAAAACCATACTTTACCCCAGGGCGATAAGCCGGTCTACTACCATAACCAGGTACAATAACGCCAGGTAGGTATTGGAAAATTTGAACAACTGCATGGCCCGGAGTTGCATCCCGGCCTGTCCGCCTTTACGCATCAGCGTAAATGATTTGCTGACCAGCACCCAGCCGAGGCCGAGCGCCGCGACCAGATAAATCCAGCTCAGGGCGTGAATCATGAACGGGAAGACCGAGACAATCAAAAGGAGGACCGCATAATACAGAATATTACGCTGGGTCACGACCTCGCCTTTGACGGCGGGGAGCATCGGTACCCCGGCGGCTTCGTAATCTTCCCGGCGGACCAGCGCCAGTGCCCAGAAGTGGGCCGGGGTCCAGAAGAAGATAATCGCGAAGAACAACAGCGCCGGTAAACCGACCTGTCCGGTGATGGCGGCCCACCCAACCAGGGGCGGTACCGACCCGGCAGCCCCACCAATTACGATGTTCTGGACGGTCGTGCGTTTCAGCCACATGGTATAGACGACCACGTAGAACAGGTTACCACTCAGGCTGAGCATAGCCGCGACCGGGTTGACCGTAACCCACAGCAGGGCTACCGCTACAACGGTCAGTCCCAACCCAAAGGTCAGGGCACCTTGCGGGGAAATCCGGCCTGTAACCAGGGCCCGGCGTTTGGTCCGGCGCATCCGGGCGTCAATGTCGCGTTCGAGATACTGGTTAATGGTATGGGCCCCGCCTGTTGCCAGCGTCCCGCCGATTACGGTCCAGAGAATCAGTTCAAGCAGGTTACGGCCTTCAGGCAAAGGATATTGGACTGCCGCGATAAGCATGGCCGCTACGGTCGGCACCAGCAAGAGCGGAATAACTCGTAAGCGCATCAGGCTGACGTAATCGCGGACCGGCTCCGGCACCCAGCCCAGTTTAGATTTCTTTTGTTTTTTAGCCGGGCCGTCCGAACCGGACCCGCCGGGACCGGCGCTATTTTCCTCGACCTGTTGTTTTACCGGCAAAAGCCACAACAACGTGCATAGAATGACCAGGGCAGCCCAGGTCAGGGCGGCCAGGGCCAGGTGCGCCCCTTTGATATAAGACGGTGCGCCTAACCAGATGGTGAACGCCCCCAGGAAGACCTGTGTGATGTAGAGCGCGCCCAGGAAGTGGACCGCCCGCATCACCCGCTTTTCTTTGGCCGGGCTGCGCCAGATGGCGACCGCCAGGACCAATAGCAGTACATCTGAAAGACCTACCGCCAGGCGGTGCCCGAAGCTGGTCCATTCATCCGGGGTGTTTGGCAAAATCTGGCTGGCCTGGCATTGCGGCCAGGCGTTACAGGCCAGTTCGTTGTCGGAGGCAACCACTGCCGCGCCGGTAAAGAGCGCGATATAAGTCCAGACCAGGGTGCCGAGAGCCAACCAGCGAATCCGGCGGCTGAAAGTGTTCTTTTTAAGGTCACCCATACGGGCGAACAGAGCCAGCAGCGTTACCGACGCCAGGAGCAACATCGAGTTGCCCATGTGCAGGGCGGTCCAGGTGTGTCCGACCTCAAGTAATACGGTCAACCCTCCCAGGATAGCCTGGAGAATATAGAAGAAACCGGCGCCCAGCGCCAGGTACAACAACCGGCGGGGTTTGCGATACCACAGCAGGGTCGATACACCCATCGCTACCATCAACCAGCCGATAACAAACCCGACCAGGCGGTGGGTCCATTCGACCATTTCGTGATATTCAAAGCGGGGAAGCAGACTCCCGTGACACATCGGCCAGGTATTGCCGCAACCGGTTCCGGATTCAGTTACCCGCACCATGCCACCTAGCACAATCAACAGCCAGATGCAGACCGCCGTTGCCAGGGTCAGGCGCTGGTACCATTTAAGGGGCATACGCCACGACCTGAGACCGCGCTGTTGTGTTTCCGGTTTTTGTATTACTTCGAGCATTGGAAATCCTTCCAAGTAGAGCAGATTACACAGAATTGGGCTGCGGCAGGGCCAGATTAGATTAACTGGCCCTGCCTGTTGGTTCTTAGATAATACCCAGGGCAGGCAGCACGTAGACCATTGAGAAGATGAATACCCACACAATATCTACAAAGTGCCAGTACCAGGAAACGCAGGTCACGGCAGCCGAATGCGGTCCCTTGAAATCACCCGCAGCCGCCAGCCCGGCCAGGATAGAGAGCATCACCAGCCCGCCAAAGACGTGAAAGCCGTGGAAGCCGGTCATCGTAAAGAAGGCCGTACCAAAGGTGTTGCGGGCAGGCGTAATGTTTTCCCCGATTAACTCGGCATATTCCCAGCCCTGACCGCTCAAGAAGGCCAACCCCAGGACGACCGTTACAACCAGCCAGAGGACCAGTCCGCGCCGGTTCCCCTTCTTCAAAGCCTGCTCTGCCAGCACAATCGTGCCGGAACTGGCAAAAAGGCAGAGTGAGAAGATTAGCGTCCTTATGAAGTTGGGCTTCAGAATATCGGCGTTCGGCGCGCTGTTGTCCGTGACACGAAAGTAGACATACGACAGAATAAGCAGCCCGAAGAAAATCGCTTCGGTGGCGAGAAAGGCCAGGATGCCCAGCTCGGCCTTGCCCATTGGCGCGCCCGGCTCTTCGTGGTGTGCTACAGTGGTTGTGTGAGCCGTTACACTCATGCCTCGTCACTCCTTTGCATAGCCAATTGTTTGCCGGAGTGGTCGCGTTTCCAATCCGGGTCTTCGGGGTGTTTCCAATCCCACAACGGGCGGCGGCTCCGCACCGGGGGGATAATATCAAAGTTCTGAATAGGGGGCGGCGAACTGGTCGACCATTCCAGGGTGTAAGCATCCCAGGGGTCGTCCCCGGCCCGTTGACCTTTGCGCAGGGCCCACCACATCATGACCATCAGGTAAAGGATAGAGAAGCCCAGCAGGAAGGCCCCGATGGTCGAAATCAGGTTAAAGAGGCTCCACATCGGGTAATCTGGATAGCTGTAGACGCGCCGGGGCATCCCCATCAAACCCAGGAAGTGCTGAATAAAGAAGGTCAGGTTAAACCCGGTGAAAGTCAGCCAGAACTGGATTTTGCCGTGCTTTTCCGAGAGTAAACGCCCGGTCGCTTTCGGGAACCAGTAGTAAATCCCACCTACCACCGCGAAGAAAGTGCCGCCGAACAGTACGTAGTGCATGTGGGCCACCACGTAATAGGTATCGGTGGTTTGCCAGTCGGTCGGTACGACGGCGAAGGTTACCCCGCTGATACCGCCGATAGTGAACATAAAGATGAACGAGACGCAGTACAGCATTGCGGTGGTAAAGCGGAGCTTGCCACCCCAGACCGTAAAGACCCAGTTAAAGATTTTGATACCGGTCGGCACCGCGATAAGGGCGGTGGCGGCGGCGAAGAAGGCTTCAAACGCCGGCCCAAGCCCGACCGCGAACATATGGTGGGCGTATACCGCGTAACTCAGGAAGGCGATAGCGATGGTCGAAATTGCCACCGCGTTAAAGCCAAAGAGCGGTTTACGCGAGAAGACCGGCAGCACTTCCGAAATTATCCCGAAGGCCGGTAGCACCATAATATAGACTTCGGGGTGACCGAAGGCCCAAAAATAGTGTTGCCACAATATTGACGACCCGCCCGATTGAGGCGTGAAGAAGTGAGCGTTCAGGCGGCGGTCAATCAGGAGCATTACCAGGGCAGCGTTGAGCGGCGGGATAGCGCCGATAATCAGAAAGCCGTTGATGAAGGTGGTCCAGACGAACATCGGAACCTGGGTCAGTTTCATACCGGGAGCGCGCATCGCCAGGATGGTCACGACGAAGTTAATCCCGGCCAGGGTGGTCCCGATACCCTGGACGAACAGGCCGAGCGCCCAGTAGTCAATACCGTAAGTGGTGTTAAAAGCCCGCTCGGAGTAAGGCGCGTAGGAGAACCAGCCGCCATTGGGAGCGCCGCCCGCTACAAAGCTGTAGTAGAGCAGCAAGCCGCCAAAGAAAAGCAGCCAGAAGCCCAGCGCGTTCAGCCGGGGGAAAGCCATATCACGGGCACCAATCATCAAGGGTACAAGGTAAATGCCCGAACCGAGCATCAACGGAATAACCACCAGGAAGACCATGGTCGTGCCGTGCATGGTGAAGACCTGGTTGTAAACTTCCGGGGATAAGAAGGTGTTGCGGGCCGTACCGAGTTGGATACGCATCAACAACGCTTCGAGACCGCCCACAATAAAGAACAGGAAGGCGGTAGAGATATACATCAGCCCCAGCAGTTTGTGGTCAACGGTAGCAACCCAGCTCATCAACCCTTCTTTTTCGCCGAGGCGATAGAAGGGCTTTTTAATATCTGGGATTAAAGGGACATCACTCATTTTTGTTCCTCCAGGTAAGCTACCAGGTCATTGAGGTCCTGCTGCGACAACTGATAGCCGGGCATACGAAGACCGGGTTTAATGGCGTTGGGGTCGGTAATCCACCGTTTCAGGTTCGGCGGGGTATTCTCGATAATGCCGGTTCCCAAAGTATTCCGGCTGCCCAGGTGCGTCAGGTTCGGCGCGATGTTGCTGTTCGCGGTCGTACCGCTGATAGCGTGGCAGTTAATACAGGTGTTGTTCAGGAAGACCTGTTCGCCGCGCACCGGGTCGCCCTGCGAACTATCGGCAGGGGTCGTTTTAGCCTGCGGGGCTTTTTGCGAGGCAATCCAGCTATCGAAATCGGCCTGGCTCTGGACAATTACATTGATACGCATCCAGGCGTGTTGGGCACCGCAGTATTCCGCGCACGCACCAATAATGGGTAAATCTTTCCCGGTTGCGGGGTCTTTCTGAGTGACCGTAGTCGGTTTGAAGTAGAGAAAGTTATCCTTGTCGGGATAAACGTCAATCTTGCGGCCCAGTTGCGGCACCCAGAAGTCGTGCTGAACATCGGCAGATTTAAGGTGAATCAGCAGACCGGGGCTACCATCGGCAGGCTGGACCGGCAGGTGGAGCTCGTTCGCCGTTACGACCCCCTGTTTGGGGTACTGGTATTCCCACCACCACTGGTGGCCGATTATCACCACATCGGCATTGGCAGCAGCGTTGGTTGGTTTGGCGGGGTCCGAAGAATTCATCACCATAATTGTAGGGATGAGCAAAGCAATCAACAACACCGCCGGGGCGGCGGTCCAGGCAAATTCAAGTTTATTATTACCGCTGACCTGGCGGGGCAGCCCTTCCTGGCGTGCCCGGCGTCGACCGGTGATTATCGCATAGATTAATAATCCTGCCACCAGCAAAAAGACGATACCGCCGAGTGCGAGCACGAAAATAAAAAGGTCCGATATATCTTTGCCGTGCGGTGAAATCGGATCAAACAATGTTTCCCGGCCCCCTTTCAGTATGAATAGCAGCATGGAGACTCCCGGCCTTTTAGCCGGGAGCAATCGGTGTTAGCTTAAATTTTTTTGGTAAGAATCTGGTAAAAGTTAGATTAATAAATGGTTAAAAAAGGTAAACAAATTTCAAAATGAGGCTATTCGAGGCTATTAATAGAAAAAAAGGTTGCAAGTTCTGAATTCAAGAGGTATAATAGGTAAGCAAGTTAAAAAGAACCTGTGTGAATGTTTCTCGCCAGAATTTGTATGTAGCCTCTCAAGGGACACCGCCTAAAGCATCGTTTCGACTGCAAGAGTCGGCCACACGAATGAACGCAAACTAACTTTCCGCTGTTTACAGGTTCCAGTAGAACTTCATGATTAAAAGTACACCTTAATTTTTCTTAGCTTGAATAGCCGAGATACGTTAAGGCCGGACTTCTGACCAAGGAGCCCGGCTCGGTGTGCTGTTATTGCTTCAAGCGTTCGTTATAAGAAAGGAACCTATTTTCGTTATGGGTAAGAGATTGTATGTTGGCAGTTTGTCCTATTACACTACTGAGCAGGCTCTGGAAGATTTCTTCGCGCAGGTAGGCCAGGTTGAGTCCGTCCGCATCGTGACCGACCGCGACACTGGCCGCGCCAAAGGTTTTGGCTTTGTCGAAATGGTAAACGAAGAAGACGCTCAGCGCGCTATCACCACCCTCAACAACACCGAACTGGATGGCCGGACCCTCGTGGTCAACGAAGCCAAACCCCAGGAACGGCGTGAGGGCGGCTTTGGTGGCGGTCGCAGTGGCGGCGGCTATGGCGGTGGTGGCCGGGGCGGCTACGGCGGTGGCAATCGCGGTGGCGGCGGCTACAATGACCGCGGCGGCTACGGCGGGCGCGGCGGCCGCTAGTCCTTCCGAGGATAAACTCTCAACGCTATCCCTTATGTAAGGGATAACCGAAAAATAAAAGCGATAAGTGCCACAACAGGCGCTTATCGCTTTTTGATTTGGTGATTTCGCGGCTAATTTAACTGTTACAAGGATACAAAAAAGCCCCGGCTAACCCGATTTTACGGTGCCAGGGCCTTTTGTTTAAGATTTAAAAAAGCTGTTAACCCATGTGAACAGGTACGGCTTCTTTTGTCTCTCCAGCAGCCCGGCTGGCGGCTTCCAGATCGGTGATAGTCTTGCGGCTCGGCATCACGAGCGCCAGCAAGAATACCAGGACGGTCCCGAAGGCCAGGTAGATAAAGACATCGTTGGTGGCTTTGGTCCCGGCGTTTGAAACAAGCTGGTTTAGGGCCTGGGCATACTGTGGGTCGGTCGGGTTCGGTGGAGGCGTACCGGGTGGTAACGCTGCCAGCGCCTGCTGGCTTAGTTCGGTAACGTGCGTGTTGGTTTGCTGCACGAACAGGGTAATGATTACCGCGGTCGCTATCGAGCTGGCAATCTGGCGGGTCACGTTAAAGAGCGAACTGGCCTTTGCCAGGGCCGGGCCGCTTAGCGACAGGAAAGCCAGGGTATTGGATGGGACGAAAGTCGCGCCCAATCCCAGGCCCAGGAGGAAGTTCCAGGGTGCCATGCTCCAACCGTCACTGGTAGGAGTCAGGTTACCAAACTGCCACAGGGAAATTATTACCAGGACGGTTCCCCCTGCCGTAATGAGGCGTGCCCCTAGCTTGTTAAACAGGATACCGCCAAGAGGGGCAGCTATCATCACGCCCAAACCCTGGGGTACCAGCGCTATACCCGTTTCGAGGGCGGTCAGGTGGGGGAGTCTTACCCGTTGTAAGAAGATAGGCAGGAGCAGTAACGCCCCGAAGACGGTCCCGCTGACCACGCAGGTAATTATGCTGGAAATTGTAAAGTTATAGTCTTTGAAGGCCCTTAAATCTACAATCGGTTCGGATAGACGCAGTTCGTAGACGGTGAAAATTGCTACCAGGACCGCCCCGGCCCCGGCCAGGGTCCAGACCAGCCAGTAACTCCAGCCATAAGCCGTGCCTGCCGGGTTGAGGGCGGTGCGGGTGGCCGGGTCAATTTCGTTCACCAGGGTAAAGCCGTAGACGATACCAAGGATACCAAGCGTCGAAAGGACGAGGCCGATATAGTCAAAGCTTTTGGTAGCAGCCTCGCCAATCTCGTCTTTGGGGATAATCCGCCAGGTCAGGTAAATCGCGATAAAGCCAATCGGCACGTTAATCAAAAAGAGGTAGTGCCAGCCAAAGCTGTCGTTGAGCCAGCCGCCCAGGATAGGGCCGAGGATAGGCCCCAGCAGGACCGGCATAATTACGACTGCCATGGCCCGCGCTCTTTCGTGCGGTTCGAACGGATTGAGGGCCAGGCTCTGGCCGAGCGGGAACAACGCCCCGGCCCCGATACCCTGGATGACCCGGAAGACAATCAACAAAGTGGAGTCCTGGGCAATCCCGCACAACAGCGAGCCGATAGTGAAGAAGGCCAGCGAAAGCATGAAGATGCGTCGCGAGCCAAAACGGTTCCCCAGGTACCCGGCGACCGGGATGACGGCGGCCTGAGAAAGGAAGTAGCCGGTTACCAGCCATTGGACCGTCGATAGGTCTACTTTCAAGTCCTGGGAGATTGGCACCAGCGCGATATTCACGATAGTGTTGTCGAGAATACCCATAATCAAACCCAGTCCGGCAGTGAGGGCGATGGCGTATTTTCGACCCGTAGTCATTTTCATTGAGTTAAAGTGGTCCTTTCAAAAAAAACCAACTTACGTGTAAGTAAGGCTGGTTCCCAAAAAAATTATTTACCTGGCCGGACCTGCGGCAATGCCGTCGAACCAGAGGTCGAGTAAACCGTCAATCATATCCTCAACTCGTTCCGGGAAGCGTTGCCCCATTTCCTGAGGTAGCTGGCGGCGTAAATTGACGAATTGATCGATTTGCTGGCACAGGTTCATAAAGCTGAATACGGCAATATTGGGGTCCACCTGGCGCAATTCACCACCGCTGATACCATCTTTGACTATCCCGGTAATGACCTCACTCATGTTTAGAAATACTTCCTGTAATTTCCGGCGGGTTTCAAAACTTAACTGTTCCAGTTCAGCCATGCAAAGCTCTTTGTTATCAATAATAGGTTTGCTGGCAACGTAAAGCAGAATATTTTTGAATTTTTCCCGCATGTTAGTACAGCCGGTCATCACAACCTGGAGCTCCGCAAGAATCTCCGCGCCGAATGACTCGATGACACACTGCAATAGCTGTTCTTTGCCGCCGGGAAAATGGAAATAAAGGGCCGGGCGGGTTATTTTGAGGGTCCGGGCGATAGAATCCAGGTTAAGGTAACTGTAACCGCCCGCGAAGTAAAGCCGCCGGGCTTCCTCTATAACTCGCTCTTTAGTATCGGTTGTTCTTAAATCGGATTTAAGCACCATCTTTTAAGCACCTGTATCTCCACAAATTTCTTCTTTGAAATTAACTTACTTATGTGTAAGTTAATATCATGGTTTTGGCCGGGAGTCAATAAGCCTTTAGGCGGATATGCGGGAAAACGTTGAAAGAAAAACCGAAACAACGTTCACCCTGAGGGGCGCATAAAACATATCCCCATAAGGAACAACTGGTGCCTGGTTAAGAAAAAGGGAATTGAACTAATCTTTGAAAAGGGGTAGAATCCGGCCCAGTATCCAGGTCTATCCAAATACAATCGACCAATAAGTACCAGTACATCCTGAGCGTAGCGAAGGATCTTGGGCACCCGTAGCCAAAGGGCACGGGTACCGGTGGCGAATATCCCAATCATAAGAGCGTGACAATTTTCTTGTCGGACCTGGTATAAAAATTAGTGGGCAGATTTTCAATTTAGAGAGGATTTAAAAAATGGCGGATACGGCTAAAAAGGTGGCCCTGGCCGGTTATGGTTTCGCCGGAAGAATTTTTCACGCGACCTCCCTGGTGATTACGCCGGGGCTGGAACTGGCTAAAGTGGTTTCTTCCGATTGGTCCAAGGTGGTAAACGATTTGCCCTCGGTCGAGGTTGTCCCAAGTTTTCACGAGGCCATCGCCGACCCGGAAATAGAGGTGGTGGTCCTCGCTACACCCAACCAGAGCCACTTCCCGCTGGCCCAGGCTGCTTTACAGGCCGGAAAACATGTCGTGGTGGACAAACCCTTCACAATTACCAGCGCCGAAGCTGCCGCCCTGGTCCAATTGGCCACCGAAAAAGAGCGCGTTTTGAGTGTCTTCCAGAGCCGCCGCTGGGATGGTGATTTCCTGACTATTAAAAAGCTACTGGCGACCGGGTTGTTGGGTGATATTTATTCCTGTGAAATCCGCTACGACCGCTTCCGTCCAGATGTGCGGGTGCGCTGGCGGGAACAAGACCTGCCCGGTTCAGGTATTCTCTACGACCTGGGGGCGCACCTGATTGACCAGGCGGTACAACTCTTTGGGGTGCCCAAGGCGATTACCGCCGACCTGCGCAACCAGCGTCCCGGCGCGCAAACGACCGATTACTTTCACCTGCTGTTCGATTACGGCGCGTTACAGGTGGTCTTACATTCGAGTTGCCTGGTTAAAGAGCCGGGCCCACACTTTCAGATTCACGGTAACCGGGGCAGTTTTGTCAAATACGGTATGGACCCCCAGGAGGCGGCCCTTTTGCGCGGGGAAAGGCCTTCGCTCAATAATCCATATTGGGGTAAGGAAACCGCTGAATGGTACGGCACTCTCACCGCTGCAACCGGGGGCCTGGAAGTCTCGAAAGCAAAAATCGAAACGCTGCCCGGCGATTATCCCGGCTACTACCGCCAGTTGGCGGCATGCCTGGAAGGAAAGGGGCCGGTCCCGGTCCTGGCAACCGAGGCCGCTAAAAATATCGAGCTGATTGAAAAGGCTATCCAGAGCAGCCAGGAGCGCCGCACCATCGTGCTCGACGCGTAATTTTTGGGCATAAGGCATACAATGTTGGAAATAGCTCCCTTTGACTTCGAAAAACACTTTGCCAGGACCTTCGAATTGTGGCAGGCCAGTTTTGAAAAAAGCTGGCCGCTTGATGAACCAGCTTTCCGCCGGTTAATCTCGGATGACCCGTATATTCCCGGTTTGCGCAAGCGGCAGTTCGTGGCCCTGGTTGAGGGGGTTGTAGCCGGGTTTGTCCTTTTTCAATTTGTTGCAGAAAAGGGCAGCGGCAATTTAAATCTGGTGATGGTGGCGCCCGGACACCAGCGCCAGGGAGTTGGCACGGCTTTACATAACTATGCGCTGGCGGAGTTGCAAAAGGCCGGGGCCGTGCGGGTGCAACTGGGGGGTGGTTCCCCGACTTTCTGGCAGGGAATACCGGACGATTTAAGCGGGGCGGCGAACTTTTTTGAGAAAATGGGCTGGCAATATTCCGAAACCAGCTACGACTTAACCCAGAATTTGCAGGGGTTTACCGGGGCCGGGGAATTTAGCGCGCCGGTCGCGACCAGGGGTATTACTTTCCGTACGGCGGTCCCGGCTGACCAGGCGGCGATAGTAGCCTTTGAAAAGGCGGAATTTCCCAACTGGCTTGGCGCTTACGAATACGTCATGGGTTTTGGGGATTTTAACGATTTGCTATTGGTCTGCGATATTGATGGGAAAATCGTGGGAACGGTGATAATGTTCTCCCCGCTCTCGAACCCTTATAGGCTGGATGTGCCCTGGAAAAGATTGCTAGGGGAAAATAGAGGTGCGTTGGGGTGTGTCGGGATTGCCCGTTCGCTGCACCGGCAGGGCCTCGGTAGCGCTATGATGGCTGCGGCTATGGAAGAACTAAAAAAGCGTGGGGTCGGCAATTGCCATATCGGTTGGACCTGGCGCGTCACTTTTTACGAAAAACTGGGCTTCAAACTCTGGAAAAGTTTTTGGATGAGCTGGCAAAACTTTTCCTAGCAACTATTTTTACCGGGCCCTCTTCTCAGCACTTTGGTGGTGATATTCGCCAACGGCGCTGCCCCCAAGACACCCTAAGGACTAGATGCCTCGACTGCGCGCCGTGCGAGGCGGAATGACAATTCTTATGACCTCCCATACGCCACCGGCACTGGGATACCTTGACTTACTTCACGCCTGAAGGTTGCACCTTAGGATGTAACAGAAGCTAAACACTAAAACTGAACACTAAACACTTTGGAGTCCCCTTGACAAAACCGGGATTGTGCCTTACTCTAGGGGCGTGCCGAAAAGCACCGATTAACAATCGAATAGAACTTGAACTCTTATCAAGAGAGGTGGAGGGTATACGGCCCTGTGAAGCCCGGCAACCAGCGCAGTTAAAAACCAATATGCGCATGGTGCCAATTCCGGCGCTGCCAGCAATGGCGGTGCAAGATGAGGGATGGAAAGAAAAAGAAAACTGGCCTTTTATTTTGCCAGTCATAGATTAATTCTCACCCCCTTATCCCGGCGAAGATAAGGGGGTTTTGTTATAAAAATCCCCTTATGTTGCGCCCAAATTCTTTTAACCAGAAAAAAACGGTAAGGCCTACCTTACCCGGTAGAAAGAGGGGATTAAAATGACCACCAAACGACCTGTTTACCTCGATTTTAACGCGACCACCCCGGTAGATAAACGCGTCCTGGCCACAATGCTGCCCTATTTTTCCGAGGATTTCGGCAACGCCGCCAGTACAACCCACGCTTTCGGCCAGCAGGCTTCCGCCGCCGTCAGCCACGCCCGCCAGCAAATCGCCAGCCTGATAAACGTCAGCGCTAACGAGATTATTTTTACCAGTGGCGCGACCGAGTCGAACAATATCGCTCTCCTGGGCGTGGCCGAACGCTATGCCCATAAAGGCGACCACATCATCACCTGTGTCACCGAACACAAGGCCGTCCTTGACTCGGCCAAACGGCTGGAAAAGCTCGGCAAACGGGTCACTTATCTGCCCGTTGATTCATTTGGCCGGGTGGACCTTGACCAGTTGCGCCAGGCCATCACCCCCCAGACCATCCTCATTTCGATAATGGCCGCCAACAACGAAATCGGCACGGTCGCGCCTTTGCGGGAAATCGGCCTGCTTGCCCGCGAACACGACATCATCTTTCACACCGACGCCGCTCAGTACGCCGGGCACATGCCGCTCGACGTGCAGGCCCTGAATATCGACCTGCTTTCGATTTCCGCCCACAAACTTTACGGCCCGAAAGGTATTGGAGCGCTGTACGTCCGGCGCGAAAATCCGCGCGTGGACGTGGCCCCGGTAATTTACGGCGGCGGGCACGAACAGGGTATCCGCTCCGGTACCCTGAACGTCCCGGCCATTGTTGGGTTTGGGGTGGCGGCGGAGTTGTGCCAGGCCGAACTCGAAGACGAAGCCGAGCGGTTGCGCGGTTACTGCCAGAAGATTTTCCGCGAATTGAGCCGAAATATCGAGGGGGTCGAGTTAAACGGCCACCCGACCGAACGCCTGCCCCACAACCTCAATATCAGCATCACCGGGACGCGCAGCAGCGATTTTATCGCCCTGCTCGGTGACGTGGCGATTTCGGCGGGGAGCGCCTGTAACACCGCCAACCCCAACCCTTCGCACGTGCTTTGCGCCCTCGGCTTTGGCTCGGAGAGAGCCTTGTCCAGCTTGCGTATCAGCGTGGGCCGCACCACCACGTTAGAAGAAGTCGAGTACGCAATTGGCCGAATTATCGAGGCTTCGCAGGTTTTGCAGCTAGTTCCCGCCTAAAAAATAGAGGCCAGCTTACCTGTACATGCGTAAGCTGGCCTGGATTCTGGAGAATGGAAACAGTAGGACCTATTTAAAGCCGGTAATGGCAATAAGGGCCGGTTTCGGGATGCTGGTGCCGCCTTCGGGCCAGTGGCTCGTCAACTTGTCGAGGCTCGGCGATTCTTCGCCGGGGTGCTGGACCGACAGGAACAACGTCTTGAAGTCCGGGGTAAAGCACGGGCCGGTGGTTTCGCATTCGATCGGGCCGCTGGCGAACTGGAAGGCTACGCCCGCACTGGGGCCGGTAGTCGGAATGCAGTAGACCCCGTTGTTACCCGCAAAGGTATAGATACTCTTTCCGGCGACGCTGCTACTGACATCGCAGAAGACAAACAGGTTGCCTTTGTTGTCGAAAATCAGGTTGTCAGGCGAGGCAAAGCCGCTCCCTTTTTGAGGACCACCGACCGCGAAGACTTCCCAGGTGAAGCTGAGGGCTTCGTGGTCGCCACCCGCCTCGTACAGCCGTGAAATCTGGCCGAAGTAGTTGCTGTGGTTCGAGTTGTTGGTGAACGAAATAAATACGCTGCCGTCCGCCGGGTTGATTTTAATGTCTTCCGGGCGGTCCGTCGGGGTAGCCCCGACCAGTTTAGCCGCAGCCCCGGCATCCACCAGCACGGCAGCCTGGGTCTTGTAGGCAGCCTGCAATTTCGGCTGGGTCGCCCGGTCCACCGCTACCCAGGCCCCTTTGCTAAAGTCGGCGGCGTAAAGGGTCCCTTCCGAAAGCAGTTTCATGTTGGCGGCGCGGTCGTTCGGGTTGTAGGTCCCTTTGCTGATGAACTTGAAGACACATTCGTCGGCCTTATCGTAGCCGGAGTAAACGACCACGTGGCCGCTCTTGCCGATAACGGTCGTGGCATTTTCGTGGCGGAAGCGGCCCAGGGCGGTATGTTTCACCGGGCGGCTGTCTTTGTTAAAGGGATCAATTTCGACAATCCAGCCGTAGTGCAGGTCATTGAAGAAGCGGTCGTCGGTATCGCTTTTGCCCCAGCCATAGCCGCCTTTCGCGGCGTCCGGGCCGTAGTCCTGGAAGTTTTCTTCGGCAGAGAGAGCCGTACCCCAGGGAGTAATCCCCCCTGCGCAGTTGGCGAGGGTGCCCTGGACGGTTGTAGCGCCCCAGACTTCCGGGGTCCCGGCGGCAGGCCCGTCCAGGTCAATCAGCGACCAGGCCGTGATGCGGCGGTTGTAGGCCGGGTCGTCCACAAATTCCCAGGCGCCGCTCGCGTTTTTGCGGACGTGGATGACCGAACCACCCACGACGGATTTTTCATTGGCAAGCTGTTCGAAGGTCGGGTTTACATTCGCCGGTCGGTTGCTGATGAACAACTGGCTGATATATTCGTGATTGTTCCAGAGCAAGCCTTCGTTCGGGTTGTTGCCACCCTGCAAAAAGTCAATCGGGAAATAAGCGTTGAAGTCGCTGTTAAAGCCGAATTTCTCGCCGCCGACCACGTAATCACCCCATTTGCGGATGACGGTATAGCTGAAACCGGGGGGTAGGACCACCTCGTCCGCTGTCGAAGGCGTAATCGGCTGGAACCCGATGCCGGCGTTAGCCGCCACGGTCGCATCGGTGGTGGAAGCCTCGGCTACCGAAGCCGTAGCGCTGAGCAGCGGCGCTGCTACCGCGCCCGCACCCGCGAACGCCGTCAGTTTCAAGACGCCCCGGCGGGAGATTTTGCCGGTGACCATTTCGCTAAATTTCTGCTCGGATGCTGCCTGGGATTTTTCTGTATCCGACATTATTATACTATTTCCTTTCTCTTACTCTACTCCGGTACGTATACATGAAAAGTTAACAACCCGAAAAAACCACCTGGGGTGTAGTTAAAATGAATCAACCGAACAGCCTGGCTGTCCTTTTGACAACCGGCATCCGGTTATATTTTTGAATGGTGCAAAAAGAGACTTACCCGATAAGCAATTTGCCGGGCCGGTTAGGTGCTGGCCTGGCAGAGGTTTCCTTAATTAGACAGCAAAGGTTGAGTAACTCACTCCAAAAAGATAAAGCTCATTCGAGCCTATTTCTCTGGTCTTGTTTTACCCTATGGGTTTTAATAAGAAGCTAAGTTGGGGTTAAATTGGCGTTAAAGCTTGTTAACGGCTTGTTAATATTCTTTTTGTGTTAAACCGCTACCTTTTCCGGGGCAATTTTTGCGTCGGGAACAGTAGTAGATTCCAGGGCCTGGGATGATGCTGGGGGATTGTACAATCCGTATTTTAAGAGGTCGCACATCCGGTCAAACTTTTCAAAAAGTGATTTTTCGTATTCTTCGCTATATCCGACCACATTGGCCTGTTCCAATATATGTTCTTCCATTCCCCGGATAGTCCAGTTTACCAACTGGAAAGCTTCCTCGCTGCTAACACCGGGGCGCAGGTTGGAGAAGTCGATTTTCTGGAAAAGCCGCCCGAAATATTCAAAACTCTGGTCGGTTAACCTCTCCAGGATTTTGCGGTAGACCGGGTGGCTGGTATTTGTCATGATTTGAAGTATCAGGGCGTATTCTTTGGGATAGCGGTACCGGATGGTTGCTTTCTTCATAGTTATGAGTTTAAGCGCGTCAAAAAGGTCGGACGGTTCTTCCGCTTCTGTCAGGTAGACTGAAGGTCTGATTCTGGTCGCGAACATATCAAAGAGATAAAAGAAAAGTTCCTCTTTGCTGGAAAAATATTTAAAAAGGGTGCCTTTGGCGATACCGGCGCGCTCGACAATCCGGTTGGTTGAGGCCAGGTCGTAACCGTATTCGATAAATTCGTCCACGGCGGCCTGGATAATGGTTTCCTGTTTCTCAGGGGTTAGTTTTAGAAAATGAGTGAGTGCCAAGTTGGTTTCCTTCTTTATAAGTAAATAGTCTGAGAAATAGACGGTCTGAAATAGTTGTCTAAAAAGAAGCTAAATTCCATCTAAGAATTATTTTTTGTAATTACCCTTTTTCATTTTATCTATATACCTTTTTATATGACCAATTGGTCATGAAGTCAAGTTACACGCCTTTTCACCTCAAAAACGGATTAGAATTGCACGGTTGACGCCGGGAGGCTAAAATTCACCGGTAAAACTATTTTACCCGGCTAAATGGTGGCCGGGATAACTTACAACGAACAGGAAAATTCTATAATGAGTGACAAAGAAGTACAAACCCCCGGTGCTGAAACACCCGTGACCTTCGCGGCGGACCGTTACGATAATATGCTCTATCGCAAGTGCGGCGATACAGGGCTATATCTGCCCGCCGTCTCGCTGGGAGCCTGGGAAACCTTTGGGGGCTACCGGGGCGAGGACGTGGCGCGGGAATGTCTCTACCGGGCTTTTGACCTAGGCATTACCCACTTTGACCTGGCGAACAACTATGGCCGTCCTCCCGGAAACGCCGAGAAGGTAGTGGGCAAAATCCTCAAAAGTATGCCCCGCGACGAACTGATTATCTCGACCAAGGCCGGTTATCGGATGTGGCCCGGCCCCTACGGCGACGGCCTCTCCAAGAAATACATGGTTGCCAGTCTCGACCAGTCGTTGCAGCGGCTCGGCCTCGATTACGTTGATATTTATTACGCCCACCGGACCGACCCGAACACGCCCCTGGAAGAAACCCTGGAAGCGCTCGACATTATCGTGAAGCAGGGCAAGGCCCTTTACATCGGCGTAAGTAGTTTTTCGGGGGCGCACTTCGAGCACGCCGTCCAGATTACCCAGAAAAAGAACCTGACCCGTATCACCATCGACCAGCCTCGTTATAACATGTTCGACCGCAAAATCGAGCGGGACCTGCTCGACCACACCGAACGCAACGGCGTTGGGGTTATCCCGTTTAGCCCGCTCGACCAGGGCAAACTGAGTGACAAATACCTGGGCAAGGCCTTGCCGGGCGATTCGCGGGCGGCGGAATGGTGGGGTAAACAGGCCAATGCCGATGTGCTGGACGAAAAGACCCAGAAAAAACTGGAAGCCCTCAACGAACTGGCCCAAAAGCGGGGGCAGAGCCTGGCGCAGATGGCCCTGGCCTGGATTCTTCGCTTCCCGGCTATCACCAGCGTCCTGATTGGGGCGTCCAAGGTCGAGCAAATCGAGGAAAACGTGGCCGCCCTGAAGAATCTCGAATTCAGCCAGGAAGAACTGGACAAGATTGACGAGATAACCGAGTTCGCCTCTAACTAAACCCATTTACGCTTTTCAGAACTAAAAGAAATACCCGGCTGAGAACCTTCCAACCGGGTATTTCTTCATTTATATTAATTTTAATGGCCTATACCGCTACCCGCTGTCCGCTGGTGAAGGATTCGATGGCGGCGTAGGCCAGTTGAAGGGCGCGCCGTCCCGCTTCGGCCTGGACCGGCGGTTCTTCCCCCTTTTTGAAGGCGTCCATCATCACGTCAAGATACTTGTCGAAGGTCCGGTGGAATTCCCGGTCGCGGTCGTTAAAGTACCCCGCCTGCCAGACCTCGGCGGTTTCGTTACCGACCGTCTGCAAGGAGAATTGCCGGACGGTGTCCTCGATGACCGCATGACCTTTGTCGCCGTTTATCTCGACGCGGTGGGTCGAAGGGTAGGCGTAGGACGAATCGTAGCTGCCGAGCATGCTCCCGACCGCGCCGTTCTGGAAGTGCAAGGCCAGGGCCAATGTCCGGTAGCCGCCCCCGGTTTTGTCGGTCATCTGGGCCGCCACCGAGTCAATTTTCCCGCACAGGTATTCCAGCATATCGAACCCGTGACACTGGGTTTCAATCAGGTTGGCGTGGGGGTGACTGCTCGAACCCTCGCCGCCAAAGCGCCAGGTAGCGAAATTTATTTCGCCCAGTTGGCCCGCCTCAATCGCCGCTCTGGCCTTCTGGACCGGGGTGGCATAACGGTGGTTGAAATTGATGGCAAAGAAAAGCTCTTTGGCGCGGGCCTTTTCCAATAAAATGTTGGCCTGTTCCATTTCGAAGACCAGCGGTTTTTCGACCAGGAGCGGCACCCCGGCCTCAATTACCTCCAGGGTCGGCTCGAAATGCTCCTGGTTGGGCAGACAGACGGTCACCAGGTCCGGTTTGGTCTTTACGAGCATCTCCTGGATGTTCAGATAGAAAGGTAGGCCGTACTGGGCTGCTCGTTCCCTGGTCTTTTCGAGGCTGCGCCCAACCAGGGCGACCACTTCCACGTCGGGCCGGGCCGTGAAAACCCTGGCGTGCTGCAAACCCCAGCCCCCGGCCCCGATTATCGCCACTTTAATTTTTGCATTTTGAGGGTTAGTCATATTTAGTCGTTTACTCGCTTCTTTGAGAATAGGTTTTGGGAGTAGAAAATTGAGCAGAAAGAATTAACCCATTAGCGGGTCGGTGCGTCCGACCTGGGCGAAAGCCTCCAATCTCTCCCGGCAGGCGTCACATTCCCCGCAGGGTGGACGCTGGCCCCGGTAGCAGGTATGGGTTAGCTCGTAGGGGACACCCAGCGCAAACCCGCGTTCCAGCACTTCCCGTTTGTAAAGGTCAACAAAGGGAGTATGAATCTGGACGTTGCGCCCTTCGTTGCTCGAACCCAGGCTGAGCGATTGGGCCAGGCTGTCGAAGAAAGGGCGGCGGCAGTCGCGGTAGGCCAGGAAATCTTCCTTGACCGGGCCGTAAAAGATTTCGTCTACCCCGATGGTTTCGCCGTAACTGGCTGCCAGGGTGCAAAAGAGGGCGTTGCGGAGCGGCACCACCGTCGAAAACTGGCGCTGTTCGGCCTGGTCGGGCACTTCCTGGGTCATATCGGTCAGGACGCTCCCACCAATCTGGCCCAGGTCGATTTTGAGGATTTTATGGGGCAGGCCGAGATTTTTGGCGATGTTAGCCGCGCTTTCAAGTTCGATGCGGTGGCGCTGGTTATAGTCGAAACTGACCGCCCAGACCGTATAGCCCTGGGCCAAAGCTTCATATAAAAGGGTGGTCGAGTCCATCCCACCCGAAAAGCAAACAATCGCTTTTTGTGTCATAACCTGATACTTTCTAGACGCCGCGCCGGTTGCCGTAGAGCAGCACGTGCAGCCGGGGTAATAGACGGTAACCCTTTTCCTTGACCAGTTCCACCACTTCCAGGGCATGCTCGGCCAGGGTAGTAGGGTCTTGCCCTTCGGGCATTACAATAATTCTTTCCTGGGGTAATCCACATTCGTCAATTACCTTGACCATTGCCTCGAAGTCGGCCTGGCCCGCCACCACGAACTTGAACCAGGGATTAGGGCTTTGTTTGAGCAGATCCAGCACCGCCGGACGAATCGCTTTGGCCCGGTTGTGGGCCGAGGGGAGTTTGGGCGAGATATTTAGCTGGCAGCGTTCCCGGATGGAGGCCCGCCCGGGTAGAGTGCCATTGGTCTCAATCTCGATTTGCCATTCCGGGCCAAGCCGTTCGAGCAGTTGCTCGATGACGGCGGCGTGCAAAAAGGGTTCGCCACCTGTAATAATCAGGCGGCGGCAGGGATAGCTTTCCAATAGCGGGACCAGTTCATCCACGCTCACTTCCCGGTACTTGTTATAATCGGGATGGTTGATGTCCCAGGTATAACGGGTGTCGCACCAGTCGCAGGTCAGGTTGCAAACCTGGAGGCGCAAGAAGATGGCGGGTAGGCCAATTGAAGCACCTTCACCCTGAATCGAGTAGAAAATTTCGTTTACAAGGAACCTATTTTGCCGAACGAACGGTCGGACTGGTAAGGTTGAGGTCAAATTGCTGCCTGTTTTTCCAGGGTTGCGGGCCGGTAATCGGTCCAGAAACCAAGTGGGTCGCATTCCCGAATAATTTTAAGTTCCTCCTCGGAAGGAGGCAGGGTTTCTTGCACGCCAGAGGCCAGTTGGAGCGGCCAGCCGGTCGCCTTTAGAACTTCTTGCGGGGTGGTGAAAGGGTGATAACTTGCCAGGCGCATCTCGCGAGGGGTAACCTCTGCGCCGGGAAAGTCGAGCACTCCCAGGGTCGTAATGACCGCCTGGGGACCACCCCCGACCAGGCCCCGTTTTTCGCGCCAGCCGGGAGTGCCATCGCCAAAACCGGGTGAGGTTACATAAGAAACATGCTCTTTGAAGCGGCGGGGCTCGTGTTCCATAATGATGACGAAGCGGCCTGCCCCGGTCGCAATATCGCAGGCCCCACCGCTGCCGGGTAGCCGAGTCAGTTTTCCCGCCCCGCTACTGGTAGTCTCGCCGTAGATATAGGAAGTATTGAGGTTGCCAAAGCGGTCCACTTCCGCCCCGCCGATAAAGCCGAGGTCAATTGAGCCCTGCTGCAAAAGGCCCAGCACGTTACCCATGCGGGTAGCCCACCCGGCCCCTTTGACGTTTGGCCCATCACCCATGGTATAGAGCAGTTCGGTTACCGGCTCGTCCCGCAACAGGCCGTTCTCGAACAGCCCTACCGCGTGGGGGGCGTGGGTCCGTTTTGCCAGCGCAAAGGCCAAAAGCGGCAACCGCATCCCGACAAAGACCCTGGCGCCGTCCTTTATTTGCCGGGCCGCCGCCACAACCATTAATTCCTGGGGTGTATAATCGTATCCTGCCATAAAGCTTTACATAATTACAGTTCTGTTACAAATTCAACCCGAAGGCTGAATCCAAAGATTGTTTGTGATAATATAAGCTACACTAATACGCTTGTAAAGTTCATGAGCACCGGGCGAGTTTGAAAGGTTCTCAAAAAATGCGGTTTTTCCTGGTTGAATGGTTACAGAATAGCCGGTGGAGTATCCGCGCCAAGTTGATGGGCGGTTTTTTCGTAATTGTTATATTCCTCTTGATCCTTACGGCCCTCAGTATCTGGACCACCGACCACCAGGGTCAGAAAATCCTCCAGGTCAAGAACAGCCAGGAAGAAGCCTTTGCCATATTACAGGTCTCGCACAGCATGGTCGACCTTGAAAATGGCCTCACTAACATTCAGAACGATTTAAGTTTTATATACTTTCGTGCCACCGAGGTTATCAATAATAGGGTCTCACCGGACGAAGCCTATTTTCGTTCCCAGGCTTCTCTTGCCGATTTCGACCGCCAGAAAGACGATATTCAACAAAACCTCCAGCAGCTCGACCGCCTGCCCGAAATCTCGACCATTTCGGATACGGATAAAAATTACTGGTCCAACTCCAAGGAGAGTTTGAAAAATGATATTCGGCAATTACTCGACTCGTTAGATGAGATAAGGCAAGCCTCCGGGCAGCAACAGTTCAAAAAGGTGATTGACGGCTGGACCCAGGCCGGTAACAGCATTTCCCTGGTTATCACGCGGACGGAGACTTTCCATTCCAAATTGAATGATCTTCAGGAACAACCGATTAATTCCAGTCGACTGGCCGCTGCCGACGCCGATAGTCTCCGAAATCTTTCCCAGATTATTATCCTGGTAGCCGGGCTAGTGGCGATATGCTTGACCATCCTATTTGGCCTGGTCCTGACGCAGGTCTTTACCACGCCGGTCAACCGCTTGCGTCACCGCCTGCTCCACCTGGCCGATGGGGACCTTTCCACAAATTTGGCTTTATCAAACCAGGACCAGTTTGGCGAACTGGCACTTACCTTCAACCAGAGCATGGACCGGCTCGGTTCGATGGTCGGGCAGGTCCAACGCCAGGCCCGCAAAGTGAGCAACGCCGCCGAGGAAATTGCCGAGGCCAGTTCGCATTCGGCCCAGATTTCGGTCGAGCAGGCCGGGGCCGTTACCCAGGCGACCGTGACCATCGAGGAATTAAGCCATACCGCCCAGCAAATTGCCGAAGCCGCCACCCTGGTTGCCAGCGCCGCCGAGCAAGCCCTTGCCAGCGTCAACGAAGGACAGGATACCGCCCAGGAGAGCATCAAAGGCAATACCAATTTGAAGTTGCGCGTCCGCGAGATTACCGACCGCATCCTGGCTCTTTCGGAACGCTCCCAACGGGTCGGCCATATCATCGAGCAGGTGGCCTCGATTGCCGACCAGACCCACCTGTTGGCCCTTAACGCTGCCATTGAAAGCGCCGCCGCCGGGGAGAACGGCAAGCGGTTCGCCGTGGTCGCCAGCGAGGTAAAACGGCTGGCCGACCGCAGCCGCCAGGCCACCAAGGATGTCCAGGCCGTCCTGGGCGAAATCCAGGACGCCACCAACGCCAGCGTGATGGCGACCGAGCAGGGGTTGAAAGAGGCCGAGCGGGGGGTTATCCTGGCTTACCGGGCCGGGGACGTGAACGAGAGTATTATCCAGATGGTCGAACGGACCGTCCAACTGGCAAACGCGATTTCCCTGGCGACCCAGCAGCAGCGCAGCGCCAGCGAACAGGTTGTGACTTCGATGCGGCACCTTTCCACGGTTATAGGGGATGCCGCCGCCTCGGCCCACCAGAGTAGCGCCCTGGCGACCAGCCTGGACTTAATTGCCCAGGAATTGGCCCGTGTCTCCGGCCAGTTCAAGCTTCCCGCCAACCTGGCCCTGGAAGAGCCTCCGGCCGAGGGAAATACTCCAGGCCAGGCGGCAGGTCGCGATGAAAATACATCTGCCTTTGAAGGGTCCTCCGATTTAAGACCGTTGCCGCTATAAAGTTTTCGATTCGGGTATAAAATAGAACCAGCGCCGACTTGGCTGTCCCGGCGCTGGTTGATGGATTAAGAACGAAAGGTTAGTGGTCTAAGTTAATTCGATGATTAACTTTATTTCCATTTAAAATTTCTAAAGGGTTTTCCCCTGGTGTACTCGTTTGGACTTTTCCTCATCCCAAAAATCTCAATTCACTTCATCCTCTGTAATAGAGAGGTGCTTAGTCTAATAAAAAATACATCTTTTTATACGAATTTCACCAGATTTTGAAATTGGTTAAAAAAAGCGCCGGGGGTCTCCCGGCGCTGGCCTTTTTATAAGAAATTAACTGTTGCCCTTCATCAGGCTATCCCAGCGGTAGTCAACCTTCTGGGGTTTAGTCTTACCGGTGGCGTAGCCGATAACCAGGGCCGCCATCTTTTCCTGCACCCAGTTAAAGTGGTCCTGGCCCAGGCTGTTAATGTCAAAGTCGGGCGCGGGGTTGAGGAAGTCAATCGCGTAGGGGATGCCGTCCTCGATGGCGAATTCCAGGGTGTTCATGTCGTAGCTGAGGGCCTCGCACAGTTTGAGGCAGTCCTGCTCGATCCGTTTCGCCAGGGCCGGGGAGAGATAATTCGGGTCGTTGTGATATTTTCTCTCCCCTGGGTCGTAGCGCATAATCAAAACATCTTTGCGACCCAGGCAAAAACAGCGGACGTACTGCTCGAAATTGATGCCCTGCTGCAAGACCATGGTCAGTTCGCCGGTTTCGTTGTAGGCGGCCCAGAGTTCTTCCAGGTTATGGACCTTATAGACGTTCTTCCAGCCGCCGCCGATGGCCGGTTTGAGGAAGGCCGGGGTGCCGGTGTAGTTCAGGAGGTCTTCCCAGGGCAGCGGGTATTCCAGGTTGCGAAGCGACTCGGTCACGATACCTTCAATATAGGAGTGGTTCGGCAAAACCGCTGTACGGGGATGGGCTACGCCCAGGCGGTGGGCGATGGTTGACTCGATATATTTATCGTCGGCAGTCCACCAGAAGGGGTTATTGATGACAATCGTTCCCTGGACTACCGCATTTTTCAGGTAGCTGCGGTAGTAGGGGATTTCGTGCGAGATGCGGTCGATAATGACCTTGTATTCGCAGGGTTCGTCCATTTTAGAGCCGCCGATTTTGACATACTCGACAACTACCCCGGCGTTCATGTTGTTTACTTTTTCGATAAAGGCGGGCGGCCACGACCATTCCCGACCTACCATTAACCCGACCTTCAAAGGCTCTTTGCTGTTCTCCTGAGTCATTTTGCACACATCTCCTTAATTATATACCTAAATAAATTGACGTATTTGCTTGAACCAGTAAGGCCAATCGTGGCCGGAGTCCTGCCAGACCTCGTAGGTGTGATTGATGCCCTTCGAGTTTAACAGGTCGTGTAGCTGGCGCGTTTCGTTCTGGCAAACGCCCAGGTCCCAGGTGCCGGTCAACAAATTTATCTGTTGCTGACGTACCCGCCAGAGAAAATCGCCTTCCTGCGCCCCCCCGATATAATCCAGGGGTGAGTTGTAGTAGAGGTCTTCATTATAGTAGGGGTCGAAATAGTGCCTGAGATTGTAGCGGCCACTAAGGGCGATAATCTTGTGGACCTGTTCTGGATGGCGGAAGCCGAAGTTGACGGCGTGATAGGCTCCAAAACTACAGCCTGTGACAATCACATAGCCGTTGGAATTGCGCCCTTTGATAAAGGGCAGGACTTCATAAAAGAGATAGGCGTCATAAGCGTTGGCCCGACCCATGCGCCATTCCAGCGAGGCGTGCCAGTTGTACCAGCTATCGCTATCGACGCTGTCCACGCAGTAAAGCTGGATGTGCCCACCGTCAATTTTATCGGCCAGGGCGTTGACCATACCCATGTCTTCGTTTTCGTAAAAGCGGCCCTGGGAGGTGGGAAAGATGATAACCGGGGCCCCGGCATGCCCGAAGACTAACTGCTCCATATCGCGTCCCAGCGAAGGGCTGTACCACTTATGATATTCTCGTTGCACTTTTTAGTACTCCTTGTTAACAGCAATTAGCCGCAAACCGGGTAAGAAATTCGGACAAGTCCTGTTTGTAAGGTGAAAGAAGAAGCCGGGTAAGCATTCCTGCGTTCGAGCAGCAGGTAAAAGAAGGTGTTTTTTGAAAATCTGGCAAGTTATAACACCCTATAACTTTTTTGTCAATCCAACGGGATTGTCTGTGTTTTAAAGTTAACCAACCGCCAAATTTAGCTAACGCTATCCAAATGGTTGAATAAGGGGCCGTTATTGTTCTCAGGCCGGGAGCAGTGCATCGTCCCTTTGCCCGGACGAAGGAGGCTGGTCTACATACTCGATTTCCTGGAGAAGGCTCGCCACCTGGAACGTTTTAAGTTCCTGGGAAGCAAACTCCGTCTCAAAGAAATCGCCAAAATCAGGTTGGGTGTCCTGCCGGGTGTACTCAACTCCGTCGAATGCCTGGTCCATCGCAAAAATCCTTCCTACAAACCGTTTAGACTAGCTTTATCCTGGTCTACCACAACTCTTTAGTTGATACTTTTGGCAAATATAGTGCCACAATTTTAGCGCTTTTTTTATGGTTTTTATCCTAAACATCTGCAATTTAAAATAGTTGGAATGGTTATTTGAAATAGTCTACCAAAAATTGAACCCCGACCTTTTGGGCTGGGGTTCGACTGGTTAAATGGTTACCGGGTAGTTGTAGAAGGCGCTGCCGTAGTTGGAGCCGGGGTTGCGGTACCCGAAGGCGCTGCCGTGGTAGGGGCGAGACTCCCCGCCCGCTCCCGGCAGAAACGGGCCTGGTCGGGCTGGTTATCTTTATCGTAGAGAGCGGCCAGGGCCAACCAGCGTTCCGGCCCGTTCGGGTCGAGTTCAAGGCTCCGGCTGTAGGCTGTGATAGCCTCCTTGACTTTACCCTGCAACGCCAGGGCTTCGCCCAGGTGTGAATAGCCCCCGGCCCAGTTCGGGTTTTGAGCCGTCACGACCTGGAAAGCCTTGACCGCCCCGGCGTAGCGGTCGGTGCCGCCTGGGAGAGCGTTGTCGGGAACCGTCAGGTAGAGCATACCGAGCCCCAGGTTGGCCGGGACATTGGCAGCGTCGGCCTGGATAACCGCCTGGTAGGCCGTGATGGCTCCCTGGTAATCGCCGCTGGCCTGGCTGCTGGTAGCGGCTTGCAGATTTTTGGTTATGGCCGCCTGGGTCGGGTTAGGGCCGGCCTGAGAGGTGGTTCCGCCGCCTGGTGTGGCGGTAGCCGCCGCCGAAGCTGGCGCAGTCGTAAGCGGTGGAACCGTGATAGTCGGTTGGGCTGTCCCGTTTGCCCCGGTGGAAGCTGTCCCGGCGGTTGTCCCGGACTGAGTTGCCACCTGGGTCGCGGTAGGTTGGGTCGGGTTGGCCTGTTTTTGCAGGAAGTTAAAGACGAAGAAAGCCGCCAGCAAAACCACCAGGATTGCCAGGAGAAAAAGGGCGGTCAGGCGAATCCGTCGGAAGAATAGCCGCTCCCGTTTTTCGCGTGTGTTGGCGGCTTTGTCTTCTTTCGTGACCGAATCTTTTTTGGCGGTTGCAGCGGACGAGTTAATCAGGTTGACCGGGGTATCGACGTTTCCGACCTGGGGCGCGGTATCAGGCGGACGAGTCACAGGCCGGTTCTGGTTGAAAGGGTTTGGCGTCTGATCCACCCGGTAGGGCCGGGTATCGGCGCTGGCTTTATCGGCGGCGACCCTGTCGGCCAGTTCGGACGGCATTTCGTAAAAAGGGTTACTGACAATTTCCTGCGGGTTAACCCGCCCCGGACGGCTGGAAGTTCGCAGGTTGCCTACCCATGCCGGGTTGCTGGAACTTTCGCCTCTTCCAAAATTAGCCGGGTTGCTCGAAGGCTCACCTTTTCCCGCGACGACCGGGTTGCCGGTTGTTTCTGCCGGGATGTTCGGGGCGGGAGCAGGGGTAGCCGGGTTTTCGATGACCGGGGAGGGAGTTACGACCTTCATAGGTGCGGTCGGCTGGCTGGTCGGGTCGGGGTTGGTGGGGGAAGCAAGGCGACTTTCTTCGGCGTTGAGTGCCCGCAAGGCTTCCTTGGCATGGGTGCTGTTGGGGTTGATTTCGAGCGCTTTTTCCAGGGCCGCGCGCTTTTCCGCCCGGTCCTCGCTGGTGACTGAGACCCAGATCCAGGCGAATTCATTGCGGGGGTTGCGTTCGATGACCTTTTTAAAGACCTTGTAAGCCTCGCCCATGCGGCCTTCGCGCACGTGGCGGATACCTTCCTGCATCAACTCATTCGAGCTACCAATAGTCAAGCGCCTGCTCCTCTCGTAGCTTTTGCCATGGGTTTATACGGCTAATTACGTGGTATTAACATAAGTGATTATAACAAAAAATTTCCCAAAAGTTTGTTGGTTGGACCTTATTCCGGCTTTTTGGTAGACTAGCAGCAGGTTAAATGGTTGGCCGTTTGATAAAAAGACTGCTTTTCGGAGAATTTTGCGATGTCCGTCAGTGAAAAAGAAGTTACCCAGGCTGAAACCGGAGCCAGGACCGCCCCGATTGACCGGGAGAAGTTGGTCCGCGATATGGCCGCGATTGTAGGTACGGAAGGGGTCTTGCACAAGACCTACGACCTTAAACTCTACGAATACGATGGTTCGGTTGACAAGCATCTACCGGAAGTGGTGGTCTTTCCTCGCACGGCGGAACAGGTGGCCCGCATCGTCAAATATTGCAACCGGGAGCAGTTGTATTACACGGCGCGGGGCGCCGGGACCGGACTGAGCGGCGGCTCGATACCGTTGAGAGGTGGCATTCTGGTCGCTTTCACCCGCATGAACAAAATTCTGGAAATTGACGCCGAAAATTTGCGGGCGGTGGTTGAGCCAGGCCTGGTTAACCTGCATCTCTCCCAGGCGGTCGCGCCTTACGGTCTCTATTTCGTGCCGGACCCTTCCAGCCAGAAAGCCTGCACCATAGGTGGGAATGTGGCCGAAAACAGCGGCGGCCCGCATACCCTTGTCTACGGCGTCACTACCAACCACGTCACGGGGCTGGAAGTGGTCACACCTGACGGCGAAATCCGGCATTATGGCGGCAAAGCTACCGACGCCCCCGGCTACGATATGGTCGGCCTTTTTGTCGGGAGCGAAGGGACGCTCGGTCTCGTCACCAAAGTGATCGTTAAACTGACGCCGCTACCCCCGGCGGTCAAAACTTTCCTGGCTATTTTCGACAGCGTCGAGAAATGTTCGAACGCGGTTTCCGGTATTATTCGCAACGGGGTTATCCCGGCGGCTCTCGAAATGATGGATAACCTGATGATTGGGGCGGTCGAGGCCAGCAGCCATGCCGGGTATCCGCTCGATGCGGCGGCAGTCTTGCTGGTGGAATGCGAAGGTCTGCCCGACGCCCTCGAACAGCAGGCCGAAACCATCGAAGATATTTGCCGTCGAGAAGGAGCCACCGAATTTCGAATTGCCAAAGACGCCGCCGAACGCGAGGCGTTATGGAAAGGTCGTAAGGGCGCTTTTGGAGCGGTGGGCCGGATGTCGCCCGACTATTACGTGGTGGATGGCGTCGTGCCGCGCAGCAAGTTACCCCAGGTGCTGGCGGCGGTCGGTGACATTTCCAAAAAATATAACCTGCCGATTGCGAACGTCTTTCACGCCGGGGATGGTAACCTGCACCCCCTGGTGATGTTTGACGGCAACAAACCGGGCGACCTCCAAAAAGCGGTCAAGGCCGGGGAAGATATTATCCGTATGTGCGCCGAAGAAGGCGGGACGCTTTCGGGCGAACACGGTATCGGGGTCGAAAAGCGCGACATGATGTGCTTTATCTTTAACGAGGACGACCTGGGGATTATGCGGCGGGTCCGGCAGGCTTTCGATACCAAAGGCTTGTGCAATCCCGAAAAGGTTATTCCCACGCCGGGTCGATGCGGCGAAACCCGGATTGCGACAGCCCGCAAGGCCCAGGAGACTTACGAACGCGAGGACATGCAAGCCTGGTAACTTATTTTAGAAAGTTCAACCAAAGTCGATGACACTCCAAGAATCTAATCCACAGGTGGTGAATCCTGCCAGCGAACTGGAAGCGGCCCAGCTTTTCGAGGAATTCAGCCGGGAGAATTTGAAAGTGCGCCTTACCGGGGCGGGTACCAAGGCTAACCTGGGCAACCCGCTCGGCCCCTGCCAGCGGCTAGTTTCCACCTCTCAACTGACCGCCCTGGTAGATTACCAGCCGGAAGATTTAACTATCACGGTCCAGGTCGGGCTGCCTTTCGAGAGATTACAGGCCATCCTGGGGGAGCAGGGCCAGATGTTGCCGCTCGACCCGCCCGAACTGGCCGGGCAAACCATTGGTGGCATCCTGGCGACTAACCGGAGCGGTCCACGCCGCCTGCTTTATGGCACTGCCCGCGACCTCCTGATTGGCTGTCGCTTTGTGTTATCTGATGGCAGCATCGGGCATAGCGGGGGCCGGGTGGTCAAGAACGTGGCCGGGTATGACCTCCATAAACTTTTTATTGGCTCTTACGGGACGCTTGGTCTGCTGACCGAGGTCACTTTCAAGGTGGTGCCGCAGCCGCAATATATTGGGGTCGGCCAGGCCGAATTCGCCTCGGTCGAGCAAGCCTGCCAGGCAGCGAGGCTGTGCGCCCGGTCGAACCTGATGCCCTCGGCCCTGGAAATCGTTCAAGAAGACATATCCCCCAACACTTCCTGCAAACTGCTTTTCGCGGCGGAAGGCATGCAGGTAGCGGTAGACGGGCAGTTGGCCGGGTTGAGCGAAATCTGCTGGAAGGCCGGCGCGGCTTCGGTCGAATTGCTTGAGGATGGCCCGACGGTCCTCAAGGCCCAATCTAACCTGGAAAACCGCTTTAACACGGCGGAAGGGAATTTCCTGCAAATCCGGGTAGCCTCGACCCTGACCGGGTTGCCTGAGGTTCACGCCTTGCTGGTCGAAATCGGGCGGGTTGGTGGCGGCGAGGCCCAGGTGGTTTCGCGGGCCGGGAGCGGTCTCGCTTATCTCCTGGCGAAACCTACAACGGGTAATTTGGAAAAACTGGTGCCGCTTATCAAAAAGGCACGGGAGGCCAGCCGTGTTGACGGTGGGAGCCTGGTAATCGAGCGCGCCCCGCTTGAATTGTGGCCGCAACTGGACGCCTGGGGCGAGTTCGGCGACGCCACTGACTCAATGCGCGCGCTCAAAGATGCCCTCGACCCCCGGCACCTGCTCAATCCCGACCTGCTAAAGTGGTTATAATTTTCACTTTAGAATTACAAGCTCAATAAGATTTAAGAAATCCGGCCAGAAATTGGCCGGATTTCTTTTTTAAAAAATATACTGGAAAGGTGAAACAAAGCGAGTAGGGGGCGTGTCAAAAAATTGTATGGCCTTCGCTTTCTATTTCATACAAATAAAAAGGAGAATACCCCATGGCAGAAAATCGCGGTTTCGGCCCGTCCCAGGAAGATGCGAATTACTGGCCGCCCATTGACGAGTCCAGCACGCCTCGCTACCAGGCCCCCAATGTTAACAATTCGTTTTCGACCGCTTCCTCGGTCTGGTCCGAAACGCCACCTTCCATCCCGGTCCACATTCTCAAACAGGCTGAAGAACGGGTGGTCGCCCAGAAAAGCTTTTTCAAGCAGCTATTTATCTACCTGGGGGTTATCTCGGTAATGTGGTTGGTCGGGATTTCGCTCTTTTTCGCCCATTATTACGATAGCGACCGGATGATTGCGGTTTATATTCCTTTGCTGATAACCATGATTGGCGGACTGAAGGTGACTTACTCCTATTTCAACGCCTTCATCTGGTTACGCAAGAGCCACCAGAAACGGGTCATGGAAGAAGCTTTTAAGATAATGTCTTAAGATGGAACCTATGGAGTCTAGTGACGTTAAAACGGTGGGCGATTTTGCTCGGTTTGTTAATAATCTTGCCCTGACAACCGCAACCGAGAGTCAGCGGTCTATGGAAGAATATTTGCGGGCGCTTCTTGGGTTAGTCGAACAACACCCCCAGGATGCGCCTACTTTCACTTTGTTTGCCGGTTTATTAGGAGAAGCTTTTACAGCCGAACCCGCCGAGTTTGACCGGGACTGGCTGAATTATACTGAGCCGCCCTTGGATTATCAGTCCGAGGATGAAACAGTCGCAATAGAGAAAATCGGGACCGGGCCGGACGCGGAAAAGGAAAACTTTCAATTTTTGAGAGAAATGCTCTGGTATCAAATTGCCGACCTTCACCTGATGCAGGAGCGAGGCTATTTTGAAAAGAGTCCTCTGATGCTCTATATGGGAGTGACTTCCCCCACTAATAATTCCTGGTACAACTTTTCAACTGAGTCATTCCTGGAATGTGCAGTAGCTTCATGGGATGAAAATTCTCAGGACTCCACATGTAGTTGGAATGATTTAAAGGATTTATTGTGGTTTGGTCAAAATTACGAATAAGCCCGGTCAGATTTATTAAAATCGCCCAAATCGGCCTCAAATTTGAGTGAGAATCCATTTTCAATTATTGCCTTTTTGGCCTGTTTGATGTATCCTCTTTTATTACTGGCTCCAAAAGAGGTTCCTCAACTATGCCAGCCACCAACGGCAATGAAGCCACACAATTTGAGACTTTATCCATAGGCCGCAAGTGTCCCGGCCCTGCCAGGCCGCCGGTCCGGTTTTAAGATTTTAAAGAACCGTGCCACGCCTTGTGTGCAATTCAAGAGGAGGCCGATTATCAGCACCACAGTTAACGGCCCAGAAACGGGCCGCAATAGCGGTGGGCGCCGCACCAATATCCAGCAAGTTGAAATCCTGGATACCACCCTGCGCGAGGGTGAGCAATTTAGCCGCGCCCACTTTACTTTTAATCAAAAGGTTGAATTGACCCTGGCCCTGGCCCGGTTTGGCGTCGAATACGTCGAACTCGGCTCGCCGGTCTCTTACCCCAACGCCCAGCAGGAATTGACCCAGTTGGTCAGCCTGCTCGAAAGTAAACAGTCTAAAACCAAAATCCTGGTGCATTGTCGCTGCAATAAAGATGACGTGGATAAAGCCCTCGCTACCGGCGCTTATGGCATTAACCTCTTTATGGGCACCAGCAGTTATCTGCAAAAGGCCAGCCACGGCAAAAATATCGAAGAAGTGGCTAAAATCGCCGTGGGCATGGTTGAGTATGTCAAAAGCAAAGGTAAATTTGTCCGCTTTGGCTGTGAAGACGCTTTCCGCACCAGCCTCGACGACCTGCTCTATATCTGCTCGGCCCTCGATGCCGTCGGGGTAGACCAGGTGGACTTTCCCGATACCGTGGGCGGAGCCACCCCTTTTGAGGTTTACGACCGTTTGCGCGAGTTCTCCCGCCGTTTCAGGTTCAAAATCGAGTATCACGGCCACAACGATACCGGGGGCGCTATCGCCAACGCCTACGCCGCCCTGGAGGCGGGCGCGGTCTGTATCAACACGACCGTCCTCGGCATCGGGGAACGCAACGGCATCTGCCCTATGAGCGGTCTGGTGGCCCGGCTTCAATCGCTCGACCCGACCTTGCTCGAAAAATATAATCTCAAGGAACTGCCCAAAATAGACAAACTGGTGGCGACTATTCTGGGTGTGCCGATTCCCCACGACATGCCGATTACCGCTCCCAACGCTTTCACCCACAAGGCCGGTATCCATACCAAGGCGATTTTGCAGGACAGCCAGGCTTACGAGGTGTTGCGCCCCGAAGATTTTGGCATCAAACGGACCCTCGACATCGCCAGCCGCATCACCGGCAAGCATGCTGTGGCGGCGCGGGCCATCGAGCTTGATGTGGTTTTGTCCGACGAAGATTTGGCCGCTATCACGGAAAAAGTTCGCTATGCCGCCGGGTTGGAGCCGATTTCCCTCGAAAACGTTGACCTGATTATCAAGAGCTATAGCAAAAAAGCAAAGGGAGAGTAACATGGCGAAGAAACTTGGTATTCTCTATAGCCAGTTGCGCGACGATGAAAAAGCCCTGATTGAGGCCGCCCGCCAGGCCGGGGCCGAGCCGGTCCTCCTTAAAGCCGAGGAAGCCGTTTTCGATTTGCAGGATGGCCGGGTGATTGCTCCCGGCGCGGTCGATGTCGTTATCGAGCGGACGGTGGACCACTTTGTGGCGCTCTATTCTTTGATGCTCTTTGAGCGGGCTGGGGTCCGCACTGTTAACACCTCCGATGTGGCCCGGATTTGCGGCGACAAACTCCTGACGACCCTGGCTTTCCAGGAGGCCGGGGTGCCGACCCCTCGCACCCAGGTTGCCTTTAGTAGCGAAACGGCCCTGCAAGCCATCGAAGAACTGAGTTACCCGGCCATGCTCAAACCGCTCACCGGGGATAAAGGGGCCCTGGTGGCTCGGCTGAACGACTTTGATGCCGCCAAAGCGGTCCTCGAACATAAAGACCGCCTGGGCCAGTACGACCACTCGATTTACTATTTGCAGGAGTTTTTGCAGAACCGCCCGGGCCGCGACATCCGGGCTTTCGTGGTGGGTAACGAGGTGGTCAAGGCGGTCTATGTGATTGCTAACAAAGCTACCAGCAGCGCCGGCCTCAACCAGACCGTTATCGAGTGTCCTCTCACCCCCGAAATTATCGAGGTCGCCCTGGCGGCGGCCCAGGCCGTAGGTGGCGGCGTCCTGGCGGTTGATTTGATTGAGGATGGTGACCGGTTGGTGGCAATTGAGGTGGATTACACCATCGAAATGTCGGCTCTCGACCTTGCCGCCGAACTCGCGCCCCGCATCATTGCCTATGCCCTGGCCGAACCCCTGGGCGAATACGAGACCGATATTACAGATTAATTTTCTCAACCAGGCCGGGTGTAAAAAGGAGAAGCCGCTTATCTCGAACCGGGATAGGCGGCTTTTTGATTCAGGGATTATGCCAGGGTGCGAATTTAACAGGTTGCCGTTTGTAAAAGACCTGGCTTGAGTTCAAAAATGTATAATTTCTGTATATTTTTATAGATGTGGTGGGGCTGATTCCGAGTTATATATGAGGGTACATTAAAACAAAAACCTGAAATATAACAAGAATTGTAGGCAAGGAAATGACCCATCCATCCAGTATAATCCTAGACCCAAAGCAAATGTTCTCTACGTTGGAGGTTCTTGAAACCCAAACCAGGGGTATGGTAGTCAGTTTGTATATGTTAGGCTACCGGCTTGAGCAAATATCTACCCTGACTTATGCCCAGGGTTTTGGCGAGTTAATCAAAAAGGCCGAAAAAGACATAAACCACCTTGGAAACGCCCTGGTAGCGGCAAACAACGCTTTTAATACCAGTTGCGCCGAAGTAGTCAACCACCTGGTAGAAAAATTCGCCCCGGAAGGTGCCAAAAGCACCTATAATATTCCGCCCTTTCGGACGGTCCATATCAAGGTCAATACCGCCGATAGAGCGGCCATTTATCCGGCGGATATGCGGTCCCTATTTGAACAATACGCGAAAAAAATAACCACGGTGACGCACTATTATATCAATATCCAGGAGGCTTTTAGCCGAACCGAAAATTACTGGGTCGGTTCTTCGGCGGACCGCACCCGCCACAACTTCAAAACAAAAATTAATCCCCTGTACGAGGACTTATTAAAAGCCCTTCTGCAAATTAAGGCGCACGGCCTGGAGTGGATTGATGAGGCGGTCAAGTTCGAAGCTAATCTCAACGTGCCCTAATATTGGCCGGTTATCATAACGAAACCATTTAGCATTCCAATATTTGGATAAATAAAAAAGGTTCTTCCCTGGATTTTCAACAATCCAGGGAAGAACCCTTTAGTTTTCAGGCAATTAAGCCAGGTCGAAGAACAGAACCTCGCTGCGGCCTTCGTCAGCCCCGGCGATTTTGACCAGTTCCCCGGCCCCGACCGCCGCGCCATCGCCCTGGTTCAGGGTCTGGCCGTTCAGGGTGGCGGTGCCACGGGCTACCTGCACCCAGCCGTAACGGGCCGGTCCAAGCTGCAACTCGACTTCCTGTCCCTTTTCGAGCAGAGAAGCGTAAAGACGCACATCCTGGTGAATGGTCACGCTGTTGTCACTGCCGTCGGGCGAGGCAACCAGCTTCAACTTGCCGAGTTTATCTTCCGGCGAAAAGAGCTTCTGCTCGTAACCGGGTGTGATACCCCGTTCGCCAGGCGTAATCCAGATTTGCAGGAAGTGGACGGCCTCGTCCTTGTTAGCGTTGAACTCGCTGTGGCGGACACCTCGTCCCGCGCTCATGCGCTGCACGTCGCCGGGCCGGATGACCGAACCGTTGCCCATGCTATCGTTGTGAGCCAGGGCCCCATCCAGCACGTAGGAGATAATCTCCATATCCCGGTGTGGGTGGGTCGGGAAACCCTCGCCGGGCGCGACCCGGTCCTCGTTAATAACCCGCAGGTTGCGGAACCCTACAAAGCGAGGGTCGTAGTAGTCCGCGAAAGAAAAGGTGTGATAGGTGTTGAGCCAGCCGTGATTGAAATGGCCGCGTTCTTCGGATTTGCGCAGGGTAATCATTTTGGCACCTCAATTTCTGAATAAATATAGCCTTATTATAAACCGGTTTTAATAAAAGGCCACCAGGTCCACCGCCGTTCTGACGAGTGGAAGCCTGGTGGCCTCGAAAAATCTTCAGATGTAAGCGTTAGGATTAACAGCAGGCCGCAAAGCGACCGGGACGACTAGGCGTTAGCAGTAGCTTCCACCGGGGCGGCCACCGCTTCGATTTCGAGGGTGACGTTGATTTTGTCCGAAACCAACACACCACCGGTCTCCAGGGCCACGTTCCAGTTCAAACCGAAGTCCTTGCGGTTGATGGAAGTCTTGGCGGTGAACCCGGCCACGGTCATACCCCAGGGGTTCTTGCCGGAGCCGTTATACTCAACTTCGAGGGTAACTTGCTTGGTGATGCCGTGGATGGTCAGGTCGCCGGTTACTTTGAAGTCGTCAGAGTGCTTGGCTTCGACTTTGGTGCTCTTGAAAGTGATGGTTGGGTATTTCTCAACTTCAAAGAAATCGCCCGAAACCAGGTGCCCATCGCGTTTTTCGTCGTGGGTGGTGATACTTGTGGCATCAATGGTCGCGTCAACCGACGAGGCCGCCGGGTTGGTTTCATCCCACACGATGTTGCCGGTAATTTTCTGGAAACGGCCTTTGACCGTAGTAACCATCATGTGTTTAACCGAGAACTCCGCCAGCGAATGCGAGCCGTCAATTGTCCAGTTCATTAGAATAGCCTCCTTAAATAGCTCTTCTCTAAATACTTCTTCATATAATAAATTAAGGTTGGTGGCCGGTCGGTTTTTACTATCTGGTGGCTGACCGGACTTAGCTTCTTAATACATAGCTACTATACAATAGTAAGTAACTTTTGTCAAGTAGCCTTGTGTTAATACTTTGTTAGAGCTTTTAAGGTTTCTTTTAAACCCCCTTTTTAATCTTTACTGATCACTATAAATTAGAGAAGTAAACCATAATAATGATGTTAAGAGCATCATATTGCAATCCAAGACTATTTTATACAATAAGGCCAGGATAACTTGAAATCGTCCGGCAGGCAACTCCGGCGGTCCCATAGGTTAGACGGACCGCCGGGTGGGGTAGGGTTGGAAAACCGCTTCGCAATGGCCTGGCGGCCCGGTTACAAAAGTATTGACGGGTAAACAGGGGCGGGTTATTATAAAGATAGCCCTAAATTTCAAACTAAATTATCAATTGATAAGAATTTAGGCGATTTGACAGAAGCTCTTTTGCCAGAATTATCTGTTTCAGCGGTGCCATTGATTTACCCGTTAAGCTTGCCAGGTTATCTCCGTTTCCAATTTCCTAAAAAAGTTATTAAATGGTATTTCATCGGGTTGAATTGGCCGGTGAAGACCGGGATTTCCGGTCCGCCGGATTTGATTAAAGAATATCCTGGTAGGGTTGTGATTTTAGAGTAAGGTGGTTGTGCCTGTTAAGCTTTAACTTCCCGTGCCGGGTAGTTAAAATGAAAATAAATGAAGGGGTAGATTTTATGACCTTAGTGCAAAATAAAACGTCTTTGATACGTCGTTTCAGTATACTGGCCGTAGCTCTGTTACTGGCCTCCTTTGTTTCTCTTGGCGCTGCTCCGTCGGCTAGCGCCAAAACCCTGGATGCGCCCACCGGGGCACCGGTCAACGTTCCGGCTGCCATCCTTTATGTTGGCTGTGATGCTTTATTAAACGGCAATACGGTTTCGGTAGATTGGTATTACATCCGGCTTGACGGCACTGTCGGCTCCCGCACCGCGACCATTGATAACGGTGGTCTGACTTCGAATACCGGTGCTCCGACCGTCCAGTTCTACAATGTGAGCATAAATTACCAGTCGACCAACGCCCTGTATGAATTTAATTTAGCCAACGGTAATTACGTGGATGTTTATATTTATCCTAGCAACTGGGGCCGCGATGCCCGCAATGGTAATATTTGGGCGACCGTACAGTGCTAATCAGGAGGAGAAAATCCATAATGAAGATGAAACGCAGTTTCACCTATATAATCTTACTGGCCCTGGTTGCCGCTATCCTGGCAGCCTGTGGGGACGAGCCGACGCCCGCCCCCACTAACCCGACTCCTGGCGCTACTACCGGTACGACTACCGGCAATACCACCGGGGGCGGCAACGCTTCCGCCGTTATCAAAGATTCGGTAGCGGCGGCGGCGGCAGTTAAAGATTACCAGGCCTCGATTGACCTGACCTATACCGGGACCGGGGCCGGTAATCTCAGCATGGACGTGGTCTACAAAGGGAGCCTGGTTGCCAATGACGAAGGGGCCTCGACGGTCCCGGCTTTCAAAGGCACCGTGACCAAGTCTACCCTGCCGACTATCGCTAACGGGACTATCGTGGCCCTGGGCAAGGATACCCTCCTTTACGACCCTGCAACCAAGACCGTCTTGAAGGGTGGGGCCGGGGCGGCCAGTTCCGATGTTTACAACCTCTTTATCGGTAGCCAGACCAAGGCCGCGACCCTGTTCTCCAGCGACCTGGCGACCTCGACCCTGGCCGGGGATGAGAAAGTCGGCAGCTACGATACGACCAAGATTACTTTTACGCCTAACCCGAATGTCAGCTCGACCTTTGGGAAAAACGCCAAGGGCACCGTCTGGGTGGACAAAGCCTCCAAACTGCCGGTCCAGCTTGATTACTCGGAAGATGGCGGCGGCATGAAGTGGACCGTTTCCAACCTGAAGGTGAACCAGAATGTCGCCGATAGCGCCCTGACCTTTACGCCCCCCTCGGACGCCAAGGTGGTGGACACCAGCCAGTTCGGCCAGGCCCAGAAGGTAGCTACCCTTGACGACGCCAAGGCTAAGGCCGGTTTCGCTCTCGGCACCGTGAGCTATCTGCCCTCGGACCTGCCGAAGAACCCGACGGCGGTTTCGGTCCAGACGACCCCGGTCGGTAACATCATCAATGCCGAGTATACGGTCAAGTCCAACGGGCCGATTGTGACGCCTTTCCCTGGCGCCAAAGGCACCGCCGCGGCGCAGACCGTTAAGGGTATCACTATCCGGGCTTTGCAGTCAGCGGTCGGTCTGCCTTCCAACCTGCCTTCGGGAGCGGCCATTTCGGACGTGACCGTGAACGGCGAGAAAGGCACCCTGGCGGTCTTGAATGACACCTCGGCCATCCTGACCTTCTCCAAAGGTGGGGTCTTCTACACGATTACCAGTGCCGGTTACGGCAAAGACGAGGTTACGAAAGTAGCCAACGGTATCCAGTAACACCCTGACCCTTAAAGGTTAGCCACCCTGGCGCGAACCTCCGCGAACGTTAGAAATTATGACGCCAAAAGCGTTATAATAGTCCAACGGACCGGGGGTTTTGCGCCCCGGTGGCAAATTCGTTTAGTTCGCACAACTCACAGTGAAAAATTTGTTGAAGATTTTCCCGAAGGCTACCCGCTCTGCTTTTGCCTGGTTAACCGCGCTGGGGGCTGTTCTATTACTGGCGGCTTGCGGCGACACTACGTCTACCGGTGTCAAGCCGCCCGATAAGCCCTGCGTGATTGTCGAGTTCAACCCCGGCCCCAACGGCCTGGGCAAGCCCTCGCCGACCACCTATGTGCTGGATAAAAGCTCGCCGGAGTATTGCCAGAACGTCAAGACCGATTTCAAGGCAGCGATGGCCTGGTACCAGGCCCAGGTCGCCAATAACAACTACCCGGCGACGATGGAAGCCGAGTACGCCAACTACTATACCGGCCAGATTCTCAATGACGCCCGGACAGGCTTGTTTTACAATAGACAGGCCAAACGAGTGGTTATTGGCCGGTTTAATGCTCAAAACCTGGCGATTACCGACCAGACCTGGACCAAGGACGGTGTGACCTCGACCCTCACCGTTAAACCGGACGCTTATTCCCTGGTAGCCTTCCCGGAAGGCGCGCCCGATAAGGCTACCGCCACCGATAGCGGGCAGTTTGAGAACTGGGAGGTGGCGCTGGTCTACGATGCCGGTTCGGGCCACTGGAAGATTAAATCGGCCCAAACTATTTATGTGTTCCCTGGCGGCTAGACCCGCTTTTTCCTTATCTTTGCTCAATACAGAGAGGCCACGCGTACATGCCTGACTTAGGAAAGCTGCTCGTTTTCGATAAAGGCCAGCTTCTTACCGAATATACTATAACCAAGCCTGAAATATCGCTTGGCCGGGAACCTGTCAACGACATGGTCATCAGCCACCCGGAAGTGTCGCGCCGCCACGCCCGGCTCTATCAGCAGGGAGCAGGCTGGCGGTTGGAAAACTTGAGTCAGTCAAACCCGGTCAGGTTTAACGGCATGCCCCTTACCGGGCCGGTATTTATCAATCCGGGCGACCAGTTTACGCTTGGCAACCTGGTGGTTCACCTGGTAGCAACCGGGGCGGTCCAGCCGCAACCCCAACCGCCTTACCAGCAACCGCAATTCCAGCCTCAGCCGCAGGTGCCCTGGAGCAACCAGGCTACCAATATGACCCCGGCACCCCAGGGGCCTGGGCCAGCCCAGCCCTATCCGCAGGTGCCGCAACCGCAGCCCCAATCGCCCTATCAGGACATGGCAGGTTCGCAACGCCATCCAGGGATGTACCAGCCTGGGGCGGTCTACGGGCCGGGCCAACCGGCCCCTAACCAGTTCCAGCCTACCGGTGGTTATATCCCACCCTCTCGCCCGGATACGGGTCTACCAGGACCACCGGCCCCCTCCCAGGAGGACCATTTCGGGACGGTCTTTATGGACCGGATTTCGCCTATCCTGAGGGTGCATTACGAAAACGTGACCAGGGAATATCCTCTGACCCAGGACCGGCTTTTGATTGGCCGGGCTAACGAAAATGATATTGTCGTGCCGATTAGCACGGTTTCACGCGTTCACGCCATTCTGACCCGCACCCCTAACGGTTACCTTATTACCGACCAGAACTCGACCAACGGCCTGCTCTATAAGGGCGCGAAAGTCCGCGAAATCCCCCTGGTTGACGGCGATTTGGTCCGTATCGGTGACGAACTGGGCAACGTGGCGACCCTGACCTACACCGACATGGCTCACCCGGCGGCGACCCAGGTCCAATCGCTCCAATTTAACCCGAACTTGCAGTTTGTCACGATTGGCCGTCTGCCGGACAATGCCATGGTCCTGAATTACCCCCAGGTTTCCGGCCACCACGCCGTTATCCAGCGTCAGGCCCAGGGAGCGGTTATTCGGGACCTGGGGAGCATCAACGGCACCTTTATCCGGGGCCAGCGCATTCCCCCGAACACGCCCGTCCCGATTCAGCCGGGCGACATCATCCAGATTGCCGGGTACCAACTGGTCTACCAGGAGAACCAACTGGCCCAGGCCTCCGATGACAAGGTACGGATTGACGCTATCGGGATTCGCAAGGCGGTTAACAATAATACCCTGGTGCTGCTCAATGACCTTTCGTTCTCGATCCAGCCAAAAGAATTCGTGGCTATCGTGGGTGGTAGCGGCGCGGGCAAATCGACCCTGATGGACGCCCTCAACGGCTTCCGGCCCGCCCCGGAAGGCCGCGTCCTGATAAATGGCGACGACTATTACCAGAATTTCGGGGTTTACCGCAGCAGCCTCGGTTATGTGCCGCAGGACGACATAATCCACCGCGACCTGACGGTTGAGCGGGCCCTTTACTACGTGGCGAAACTTCGCCTCCCCAAAGACACCACCGACGCCGAAATCGAGCAGCGGGTGAGCGAGGTTTTGGAAGACGTCGAGATGACCGGGCGGCGGACCCTGGCAGTCTCGCGGCTATCGGGTGGGCAGCGCAAGCGCGTTTCGATAGCGGTCGAGTTACTCGCCAAGCCGAACCTTTTCTTCCTCGATGAGCCGACATCGGGCCTCGACCCCGGCCTCGACAAACGCATGATGTTCCTCTTGCGGCGGTTGGCCGACCAGGGCCGGACGATTATCCTGGTGACGCACGCAACCAGCAACATCACGGCCTGTGACAAGGTGATTTTTCTGGCGCCAGGAGGAAAGCTCTGTTTCTTCGGACCGCCACGCGAGGCCCTCAAGTTCTTTGAGGTAAACGAGTTTGCCGACATCTATTCCAAACTGGAACAGACCCCAACCAGCGCCAGCGAATGGGAAGCCCGCTATCGCCAGTCGGTCTACTATAAAGAGTTCGTGGCGGACCGACTTGCCACTATTCCGCCCCCGCCCCATGGTAGTCCTGGCCCAAATCAGCCCGGTTGCGGGGCAGCGGATGCCGCCAACGGCCCGAACGTACGTACGGTCGCAAAGATCAAGGGGCCGAAAACCTCAAGCTGGCGGCAGTTCGGTATCCTGACCCGGCGTTACGCCGAACTGGTCCGGCGGGACCGGATAAATTTACTGGTGTTGATTTTGCAAGCGCCAATCATCGGTGTCATCCTGGCGCTGGTGGCGGACGGCAATGTCTTTGCCGACGGTATTCCCCCGGCGGATGCTCAGAAGGTGCTTTTCATGCTCTCGGTGGCGGCGGTCTGGCTCGGCACCAGCAACGCGGCCCGCGAAATCACCAAAGAAAACCCGATTTACCTGCGGGAACGCCTGGTCAATTTGCGGGTTTTTCCCTATGTCATGTCCAAAGTGGCGGTCCTGACCCTGCTTTGTATCGTCCAGAGTTTGCTCCTGGCAGGTATTGTCGTTTTAAGGACGGGGGCGCCGCCATCCGGGGCGTTGATGCCTGCGGCGTTGGAGTTGATTATCGGGGTCTGGTTGACCACCATGGCCGGGTTGGCGATGGGTCTGCTGGTATCGGCCCTTGCCAGCAATACCGACAAAGCGACCAGCATAGTGCCGATTATCCTGGTGCCCCAGATTATTCTGGCGGGGTTGATTTTCCCGCTGAACGGGCCGGGTAAAGTCCTGAGCTATGTCACGGTCACGAAATGGTCGATTGACGCCCTGGGGACTACCGCCGACCTGAACCGGCAGTATTACCAGGTCGTTTCGGGGGCACCGCCCGGCGTGGAGCCTTCGGCGCTACCCATTGTCAAAGATTTCGACCCGGAAAACTATGATAATAACCCGAACGACCGCACCGATTTCAGCCCGAACAGTTTTCATGCCAGCCGGGCGGTCCACCTGGCGGTGCGCTGGCTAATTCTGTTTGGCATGATAGTGTTGTTCCTGGGGCTGACCTGTTACTTTACCAAGCGCAAGGATAAAGCCTGGGAGCGAAGATAGCGCGTTCGTTAAACGAAATAACGTTAAACGTTGAACGTGAAAAGTGTTTAGTTTTCAGTGTTTAGTGTTTAGTAAAACGGGGAAAGCGATTGTTTCGACTTTCCCCGTTTTGATTTTATAGATTATGTTGTCACCATCTGGTTGCAAGCTTGTCTAGGAATCTCGATTCAACACACCTATGACCGTGATATTGTCCAACGGACCGGAGACGCCCTAAAGGGTGTCGCTATGCTCGAAATGACAATACCCGGAGTTGCCATCTTTTACTAAAAACTAAAAACTGAACACTAAAACTTTCTCCCGTTCAACTTTTGACAGTCTCGGTTGGTTCGATTTCCAGGTCGCGCCCGGTCTTCGCTTTGAGTTCTTCCGCCGCTTTAACCAGGGCCGTTTGAGGGTCCGACCCTTTGAAGACATCCGCCAGGGCGTTCAGACTGGCCGCCTGGCCCAGTTGATTGTCCGTGTTATAGGTTGGCGAGGCTACCTGGGGCAGCTCATTCAGGAAGGTTTTCCAGATAGACTTGTTATTAAAATAGGGCTGGCTGGCCGTAAACGCCGGGTCGGTGTAAGTTGGGAGGAACGCGGGCAAAATCCCCGCCGTCTTGAAAATGGTAGTCTGACCCTCGGTGGTCGCCAGGTTATACTCGATAAAAGCCCAGGCTGCTTCGATGTTTTTGGTCTTACTCGAAATTGCCAGGGTCATACCGCCCAGGCTGGACGCCCGGTTGCCGCCTTTGGTAACGGCGGGCAGCAACATCATATCCCACTTACCGCTTAATTCCGGTGCGGCCTGAGATAACATACCGCCCCACCACGACCCGGAGGGTTGAGCCGCGACCAGTCCGTTTTTGGCCGCCGCGAGTTCGCCGGAGCCATTTACGGTTAAAACCAGGTTGGCGGCCTTTAGCTTCTGGATAATCGTCATCGCGTTAAGGGCGGCGGGGCTGGACAGGCTGATTTTGCCGTCCTTGTTAAAGTAGTAGGCGCCCTGCTGGCCGAGTATCAGGCGAAAGAGTACGTCGTCTTTGGCCGGGTCGAGGGCCAACATTTTAACGCCGGGGAAAGCCGCCTGGATTTTCTTACCCGCAGTGATAAAGTCGTCCCAGGTTTCGATAGAAGCAGGATCGATTCCGGCCCGCTGGAACAGATCGGTCCGGTAGAACAGCCCTGCCGGGGCCACGTCCCAGGGCATGGCCCGAACGCGGCTTTTCAGGTCGGATTTAGCCCAGCGAACAGGGTCAAAATCTTTCTCGTATATCCCGGCCCGTTCGGTAAGGTTGGCTAAGCCTTCCGGGAACTTGGTGGTAATGCCTTCCAACCGCTCCGTTTCAAGGGTAACCACGTCAGGCAGACCCACGCCCCCGGCGGTAAGCCCGGTCGTAAATTTGTCGTAGAGGTCGAGGCGGTCGAGCGTTTCCAGTTTGACCTTGACATCGGGATATTTTCGGTTAAATCCGGCGACATTCGCCTGTAAACCCTGCGCTGCCGTACCCCACGACCAGACCGTCAGGTCACCTTTAACGGCAGGTTTGGGCGTTGGGCTGGGACTGGCCGTTGGGGTAGGCGGGAGCGGGGTAGCGGTCGGTGGAGCGGAGGTAGCGTCACCACAAGCAGCCAGGATTAACCCGGCCAGCAGCAGGAGTAAGACTAACCCCAATAACGACCGCGACACGGTCGTCTTGCGTCCTATCATAAGTATCCTTTAAGAATCCATTCATTGGTAAGCAGATGCAGGATAGGTTGTTTGAACCCGAAGATTTGAACCTGTAAAAAAGTAAGCTTTGAATGGTTACAGGCCCAATCTTTCCCGGAAGACTTTAATAAAACGGGGTGCATCTACTTGCAAGCAAACATCGGCGTTAGCGACGTAATCGAACTCGACGGCAACCGCGTCATCGTAGTCACCCATATCCACGAATTTGTCGCGAGCCTTCCGGTTGAAGCCGAGCGAAAGGCCGCGGGTCAACTTCCCGGCGGTTTCGACTTCGACCTGCATCCGTTCGGTCTGGACCAGGTCGGGCCAGATTGCGACGCCGAGGGCCAGGGGGTCGTGCAGGTGCGCGCCGCCATTTTCGCCGTGGGTCAGGGTGTAAAAACGCAGAATGTCGAGGGCCAGGCGGGAAGCCGGGTCAAGTTCGGCTGGCTTTTCGTCCAGGTGGGCAATTTCAGACCAGTAGAGGATGGTCCGGTCGGTCACATCGAGGCCGACCAGCGTAATTTTCGCGCCGCTCTGTAAAACCGCCTGGGCGGCTTCGGGGTCGTTGTAGAAGTTGGCTTCGGCGGCGGGTGTGATGTTGCCGGGGGCTCTGACCGCCCCTCCCATAATGACCAGCTTTTTGAGTTTCCGGCCAAAGTCGGGGTCAATCAATAACGCCAGGGCCACGTTTGTAAGAGGCCCGGTCGCAACCAGGATTAACTCCGACTGGTATTTGTTTGCCATTTCGACCAGGAAAGCCGGGGCAGGTTGGGCCAGCGGTTGCCCGGTGGGGAGCGGCACTTCAGCGCTACCCAGCCCTTTTGGGCCGTGGAAGAAGGTCGCCGTAGAGAGACGCCGGACAAGGGGATGGGTGGCACCCCTGGCGACCGGAACTTCCTTTCTCCCGGCGATTTCAAGGACCGCCAGGGTGTTCAGGGTGGTCTGGTCGACCGTGACATTTCCGGCTACGCTGGTGCAACCCAGCAATTCCACTTCGGGTGAACGTGCCGCCAGCAGGATTGCCAGGGCGTCGTCCGCCCCGGTGTCCACGTCCAGGATAATTTTTAGCCGGTCAGTCATGACATCCTTTCGTAAAACAAAAACGGTAAGCCAGCGTGTGTATTATATCAGGCAGACCGCCGCTTTGCTTGGGAAGCTTCTGGCGATTGCCCGGTCATAACAGCGCTAAACCTACCGTTTTACGTCAAGGATGTTTAGCGGCTGCGTTTGAGTTCGAAGAACTCCGGACGCTGCATCATCCACTCGACTCTATCCCACAACTCACCAGCGTCGTCGCCCGCCGGGACGCGGTCGATTACCGGGCCAAAGGCTGGTTTGGTCGTGCCGCCGGTATTCTGCAAGACCAGGGTCGGGACGCCAAAGCCGCCCTGCTCGACAATCTGGTTGTGAGCGTTCAGAACGTCGTCAAGGGTCGTGCCGTCTTCCATCGCCTCCGTAAGTAGCGACGCATCCAGCCCGATATTTTTAAGGGCCGTCAGGACGATGGCGTCCTCACCGATGTCCTCTTTGCGGTCGTGGGTGGCCTGGCCAAGTTCGAGGTAGAGCTTGTCAATCAACTGGTTGGCCTCTGCAGGGCTATACTTACGGCGCAGCAGGGCCATGATGCGGAAGCCTTTCTCGCTCTTGAAGTGGGTTTCTTTGAGGCTATCCTTGCCTTTGTTGACGGCCTGCAAGCTCAAGAAATCCCATTCCACCGAGAGTGGTCTTACCTTGGAAACCTCTCTAATCCAGAGCGAGGTGCGCCAGGCCCAGGGACAAACCGGGTCAAAATAAAACCGCAGGCTGGTCTGATTATCCATTTCTGAATTTTCCTTTCTAAGTTGTTCTCTTTTTTCGCCGTTGAGTGATACTTAATTATGGTGTCACTTTAAAAAATAGAAAATTTATGAGTGAAGCAGTAAACTGGTACGTAGTAATAGAAAAATTCTGATGCAACCCGAATTTTACGCACCTTTCAGGGAGGGTGTCAATTCTGGTTGGCGTTATCAGGCTAATTTATTGGTTGCCTAAAAGACCAATTAAGTCTAAAATATAGCCTTGCCCAAAGGGAAAATTTTTATAGAACTGCTTTCAAATTCAAAACTTCTAAAACCGGGCAGGGCCAGCAAGGGCACCCTGACCCGCAGAAAGGAAACAACCATCTATGCGCCAGAGCCAGAGCTTTGGACAGACTTTGCGGGAAGCGCCGGTCGAAGCGGAAGTCGCCAGCCACCAACTGCTTTTGCGGGCGGGTTATATCCGGTCCATTGGGGCGGGCCTTTTTACGTTTTTGCCGCTGGCCTATCGCTCCATCAAAAAAATCGAGAATATTCTGCGCGAGGAAATTGACGCCATCGGCGGCCAGGAAATCCTCATGCCGGTAGTCCATCCTGCGGACCTGTGGAAAGAGACCGGGCGCTGGTTCGAAATCGGCAAGGAGTTGGCCCGTTTCGAGGACATGAACGACCGCGACATGGTGCTTGCGATGACTCACGAAGAAGTCGTGGGCGACCTGACTCACCGCGAAATCCGCTCTTACCGCCAGTTGCCCCAGCTTATTTATCATATCCAGACCAAGTTCCGGGACGAACCTCGCCCCCGCGCCGGGCTTATCCGTACCCGCGAATTTACCATGAAAGATTCTTACAGCCTCGACGCCGATTACGAAGGGCTGGATAAACAGTACCGCAACCACTATCAGGCCTACTTCAATATTTTTAACAGGGCCGGGTTGCCGGTTATCGCGGTTAAAAGCGATGTCGGTATGATGGGCGGTTCGATGGCCCACGAATACATGTACCTGACGCCTATCGGGGAAGATACCCTGATCGTTTGCGACCACTGCGGCTATAGCTCGAACCGCCAGGTGGCCCTGTTCCGCAAACCGGAACCGCCGACCGAGGAAGCTTTGCCGGTCGAGAAGGTCGCCACTCCCGGCACCAAGACCATCGAAGCCCTGGCCCAGTACCTGAATATCCCGGCCTCCCAGACAGGTAAGGCCGTCTTCTTCGTGGCGACTTTCGTCAACAAGGACGAGGCGACCAACACCGAAACCCGCCACGACCGGTTGGTGCTGGCGATTGTGCGCGGCGACATGGAAGCCAACGAAACAAAAATCTCGAACGCGCTCAAAGCGGTCGAACTGCGCCCGGCACGGCCCGAAGAAATCACGGCGGCGGGAGCGGTCCCCGGCTATGCCAGCGCGAAAGGAATTGACGCCCTGGTGCTGGTGGACGACCTGGTTGCCCGCACCCCTAACCTTGTTGTAGGGGCGAACGAAGAAGGCTATCACCTCAAAAACGTAAACTACGGGCGCGACTACACCGCCGAAAAGGTGGCCGATATTGCGGCGGCGAACGGAGGCGAACCCTGTATCGTCTGTGGGAACCCGCTGCGAGCTTCGCGTGGGGTCGAGGTCGGCAATATCTTCAAACTCGGCACCAAGTACAGCGACGCTTTCGGGGCTTACTTCCTGGATAAAGACGGCGTTTCCAAACCGGTCATCATGGGTTCTTACGGCATCGGTTCGGGCCGGTTACTGGCCTGTGTCGCCGAGGAATATCACGACAAAGACGGGCTTATGTGGCCGGTCTCCATCGCGCCTTATCAGGTCCACCTGGTCATGCTTAACAGCAGCAACCCGGTCGTGACCGAGACCGCCGAGAAGCTTTACCGTGATTTGCGGCTGGCGGGCCTGGAAGTCCTGTTCGACGACCGCACCGAAGCCACTCCTGGCGTGAAATTTGCCGATTCGGATTTGCTGGGAATGCCGCTCCGGCTGGTCGTGAGCGATCGCTCCCTTAAAAGTAATTCGGTCGAGTTCAAGTTGCGCTCCCAGGCCGACCGCCAGAGTGTCCCGGTCGAGGAAAGTGTTGTGCGGGCGCGGGCTGTGGTGGACGTGCTGTTCGCAGAACTAAAAGCGCGGGTTTTGCCGGTCCCTTACCAGGACTAAACAAAAATGCAGAAAATCATCCGGTGGGCCTCCTCGGAAGGGGAAGGGCTCGAACAACTTCACCTGACGGTAGACGACCGGGGCGTCCGCGCCCGGAGTGTGGTGGTAGGCGGCGACGCCGAGGAAGCCACCACCTGGGCTATCGGTTACGAGGTGGAGTGTGACCCTCTCTGGCGGGTCCGCCGGGTGAAAATCTGGGATACTACTACCGGGAATGACTTCGAACTTTTAGCGGATGGTTCCGGCAACTGGACCGGGCCGGACGGCCAACCCCGGCCCGAATTCGCCGGGTGCCTGGACGTAGACATCCGGGCCACCCCTTTTACCAACACCCTGCCGGTCCGCCGTCTCTCGCTCAAACCAGGGGAAACGGCCTCTATCAGGGTCCTCTATATTCCTCTGCCTGAGTTGGACCCGTTCCCGGTTGTGCAGCACTATACAAAATTGGGGCCGCAAGTTTACCGTTACGAATCGGAAAGCCGCGACTTCGTCCGGGATTTAACCCTCGACGGCGAGGGGTTGGTTATTGACTATCCCGGCCTCTTTCACCGCACTTTATAAAAAGATATATTTTTAAGAAAAACGAATTTCTATGACGAAAGGAAACCAAAGTGGCAGGAGCCAAAGAGAAAAAGAGTGAGCCTATCCGGCTGGGCATTATCGGTTCGGGCCTGGCCGTCAAATGGTTACACTGGCCCGCGCTCAAGCGGCTGACCGACAAATTCCGGGTGGTAGTCTGCTGCGATGTTGACCCCAAAGCGGCCCAGGAAGTGGCCCGCCTGGCCGAGCAGGATTTGAACAGCCCGAACGTGCGGGTGGCAACAGATTACCGCGAAGTCCTCGCTTCCGATGATGTCGAGGCAGTCCTGCTTTCGCTGCCAATTCACCTGACGGCCCAGATTATCCTGGACGCGGCGCGGGCCGGTAAGCACGTTATCTCGGAGAAACCGCTGGCCGGAAACCTGGAACACGCCCAGGAACTGGTCGAAACCCTCCGCAACTTTAAGAATGTTAAAGTCGAGATTGCCGAGAATTACCATTACCGCCGCGACTATGCGAAAGCTAAAGAGTGGATTGCCGCCGGGCGTATTGGCCAGCCTTTCCTGATTCAGATGGTTTCGCGCTTCTGGACTGACCCCACCACCGGGTTTGCCGTAACACCCTGGCGGCAGGATAACCAGTACCGGGGCGGCATTTTCGCGGACGCCGGGGTCCACCAGGCAGCGGCTTTGCGCGAGTTGGGCGGCGAAATCGAGCAGTTGCAGGCGTTTAGCAAAGAGACACACCCGGTAATGGGCGGGATTGATACGGTCGTCCTGAACGCGCGCTTCAGAAACGGGATACTGGGCAACCTGGTCTTCTCCGGGGCGGCCAAAGGGCCGGGCGAAGGATTGCACATTTTCGATATTATCGGGACGAGCGGGGCTATCCAAATAAGCGAAGGTAAGGCGGTCCTGACCGAAGGCGCGGGCAAAGACGCCAAGGTGCTTGAGGAGTTTGTCGACCCCGAACACGATGGCGGTTACTTCCTTGAGTTCGAAAATTTTTATAATGCTGTCCGCGAGAATGCCCCGGTGGTCTCTACCGTCGAGCAAGCCCTCAAGGACTGGGAGATTATCATGCGGGCGCTCGACTCCGCCGAAGCCCGGAACGTAGTTTTGCTCTAGCCGGAAATTTTCGAACTAAAAAGACCTGTCTCCGATAAGAGAAACAGGTCTTTTCTTTTTCCTAACGACCCGGTTTTTGTTAAACACCGGGCTGGGGCTTAGCGGTTCGCGGCGGCGAGTTTCGGCTCCTTGATCAGCACTTCGTCAATGAACCCGTATTCGACCGCTTCTTCCGGGGTGAAATACTTGTCCCGGTTGAAGTCGCGGTTGAGTTCTTCGACGGTGCGCCCGGTGTGGCGGGCCATGATTTCCTGGGTCCGGCGCTGCAAATCGAGCAGGAAGCGGGCCTGGATTTCCACGTCGGGAGCATAACCTTTAATCTGACCGGCCCCGGCAGGGTGCTGGTGGATGGTGCTGTGCGGCAGGGCGTAGCGTTTGCCCTTGGTCCCGGCGCAGAGCAGTACCGTCGCCATCGAAGCCGACAGGCCCATACACATCGTCACCACGTCCGGTTTGACGAACTGCATGGTGTCGTAGATAGCCAGACCGGCCGTAACGGAACCGCCGGGGCTATTGATATAAATCGTAATATCGCGTTCCTCGTCCTCGTGTTCCAGGAACAATAGTTGAGCGATTACCACGTTTGCCACATCATCATCAATCGCTGTTCCCAAGAAGATAATCCGCTCCTTGAGCAAGCGGCTATAGACGTCATAGCTGCGCTCTCCACGAGGCGTATTCTCGATCACATTGGGAATAATCAGGGAGGGTGTTGGTGGCAGGTAAATATTTCCGTTACTATTAGTGTTGCTATTACCTATGTTCATTATTCCGAACCTCGTCTTTCCCGTTTCCGGTTTTTTAAGTTTTTACCGGCGATTTTCCAGTTAAGTTATTATAGCTTAAAAGTAAACAGGCTGTGTTAGATTAACGTATGAGTTGCATTAATCGTTGAAGGTAAAGTAATCAGTAGCCAGAGGGCAGTAGTCAGTAATTTTTCAGCTTTTTTCAAATTATTCCTATCAGATTACACACATCACAGAATTTTCTAAACTTGAAATCAACCTCAAAAAAACCAAAGTTTGTTTACGGAAAATCTTTTCCGGTTTTTACTGCTACTGCCTACTGACCTCTGACTACTTTTGCTCAGGCCAACTCGCTGACCAGTTTTCGAAGGTGGGCCACGTCTTTCTGGTCGCCCAGTTTCGGGTTGAGCGTCAGGAATTGGACCACGAAGTCCTGGAGGCTCCGGGCGATTTCGGCCCAGGCCAGGTTTTCCGGTACAATTGTTTCGGTGACGGTATCCCCGTTAAAGCGAAAGCTGATTTTCAGGTTTTCAGTGTGCCCGTGGGCATCTTCGAGCGGTTTGACCCGTTCGAAGCGCAAATCGAGCGGTTCCTCGATAAAGCGGGCCAGGGCGCTCGGTTTCGTCCCCTTTTTGACGCTCAGAGCGGCATCGCCCAGGTTCAGGGCGAACCCGCCCGTGTAATCGGGCAGCCAGTAATTGACCTCCTTGCTAGTCAGGTGGTCGGTGGCGGTCGCAATCGGCTGGTTAGCATCTTCCGAGATGCCGATAACCTTGCTTTCAAGCTCGAAGCGCGCCAGCCCTGCCGCCACCACCAGAAAGTCGGGGTTGAGCGGTTTTTCGGGCCACCCGGCCAATATTTTGTCACCGTGGAGGTCTGGTTTCAGCCGTAAATCAATCCTAAATAGACTCATCAGGGTTTTCCTGTCTTTTATTTTGAAAAAATCATAAGCGGTAAGCCAGGAACGGAATAAGCATCTCCGCCCGGCTTAGCCCGCCGTGACAGCCTTTGAAGTAAGGGACGCGTGGTTCTCTGGTCAATTGCTGCCGGACCAGCCAATCTTTTTTCGGAACCAGCAACAGGTCACCGGTCCGGTCGGCGCATTCGGGACCGAGCGGTTGGCCGGGCAACCCGAACAGACCGAGCGCAACCGCCTCTGCCTGGGGTACCGCCAGGAATTCCTCGCCCAGGGTGCGGTTGATATAGTCAATGGCGGCCATCTCGGTGTTGTGCTTCAGGTGTAGCCACCCGGCGCGGGCCTCCCCGGTCTGGGGCACCGCCAGCATGTTTGCCAGTTCAGGATAATCGTTGAGCCAGGCCGCCTTGAGCGGGTCGCTCATACGCTGACCGTGGTCGGCCACCAGCAGCAAGGCAATATCCTTGCGCCCGGCTAAGGGTTCGAGGATTTCTTTTTGTAAGGAATAATCGAGGGCGCTGACCTCAGCCCGGTTGCTCGGTGTGAGGGGGCCGTACTGGTGGGCGGTGCTGTCCACCGTCGAGAGATACATATAGGTAAAACTCTTTTCGTTGGCCTCGGCGTGGGCCAGCAGGCGTCCTCGCAGTTGGGCGAAACCATCGGCGGCGGTGATATAGCCGTTGTAATATTTCTTCCCGGCGATACTCCCGGCGCTGGTAAAGCGGCTGATACTCGAACCTTTGAAAAGGTAATTGTTGACGATTTCGACGGTTATCCCGGTTTCTTCTAGACGCCGGTAGATATTTGGCACCGGCACCAGGCTATCGGGGTCGAACTGGTAATCGAGATAAGGGGTGCGGGTCGGAGCCAGGCTCGGCTGGTAGCCGATAACATTCACGACCGTCCCGATTTCCCGGAAGTAGACGTAGGTCCCCATGATACCGTGCTGGGCCGGGGCGTAGGCGGTCGCCGCCGAGGTCAGGGCGGTGGTAGTGGTGCTGGGGTAGACCGTTGTGGCTGGCATAAAAAAAGCCTGCCCGGCGTTTGTAGCGGCGGCCAGTGCCGGTGCGGTGCCATCCTCCATCATTACCCGCAACTGGTCGTAGCCGAGCGCATCAATTAGTAGCAGCACGACCTGGCGGATTTCCCCCTGGCCCTGCCAGTTTTGCCAGGCGGCGGTCACTTCGGGCTGGTTGAGCAGTTCGGGTTGGAAGTGGGGTAGGGCCGGTTGTCCGTGGAGGGCGGGCGCGTCGGGGGCCAGCCAGTGGGTTGCCAGGGCGGTGGCGTTTGCCAAACCGAGCCCGTCATAGCTGGGACGGACCGCTTCAGGTCCGAATTCGGGTGGTAATTGCTGGCGGGCCAGCAAAGCCGTTTCGGCCAGATTTACAATTGAAGCCACAGGCGTTTCCTTTCGTTTTCTGGCCCATGCCGGGCCGGTTTCCTCGCGGTCTTATTGTATGCCAGCCTCACCTATTCTTCAAGTCGGGCCTGACCATTTTCTCTTCAAGGTTCCGCAGGCTAAAACGACATATCCCCTATAAAAGATATTGCCTGACTTTCTCAACCAGAACCTCGGCTTCGGAATTGCCCAGGGCCAAAAATCCCTTATCAATTTTGAGGGCTTCCAGTTGTTGTTCTTCGTAAGGGACGCCCGGCGGCAGAGGAACGAGGTGCCAGTGGACGTGGCGGTTGCCCTGCTGGCTCCCCAGGCTGAGAATATAGAAGCGTTCGGTAGTTATAACCTTTTGGAGGGCTTCTCCAACCCGGTAAATCAAACTTTGCAGGGCCAGATATTCTTCGGGCGAAAAATCGGCGGTAACTCTTTCCCGGTGCTTGATAGGCGCGACCAAGGTATAGCCATACTGGCTGGGATACTTGCTCAGAAACACGATGCCGACCTCGTCCCGGTAAATTTCGGAGTGCGATTCTTCCGGTTGGTTTTTAACTAGCTGGCAGATAAAGCAGGGGCCATTTTGAACCCGCTCGTTATAGGCCGCTTTGTCGAAAGGTTGCACTTGAGACATGCCGAAAACTCCTTTGGGTCCAGGCCGGACCGGTTGAAAACTGTTTTTTTAATAAAATGTTGGAGAAGGGGCAATTGTTTCAAAGGGGTGGAAAATTTTACTTACTTTTAGAATCGGGCTAAAATCCGTTTATTGTCGTTCAACTCCCATTGGAAACAAAAAAAGGTATCCTGAAAGGAGCCAACCATGCGGGCTGATATTGTCCCAGGCGCGAAATTCCCCGATTATGAACTGACCGACCACGCCAAAACTCGCCGTAAGTTGAGTGAATTGCAGGGTGCCGACCCGATGATCCTGGTGCTTTCGCGGGGCCATTACTGCCCAAAAGAAGCCCAGCAACACCACGAACTGGTCGGCTTATACCCGAAGATTAGAAACGCCTACACCAAGATTGTTACCATATCGACCGATAATATCCTGGAGGCTAACGAATTCCGCGATTCGGTCGGGGCAGAATGGCCTTTCCTGACCGACCCGCGCCGCATCATCCAGAAGGACCTCGACATCCAGGAATATACCGACCCTCACCATGACCCCATGATACCGCATACCCTCGTCCTGGAACCGGGCCTGGTTGTCTACAAGATTTATAACGGTTACTGGTTCTGGGGACGACCCTCGGCCCAGGATTTGTGGCAGGACTTGCGCGAGGTTTTCCAGAAAGTGCGCCCGGACTGGGACCTGTCAAAGCCGGGGTTGCGTGAAAACTGGGAGAGCGGCGACCACTCTTTGCATTACCCTTATAAGGCTAAATCTTAAAGTTCCGGCGGGAGTTATAAGCCGGGTTGCTCGGCCAGGGTTTTCTCAAAGAGGCAAATCATCCCCCGGTCGTGAGGCAGGTAGTGGTAGCCCACGTGGGTAAACCCGGCCTTTTTATAATACTCTTGCAAAAAGGGGTTGGAGGCGATACAGTCCAGCCGCAAGAAGCTTTTGCCATTGGCGAGGGCGTGCCTGGCCGACCATTCCAGTAGTTGCCCGCCCACGCCTTTGCCGTTTTGGGAACGCCGCACTCCCAGGTGATGCACATAAAAGGCGTCGGGCGGCTGGGGGCCCCAGGCTTCTTCGTCTGACGAACTCAGCTCAAAGGTCGCCACCGGTGCGTCCCGGGGTTGGCCTACGAACTGGTTCGCGGACCGGTCCGCCCGGTAAGCCAGGTACATCTCACCCGCTTCGATAATTTCCGCGATGTAGTCGGACGGCCAGGGTAAGGGCCATTCCATCTTCTTTCCGGTGGCCGCGCTCCAGGCCGAAAGCTCGTTGAGTATTTCCAGGACTTTCTGTAAATCCGCCTCGGTAGCCGGTTTGATTTCGAGATTCATAAAAATTCCTTTGAAAATTTGTCACAAAATCGCAGGCCCTTACGTCTCCTGTTGCGAATGGACTTATTTCAAGTGCAAGTGCAAAGGAGAAGCAAATGTCTGCCTATAATAACAGTAAACCGGGTGCGGTAATAGTGGTTGGGGGCGGGTTGGCCGGGCTGGCCGCCGCGACCTACCTGGCTCGCGCCGGGTGGACCACGACCCTTTATGAGAAGGCCCATACCACGGGGGGTCGGGCTCTCACCAATGTCATTGGCGATTTTCGTTTCAATATGGGGCCGCACGCACTCTATTGTAGCGGTCCTGCGGAGCAAATCTTGCGGGAACTGGGGGTGAGTTACAGCGGCAAAAAGCCCAAGATTAAAGCCGAGGTTTTCTACCAAGGCGAGGTCTATACTCCCCAGGGCGGGTTTACCCCGCTCTTTAACCCGCGCTGGTTGGGCTTGCGGGATTTTCCTGGTCTTATTAAATTCCTGGCCCGGCTTTTTACGGTCAACCCCGCTAAGCTGGCGCATCTCTCGGTCGAGGAGTGGCTGAACCAGACCAAACTGAGCGAAGCCGCCCGCCAGACTCTTTACGCGCTCGACCGGGTAGCGACCTATACGAACGCACCGGAGTTGCAGAGCGCAGACACGTTTGTTATCCAGCTAAAACATGTCCTGAAAACAGGGGTGCGTTACCTGGATGGCGGCTGGCAAACCCTTGTAAACAACCTGCGCCAGGCCGCTCTCGACGCGGGTGTAAAAATCGTGGCCGGGAAGCGGGTGGCGGAGGTCGTGGGGGACGGACGCGTGGAAGGGGTCAGGCTGGTTTCCGGCGAGTTCATACCGGCGGTGGCGGTCGTGCTGGCGGCAGAACCCCAGGAAGCGGCCCAACTGGTCGATAATACGGCCCTGAAAACCTGGGCCAAAGCGGTCCAACCGGCCAGGGCGGCCTGTCTCGATATAGCCTTGAAGGAGTTGCCGTACCCGGACCGGACCTTCGTACCGGGTATTGACGTACCCCTCTATTATTCGGTACATTCCGCTTACGCCAAACTCGGTCCTGCCGGGACGACCGTCCTGCACGTCGCAAAATATTTGCGGCCCGATGAAACAACCGTGGCGAAGGATGACGAGCGGGAACTGGAAGCTTTTATGGATAAGGTTCAGCCGGGCTGGCGGGACGAAGTGCTGGAAAAGCGTTTCTTACCGCACATGACCGTAATCAACGCTTTTCCGAGGGCAGACCAGGGTGGGCTGGCTGGAAGGTTCGGGCCGACCGTACCCGGTTTTGCCAATCTCTACCTGGCCGGGGATTGGGTGGGACCGGAAGGGTTGCTTTTGGACTCGGTCCTTTCCAGCGCCCGCCGGGCCGCCCGGCTTATCAATGACCCGGCTACACAACCACAGGAAATTGAGGTTCAGCGTGGAAAACAACCGGTTGGAAGCCTTTAACCAGGAACGCAAACTCCTTTTCGCGATTGCCTACCGCATGACCGGCAGCGTGGTCGACTCGGAAGACCTCTTGCAGGAGACCTTTTTGCGCTGGCAAAACGCCTCCGACGAAGAAATCACTTCGCCCCAGGCTTATCTCTGCACCATTTTGACTCGCCTGGCGATTGATTACCTGCGTTCGGCCAAAGTCCGGCGCGAGGTCTATGTCGGCCCCTGGCTGCCCGAACCGCTCCTCAGTAGCGAGGAACTCACCCCGCTCGATACTTACGAGCAACAGGAGTCGATTTCCAACGCCTTTTTGGTGCTGTTGGAAACCCTCTCGCCGGTCGAGCGGGCGGTCTTTCTGTTAAGGGAGGTTTTCGATTACGAGTACCGGGAGATTGCGCCTATCGTCAATAAAAGCGAGGCCAACTGCCGCCAGTTGTTCAAACGGGCCCGCCAGCACGTGACCGACCACCGGGCCCGTTACGAGGTTTCGAGCGCCCAGCAGCAGGAGTTGACCATGCAATTCGCGACGGCCTGTTCGACCGGCGATATGAACGGCCTGCTAAACCTGCTGGCGGGTGATATTGTCCTCTATACTGATGGTGGCGGCGTGGCGCAGGCGGCCCGCAACCCGATTTTCGGGGCTGATAAGGTTGCGCGGTTCATGGTGGGTGTGATGAACAAGACGCCGGAGCATTATTCGGTCGAGTTTGTCAATCTGAACGGCCAGCCGGGAATGGTGGCCTACCTGGACGGCCAGGCGTTCACCACCCTTACTCTTGACTTTCGGGAGGGCAAGTTGCAGCATATCTACCTGGTAGCGAACCCGGCCAAACTTGCCGGGTTGCCGCCCACCTCGGCCCGCCCACCCCAGAATGTAATAAAAGTGGACCGCCTGACTTAGCTCAGACGGTCCGCTCTTTATATCAAATACTTAATTTATAGTTGCGGCCCCAGGATATTACTGATTTTTTCGATTATTTTCTCCCAGATGGCCCGCCGGTTCCAGCGGCGGCGTTTGATTTCATTTGAGCGTTCCAGGTCGAAGATGAACTGTTCTTCCAGTTGCTTTGCCATTTTCAAATCGTAGACCGAGAGATTGGCTTCGTCATTAAGGGCGAACGAGCGGTTATCAAAATTAGTTGAGCCGATGGTGGCCCAGACCCCATCTACCACCAGGGTCTTGGCGTGTAGCATTGTGGGCTGGTATTCATAGATTTTGATACCTTTTTTGAGCAAGGTATTGTAGTTAGCTCGCCCGGCGACCCTGGCAATTTTATGATTCATGTGCGGTCCAGGTACCAGGATACGCACGTCTACCCCGCGCAAGGCGGCTTCTTTTAGAACCTCGACCAGGGCCGGGCGCGGCACAAAATAGGCCGTGGTAATCCAGAGCCGTTTCCGGGCGGCGGCAATTGCCAGGAAAAAGAGCGTTTCAATATTGGTATCGCCGACCCCGGCCTGGCTACGGGTTACCTGGCAACAGACCCCCTCTCCGGTAGGTAGGGCGGGTAAGGAAGGTAGATAATCTTCCCCGGCCAGCACCTCGCCGGTCGCTTCCAGCCAGTTTTCACAGAACGCACCCTGTAGACCGCGCACCGCCGGGCCTTCCACCCGCACGTGAGTGTCCCGCCAGTGTAAGGGGTCCTGGGCATCACCCATCCATTCTTCGGCGATACCCACGCCCCCGGTAAAACCGACACCGCCATCTATCACCAGGATTTTGCGGTGGGTCCGGTTATTGAGCTTGTTGAGATTGTGCCAGCGTGGCGGGCGGAACCAGGCCACTTTGACCCCGGCTTGCTCCATTTCTTCAATCAGGCTTATATCAATCGGGGCGGCACCAATCGCATCCAAAAGCACGTTGCATCTCACACCTTCCCTGGCCTTCTCACTGATAGCGGCGGCAATCTGGGGTGCAATCGGGCCCTTCCAGTATACGAAAGTAACCAGGTTTAAGGTTTTCCGGGCGGAATAAATCGCCTCAAGCATCGAGGGGAAAATCTGGTCGCCATTGGTCAGCACTTCAACCCGGTTTCCATAGGAAATAGGGGCGCCGGTTATGGCTTCCACCGCTCTTAAAAAGTTTTCGGAGTCCCCGCTCAAATCGCCCACCAGTTTGTAACCCTTATATTTTGAGCGTTCGAGTTTGCGCGTAAACAAAGGAGCCAGGCCGATTTCAGGCAGCAGTAATAAACCGAGCCGCCAGGTCAATTTTCTTGCCAATCTTAACCGGGAAGAATTCTTGCGGGGAGAAAAATATCCCATATTAACTTAGCCTCCAATCCAACTGTCACCTTTTGCAGGTTTGGAGCAGGTTTAAGTTTGAAAGTTGCAAATTTAAAAACCGGTGAATAGTTACCTTGCCCGATGCTTCCGAATTGAAACACCCCTTACCTACAAGTTAAGTTAAAACCCTAATGTTGCCATAAACCCTATCAGGGGAGATTGTGGGGTTCTTCGCCAATATCAAGGATAACCACCCGGTCGAGCCCGGCGTAGTCCTTGAAAACATCAATCTGGCAGCCTGGGAAAAAGAAACGCCCCAGGTTAGCGACATCGTTGGCCTGTTCGGAGCCGATTTCGAGGGCAATCAGGCCCGGTCTTACCAGCCGGGTCTGGGCTTGCCGCAGCAGTTCGCGGTAGATTGCCAGTCCCTTTGGCCCGCCGTCCAGGGCGATGTTTGGCTCATAACGCGCCACATTCGGTTCGACCTGGGCCAGGATGGTATAAGGCGGGTTCGAGACCAGGATTTTGACGGGTTCGGGGAGCGGTTCGAGCAAATTGCCCTGCAAGAAGTTTATCCGTTCCTCTACCTCGAAACGGCGGGCGTTCAGTTTCGCGACTTCCAGGGCTTCTGTCGAGATGTCTGTCGCGTAAACTTTCGCGCGTGGGAACCGCAAGGCCAGGTAGACCGCGATAACGCCGCTCCCGGTCCCCACATCGACCAGGGGAAATTCTTCCTCGGTCCAGCCTTTGTCGCGCAGTTTGTTGACGGTGTATTCCAGTAAAAGTTCGGTTTCGGGGCGGGGGATGAGGACGCGCCGGTCCACGTAGAAGTCGAGCGCCATAAACTCACGGTGACTGGTGATATAGGCGACCGGCTCGCCCTGGGCCCGGCGCGCCACCAGTTCGCGGAAACTGGCAGCGGTTTCGTCATTTATCGGTTCATCGAGGCGGGCATAGAGTTGAGCGCGACCATAACCCTGGAGGTACATCATCAGCACCTCCGCGTCGAGTTGCGCCGTGTTATCCCTGGCAGCCAGCAGTGTTTCCACCGCTTCAACCAGCAAATCTTTTGCCCGTTTCATAGTCTGTTTACCAAAATCTAGCCAGGGAGCCCCGTTGAAAAGGTTATTCTTTATCGGAATCGGCTAACCCGGCATCCCGCAATCTTTCGGCCTGGTCGGTGGTCTGGAGGGTGGTGACCAGTTCATCAATTGACCCATCCAGAATACCAGGCAAGTTGCTCAGGGTCAATTTTATGCGGTGGTCGGTCACCCGGTCCTGCGGAAAATTGTAGGTCCGAATTTTCTCGCTGCGGTCCCCGGTACCCACCTGGCTGATGCGCTGTTCGTGCAATTCGGCCTGGCGTTTTTCAAGTTCCAGGTTGTAAAGGCGGGTCCGCAATACCTGCATGGCCTTGGCCTTGTTTTTAAGCTGAGACTTTTCATCCTGGCAGGTCACGACCAGGCCACTCGGCAGGTGGGTAATCCGCACGGCGCTATCGGTTGTATTGACGCTCTGGCCGCCGTGCCCGGTCGAACGGTACACGTCAATGCGCAAATCGTTCTCGTTAATCTGGACATCCACTTCTTCGGCTTCGGGCATCACCGCAACCGTCGCCGTCGAAGTGTGTATCCGCCCGTTGGCCTCGGTGGCCGGGACGCGCTGGACCCGGTGAACGCCGCTTTCGTACTTGAGGTGGCTGTAAGCGCCCCGCCCGTGAACCTCAAAGATAACTTCCTTGACCGAACCAATCCCGCTGCTATTGCTCGACATAATCTCGATTTTCCAGCGTTTGCGCTCGGCGTACTTGGTGTACATGCGGAACAGGTCGCCCGCGAAAAGCCCGGCCTCGTCACCACCGGCCCCGGCCCGGATTTCGACGATAACATCTTTCTCGTCATTGGGGTCTTTGGGTAGTAGCAATACCTTGATTTCGTCCATCAGGGCGTCCCCGGCTTTTTGGAGGACATCAACCTCTTCTTTAGCCATCTCGGCCATTTCTTTGTCGCCGAGTAAGGCCTCGGTCTCTTTCAGGGCTTCGCGGTTCTCCTTGTATTGCCGGAAAGTGGAAACAATCGCTTGCAAATCGGACTGCTCTTTGCCGTACTGGCGCAGTTTATCATTGTCGTTAACTATATTCGGGTCCGCCATCAACTCGGATAACTGGTCGTAGCGTTGTTCGAGTTGTTCTAATTTATCAATCACGGTCTAAAATGCCTCCATCATTCGCCACACTTAGAAAAGCCCTCTTTCCGAACGGGCCTCAAGCGGCGGTCTATAATATCTTAAATTCTATAAAAATTTTACGGTTGAAAAGAGAAAGCGGGCGGAGGTAGCTAATGCCAGCAAATGGAGGCGATATAGATGGCAGCGCGAATACCGTGCGGATATATTTTTCCCGCCGCTTCGCCGTAAAATAATAAATTATTCCTGCTCTGTTCCGATAACTTCATTCTAAATTGTCACCTCAAACCAATTATAACATGTCAAAACGTTGAACGGAACAACGTTTAACGTAAAACGTGTTACGAAACTGGAAAGCGCCAGGCTTAATAAAAATCCTGACGCTTTTATATACGTAAATCTTCATTTTTGGTTCGAGCCTTGCCACTGGCGTATTTCTCCGTTTAACGTTGTTACTTTTAACGTAACGTAACGTTTAACGGATTACGATGCCCTGCGGGCCGGGTACTTGGCGAAATAAGCCTCGAACTTGGGCGGAACCCGGCCTTTCAGATACGTGCCGGTCTCCTGGTGTTCCTCAATTTCGATGAAACCCTTCTGGTGGAAAAGTGCCACCAGTTCTTCCTTGCCATAAGGAATGAGGGTTTCGACCTCTTTGAGGGTCTTGTCCAGGGCCGCCTCAATCTTTGCCACCAGCAAATCAAGCCCGATACCTTTGGCCGCCGAAATCGGTACGTATTCCTCCGGCAACTCAAATTCCTGGGTGACTTCCTCCGGCGAAACGACGCCACCTTCTTCGCCCCGGTACTGGTCAATCTTGTTCAGGGCGACGATTTGCGGCTTATCCTCGGCGCCGAGTTCTTTCAGGACCGAATCCACCGTTTCGGCCTGTTCCTGGGCGTTCGGATGCGTAAAGTCCAGCACGTGTATAAGCAGGTCCGCTTCGTTGACTTCTTCCAGGGTAGAGCGGAATGCTTCAATCAAGTTCGTAGGCAGCCGCTGGATAAATCCAACCGTGTCGGTCAAAAGAATCTCACGGCCATTCGGCAGCTTTACCCGCCGGGTGGTCGGGTCGAGCGTGGCGAACAACTGGTTCTCGGCGTAAACATCGGAGTTTGCCAGTTTATTTAGGAGGGTAGATTTCCCGGCGTTGGTATAGCCGACCAGCGACACAACCGGGATTCCCTCGGCCTTGCGCCGGCGGCGGTACAACTCCCGGTGGGTATGCACGTTTTCGAGTTCGCGTTTGAGATGGGCTACCCTGGCCCGACTGCTCCGGCGGTCAACTTCCAACTGGGTTTCACCGGGGCCGCGGACTCCGACACCCCCGGCCCCACGACCACCGCCGGTCTGGCGGGAAAGGTGGGTCCACAGGCGGGTCAGGCGGGGAAGGCGATATTCGAGCTGAGCCAGTTCGACCTGCAAGCGGCCCTCGTGGGTGCGGGCGCGATGGGCGAAAATATCAAGGATAATCCCGGTGCGGTCCAGCAGTTTGATGCCAAAGGCCTCTTCAAGTTCGCGGGTCTGGGTCGGGGTTAACTCGCGGTCGAAGACCACGACATCAACTTCCAGGTCGCGGCACATTTTTTTAAGTTCTTCGACTTTACCGGTACCGACCAGGAAAGCCCGGTGGGGTTGTCCAATGTTTTGATAGGTCCGGCCAACCACTTCCAGTCCGGCGGTAGCGCAAAGCTGTTCCAGTTCATCCAGGGAATCCTGCACCTCAAACAAGTCCCCGTTCTGGCCGATACCCACCAGCAGAGCCCGTTCGTGAGGCGCGGCAGTTTTATGGTTGGTTGCCCGTGGGTGTTTCTCCCTGGGACCAACTACCAGGTCTTCGAGCGGTTCAAGCTCGATATTACCGAGACTCGGCTGGGTTAGGGTAACTGTTTCAACTGTTTCGGGTGGGGTAGTATTTGTTAAATTGGCGGAATTCCCTGACAAATTATTCTCTTTATACTGGCCGTTTCGGTTCGCTTCCGGGCTGGTCTTGCCGTCCGGGCTCCGAAACGCTTTATTAAAATTAGCTTTGGTCGTAAGATTTTCTCCTATATTGGATGGTGCCCCCAGGCATCTATCCTACAAAACATTTTGCCTTTCCAGGTCGCTGCGCCTGGTAAACAATTATAGCACAGGCGGCACCGGAATTTCTCCTGTCGTCTGTGCTATATACTATACGCAACTAAGCTTAAAAAAGTTCCGCTATTTCCAATAGGATTTTAAATCCTGCCGGCCCTCCCATTATTTAACATTATTTTCAACCCGAACATCGTCCAGGAAGTAACCAACATTATTGGTAAGACCTTCGTCCGACCCGCTGGTGAAGTGGAAGCGGGCTTTGATTTCCGAGCCTTTGAACTGGGAAAGGTCTAGCGTTACTTCTTCCCACTGGTTATAGACAGCGTGGGCTTCAAAGATAGATTGGTAAGCCTGGCCGTCGGCGGATACTTCTACAAACAGGTGGGTATTGACCGGGCCATTGGGTTGCTGCCCGGCCTGGCCGTTAATTTCGAAACGCAGGACCGGGTTGGAAATACCGGTCAAATCAATCGTCCGGCCAATTTCGGCGGTAGTATCCAGGTTGGCCTGGTAGGTGCCGGTCTTTTCGTTGCCCATCCACATGCTGGTCTTGCTCGAATACGACTTTTTGGTAGTGGTGTGCCAGGCCGGGCCGAGTTGCCAGTCGCTTTGCTGGACGTTATCGAAATCGGTGTAATAAAGGGTCCGAATAACCGGGGCCGTATAGCTCGAAACCACGTTTTTGGTCGAAACCCCGGTAACGGGCGTTTCGGTATCCTGGGCTACAACCGGGCCGCGCAAGAACAGGGCGTAACCGATAGCGGCCAGCGCCACCAGTACAGCCAATCCTTCCATCTTGGCCCGGAAGCCACTTTTGGTCCGGCGGGTGTTGCGGGTGGTCGTGGCGCTCTTGCGGCCATAAGAGTAATCGGAGCCGGAGGCGTAACTGTCGTTGTAACCATAGCCATCGAAGACCATTTCCCGGTCATAAGCGTGGCGGCGGCGGTCGTCTTTAAGGGTAGTGTAGGCCGCGTTGAGTTGTTGCATCATGCGGGTCGCTTCTTTAGAGCGGTTGTGGTCGGGGTGGTACTGGAAAGCCATGCGCCGGTAAGCTGCCTCAATCGTTTGCTTGCTGGCGTTGTGCCCAACCCGCAGAACCTTGTAATAGTCAGGGGATTCGAAATCGGCGATAAAATTAGCTCTGTAATCAGTAGTCATCGGCTTTTGCACTTTCCTGGTAAAAAACTGCTATTAGAACAAACGTTCACTTAGATTATAAATGCTACTTTTTTGACTGTCAATAACCTTTTGGAAAAAATGTGCTAATTTTCCCCTAATATCTGTTAACGACCGTCCATGGTGTGCTGCCTGTGGTTAACATAACATGCTTGTAACCGTTGACCCCTGGAAATGATTTTAGTAAAGGCCCTGCAAGACTATCTGAACTTAATATCCGGGCCTGGTACTTTTGGTGCCACATGAAACAAGAGGATTTACATAAATCCCTTTAAAAGGGCGAAAAGAGGGTTAGCAGGTTCAAAATGAGGTAGAATTTGCCCAATGTGGATAACCGCTAAAGGGTTTGAGATGATATAAATCACATACGGCTATTGTGTTTGTATTGTATAATGAGTTAACGCATTGTTCGAAAGCGCTAGATTTAATTAATTTTTCTGTTTTCCAGTTATTAACAGCCAAGTGCCAGCCGCCAGCCACGTTGTGGAGTCGGAAAGGAGCTATTAAAATATGTCTCAGCCTCCCTATCCCCAGGGGCAACCACCCTACGGTCAACCTCCGCAGGGCCAGCCGCCTTATGGTCAACCACCCTACGGCCAACCCCCCCAGGGTGGGCCTTATGGACCGCCTCCGCAGGGAGGACAATACGGTCAGCCCCCCCAGGGCCAGCCTTACGGCCAACCTCCGCAGGGTGGACCTTTTGGGCCGCCTCCGCAGGGTGGAGCTTTTGGACAACCGCCGCAGGGCCAGCCTTACGGCCAGCAGCCTCCTCCGGGTTATGGTGCGCCGCCGCCTTACGGCCAACCGCAACAGCCTTACGGCCAGCAGCCTCCTTATGGTGCTCCCTACGGCCAGCCTTATGGTGCGCAACAGACTTCCAGCAGCCTGACCCCTACCGCGGCTATTGTGATTGCCTACATATTTAGCTTTATCGGGGCTTTGATTGTCCTGGCGATGGAAAAACAGAATTCGCTGGTCCGGTTCCACGCGATGCAGGCGTTTATTTTTGGGCTTGTAAACCTGGTAGTCCGTATCATACTGGGCATTTTGTTGGCTATCACCTTCTTTACCAGTGGTATCTGGTGGATCTTTAATACCCTGAGCTGGCTGCTCTGGCTGGCTTATATCGGTGTTACCATCTGGATGATTGTGGAAGGTATCAACGGCCGCCGGACTAAAATCCCGGTGGTGGGCGATTACGCCGAAAAATACGCGCCCACTTTCATGCGCTAATCCGGCTCTCCAGAACTAAAACAAAACCGGCTTTTTAACAGGGGCCGGTTTTTGATTCCTCTTTTATTTCTTTTTCGCCCGGTATTTCTTATTGAAAAAGGGTCAGGCGGCGGTGGGTTCCTGCTTCAGCTTTGCGGGAGAAGTTGCTTGCGTCACAAAACGGTAACTTTGCCGGATAGTGGTCCTGGGCGGGGTTTTTTCCCACATCGGCACAATGGCATGCCAGGGATGGGTTTCCACCTTGCCCCGGAAATAGTTTTCATGGTCCCATTCGGTTTCGGCCATGCCCAGAAGGCAATTTGTATAATCGAGGTGTCCGCACTCGCAGGCAAACGCGGCAGCCTGGACGTACTCGCGATAATTCCGCCTCTCTAATCGACCTGCCCCGTACATCGGGATGAACCAGCCCGCCAGGTGGCACAACCAGCTTAAAACGGTGCCAATTATGAAGAATTTGATTTCGTACCAAAGGCGGGGATGCGCCGCCAAATCCCGAAGAAGGGTGGCGACCTCGCGGCGGTGCAGCCATTCTTCGGCCTCTATATGGCGGACTTCCGCCCGTTCGACCGGGTCAGCCAGGGAATGCCAGTGTCCGCGATAGGCCAGGGCTGCGCCCATTTCGGCGGAATAGGCCAGTTGTAGCAGCTTTACCAGTTCACTACGGCTATCAGTTTCCCTCATCGCATAGCTCCCTTCCTCACCCAAACTTAGTTACGTTCTAAACAATCTAAACGTTCATAATCATCTTAGCACTTATTTTTAGGAAAGCAATAGTTTGTAGGGAAATTCACAATTGGTTGCAATTTGAAGGAAGTGAATAAGGTTTAAGGGTTTCCGGCCCATCTGTTCATTCTCTCTGCCTGTCGTTGCCCTGAAAATAGTGACTACCGGTGCTGGGCTGCCAGTCCCTGACCACCAACTACTTTTTCAAAAAAGATGTTATAATGCCCCCAACACAGCGCTTGTGACTCCTTTTTATTAAACTGGCTTATTTTTTTTACTTGCCCTACCTTTTTTGTTTTTTCGCCAGTCTGGAATAATCTTTTGTGGAGGTATTTTCAATACATGTGTGGAATCATCGGTTACGTGGGCGACCAGGAGGCTTTGCCCCTGGTTATTGGCGGTTTACAGCGCCTGGAATACCGGGGCTATGATTCGGCGGGTGTGGCTATTATCAACCGCGCCAACCAGATACAGACCCGCCGCAGTGTGGGCAAGCTCTCCAACCTGACCGAGGCTCTTGCCAAAGAAAACGGTACGGCTCCACACGGCAGCCTCGGTATGGGCCATACCCGCTGGGCTACCCACGGCAAACCGACCGAGCTTAACGCCCATCCGCACCGGGGCCCTCAAAACCTGGTTGTCGTGGTCCATAACGGTATCATTGAAAATTATCTTCAACTGAAAAAAGACCTGGCTGCGGCGGGATACGATTACCCCTATAATTCCGAGACCGATACCGAAGTCCTGGCTCACCTGATTGAGAAATATATTGCCGTTGACGGCCTTTCCCTCGAACAGGCTATGCTCAAAACGCTCAACGTGATAAAAGGGACCGCCGCAATCGTGGCCCTGTGCGTCAAGGAGCCGGATAAAATCGTGGCGGCCCGTCTATCAAACGCGGGCGGGGTCGTTATCGGCTACGGCCATACCGGGAGCGGGGAGAATTATGTTGCCAGCGATATTCCGGCCATCCTGCCGCACACGCGCCGGGTCAGCTTCCTTGATAGCGGAGATGTCGCTTCCATCAGTCGCGAGGGGGTCACTTTCCATAACCAGAAGGGCGAGGTTATTTCCAAGGAAATAGTATCTATCCATACCGACGCGATTACGGCGGCGAAGGGCGGTTACAAACACTTTATGCAAAAGGAGATTTACGACCAGCCCCAGGCCCTGACCGACACTATCCGGGGAAGGGTCAATCTCGAAAACGCCACGGTCAACCTGGAAGACATCCGGTTTTCGCCGGAGGAACTGGCCGCCATCGAAAAGGTGACGATTGTAGCCTGTGGCACAAGCTGGCACGCCGGGTTAGTCGCCAAGTTCATGATTGAAGACCTGGCGAAATTACCCGTCGAGGTCGATTATGGCAGCGAGTTTCGTTACCGCGACCCCATCCTGACCCCCAACCACCTGCTGATTGCGATTACCCAGTCCGGTGAAACGGTTGATACCCTGGCCGCGATTGAGGAAGCTCGCAACAAAGGTGCGAAGATTGTATCGGTTGTAAACGTGGTCGGCAGCCAGGCGGCACGGGTTTCCGATGGTGTCATTTATATGCAGGCCGGGCCGGAAATCGGGGTAGCCAGCACCAAAGCCTTTAGCACTTCGCTGGCCGATCTGTTAATGCTGGGGGTATATTTGGGCCAGGCCAGGGGAACCCTTTCGAAAGAGCGGGCCGGAAAATTGTTACAAGCCCTCATCGAGATACCAAAACACCTTGACGACCTCCTGGCCGATGACAAACTTTATCAGAACATTGCTCGCGCAAAGGCCCATTCCCAGGATTTTCTCTACCTGGGCCGGGGTATCAACTACCCGGTAGCCCTCGAAGGGGCCCTCAAACTCAAAGAGTTGAGCTATATCCACGCCGAAGGTTACCCGGCGGGCGAGATGAAGCACGGTCCTATCGCCCTTATTGACGAAGGGTTGCCGGTAGTGATTATTGCGACCCAGGACAAGGTTTATTCAAAGGTGGTTTCGGCTATCGAGCAGGTCAAAGCCCGCGACGGCTGGGTATTGGCGGTGGCGACCGAAGGCGATACCGACCTGGCCGGGAAAGCCGACGAGATAATTTACTTGCCGCCGACCGACCCGCTTTTAGCTCCTATCCTGGCGACTATCCCGATGCAACTGCTCAGTTATCACATCGCCACCCGCCGGGGTTGCGACGTTGATCAGCCGCGCAATCTCGCCAAGAGCGTCACGGTAGAATAGGTTTTTCCAAAATAAAAGGGAGCTAACCGCAAAAAGTTAGCTCCTTTTTAATACGAGAATTTATTGGGGTTGTTGCGGGTGTTCGGCTTTGGCTTCCGGCTCCGGACACTTAACTAAATCATAAATATCGGCCAGGCTCAGGGTTATATCAAGCGCCGGTAAACGCACCTGGTTTTCCAACCCGCTAAAACTTTCCAGCACCCATAAATGCGGCTCATTTTCGAGACGCCTGAAGACCTGGATATAAGGCCGGTGCTGGTCTACCAGCACATAGTTTTGGAGTGAGTCCAGCTCTTTGTAAAGGTCGAACTTGTCGGTCCGGTCGTATTCGGCGGTTGAATCGGAAAGGACTTCGATAATCAAATCCGGGTTGGTTATTGTATCTTTCCGGCCAAATGTAAGGTCTACCGGACGGTACACCACCATCAAATCGGGGTAGGTATACAGCCCGTTAGCCTTTACCAGTAAACGCATGTCTCCAATAAAATGGCGGCAAGTCTTTCTGTTTATTGTTTGAAAAAGTAAACCAGATAAATTTGCCGTTATCGTGTTATGGTTAAGGGTGGCCCTGGTCATCTGGTAAATCCGGCCCCGGTAAAACTCGCTTTTAATGGGGGATTTTTCTTCCAGGGGCAGGTATTCTTCGGGTGTGTATAGTCTGGTTTGCGGCAGCATTTCTTACTACTCCTTTAATTGCGTTCAATCATTATTTTAGCAAGAAAAGACGCCAAAACTAGAGGTTACCGGCGGTTGTGGCCGGGATTTGCGGTTCAGGGGCGGGTTGTTTGAGGGCAACCTCTTTAGGGCGGCGCAGGAGCCACAGGGTTAATCCCCACAGGGCCAGGGCCGCCAGGAACCGGTAGCTCGAACCCAGCCGGGCCAGGGCCACCGCGTCGGTAAAGAAGAATTCGCTCCGCCCACCGTAAGCGAGACAGGCAAAGGCCAGCCCAAAAGCTGCCAGCTCCCAGCGCCGGGTTTTCCGGCCTGGCCTGGTTAAACCCACCAGCAAGGCCAGCACCGCCACCAGGCAAGGCACGATATAGTGGAACCAGACAAAGGGCGGGATTAGCACCGCCAGCAGCGCCAATGCCCCCAATTTGAGTTGTTCACCATCGACATCAGCCGGTCTTCGCCCGATACCAACGCAGGTTACCACGGTCAACAGCAGGGCCGAACCGTAACAGACCGGGGTTATCCAACCCGGCAGGTCTCCCTTGAAATCGGCCATTACCCAGGGCACCGACAGGCGACTCCAGAAACCCCACAAAGACTGGTTGGAAATATCCAGTTCGGGCCGGTTGACTCCGAAAACCACCTGGGTAAAGTAAAACCAGAGCTGGTCGAACCCGACCGTCAGTCCTACCAGCCCCGCGATAATAGCCCCTCCGGCTACCAGTCCCAGCAAGCCATTCCGGGCGTTCCGCCAGTTTTTTTGCAACAGGAAATAGAGCGCCGACACCACCGGGTACAGTTTCAGGGCTACGGGCATAGCCAGGGCTGCCCCGGCCCGGAAAGCTTTGCCCTCTTTAACTCCGTAGGCCATCAGGGCCAGGAAGAACAGCACCACCACGTTCCACTGGCCGTAGCCGAGACTTTCGCTTATCTGCCCAAAACTCAATCCCAAGAACCAGACTGCCGGGTTAAACTTGATACCGTCACGCTCCCCACCAAAGGTTTTTAACAGGAGAAAGATGATGGGAATGAGCAGCAGTTCGTTAAAAATGCGCCAGGTGAGAAGGGCGCTGTTTACATCGGGTCCAAAAAGGCGGACCAGCGGCCACATGGTCAGGCTAAAACCGGGCGGCATGCGGGCGGCAGCGCCGGGCAGGTTGGCAATTTCGTTGAGGTCATAAAGAGGGCCGCCTCCTTCAAACCGCATCAAGGCCCCGTAATAGACTTTGAAATCGGCCCCGCGATACAAATTATCCGCAAAGACGTTAAAGTGGTCGTAAAGGAAGGATACCACCGCCGCCGCCAGGGTCCCACGCACGAAAGCCCGTTCGAAAATTTCGGTCCGGGCGCGCCCGCTATTAATATACATGGCACCGATGTAAAAGAGGGCCGCTACATATCCCCCAACCAGCACAGACCCCGGATTGACACTGTATAAATCGAGGCGGCCAAAGGCAAACTGGGCCAGGGGAAGCAGCGGAAAAAAGGTGGCGGCATAGATATAAGCCGCCGGGAGATGGGGCGCGCGTTGCCGGAAAGCCTCGGCCAGGGCCAGCAGGAGCCAGGCCAGTGGCAGGATAAAGGCCCAGGAAGCATAAAGCGGCTCGGCTGCTTGCCGCCAGAAGACAAAGCTACCTAGCATGAGTAACCCGGCAATCGCTTCGCAAACTAGGGCCCAGCGATTTTTCTTCCCGGTTGGCAGGAAATAGCGACTGATGGCCCAGCATGAGAAAACCAAAATTGCCAGCAGACCGGGCCGGGCGAACGAGGCCAGCCAGCCCTTCCAGCCAAAAGCGTCGTAGTCCGGTTCCAGGCGCAGGCTAAAGAACAGGACCGCCAAACCGCGCACGTCACCATTACCCGGTTGGTAGGCGTTATCGGCTTCAAACGAGAGTTCATAGGCGGCCAGGTTGGGCCGCAGGTGTTCGGGGAGTTTGAACTCGTAATAGTTTCCCTGGTAGGTGCCGTTGACCTCAATCCGGCCTAAATCCTGGTCAATCCATTCCAGTTTGCCTCGCACTTTCAGGGTCGCGCCGGTCTGCGAGGCGTCCAGGCCGGGTCGTGGAGCCGTCAGACGGACATATGCTTTGAGGGGAATTGAATCGAGCGGCCAGGGGATTTTTAGTTTGGAGGTGCGCCCCGCCCAGCGATAGGTTGTATCGGCCTGCGGAAAGTCGGGATTGGCCGCGCGGGTTTCGGCCTGGAAGAACCCATCGTCGCCCGGCGTGAGATAGAGCATGTCCACGCTATCCTCGGCTCCGATATTTATCGTAAGCGGACCCCGCCAGAGCGCCAGGCCCCAGGCCAGCACAAAGACAAGCAGGGCTATTTGCAACGGTACCGGCACGAACGCACCCAGCAAACGCCAATGTTTCCCCGGTAGCCTGGTTACTTTCTTGGTAGTGGAGGCCGGTTCAGTGTTTGCCGGCGAATTAGGAACCCTCAATCATTACCTCGGTCGGCCCGCTAACCTTCGCGCGCTATCGCAGTTTCCTGGCCCTGGCTCGCAACTTTGTGGGTGTTGTTATGATGCCCGGCCAAATTTCCTGAAAAGATAACTCGCATTTTAGCATAAATTTGCGGACCAGAACTAGGACTCCAGGACCGCCCCGATTATCTGCCGGTAACCCCGGCTGAACTCGGCCACGGGCACCATTTTTTTGCCGGGAAGTTGCAATTCCAGGGGCGCGAGAAATCCCTCGCCCGTAGCTATAAGTAAAGGTGCAGCATTTTCCTGGCCCGCAATGACCCGGCCCGGTTCGCGTTCAGTCCCGGAGGGCAGGTCTGTTTCGGCAACGACTTTACAGCGTCCCAGTTTGAGGGTCTGGCCGTTCCAGGTTGTAAAAATGCCGGGCCAGGGTTCGTAAGCCCGGTTTTTGCGTTCGATAACGACGGCGCTTTCCTGCCAGTTAATCCGCCCGGCCTCTTTCTGGATAATCCCGGTATGGGTGGCAAGACTGCTGTCCTGGGGTTGGGGAGTAATTTCCCCGGTGGCCCAACGCGGCAGGGTTTCGACCAGCAATTCCGCGCCATCGTGGGCCAGTTTCGCCAGCAAGGTTTCCTGAGTTTCGTCCGGGGCAATCGGGGTGATGACCTGGGTTAAAATCGGCCCGGTGTCGAGCCCTTTTTCCATGAGCATAATCGTCACACCGGTCTTTTCGAGACCGTCTAGCAGGGCCTGAGCTACCGGTGAAGCGCCCCGGTAGGCCGGTAGAAGCGAGGCATGCACGTTTATACATTTCAGGGGTGGCATTTCCAGGACCGCGACCGGTAAAATCATGCCAAAGGAGGCTACCACGAACGCCTCCGCGCCGGCGGCAAACTCGCGCAGTTTAGCCTGGCTTTCGGCGGGACGCAATTTCTCGAGCTGTAATACCGGCAAGCCTAAATCCTGGGCCGCGATTTTCACAGGAGGTGGCGTTAGGAGATTTTTGCGCCCGGCGGGCCGGTCCGGCTGGGTTACGACTCCAACCACCTCAAATTTCTCGGCCAAACGGCGCAAGATGGTCGCCCCGAATTGGGGCGTTCCCATAAACAATACTTTCATTAAAACCCTTTTCGTTGAACATTGAACGCGCCCTTTATGGGCAAACGTTGAACGTTTCACGCCTAAACAATGTTTCGTTCACGGTTAAACTGGCCGGTACGGAAGCGTTCGATACCCAGGCTGCTGACATCAATCGTGTGGGCCGCACCATCCAGGACCATCTCTGAAATCACCAAACCGGTGGCAGGGCTCTGCTGGAAACCGTGCCCGCTAAAGCCGGTCGCGGCAAAAAGGTTATGCAGTTCCGGGATTTTGCCGATTATAGCGTTGTGGTCGGGCGAAGTATCGTAAAGGCCCGACCAACCGCTGCGGATACGCAATCGCTCGAAAGCCGGGACGCGCTGCATGGCATGTTCCACCACTGTATCCAGCCAGTGCCAGTCCGTGGAAGTATCAAAACTCGGCGGCTGGCTTTCGTCGGTCTCGCCGATAAGAAAGCCCGGACCCTCCCGTCGGAAATAGAGGCCGGTCCCCATGTCAATGGTCATGGGCTGAGTGGGCGAAAGTTCGTCAAAAGCCTCACTAAAAAAGAGGGTCCGTTTATAGCCCGTTACCGGGATGTTCACCCCGGCCATATCGCCAATCTGCCCGCTCCATGGCCCGGCGCAACTTATCACTATTTCGGGCCGGACGGTGCCCCGGTCGGTTTCCACTTCAATGATGCGCCTGCCTTCCCGCTTGATGTTTTTAACGGCGCAGTCTTCCCAGAATTTTACGCCGGCCTGGCGGGCCTTGCGGGCGAAACCCTGCGTCACTTCGTGCATGGAAGCGTGGCCGTCTCTTGGACAAAAGGTCGCCCCCAGCACATCGGAAACTTCCAGGCCGGGATAGCGTTCGGCAAGTTGTGGCGGGGTAAGGATTTCGACCGGAACCCCCAGGCGGCGCTGCAAGACCACATTTTCCTGGAACTCGCGCCAGGTCTGATTGTCTGTCAGGAGAAAAAGATAGCCGAACTGGTGGAGCCCGATATCGCATTCTTCGGGACTGAGACCCGTGTAGCGGTTGAAGTTTTCAAAAAAGTCGAGCGAATACTGGCTGAGCCGGATGTTTACCTCGGTCGAGAATTGCAGCCGGACCCCGCCCGCCGCCCGGCTGGTCGAGCCGCTGCCAAGGGTATTCCGCTCCACTACGACCACATCGGTCTGCCCCCGCCGGGCCAGGTGATACGCCACACTACAACCGACCACCCCGCCCCCGATGATTAGAACCTGGGGAGTGGCCTCTACTCCTGCCGCCATGCCTGCCCTCCTTCCGCAAGGACACATAAACACAAAAACAGGGATTCCAGGCAAAATTTATAACAAAATAGCGACTCTGCCTGTTAATCCCTGTCCTTTAACCTGACAATTTAAGAATCACACAATCTGACTCGTACGGTCTGCTAAAACTCTAACTCTAGTATTTCGCACCCTTGCGTAAGGCGTCGAAAGCGTTATAAAGGCCCAGGATAATAATTATTACGGCGCATATGATAGTCAGAATGAGGCCAAAGGCGGCCCCTTCCCCGCTCGCCAGCCCTGTAATGTTAAAGATGGCGAACAGAAGCGCTATCAACCCGACCAGGGCTTGCCCGGCGGCCAGCGCAATCGAATCCCGGCTCAGACCGACAAAACCCATGACCGCGGCTACCAGCCCAGTCCCGGCCACAATCCAGCCATCTCCGACACTTTCGTTTATCCCGCTCAACGTACTGCTGTCCGCGAGACTAATCCAGGGCAAAAAGCCACAGACGATAAGAACTATACAATCTACCAACCCGGCCCATTCCAGTGGTGGCGCTTTGGAAGGTTCGGGCCGGAAGGCGGCCAAAATCGAGCCGAGCCCCTGTCCGGCGGGAGCGGGTCGGGCGGCGGTAGTCCCACCGGCGCCGGGCGGCGGTGTCATCGGTGCGCCCTGGAAAGCTGGCCCTGGACCCGGCCTATTTTGTCCCTGCACGGGCGGAACCTGGCCTGGGCCGGGAGGCGGTGTCCCTGGTTGACCCTGAAAAGGCGGTCTGCCTGGTCCCGGAGGCGGTCCCTGGAAAGGCTGTGGCCCCGGACCGGGCTGTCCAGGCCCCTGCCAGCCTGGGGCCGGTCCCCCTGGTGGCCCCTGGAAAGGTGGACCCATTGGTGGGCCGGGCGGTGGTGGCATTGGTGCGCCCTGGAAAGGTTGCGGACCTGGTGGTATACCGGGACCGGGTTGTCCGGGTCTGGGCAAAGGTGGTTGTCCTGTTGGCGGCACTGGTGCCGACTGGCCCTGGGGTGGTACAGGTGGCGTGGACGGTTTTTGAGGTGGCTGGGGTTCATTAGGTGTCATATATTTCTCCTGGCCGTCAAACGGCTTACGAAAAGAAAACCCTTTAATTTCCTCGCACTACCGGCAGGCCGGTGTAAGTCCAGTTACTCATACCCCCGGCCAGGTTATAAACGCTGGTAAACCCGGCGATGGCGGCGACCTCGGCGGCTGCCGCGCTGCGCTGGCCTACCGCGCATACAAACATTATTGGCGCGTCTTTAGCCAGATTTTGTTCGGCCAGGCTCCGGGCAAAACTGTAAAGCCCTTCAATCGGCACCAGGGTGGCGTCTTCGATGTGGCCGCTGGTGTACTCGTAAGGCTGGCGCACATCAATCACCGTCAAACGGCCCTCGTCAAGCATGGTGGCCGCTTCTTCCGGTTCCAATTCAATAAAAGGTTCTTCTGACATAGCTCACCTTAATTCCGGCTTAACCGGTGGCTTTCTGGTAATCTGGCTTTGCTGAATCATCTTAGCACCCCGGCCCGGCCTTTTCAAGCCGTATCACCGGGGCAAAATCTAGGCCAAAAGTCTATTGACTCTTATAAATCTTATGATATATTATACTACGAGCGGGTAAGCTGTAAGAATCCCTACCCGGCTGTACTAACAAATTCTTACTTTCAATCAAAAACTTCGGGCTATGGGGTGTTCCCTGGCCGCCAAATTATCGTCAACTGGAAATTTTTAAGCGTAGCGATACGGAAAGGAGCCGCACAATGCAACAGTTGCTTTCAAGCAATTTATTTGCGTTAGTAGAGTGCGCCAGTCTCCAACCGAATAGCCGCTCGTGGCATAACGAGAACGCATGCGCCCCGCAGGGTGGCCTGTTGGCCTCCCTCATGGGTACGCTTCTCGACGCGACCATTCGTGATGCCAAGGGTGGACTGCGCCCGGTTGACGGAACCATCATGCTCCAGGCCCGCAAGGGTAATGGCATGGCCGGTACCGGCGGTATTGGGTTGGCTATGGCTGATAACCCCGCCGGCGTCAGAATGTCCCAATTCGCCGAAGCTACAGGGATGATGCGGCATGAAGCCCGGCCCGGTGCGGCGCAAACCCAGATTGGTGACTATACCAACAGTAACTTTAGAAACATTAGCACCTTTAAAAAGATAAATACCGGCAGCCACTCTCGACTTGGTGGGTTGCCTCCCTTAACAAAGGCTTCCGCGCCACCAGGGCGCGCCAGCGCAGACCCAGGAGGAGGAACAACCGCCAGTTAGGCGGCCCCGAACCGCTCGAACCTTACGCAATAAGGTCACGAGAGGCGGTGGGGCCGGGCTAACAGAATTTGATACTGTCAAAGACAAGTCAAATTATAAAGTCGAGGGTGTTAGAGCAAAAAGCTCTAACGCCCTTTTTGTTTGCTGCTAAACCATTTGGAGAAATATGTACCAGAAACAATTAACGACCGCCCAGCCCCACTTGAACTTGAATGATGACCTTTGCGAAGGGAGGCAAGAAGTGACCCAGGATAAGCTGAACCGAAACGAACCTGTTTTTACCGAACTGGAAGATGTGTCTGGCAATTTTAATAGTGTGGAAGTTACCGGCCTGACCGGCCCGGTTGCCAAGGAGAAAGTAATGTTTGAATTAGAGTTTGAGTCATTGGTTGATGTGGAATTCACCGACTGCACCTTTGACACCGAGGAAGAACTGGTGATGTTTTTGCGAACTTTGACCGAGACCCAGTTGCGCGATACCGAAGTCCTGGAGGACGACGACACTTTCGTGGTGTTTTACCCCATGCTCCCTAAAAAGGTAGCTACCTCCCGGAAAGCCCCGCGCAGCGGTTATCACTTCGATACTGACGCTCCACGCCCGACGGTCCATTGTGACGAGGTGCCGGAACTGGTTGGCTTACTTGCCGAGCAGTTCCGTCTTCCCGGTGGCGACGGCAAGAGTGAAGCCCGCCGCGAAATGTTAGCCAGTATTTCGATTTAACCATGTTACCCATAAAACAACTGGCAATTTTAGACTTTTAGAAATCTAAAATTGCCAGTCGTTCATTTTCCCGGTTCATCGCTTAGGTTCCCTTAAAACCTCAAATGGGGAGTATCTTTTAAATCAGTCGCTTTATCTGTCTTTTCTTTAACCTCAATTTTCCCAGTTATTTCAGCTTTATTTCTTTTCCAAAACGTCAGGATTGACCGGGTGCAACGGTCGCTTTCCGCTCAGGGCCATCACCAGGTTTGTTGCGGCCAGGCGGGACATCTCGCCCCTGGTCTGGTGGGTCGCGCTGCCCAGGTGCGGAGCCAGCACCGCGTTATCGAGTTCGCGTAAACCGGGATATAGCACCGGTTCTTCCTCGTACACGTCCAGGGCGGCCCCGGCAATCCGGTTATTCTTGAGGGCCGCTACCAGGGCCGCCTCGTCCACCAGGGGACCACGCGCGGTATTTATCAGGTAGGAGGTGGGCTGCATCCGGGCCAGTTTTTCGGCGTTTATCAGGTGATGCGTCTCTTTGGTGTAAGGCGCGTGGAGGCTCACGAAATCACTCTTAGCAATCAGTTCGTCCAGCCCGACCCTGGTCGCCTTCAACTCGCTTTCCAGGGCGGGGTCGAGGCCGGAGCGGTTGTGATAAATCACTTTCATATTAAAGCCGAGCGCCCGCCGGGCTACGGCCTGACCTATGCGGCCCATCCCGATAATCCCCAGCGTTTTCCCGTTGACCTCCCCGCCAAGGAGTTGAAGCGGACCCCAGCCGTGCCATTCACCCGCCCGCACCAGCCGTTCGCCCTCCCCGATGCGCCGGGCAACCGCCAGCAGCAAAGCCCAGGTCAGATCGGCGGTCGTATCGGTGAGGACCCCCGGCGTGTTTGTCACCAGGATACCCCGGCGGGTCGCCTCGGCCACGTCAATGTTGTTGTAGCCGACCGCCATGTTGCTAATTACTTTCAAATTCGGGCAACTCGCCAGCACTTCGGCGTCGATTGTATCGGTCAAGAGGCAGAGCAAGCCTTCGGACTGGCCCGTGCGGGCAATCAGGTCGGCCTTGCTCAGCCCGGCGTCGTGGGAATTGTAGTCAATTTCGAGGCCGGTCGCCGTATCCAACACCTGCAAACCCGCCGGGGGAATGGCCCGGCTGACAAACGCCTTCATCTCAAATCTCCTTTAATTCAAGCCTATCAGCATTTCGTATTGGCGGTTGGTTTCCTGCATGCCGAGCTGACTCAACAGCAAAAATAGCTCGCTGTTTTCCGGCTCGTTCAGCACGTAAAAAGCTTCTTCCGGGCCATCGGGTCTGGCCCGCAAAATCTTGGAGTTAACGGCGGCCCGTTCGAGCAGGGCTTTGGCGGCCGCCTCATTATAGAAGGTCAGGTTCGAAATATTGATGCGCCCGGTCTCCGGGTTGTGATGGTAGATCAGGACGGCCAGGGCTTTACCGCCCCGCCGGGCCACAAAGCCGCGCAACCCGGTCGTGGCGTAGAGGGTGGCCGGTTCGCGCTGCCAGGCCGGCTCGAAACCCTGGGCCGGTTCCAGCCCGATAGCGATATGGAGGGCTTCTTCCAGGCTGATTTCGCTAATTTCCAGCCGGACGGTATGGACCGCTTCGAGTTCGGCCAGGACCTGGCTGACCGGGGCCGACAGAATGACCAGTTCGCGGGTGGTCTGGAACCCGGCCTTTTTGTAGGTCTGAAAAGCCCTAGTATTCTGGGCCAACACTTCGAGTTGGAGGGTAGTCAGGCCCAGGCTGCGGGCATGTTCGACGTATTTAGCGGCGAACCAGTTGCCAAGCCCGATGCCCCGGAATTCTTCGGTGATGCCAAACCCGCCGCACCAGCCGCGCTCACCCCGTAATCCCAGCATGGTCAACCCGGCCAACCGCCCGTCCCAGTGGCGCGCCAGCAGGCTCCGGCTTAAATCCAGGCTAAAGGCCCGGCAGTTGGTCGCAAAACTTTCACTGGTGTGGTTGACCGGCACAAAGTACCCGGCAAAGCTCGCATTGGTGGCCTCAGCCAACTGCTCGATGCTCATGCGCCCGGTCCGGCTAATCTCGAAATCATCCGTTGTGTATTCGCTCACTGGCAATCATCTTCCTTTCGTGTATCCGTTAGGTGTGGCCCATTTTAGCATATCTCGCCAGGGTGCCGCGCACAGGTGAGCGGCAAGAGGTTGATTTTTGAGAAGTGTTATAGTTGTGTTTGAGTTCGTGCCAGGCCGAAACTCAAGCCTTGACAGGCCGTAAATATAACAGGCATGATACATATATAGGCGGGTATAGCCCTGTGTCCGGTGCGCATGACGCCCGGCAGAGGCCGGGGCGTGTGAAAAAGGGCCTCTCAAAAAATCTTTAAGAGGTGAAGGCTTAGAATGGCAACAACAGACTACAAAGACTATTATAAAACGCTGGGCGTGGAAAAGGGCGCGGATTCTAAAGAGATAAAGAAAGCGTACCGCCGATTGGCCCGGCAATATCACCCGGACGTGAACCCCAATAACACGGATGCAGCCGAGAAATTCCGGGAAATCAGCGAAGCCTACGAGGTGTTAGGCGACGACGAAAAACGCCAGATTTACGATAAATACGGCGAACACTATAAGGACTACGAGGCCTGGAAGAAAGCGGGCGGCGAGGCCACCGGCGTGCCTTTTGAGGCTTACATGAGCGGTATCGGTAGCCGGGGCGCTGGCCCTGGTGCGGGCGCAGGTGGGGCCGGGAATCCTTTCGGAGGCGGTGGAAACTACACCTACCGGACCGTCAACGCCGAAGACCTGGAAGACATGTTTGGCAACGACAGTCCTTACTCAGACTTTTTCCAGTCGATTTTTGGCGGAAAGGGCCGAGGTGGCCCGGGTGCCAGCGGGTTCCGGCAGCAGACTGGCCCGGTCAAAGGGCGTGACGCCGAAGCGCCGGTCCAGGTGACGTTAGAAGAAGCCTTTAGCGGGGCGAAACGGATGCTCGAACTGGCTTCCGAGCCGGGCAAGACCCGCCGCATAGAGGTTTCTATCCCGGCAGGTGTGACCGACGGCGACCGGGTGCGGTTGGCCGGGTTAGGTTCGCCCGGTGCCAACGGTGGCCCGGCGGGCGACCTCTACTTGCAGGTCGAGGTTTTGCCTCACGTCTTCTTCGAGCGGAAAGGGGCCGACCTTTATGCTAAAATAAACGTGCCCCTGACTACGGCTCTGCTCGGTGGCGAGGTGCCGGTCCCGACTATCAAGGGGGGCCGGTTGGCGCTCAAGATTGCGCCGAATACCCAGAATGGCAGTTCGGTTAAGTTGCGGGGCCAGGGTATGCCCAGGCGGACCGGCTCGGAGGAGCGCGGCGACCTCTATGTGACCATCCAGGTTCAACTCCCGACCGAATTGAACGCCGAGGAAAAGAGCGCCCTGGAAAATTTTGCCCGGTTAGTCGAGCAGCGGGATAAATCCACCTTCAAAGGAGGCGTAAACTAAGATGAGTGTTGAAAATAAAGGCTCGCAGAACGCCCCGGTGGAAGGTGAATTAACCTACTACACCCTGGAAATTACGACAGGGCTAACCCGCCTCGGTCCGACCGTCATTGAACGCTGCGTCCAGATGGGATTGGTCCGGCCTACCCGGCCAGTTACGGAAGCGGCCCGCTATAGTTCGGTTGATATAGCTCGGCTGCGAAAGGTTCGCCGCCTGATCCAGGAGTTGGGCCTGAACTGGGCCGGGGTTGAAATCGTGGTCAGACTGACAGACGAAATGGAAATCCTTCGGGCCGAACTCGAACGGTTGCGCCGCTAGAAGAAATAAGACGAATTTTTTAAAGAGTTATCTCTACTTCAACATGGGGGTAACTCTTTTTTGTTGTTTCTTCCTCTTGACTCTCCAGGATTTTGTTAATATAATCGAATTAGAACATATGTTCACATCACTTCTCGGAACAATTTATTTTCTGGCATTTTTACCATAAATAAAAAGGGGACAAGCCTATGATTAAGCGGGTCAAACTTACTACGGTCTGGGTGAATGACCAGGCGGCGGCTTATGATTTCTATGTCAATAAGCTCGGTTTTGAGGTCAAAAGTGACATTACAATGCCGGATGGGTATCGCTGGCTAGAAGTCAAGCCGGTCGGGGCCGAAACGACCCTGGGTATTACCAAAGCCGGTGGTGATGAAAATGGCAAGGCGGGTCTTTTTACCAACATCATCCTGGATACCGACGATATCGTGGCGACCTACGAGGACCTCAAAGCAAAGGGCGTCGAGTTTGTGGATGTGCCGAGCAAGCAGCCCTGGGGTTGGTGGGCTACCCTCAAAGACCTTGATGGCAACATTTTTGGGGTAGGCCAGATCGAAGAATAATACAGTTTGGATTAAAGGGAGCCGGTTTGTCCGGCTCTTTTTTCTTTCCACATTTTGAATTTAATAAGAGAAAGTTTTTCACCGAGATTGTTGATAAGTGGAAGGGCGGTGGAAAAGTCGTTGATAACGTGGTGGATAAAAGGGTTGCGCCGGGCTAACTAATAATGGTACCCTTCAATACAAGTTAGTCCGCTCTTACCACGAGAACATTGAAGTAACCCTACCGGTTTTACCTCAAAACGAAGTGTAAGAAGCATGGTTTGCGTTAAAAGACGAGTACGAACGAAGTATTTATTAAGGAAATTTTTCCACCAAATTCCATGAGTGAGTAGGACATAGATACCCCGACCAACCTCATCCGAGGCCGGGGTATCTTTATTTTATATTAATTCCGAAAGTTACCGGCTATTTTCCAGGTCGACGGGGCCGGGGTGCTGCCGGAAACGGTTGGCGGCCTGGCGTCCCAATGTCGTTAAAACGTCGAAAACCGGGTTACTGGCCTCGTTCTCGACCGCGGCTCCGCGCACACCCTGGCCTGGCTGCTTTTGGTCGCTTTTGGGGAGGCCCAGGTCGTTAACCAGGGTCAGGATTTCGCTGGTGACACCGGGGAACAATCCTTGGAAGCGGGCCAGCAGGTTAGCCGGGACCGATAGGATACGCTCGGCCTTTTTAAGTCTGGTAGCTTCGACAATCTGGGCCGCCGCGACTTCGGCGTCCATCGAGATAAAAGGGAGACTCGCTCCCAGGCTGAACCAGCCAAACTCTTTCTCCTCTTCACCCTTGAAATAGGCGTTGAGGTGCGAGCCGGTCCGCATCAATCCCGGCACGATGGTTGTTACGCTGATGCCGTCCTTTTTTAGTTCGGTCCGCATCCCTTCCGAGAAACCGGTCAGGGCGAACTTGGCCGCGCTGTAGGGCAGGAGGTGCGGCACCGAAACTTTCCCACCGATAGAGGTGATGTTTACAATCTGGCCGCTCCCGCGTTCGCGCATCTGGGGCAGCACCTTAAAAGTGGTGTAGACTCCGCTCCAGAAATCGTCGGCCATGGCCTGCTCGAAATTCTCCAAAGTCATGCTGTTTTCGGGGCCGACCTGGATAATCCCGGCGTTGTTGACCAGGATGTCCACCCGACCATAGAAAGCGGTGGCTTCGTCAATAAGCCGCTCGACATCTTCTTTTTTTCTCACGTCCGCCGGGATAGCCTTCACCGGGAAGCCCATTTCTTTCAAATCCTGGGCCGCCCGGACCAGTGCGTCAGAATCGCGGGCCGTGATTACAAGTTTGGCGCCTTCCCGGCCAAACTCGCGCGCCAGCAGATAGCCCAGGCCCCGGCTGCTACCGGTAACCAGGACCACCTGTCCCTCCAAAGAAGGTTGCTCGGTGCGAGGTTTTGGCATCATTTCGCTGGTGGTGTGTAGAAAGTTCTTAAAAAGGTCCGGTAGCCCGTTTTTATGTTCGTTATTATCGCTGGTTGACATAATTCTTTTCTCCTGTCACTTCTTCCGCTTCCCGGTTTAGAATTTGTTTGCTTATAAAATTTTTTGGCGGGACCGCCCAAAAGCAAGTCCCGCCTGGTTAACAAGCACACTCTATTCCACAGGGAAACCCGGCTCCGTTAAAGGCCGGTCTGCCTGGAAACTTTTCAGGCTGTAACTTCGTGCGGTTTCAAGACGACCTTGATACAACCGTCCTGCTTGTCGCGGAAGGTTTTGTAGGCGGCGGGGGCGTCTTCCAGGCCGAGCCGGTGTGTGATAACAAACGAGGGGTCAATCTCGCCTTTCTCAATCCGATCCATTAGCGGTTTGAGGTAATTGTGCATGTTGGTCTGGCCCATCTTGAAGATTAGCCCTTTGCCGAAAGCCGCCCCCATCGGGAACTTATCGAGTAACCCGCCATAGACTCCCGGAATCGAAACGGTTCCACCCTTGCGGCAGGCCGTAATCACTTCCCTGAGAGCGGTCGGGCGGTCGGTTTCGAGCTTCATCGCCATCTTGACTTTGTCGTAGAGGGCGTCCGGGGTATGCCCGGTTGACTCCATCCCCACGCAGTCAATACAGGAGTCGGGGCCGCGTCCGCCGGTCATTGAGCGCAATTTCTCGACCACGTTTTCGGTATCGGAGTTGATAATTTCGGCTTTGCCTTTGGTCGCAGCCAGTTCCAGGCGTTCCGGCACCCTATCAATCGCGATTACCCGGCCCGCTCCCAGCATCCAGGCGCTCTGGATGGCAAACTGGCCTACCGGCCCGCAGCCCCAGATGGCGACTGTATCGCCTGCCGCGATGTTGGCATTTTCCGCCGCCTGGTAGCCGGTCGGAAAAATATCGGATAAAAACAAGACCTGTTCGTCGGCCAGACCGTCCGGCACTTTAACCGGGCCGATGTCGGCAAAAGGCACCCGCGCAAATTCGGCCTGGCCGCCCGCGTAGCCGCCCATCATGTGGGAATAACCGAAAAGCCCCGACCCACTGTAGCCGTAGAGTTTTTCCAGCATCCAGGCGTTCGGGTTCGAGTTGTCGCAGGAGGCCCAGAGCCCCTTTTTGCAGAAGAAACAGTTACCGCAGGCAATCGTGAACGGCACTACCACCCGGTCGCCCACCTTGAGGTTGTGGACCTCTTTGCCTACCTCGACAATTTCACCCATAAACTCGTGGCCGAGGATGTCGCCTTTCTCCATGGTCGGAATGACTCCATCGTAAAGATGAAGGTCCGACCCACAGATAGCTGTCGTCGTGATTTTTACAATGGCGTCGCGTGGGTTAAGTATCTGGGGGTCCGGCACCGCCTCGACTCGCACATCTTCTTTTCCAAACCAGCAAAGTGCTCGCATAAAACCTTCTTTCTACCCTTTAACTTTCACGGGCCGATGGTTGGCCGGTGGTGGTCGGCAATTCGCCCGCTTCCATTTTCTGTTTGAAGTGCCGCAGGTCTTCCTGGACCTGGATATTCGGTTCTTCACCAAAGAGCTTGGCAAAGGCCGCCCCGATTACTCCCGCCGGGGGCTCGTAATCGAGTTCGACCAGCACTTCGGTGCCGCGTTCCTGGCCCAGGTCGGTGAACTGGACGGTCCCGGCGTTTGGCACCGACGACCCCTCGACCGACTTCCAGGCAATCACCTCGTTTTCCTTCTCGCGGAAGATTTCGGCGTCCCACTCCACTTTGGTCCCGGCAGGACCTTTGGCGACCCAGTGGGAGTGGTCTTTATCCTTAACGGTGACCGCTTCGAGGTGATCCATGATGGAGGGCAAATTCTCAAAATTGCGCCAGAAGCTGTAAAGTTCGGAGACGGGTTTGTTGATAGTGACCGCCCGTTTTACCTTGATGGCCCGGTTGGCGTGGACTGTAGCCTTGGCGTTGCCGCCCTGCCGGGCAGTATTTATCTGGAAAGCCTGGTAGATGGCGCAGGTGCCCCGCAGACCACGCTGTAACAAATAGCCGCCAACAGGGGCCAGTATCTTGGCGAGTAGCCCCTTGCGGGCCAGGCCGTAGGTGAAAAATACCGCCCCGGTTACGACCGAGCCGATTCGTTCGTAGTCACCTACGTTTACTTCGTCAGGGTTAGATTCGCCCGGCCAGATTTTGTCAAACATGGCGACCAGGCTTTGGGTATTCTCAGCCATAGTTTATTTCCTTCCTTCCTTTCTTAATCGCGGCTTTTAATCGCGGTTTTCTTCTTGCGTTCCGGTTATCCCTGCAAGAGCGACTCGGTCCCGTCAATCCAGACCTCGGTCCCGCTGATATGTTTAGAAGCCTCCGATGATAGGAATAGCACCAGTTGGGCCACGTCTTCGGCTTTGCCAGGTTTTCCGTCATTTAAGGGGATTCTGCCTTCGGGAAATTCCACCGGGATTTTGACCTTGTCCACGCCTTTTTGCTCGGTATTTTCGCTGATTTCACTTTCGATAGCGCCGGGACAAATCACATTTACCCGTACTTTCCAGCGGGCCAGTTCCAGGGCCGTCATCTTGGCAAAAGCGACCTGGGCCGCTTTCGTACAGGAATAGGCGGTTGCGCCGGTATTGCTAAAAATCCGGGTGCCGTTGACCGAGGCGGTAATAACCACCGAGCCGCCCTGTTTCTTCAAATAGGGTACGGCATACTTGACCGTCAAAAAGGTGCCGGTCAGGTTGGTGTTGATGGTGCGGCTCCAGTCTTCGACCGATAATTCTTCGAGTGGAGCCCAGACCCCGTTAATTCCGGCGTTGGCAAAGACAACATCGATAGTGCCAAATTTGTCCACGGTCTGTTTGACCGCCGCCTGCATATCCTCCGGTTTCGCGATGTCAGCCACAACCGCGATGGCGTCGCCTCCCGCCTGTTCGATTTCCCTGGCTGTCTGGTCGACCTCTTTTTGAGTATGGCTCAACGCGGCCACCTTTGCTCCCTCTTTCGCCAGCAGTAAGGCGGCAGCCTTGCCCAGTCCCGAACCGGCCCCGGTTACCAGGGCTACTTTTCCTTCCAATTGCATCTACACACTCCTTCGTTAGTCGTTGAACGAAAAACCGTAAAACGTTGAACGAAAAACCCATCCAACCTAATCCGAATTTCCTTGCAACCTTTCAAAACAACTCAAATTCACACTAAGTCAGGTCTTGTACCTGAGTTAAAAATGACTGCTATTGGTTCCCACGTTTTACGTTCAAGGTTCAACGTTTTCCGTGAGTTGCTATTCCGCAAGCGGCCAGATTTCGCGCAGTTTGCGGATAGCTTCTTCTTTATGTTTGGCTTCCACCTCAATCCAGGGTGCCTGGCTGAACGCGCTGGGGACGGTTGTGATGTAGTCATGGTGGGCCGGGTCGGCAAAAGAGGTCCGGCCATTGGAGAGGTGGGTGAGTTGCCATTCCGGGCGCGGCCAGGTCTCGCGGGCCAGGGCCAGCAGTTCGGCAATGCTGGGGTCTTCCAGGCTGGTCAACCCCTCGTGACAGACGTGGTGGTGGACATCGAAAATCATCGGAACGTGGGCCGCCTGGCAGATTTCCAGGATTTCCCAGGCCCCATAGGCGTGTTCGTCGTTTTCGAGGGCCAGCCTGTTCCTGACCGGCTCGGCCAGGGTCGGGATTATTTCGATAAGCTCGGCGGCCCGGCCTCCTTTGCCCCCGTGAATATTCAGCGAAGCCCAGGCCGATTGGGGCAACCCCAGCAAATCCATCGTCCAGGCATGATGTTCCAGGGTCTTGATACTGTTCTCCACCACCTGGGGTGAGGTCGAGTTAAGCACCACAAATTGGTCCGGGTGCATCACTACCCGGATGCCGTTAGCAGTGGCAATTTCTCCAAACTCGGCCATTTCAGGGGCCATCCGTTGCAAAATCAGGTCACCGGTAGGGTCTCCGGCCAGGTCACTCATGGGAAAATTGGCCGAGGACAGCCGGTAGAGTCGGATTTTGTTTTCGATGCAAAAGGTTAAAGCGCCCATCAAACGCCGAAAATTCTCCCGATAGAGGGCTTCGAGGGTACCCGACCGGGCCTCTTCCGGCAGGGCCAGGTAGCGGGTGCGAGTGATGGTCCGAAACCGCACCGCTTCCGAGTTGGTGATACAGACCAGACCAAGCCTGGGCGCAATTATTTCCCCCGTTGCCGGGTCTATAAACCCTGGATATTCCTTGCCGGTCGTCCCGGTATGGTTCTCAGTCTGTAAGGCCATTGAGGTGTTCTTTCTATTAGATAAAATTTTTACTGTCAAAATCTGTGCAAATAATATGCCTCCACCGGTTAGAAAAACTTTAGAAAACAGGAAGGGTCGAGGAAGATTTGAGATTTTGCGCGGAAAGTGGCACTATGAAAGAGTATTTCGCTCTAAGCTATAAACTTTTGAGGTAATTGGTATGACAACTTCGCTTGATGATAGAGCCCTAAACCCCTTCCCCTGGTATCGCCAGATGCGCCAGGCCGACCCGGTCCACTTCAACCCCTCTTACAATAGCTGGCAGGTCTTCCGCTATGAGGATGTGCAAAAGGTTTTGACAGACTGGACTAATTTTTCCTCCCAGTTTGGCGGCAGCGACCCTATCAGTTCCAGCCTGATAAGCCTGGACCCGCCGCGCCATCGCCAGATGCGCAACCTGGTTACGCTGGCTTTTACCCCGCGGGCGGTTGCCCAACTGGCTGACCGGATTGAGGTTATCCTCGAAGAATTGCTGGCCCCGCTCCTACCAACCGGCCAGCTAGACGTGATAGGCGACCTGGCTTATCCGTTACCGGTTATCGTAATCGCAGAATTGCTTGGTATTCCCAGCCAGGACCGCCAGAAGTTCAAACATTGGTCGGACGCCCTGGTTGGAGCCGATTCGCCGGTCTACGACCCGCAGCGCGAAATGAGCCACTACTTTATCCAGATGATTGAGCAGCGCCGCCGGGAACCCCGGAACGACCTGATTTCCGACCTGCTTCAGGCCGAGATTGACGGCCAGCACCTGACCCCCCAGGAACTTCTGGGCTTTTGCATCCTTTTGCTGGTGGCCGGGAACGAGACAACTACCAATCTTATTGGCAACGCCTTTCTCTGTTTCGCGGAGAACCCGGAAGTGATGGACCAACTGCGAAAAGACCCTTCCCTGGTCCCGGCAGCCCTTGAGGAAGTCTTGCGCTATCTCTCACCGGTCCAGCATATGTACCGGCGAACCATCAAAGAAGTGGAAATTGACGGGCGTATCCTGAAAGCCGGGCAGGGTGTGGTAGCCTGGATTGGTTCGGCCAACCGGGACGAAGCCCAATTCCCTGACCCCGACCGCTTTGATCTTGCCCGTAACCCGAAACACCTTGCCTTCGGACACGGCATACACTTCTGCCTGGGGGCACCACTGGCCCGCCTCGAAGCTAAAATCGCAGTTACCCGCATGCTCGGCAACATGCGTAATATCCGGCGCGATACCACGGTCCGGCTGGAAGCTATAGGGAGCAATTTAGTTTACGGAGTAAAGCAGCTTCCAATAAAATTCGAGTAAAAATCGTCTTTATTTTACGGTTTAAACCTGAAATGTTAATTGTTTTGGGGTTTTTAACAGTTTTCCACAGGTTATACTGGGAGTTGGACAAAAGAAATTTGGCAAATTTGACAATTATATTTATAATCGGTATAGATAGGTTAGGCCGGTCCTGCTCGGCCGGGCAAAACAAGGTAATAGAAGATTAGTTTACAAATCTCAGGGTGGTTAAGGGCAGATTTTGAGAGTTTCTACCGAAGGGGTTATTTCTGTTTTGGGTTTCCTATAATTTCACAAAGGCAGGTAGAAGTACTTAATTAGTAACTTACCGGGAGATGGTTTAACCAGGTGTTGCATTTTTAGTTGCATTAATAGTTGGGATTATTTTTTATAACGTATAATGGAAGCTGCTAACATAGGATTGGAGTGCTATGCCAAGACGACCTGCTGTGTATCCGCCTGTTCCTCTTACTAACGAGGATCTTGCGAACCGCCAAATCTTAAAGGACTTTGACCCCGAATTGCTTGGCGAGCGGATTCGCCGGGCTCGCCAGGAACAGAAAGTTACTCAACGCGCTTTGTGTCGTAACCTGTTCACCTCGGCGTATCTTTCTTCAATGGAACTGGGTAAGACCCGACCGACCCTGACGACCTTGCAGCAAATTGCTGAAAGGGTCAATAAGCCCGTTTCCTACTTCCTGCGCCCGGCGGCGCCCGGTATTGGCGGCCTTTCCCAGGGTTGGCAGCAGGAGCAGGGTCGTTTACTCCAACTTCGCCAGGGTTTGCTTCAGGTAAGTGTGGCCCTGAGTAAAGCCGATGTGGCGGAAACCACCAATCTGCTGGACCAGCTAAAACCGTACCTTTCCCGCCTTCCCGAAGCGGACCAGGCTACCTACCATCTGTGGCAAGCCGCTCTCTATAACCGCCAGGAAGATTCGGATAATGCCGCCTTTGAACTGGAGGAGGCCGCCCGGTTGCTCGAAGCCGCCGGGTCTACCGCGAACCCTGACCTTTTTTCCCGGCTCGACCTGGAAGTGGGGCTGGCTTCTTTTAACCGTCACCAGTATATCAATGCCCTGACCAGTTTCCGCACCGGCCTCTCCCGGACCGGGGTGGTTGACCTGACCCTAAACCGCCGCTTGCAGCTTTATGTGGCCCGCTGCTATCTGCTGCTCGAACAGCCGGAAGAAGCGGTAAAGTCGTTGCAGGATTTTATGGTCCAGGACCAGGATAAACAATGGACCGAAATAGCCGAGAATATCTTTAACCAGGCCCAAACTCTCGATTTGCAACAGGGGGCTTTTGCCCTGGGACGCAGCGAGCAAATCTGGGTCCAGGCTGCCGATTTGGCCCAGCGCAGCGAGTATTATCTCGACTATACCCGGTTGTTGTTCCAGGCCCGCCAGTACGATACCGCCAGCAAGGCCGCCCAGACCACCTATCACTTTGTCCGGGATGGTGACCCTTGTAACCGCCTGGAAGTCCTTTCTTTGCTGGCCCTGCTCAGTATCCGGCAAAAGGATGCTCCTAAGGCCCAGGGCTGGCTCGAACAGGCCAGCCAATCGCTGGAAGGTACCGCCTGTACCGATTCTTATATCCTGGCGCGTTATTACCAGGCCTCCGGCGAAATCGCTTCTGCCGGTAAACAGACCGAAGCGGCGGCCAACGCCTACCAGGAGGCCCTAACCCACCTGGACGCAACCGGTGAGACCGATGAAGCGCCCGGTTCTACCAGGGAAATGCGCGGTGAAATCTATTTCGAACTGGGCCAGCTCCTGCGCCAGCTAGGTCGCTTCGAGGAAGCCCTCGACTACATCGAAAAAGCCTACCGCCTTCAATAGTTAAAAAATATTGGGAATTAAAAAAGGTCGGTTTCCCGGCCTTTTTTAATTGGTTTTATTTTGACCTGTTTAGCGGTCTGATCGGCCCGAAACGATTTTGTTTAGAAATGGTTTTTCCGGCGCATTTCTTCCTCCACCATACGCCGCCGCCGCTCGTCCTCCCGGCCCGAAAGGTTCCACCACTGGGCAAAGAGGCCAATACCCCAGAATACCGTAATCCAGATAGGCCAGAAAGACTGGTGGCCTGCCCCGGTCGTCAGGAAGTAAATCATCCAGAGAAAGCCGTTTACCAGGATATAACTCCACAAATTCTTTTGAAAATCGAGCCTGGCCCGGACCCGGCGGGAGGCCTGGCGATAGGCTTCCGCCTGTGGGTCGGCGGGTGGAGTCGGCGCAAAAGCCCCTGAGTTATAGTTTTCGTAGTTGTAGAGTTTACCGTTTCCCGCGCCGGGCCTGGCCGGGCTACCCCAGGTCTGGCCTGGACTAACCGGGGGCGCCGGGTAACCGCCGAGGTTTGGCCCTGGGGCCAGCCCTGGAGCCTGATAGACCTGGGAAGGGTCCGGTGGGGCGGGCCAATCTGTCGGGCGTAGTGGGTCTGGCATGGGTGGGATGGGGGCCGAGCCAAAGGTATTGCCTGAAGGCTGACCTGTGTTTGGGGCCGTGCTGTTGTTGCCACTCACGCCGTTTGCCGGAATCTGGTAACGTGGTTGCGACCTATCGTTTTCTGATGACAAGTTATCCTGGGTCATCCTGGTTCTCGCTCCTCCTCAGAAGCTTCATTTCGTTCACAAGGTGCTCAACTGGGTCGGGCACCTACCCGGTTACCCGTTCCTATTTTAACATGTTCTTCAAGGCGGTATCTTCTCAAGGCTAACCTTTTCGGACATAATCGGACCTGGCCCCGACCTCCGATGCCGGGGCCTCTGCCGCGCGCACGTCGTTCAATGAGCTTTAGCGGTGTCCCATCCGGCGCATTTCATCTTCAATCATTTGCTGGCGCTGGCTATCGCTCACACCAAAGGCGAAAGCATCCAGGAACTGGAAAGCCAGCCCGATACCCCAGCCCAGAGATACCCAGATCGGCCACGGATAGCCGACGCCCGTCATCATCCACAAAATCCAGAGGAAACCGTTGATAACGACATAGCTGGTCAGGGTCCGGTAGAAGTTAATTTTCTTCTGGACGCGCCGGGTCGCCTCTTTCAAGCGGGTATCATAGAGCGGGCCGGTTTGTGTGGGCGGCAGAGGATAAATCGGGGTATAGGGCACGTAGGTCGAATTGTACGACGAAGACGGAGTCGAGTTCCAACCTTCGCTGCCGGAAGTGGTGCCGTTACTGGTGGTGTTCGGGCGATTCTCACTGGTAGTCATTATCTCACGCTCTTTCTTCTTATTAAGACTGGTTTAAGCTTAATTTTTATTTTCCGTTTTTTGTTTTATTCTTCCTGGGTTGCCAGGTTTTATTTTTCGGTCAGTTTCTTAGTTTTTCCAAAGCCGCAAAACTGCCGGGAACTTTCTCTTTTAGAACCATCATTCTTAAAAGTTTTGTAATTTTTTGTTCCTGTCCATTGGACACAGCCCATTGGCGAATTGTTTCAAAAGTTTCGGAAATATGTTAAAATCGGCGAAAGCGTTAAAAATGCTCAATTCCGTTATCTTTTTCGTTATCTTTGTAGGGTACAATAAAACTAACCGGGTTAAAGTACCCATTACAACAAGCCTGTTGTAGTCCAGAATAGAATTCCCTGGCGTAGCTGAACGAAGAAGTGCCGGCGCTCAGGGTGTCTTTTATTTAAGCTTTGATAGCCGCAGCTTTAACGAAACTGGCAGAATTTTCAAAAAATTACTTTCATCCTGCTACAATCCCGAAAAGCCTTCATCCACTCCCACAAGCTGCAATATCTAAAGTTTCAGATAAATAAAACAGGTCTACAAGAAAATTGGACCTGAAATGGGTTAATATCCCAGCAACGCGCACTGTTAGAAGGGAAATACATATGAGCGATGCCGAAAAAGCTGTGACAATTTCTTCCGAGGAAGACGAGGCCGCCCAATCTATAGCTGAAACGGGAGAGGACACTCCCACCCTGGTCTATCCCTTTATTCCTCTCAAAAATGTAGTTGTTTTCCCGCGAGTACCGATTAAATTAGTAATAGGCAGCCGCTCCCAAATGGCCCTGGAAGAAGCCCAGGCCCGCTATGACAGCCGGATTGTAGTAGCCGCGCAGCGCGAACGCGACCAGGTCCCCGAAGGCAGCCCTTATATCAATGAACTTTACGCGGTTGGCACCCTGGTGGAAGTTACCAACGTCCAGAAACAGGGCGAGGGTAACGCCAGCACCGAAATAAGCGTGGAGGGTATCTGCCGGGTCCGCATTGACAATTTCCGCACCGCGACCAGCCACCCCAACCGGATTCAACTGGTGGAAGTCCACAAACTGGAAGAAGTGGGAGGGGTCGTCACGCCCGAAGTCGAATCCACGATGCGCCATACCACCGAGCTTTATACTCAGCTAAGCACGCTCAGCAACCGGGTCGGCTCCGATTCGGTGGACCAGGCCAATTCGTTCAAACGGCCCGGTCCGCTGGCCGATTATGTCGCGGCCCATATCCCGAAAGTAGCCCCCAGCACGACCGTTCCCGATAAACAGCTTATTCTCGAAGAACTCGACCAGTTCCAACGGCTCGAACGGGTCAATGTAATGCTGGCCGGGGAAATCGAATTGCTCGAAATGGATAACCGGATTCGCAATAAGGTCCGCCAGTCTATTGATAAAAACCAGCGCGAGTTTTATTTGCGCGAACAACTAAAGGCTATCCACGACGAGTTGGGTGGCGAACTTGGCAACGAGTCGGCGGAGTTCCGCAAGAAGCTTGAGGAAAAGGGGCTGCCGGAAGATGTCAAAGAGAAGATGCTCAAAGAGGTTACTCGCCTGGAACGGATGAGCAGTTCTTCGCCCGAAAGCAACGTGGTCCGCACTTACCTGGAATGGGTGCTGGCAATGCCCTGGAGTGAATCTACCGCCGATAACCTCGATATTACCAACGCCGCTGCCGTCCTGAACGCCGACCACTACGGCCTGGAAAAAGTCAAAGACCGCATCCTGGAATTCCTGGCGGTGCGCCAGCTTATCGTAAAAGCGGAGAAGAAGGTCCGCAGTCCTATCCTATGCTTCAGTGGCCCTCCAGGTGTCGGCAAGACCAGCCTGGGTCAGTCTATCGCTCGTTCGATGGGGCGTAAATTCGTGCGTATCAGCCTGGGTGGGGTCCGCGACGAGTCGGAAATTCGCGGTCACCGCCGCACCTACGTAGGGGCGCTGCCGGGCCGGATTATCGCCGCGCTCAAACAGGCCGGGACCAAAAACCCGGTTATCCTGCTCGATGAAATTGACAAAATGAGCAGCGATTTTAAGGGCGACCCTTCGGCGGCCATGTTGGAAGTCCTTGACCCCGAACAGAACAGCACTTTTACCGACCATTATCTCGACCTGGCCTTCGACCTGTCGGAAGTCTTCTTTATCACCACAGCCAACAATCTTTACAACATTCCGAAACCGTTGCTGGACCGCATGGAAGTAATCGACATCAGCGGTTATACCGAGGACGAGAAATTGCAGATTGCCCGGCGCTATCTGTTGCCCAAGCAACTTGAGGCCCACGCCCTTTCTACCGATTTCCTGCAAGCTCCCGACAAAGTTTTGCGTGAGATTATCCGGCACTACACTCGCGAGGCCGGGGTCCGCAACCTCGAACGGAAGGTGGCGACGGTCTGCCGCAAGGCGGCCCGCCAGATGGTTGAAGGCAAGGTCAAAAAGCTGCGCCTGACCAGCCAGATGCTCGAACAGTTCCTGGGTGTGCCGCGTTACCTGGACGAGCCGCAAGCAGCCCAGGCCCTTATCGGGGTTGTGATGGGGCTGGCTTACACCGAATACGGTGGGGCAATCCTTCCGGTCGAAGTAGCAGCGATGCCGGGCCGGGGTAGCCTGACTGTCACCGGGCGGCTGGGTGAGGTAATGCAGGAATCGGCCAAGGCTTCCCTGAGTTACGCCCGGAGCCGTTCCAAAGAACTCGGTGTTTCGACCGATACCCTCGACAAACTCGATTTGCACATCCACCTGCCGGAAGGCGCGGTCCCGAAAGATGGGCCGAGCGCCGGTATAACGATGGCAACCGCCCTGATTTCAGCCATCAGCGGGCGCCGGGTCCGTCACGATACGGCGATGACCGGCGAGATTACCCTGCGGGGCCGGGTCCTGGCGATTGGAGGTCTCAAAGAGAAATCTATGGCCGCGCACCGGGCCGGTATCAAGCGGATTATCGCGCCGATGGAAAACAAACGCGACTTGCGGGATTTGCCGCCTAACGTCCAGCGCGACATTGAGTTTATCTGGGTCGAAAACATGGACCAGGTCTTGCCTGAAATCTTCCTGCCGGAAGATGTCCCGGCGGCCCTGGCCGGGGGCGCGGTCGAACGGACCGTTCCAGCGGAAGTGTCCAACGGCCCGGTTAAGCCGGCTGCCCCGGAAGTGATTAACCCGGCGGAAGCCCCGGCGGTTTCGTGCGACCTCGGTTCGAAGACTATTTCGGATGAAAAGTAAGTCGGTTTAAGAAAAATAAAAGGGCGTCTCTTTCTTTGGGAGGGGGCGCCTTTTTTATTCGACAATTTCCTTAAACTCTTATAGCATTTGTCCTGGGAAACTACATATCCCCCGACTCCTCTGGTATTTAACCTCAAAACCTTTCGGCCAACCGCAATCCTAAAGATAATACAAACTTAACAATCGTAATTTTGAGCCTGGTTTTATTTCACATGGTTTTCATATGAGTGTAACACTCCCTTCTTGGTGGCGAAATGTTAAGAGCCTATACTGTTCTCAGAAGGAAAACGTAGTAACAATCTTCCAGAACAATGAAGTAAGTACCAAATCTTCCTTCTTCCCTGAAGACATTAACCTGTCTACACTAACCAACCTTATCAGAAGGTCCGCCTTGTACCGGGGTGGACCTTCCTTATTTCATAGGGGTTTGTCTATGAAACAAAACTTGACAGGCTGCGTATAATATTATGTGCGACGGATGAAAACTCCGTTGCAGGCTTTTCCCCAAGCGGGGCTGCTTGGTTTCGACAGGGAGGGAAGAGCTATAACTGCAAGCCGAGGCGCTTTGTCCTCGTTAATCTCGAAGCAAGCCATTAAACGGCAAAACAACCAAAACTCAGAGCACTTTTGCTCTGGCTGCCTAATTACTAGTTAGTTAGTCAACCGTTCCAAAATACCCGTTTATCCCGTGGGGCTTGAGGAACGAAAACACAAAAACGGGGTTGCAACCGGGCCAGAGGTGGGTAGCCCGGTGTAAGTCACTCACTTGGGTTGGCAGACGTTCGCTTAAACCGGCTGACAACCGACATTAAAAGTAAGACAAGCTTGTGGACGAGGTTATAGAGAAGAACTTTTTGGACGCGGGTTCGACTCCCGCCAGCTCCATTCCGCTGAGGCCGGTTGTTACAACCGGCCTCAAGTTATTTTATATTCATTCAAAACCCTTTTCCCCTGAAATCCGGCTTTTTGACCCTCCTACCCCTTACCTCCGGCGTCTAAAATAGCCAAAATTACCCCTTTTCAACCAGTAGTCTATAGCATATAATAGGAAACGACTACTTTACATATATACTTGACATATTGTGAAAGTCTATAAAGCGGTATAGCTCACGCGAGAACCAGTACGCATTATTTTCATAATTCTTTTGTAGGAGCACCTTAATGTCTGGCAAAACGTTGAAGCCGGGTTGGTTAGCGTATCGTTTGGTAATCTGGTCGGTGGCGTTAGCCATCCTTTTGGGCGCTTGCGGTAATGAAGCTACCAGCACGCCAGTTCCAGCCCCAACGACCGTTTCCGGCCCCACTGCTACCCCGACCATCGCCTTTACCAGCACGCCCGTCCCAACCCCCACTCCTACCGAGATTCCGATTGTGCTGCCGACCGCCACGCCGCCGAATCCGAACCTGCCGCCAACTGCGGCTATCTACCAACCGGCTTTTACCCAGGCCCCGACCTATACCCCGGTGCCAACCGATAGGCCCTATCCGACCGATTTACCGGCTCCTACGGTCACACCCTATGCGGCACCGTTTGTTATCCCGTTTAGTATTTATCAGAAGCCGTTGATAAGCGTTTATAACAGGCTCGATTATGTCTTACCACCGGCTTTTACGACCCAGTGTATTAACGCCAAGTATTTTACGAACCCTGTACAATTTGAGCCGGGAGACCCGACTAACCTTATAGCGCTGGCCCCGGAGAATCAGTGGGTCCAGGATTTTTCAACCCGGTGGTTTACCGACCAGCGTCTGAATAGTTTCCGGTTACCCGCGCCGACTTTTACACCTTATCCGACCAACACGCCTATTCCGACCTGGACGCCGGTCCCTTCGCCGACCCCCTTACCGTATAATACCCCGGATGTCTTTACCGGGTTGACCGCCGCACCGCCGGTTCCGCCGACCGACACAATTGGCCCTACCAGTACACCTTATCCGACCGCGACACCGATAGTCCCGACCTGGACTCCTTCACTGGTGCAGCGGTTCCAGACTACCGGCAGTTTGACGGGTAATTTCATTCAGAGCATCTATATCAGCGATGTTACGGCGGCGATGAATAAATTCAGCACGCAGCCCATTAACTTTGTAGTGATGTGGCAGGTTATGAATGACATGACCCTGGCCCTTGTCAATGTGGATACGCCTATCGAAGTCTATTTACGGGCTTACGAAAGTTATCTCGACCAGACTATCCAGACCATTCTCAACCGGAGTTTAAACGACCCCCGTCTCGACACGACCGGGTCGGAGCGGTACGCCAATCGCAAGATTATTATCGGTAACGTCCCAGATTTGCGGGCTTTTAGCTTCTTCACCCCCTGTTTTACCAGGGAGAAGTTACAGCAGGTCCAGAATTCCTATAACGCGATTATTGCCAGGGCCGCCGAAAAATACGCCGGTAGAGTCTACGTTGCGGACATGACTACCATAAACTGGCAGGGTAATCCGCAGTGGGTAGCCGTTGAAGATGGTTACGACCTCACTTACGCCGGTTCCGATGCAGTGGCTGATGTTTTCGGGAAAGTCTTCCTATCCTTAAAACTGTAGCCAATCAGGCCCTTTTGGGGCTAGTGTAATGTTGCCAGATTAGGACGGGCGTTTACTGTAACAGGTAGACGCCTGTTTTTATTAACCGTTTCTTTACGCTTCCCTCTTATATTACAGGTTTTCGGGGAATATATTTTGCTTATTATTAAATGCGAGGGGGTCGGGTGGCTAATTTTGGAAACATGCCCTGGAGCGGGGCAAAGGTGGCCCGACCATATGACGAAAAGAAAAGGAGAATTTGGAAATGGCCGATCAAAAGACGGTTTTACAAAAATATGTTAGCGATATGATTGCCCTGGAATCGCACATTTACCAGGCAATTGACAAACAGGCCAAGGAAAATGAAAGCGACCAGGACGTTAAACAACACTTTACGAACTTCGCATCTACCCTTCAATCCCACCAGAGCGCCCTGGAAAGCCGCTTAAAGGCCCTGGGCGGCGCTGCTAATAGCCCAGTGAAAGAAGGTGTCGCGGCGGTATTTGGTGTGGCGGCGGGGGTTATTGATAAACTCCGCTCGGACGAGCAATCCAAGGATTTCCGGGACGATTATACGGCCCTGAACCTGAGCCTGATTTCTTACCAGATGCTCCACACCACTGCGGTTGCGCTTGGTGATAAGGCGACGGCTGACCTGGCCGCCAGCCATGCCAAAGACAACGCCGAGTTCGTCAGCTATATCCAGCATATTTTACCCCAGGTTATTATCAACGAGCTGAAAAAGAACTACGACGTTACCGTAGACGAAAACGCCACCCAGCAAACCAAAGAACTCGTTGGCAATATCTGGAAATAAGGTTTCGGGTTTAGTTTAGTGACCTGAAACAGAAAAGGGGAGCGACCTTCAAGGTCGCTCCTTTTTTCGTGTTTTTAATTTCGTTTGGTATGGGTTAAATTTGTCAGAATACCTGAATAAAGCCTATAATATCCTGATAAACAATAAATACGACCGCAACTTAAAAACTGCTAAATAAAAAATACAATTTTGAAATTACCCTTTTCAGGAGTTAATTAATGACCCAGATAATCAAACCTTTAAACGTGACGGGCCAGGCCAACCTGTCTGTTATAAATGATAGCCAATGGGCAGACTACCAGCGAGATGGTTATTTGCGCCTGGGCCAATTACTCAGTCCAGAACAGGTAAAGATGCTTTGTGACAGGGCTGATGATTTAGCTCTTGGAAAAATTCATAACCCAGGTATCCAATTCCAACTCGATACCGGTGGGGCTTACGAAGAACTGCCCGAAGCTGTTTCCAGTTTCCCGGAAGGCACCTTGCGTTATCGTAAAGTCCAGGGCCTGGAAAATGACGAGCTTTATGCTCCCCTGGTCCATCATTCTATCTTTGCCGAGATAAGTGCGTGGCATTACGGGCCACATGCTCCTATCTCTATCTTTCGGGCAATGATTATGAATAAACCGGCCGGTCAGGGCACTTATCTACCCTGGCACCAGGATGGCGGAGATGTGTGGAAGCTTGACCGTGACCCCCTGGTGACAATTTGGGTGGCCCTGGACCCTGCAAAGGTGGAAAACGGTTGTGTTGAAGTTATTCCTGGCTCTCACAAATTGGGGCTGCTCAGTACTTATGGTAGCACTATCAATGATGAGGATGCTGTTCGCTATTGTCTCCCTGAACAGCGTCTTTCCCTGGAAGTTGAAAGCGGTCACGCCCTGCTAATGCATAACTGGCTGATTCATCGTTCTGGAGTTAATCCGTCCGGCGCGCCGCGCCGGGCTTTTACGGCCTGTTATATGGATGGACGCTCTCTCAATACTCTTACCGGGAATCATTTTCCGCTGGTTTTTGGCAAGGAAAAACTTGCGTCAAACCTGCTCTATCTTGATTATTTGCGCTCGGAACACCAATCATTACAGGAATCCGTACGGTCCACCCAGGAATATGTTCACAGTCTGGGACAGGAGAATCAAAAACTTCGGGAAATGTTCAAGGAAGCTGAAAATTATGCCCTCTCCCTGGAAGCTAATATGAAAGTATTGAAAGCTCAACATGCCGAAGCCCCTGCACCGGCTAATTTACCTGCACCTGCACCGGCTCGAAAGGGCTTGCGAGGTTGGTTGGCGGGTCGGAAAACCAAATAATAATAGTTGGGAACTAATTGTGATGTTTAGGTAGGTCAAAGAGGTTTTAAATCGGCCTCTTTTTCTGCCAAAGCCTCCAGTAAGCTTTTTATATAAGTGTCTTTCTGTTTCAGGGCATCCCGCAAACTAAAAATATAGCTATCCTTCTCGGTTATGGCTTCGCGCAGGCTTTTAACATAAGTGTCCTTTCGGGACATGGGTTTTTCTAACCCCTTTATATAAGCATCTTTTTGGGTTAACGCTTCCTCCAAACGCCTGATGTACGCATCTTTGCGGGCTAAAGCTTCTTCCATACTTCTGAAATACTCATCTTTTTGGGCCAGGTTGTCTTGTAAAATGCTAATTACGCTATCCTTGCCGTCCAGGGTTTTTAGCAAATCTATGTTGTAACTATCTTTTTCGGTTTGCATCTGGCGCAGGGTTGTTATTTCTTGCAGGAGGCTGGCGATATAGCGGTCCTTTTCGCTTATCATTTCACCAACCAGGGCGGCGTCGGTTTTATTTTCCTCGGCCAGTTCGGCTATCAACCGGGCCAGGAAAGGCGGAGGGTTGATACTTTCATCTAAATCTTCAGGGTCGGGGTTGAAGGACGGTTCTGGCCTGGCAGCAAAGCTTTCCCTGGCCCCGGTCAGGGCCGCCTTTAATACTACCCAGCGGGTCTTCTCGGCATTTACCCAGGCGGACCGGATTGTTGCCAGGTGGTGTGTTATAGCCTGGCGCAGCCGCCATAGTTCGATGGTCATGCCGGAAAAAATCTCGGTGTAGGCCAGTTCCAGCGGAATTAACCACCCGGCTAACCGGGCATGTTCCAGGGCTCCCCGAAGCTTTATTTCGGTGTAGGGATCAACATAAATGCCGAGAACGGGGACACCTGCCGCCAGTCCGAAGACCAGGGGATGGTAGCGCGTGCTGATAACCAGGGCGGCCTGTCCGGTCAGCCAGGCCACCTCGCCGGGCGATTTTATTCCCAGGACCGGCATTCCAACTGTGGGTTCGAGCAACCTTGCCAATCTCTGGCCGACCGCTTCGTCTGGCAGGGTGTCAAAGCCGGGTGTAACCGCTGCGTGAGATAGAAAGACAGGTTGGGTGTTAGTGTCCCGGCTGATTTTCAGGATTTGTCCGGCTATCGCTTTTAGTTTTTTCTGGCCGAGTTCGGTTTCGAAATCGGTAAAGTGATGAATTGTAATGGCAAGCCAGGGTTTGCCGGTCGCCAGGAGTTTAGCAAGCGCCGGGTCGGTTTCAACCTGGGGTGGTTTAGGAGAAAAAAAGGCGGCGTCATCGAGCTGGTATAAGATTTTTGAGGCGGGAAGGCCCAATTCCCGGCATATTTCGTAGGAAGCCTTTTCTCTTACCCCTACCAGCCTGGCAAGGGGTAGGGTTTCTTTTAGCAAAGCCCGGTCTTCCGGGGTGAAATCCGGCCCGAAGGTCTGGCCTGTAACAATGGACGGTTTTCCGTAAAGGGCGGCAATTTTGATTAAAGCCACTCGCTCGTACAGGTGATGAGGCCAGGTCGAACTGATATTGCCCCCGCCAGAAATAATTAAGGCATCACAGCTTTTGAGGCTTTCGAATACCGGTTGCCAGGAGCTAGAAATTTTTCTTCCATTTTCGCCTTTGGCGCTAATCTTGGCCTGGTCCAGGATGGTTTGTAATAAAACTTTCCGTTGCGCAGATTCGCCAGGTTGGAGGCTAAATCCAAAGTAAGGTAACGTTTTGACGTTATACCGGCGGGCGGTGAAGGCCGGGTTCTGGGAAAGGACTGTAAAATCGGCGCCGGGGAAAAGATTTCGGAAGCAGGTAAGATTGGCCTCAAACATAGCTTCATCGCCAACATGAAAGTTCGCCAGGTCATTCAGGTCCGCTATCATCACAAAGTTCATCGAAACGGCAATCCTTTAATTGATTTGTTCTTCGTTGATATAGCTAATTTTTTGTTTCCCGCAGCACTTCGCCTTTTAAGACTTACTTAAAAAAATGACAAGCGGCTAATAATAGCATATTAGCAGGCCCCTAAACTAATTAAAATGGCTGCATTGAATGTTTAAGTCCAATGCAGCCGGATAAATGAATGGCCCAGCAAGAGGGGCTAACTTGCGGCCAGTTTGAAATTAAGCTGGGCCTGGTCACCGCCGGTAAACTCGATTTTAAGGGTATGAGAAACACCGGTTACGTGGCCCTGCCAACCGCCGCCGGATGCGTCGGCTACATTTACAACCAGGTTATCGTCCAGCCAAACTTTAACCCCGTTGGCGCTGCTGGCAGTTATGGTATAACTGCCGCTGCTCAGGCTAATAGTGCGGGTGTACCGGGCCGACCAACCATCTTTAACCAGGGCCGGGACCGGGCCGCTGGCATCCCAGGGCGAATCAAGGTTCACGTCACCTCCGAGGTAATCTACCCAGGAGGTGCCGCAGCCCCAGCTTTTATTGTTATAGAATTCGCGCCGCCAGCCATCACCTGTGGCCGGCCAGGCGGTGAAACCGGTCGATTCATTATTGGCGGGGTTACCAAACTGGATGTACCCGTTGTCAAAACTCTGGATGGTGTGGTTATTCCAGGCGAATTCGTCCGAGGTTGGCGGGCCGAACAGGGTCGGGTTGCCGTTGGCGGCGTACCAGTTGAAAATACCTCGGCGGATATAGTAGGCCAGGCAGGTGCCGGGGGTAAGGCCCTGGCGGTTCTCGCTGTCCTCGTCCTGCATAATTGCTACCGGGTCACCGGGGAAATCCTGGATAACCGCTCCATACCACCAGTGAGCGCCATTCGTGGGGCTACCCAGGGCTGTCAGGCCACCCCCCCGGTTGTAGGCGTCCACGAACTGGGCCAGGCGGCTGGTGCCTTCGCCGGGTGTGTGAGGGGTCGGTGGCGTGCCGGTGAAAAGCTCCATCTGCTGGGGCCAGCCCTGGCGCTGGATAAACTCGCCGAGGGTCTTGGTGTTGGTGGCATCCCAGGGGTCGTTGACGGTATAGCCGTTGGGGTCGGTGCCACTCCCGCCGTTAACCACGACGAAATGGGTCCGGGCTGTATTGACCATAAAGCCGACAATTACCGGAAAACCGTGGTCCAGGCTGTTGCGCATGGCGTCGAAATCGAAGGAGAGAATATCCCCGCCGCTGACCTTGCCGCCGCTGCAATTATTGGCGGCTTCGCTCCAATGCATCGGGCAGGCCGCATAGCCCAGGCAATTGCGCAACCGGGCCGGGTCGGTATCTACCCCAAAATACTTAAAGACCATCGCCGTTGAGGTGAGGGCACAGCCCTGGGCCCCGATGGTGGTGCCGCAAACCCCCAGACTCCAGCTTTGCCAGCGGGGGTCCATCTGGGAGAAAAGAGGTACATCGAGTTTCCGGGGTGTCTGGGTTTTGTCGGAAGGTACCTCTACCGATGAAACCTTGTCCGTGGTCAGGTCAACCGAAAATTTGCGATAAGGTTCGGTGCTCCGGTCGGTATATTCCAGGTACTTGCCGTCCGGGGTCCAGCTTAAAACATTCCTGTTATCGCCAAAGAAAATTTCCTGCCGGAAAGAAGACGAATTTTTCAAGACCGGTTGTTGCCCGGTACCATCGGCATTCATGCGCCACAGTTCCAGGCTGCCGTCCGCCGCCATAATTACATAGGCAAGCTGGCGGCTGTCGTGGGACCACGTAAAAGGGGCGGTCCACAATTTTTGGGTGGAGAAGTTTGCCAGCATTTGCCGGTCGGAGCCATCATAATTGAGCGACCAGATGGCTGACCCGGTGTAATCGGCCTGGCCCGCCGTCATATAGACAACTTTCTGGCCGTCGGGGCTAACCGAAACGCTGTCGGAAGTGCGGGCGTCAAGTGTGGCCGCCGGGAGGGTCAGGATAGTGGCTTTATCGGGGCCATTGGTGACATAGAGATGGGCCTGGTCGCCATCGGTTTCGATACCGGCAGACCGGGCGGTGATAGCCGGGTTGGTTTCGGCGTGGGCCCCGGTCGGTTGGAAAGCCTGGGTCAACATAAGACCCAACAAGAGAGCAACTATTGCAAAAGTAGCAATTGTTCGAGTAGCGCGTTTTAAGTGAGTAAGGTAATTACTTTGAGCAGACAGGATAGAAACAATACTGAATAAAGCGCCTAACATCCCCAAAGATTCGGTAGGCGTGGATTTATCTCGCAGCAAATAGACTCCCTTTCGCGGACTCTCTATCGAGTCCGGGTTATCAAGGAAGGAACTTACAAGCTATTCGATTGTGGAAGACAACACAGGGGTAACAACACTATATTTCCGGCGTCTCGCTCTGACGCCGTAGCGAAATTTCACTGGTTCAAGACCCCCTGGCCGACATCGCCCTCAAACTGCCTACAGGCGAATGGCTGGTTTATCTCCGCCAAGCTTTAGGTGTACTTGGTATAAAGCAACCCAGGTTCCTAAATTAATTCCAATAAAACGAGTATAGCAGACAACTACTGCGGCAGATAATACCACATAAACCTTACGGCGAACCTTTCTTTGCCGGGAGAATTTAAATTTTGAGGCTAAATCATGTGTGAAATTAATCAAATTCTAAACTTCTGGCATGTTTTTACCCTCGGATCGGCCAATAAACAGCACTTTTAATCCCCCCAAAGCTTGTCAGACGCCCTGGACCACGAAGAAATTGGCTTTTGACAGGGGTACCCGTTTGAGCCGGAGGGCCTGGTAGGTATCAGAGTTATACCAGGCGAGGGCTTTTTCGTAGCTATCGAATTCAATAACTACCACCCGGTCGGGCATTAAATCTCCTTCAAGTAGTTGATGGGGTCCGCCCCGGACCAGGAAACGGCCTCCGTAAGGCGCCAGTGTATCCAGCACAAAGGCGGAATATACTTCTCTGTAAACTTCGGGGTTATCAATATTCACCAGTACCAATACATATCCCTTCAAATCCAGTTCTCCCTCTGTTCTTTGATTGATAAGTTATCCTAATTGCAAGTTCCCGCTAAATTAAAAGCCGGTGTCTAAATTTGGTCTTAGCCTGTGGGTTAGCCCTTGGCGGGGTACTGCGGGTGCCGGTGGTGCCAGGGAGTAGCCTGTTCATAGTTATAACCAACCCGGAGTAAGGTTGCTTCATCGAAAGGTTTACCCACCAGTTGCATACTCAAGGGTAAGCCATTCTCAAAGCCGCAAGGTACGGCCAGCGCCGGAAGCCCGGTAGCATTAAAAGGGCAAGTATAACGGAGCAGGGCAGTCACCGGTAATTCTACTTCTCCCATCTTAAAAGATGGTTCATCGGCTTGCGGAGCAGGGCCGACTACGGTAGGTAGCATTAACACATCAAGATGGTGAACCTGAAACAAATCGAGCATTTTTTGCGCCAAAAGCCGCCGCCTCCGTTTGGCCTGCACAAAATCGGTGGCTAACAGTAGCTCCCCGATTTGCAGCAAGGCCAGCACGTCCGGGTTATAGAGGTGACCTTTGTCCCGCAGCCATTTCTGGTGATAGGTGCTCGCTTCAGCCAGTGTAATTGCGTTGACCACCGGGTCGCTTTCTTCGACGTCAGGTATTTCAACATGTTCTAATACCGCCCCTAGCTCGCCAAGGATAGTGGAAGCGATTTCGAGGGCTTCTTTTAGTCCGGGAGTAACCAACTCAAAATACGACCCGCCAACAATCCCAATTTTCAGCCCCTTAATATTCTCTTTTAAGCCCGCCAGGTAATCAGGTACCGCCGCAATGGCGCTGGCGGGGTCTTGCGCATCATACCCGGCAATAGCCTGTAACAATAAAGCGGCATCTTCGACGGTACGGCAAATCGGTCCAACATGGTCCAGTGACCAGGATAAGGGCAGCACTCCCTGGCGGCTCACCCGCCCATAAGTAGGTTTAAGACCGACCGTGCCACAAAGGGCAGCCGGTATTCTTATCGAACCGGCCGTATCCGTACCGATAGCCAGGGTTGCCATGCCGCTGGCTACCGCTGCCGCCGAGCCCCCACTACTGCCACCGGGAATACAGTCCAGGTTCCAGGGATTGCGCGTTGGCGGACAAACCACCCCATAGGCGAACTCATGAGTGTGGACTTTGCCCATAAGAATAGTCCCGGCTTCCTCCAGTTTTCGGGCAACCGTGGAAGTTTTGGTCGGGATATAATCGGCCAGGACTTTGGAGGAAGCAGTTGTTCTGATACCTTTTGTCTCTATCAAATCCTTCAGGACCAGGGGTATACCGTGGAGCGGTCCTCGCCTGGCACCGGCCATAATCTCCTGTTCGGTCAGGCGGGCCGCTGCGAGAGCCTGCTCGGTGGTTTGGGTGGCAAAAGCCTGTAATTGTGGTTCAAGTTGCTCGATGCGTTTTATAGCGGCGTTTGTCAATTCCACCGGGGAAAGCTTTCTTGCTTCAATCAGGTTGCTTGCTTCGGCCACACTTAAATAAGTTAAATCAGAGAAAGGCCCGGTAGGTGCGGCGGGCAAAGGAACCGGTTGATTAGCCACAGGCGTGATTTCTGGGACCGGCAGGCGATAGATTGTATCGGGTTCAAGTGCCTCAAAGGGTTCGTTTGGGGTCGCCCGGAGAAACGCCCTTAAACCCTCAAGCGCATTTTGTAGCCGCCCTAACTGTTCTTCGGTGGCAGGAAGGTTAGCGTATTCGGCTATATGGGATAACTGGTTTTTGGGGGTGCTTTCACTCATAAATTACGTTCCTTCATCTACAAACTGGCTAGTTCAGGTGGTTGAACTAAAGCAGGTTCTTCTAAATCATTCTAGCTAAGAATTTGATTGTAATAATTTTTATTATAAAAACGGAGGACGCGCAAGACTCTGAGAGTATTCCAACGGCTATCCGAGCCGGTTTTTTCCATATCAAAATGAACGATTCCAGGGTGTTTATGTTGCACCGGCCAATGGTTATTGCTTCGCTTTTTCTGGATTATCAGGTCGAGGGCTTCATCCATACGGTTATCGTAGGGCGTTTGCACGCTCGCGAAATAATCCATGCAGCGCAAAATGTCATATCTCCAGGTGGAAGGGTATGAGAGCATCAGCATCTTGGGGTCGATTATCTCGCCGGTATGGCTGGACCTGAACAGCCTTTTGCTTAGGATAAATTCCCAGGGTTTGGGGATTCTTTCCCGCACCTCCTGAAGCCTGTAAGCATAGCCGTTATCCTGGTAATCCCGCAGAGCTTCTAAAACCGTTATAGTGGTATGAAGTGAGCTGTTGGTAGCTCCGCGATGCCAGCGGCAGTTCCACCCTCCATCGGGAAATTGTTTAGCCAGGATGTAATCGAGCATTTCTTTGATTTTAGGCGACGGCGAATGACAATAACAACAAATGCTGAGAGCCATCCCTGCTATACACATATCAACATAGCGCTTATTTGGTTTACCAGCCTGCCCCTGGCTGCCCCAATGCGCATTAATCAGAATTTCGCTGCTTTCTATATACTGGCGGTTGGCCGGGTCCAAACCCAAGTTTTTTAGGTCCAGTAGGGTGTAGTGGGTGGAAATCCATTTTGGGGAATAGATGCCATTTCCCCACAATCCGGTTTCAGCATCCCGTTTGTCGAGAAACCGTTTGCCCCATCCTTCGGTAGCAATTCGGTCTCTAAGCCCGGCCAGCACGGAGGCAGGGGCGTCTAATAAATCCCTTTGGGTCTGATATTGAACCGCTACATCCCCTTCCAAAAGCCAGGTTATGATTGGAGATAATTCGAGTAACATAAGAATACCTCACTATCAACTTTGCCGAGATTTGATCCAGGCTATATACCAGCTTTTAAGATTTTACCTTTAATACGTTAATTTATAGATGAATAAAGACGAGTTGGTTATAAGGCGAATCAATCCGGTTCCAGGTCGGCGGCGCTTTTGCGATATTTGGAAAAAGCCTCCCGCAAATGGCCTTTATCGTAATGAGCGTAAATCTGTTTAGTGGTAGTAGGGCTGGCGTGGCCGAGAATATCCTGGACCTCGGAAAGTTGAGCCCCGGCGTTGAGCAGGCTGGTCGCCAGGTTGTGACGGAAGTCGTGCGGTTTGAGGTCCACGCCCAACCGGGCGGCATAACGGGCTACCACCTGCCAGACCGTTACCAGGCTGACCCGGTAGTTCTCCCCACCAGAGATGGGTTTAACCTTGTCCCGGCCCCGGTGATGTTGCAGGAAAAGAGGCCGGAAGCCGTCTTTGCCACGCCGGGTCAGGTATTCCTCGATGGCGGCCAGGGTCACCTGGTCGAAGTAGACCAGCCGTTCCTTCTGGCCTTTGCCAGTTATTATCAGTTCGTAAGTATTATCACCGGTTGGCTCTTCGCCGCGCCCAGTCACGTTGGCCTGGTAATTCCTGAAAAGGTCGCGCCGGTAGTCATCGAGTAACGCTTCAAGGTCGCGCCGGTCGAGGCTGGCAAGTTCCTGGCGGCGCATACCGGTGCAGTAGAGGGTCAGGATAATCGCCCGGTCGCGCAGTTCTTCCAGGTCACGCCGGTCTTTTTCGGGCTGGCTGCGGGGCATTCTTTTAAAGACATTTCCTGTTACCGTCGTGGGGGTATCCATGAGGTCGGCTGGCTGGTCTTGGAAATTCCGGGAAAATTCTCCGCTGGGGCCAGGATTAAGAAGGGGCTGACCGTTCGGGGAGGGTACTGCTCCTTCCGGGTAGAAAGGGGTCGCGTTTGAGTCCGCTTCAAGTTCGGCGGCAGCGAGGTCTTCCAGGACCGGTACCGCCGGTTTAAGGGCCAGCCGGGCCGCCTGAGCCACCTGTCTACCTTTGACACGGGGGGTTTTATAGGAAGCCCGGCCCTGCAAACGGCTCAGCCCGGCTACCATTTCCTGGAACTGACAGCCGCCGGGGGTCAACCGCCGCCGGGCCAGGTAGTCGAAAAGGTTACGGGCCGCTGCCATATAGCTGTTGCAGGTCGCCCGAGCCTTGCGCCCGTAGGTTGCCACCAGCCACAAATAAAAATCTTCTAAAACCAGGGGCGATAGTTCGTAAATGGTTGCCTGGTCGGGGATTTGTCCTGCCGTTTCAAAGATGAACCACATGAAGCGGCGACAACCTACCCGGTAAGTCTTGGCCGTCTCCTGGCTCTGGCCCTTGAGCGTTTCCAGGAAAAGGTAGACGCCCGCCGCCAGGGGTAATTCCGGCGGTAGCTGGCTCGTCCCTGTAATGAGGGAGCGTCCTTTCCCGAAATAGCTTTTCGCGCCGGTTTCCCACTCGGTCAAAAGGGCGGACTGGTCGGCAGATGCAGATTTAGTCAGGCTGGTTTGTCTGGGCATTCTTATAAAAATCCTGGCGGCTGGTTGGTGAACAACGGGTTAACCCGGCCCTGAGTATACCAAATTAGAACCCTGTTTTTCCAGACAAAAAGAGCAGCCGGGTTTTGAAACCCGGCTGCTCTGGTAGATCCTTTCCTGGTTTAGTAAGGATTTTCCATATTCTCGTCAGTATCGTTCTTGTAAGGGTCTTTTGGGGTCGGCCAGCCCTGCTGAGTCTGGGTCTGCTGGGTCTGAGGCGGTTGCTGTGGCCCGTAGTAGCCCGGAGGTGGCGGGGTCTGGGTGTAGTTGTAAGCCTGTCCCGGATACTGGTAACCGTTACTCCAGTAGGCATTGTGATGATGGCGGTAGTAAGGACGGTTCCAGCCATAGCGATAGCGGTAAGGCCGGGTCGCCAGCATGATAATCGCAAAGATTATGAGCGGGAAGACCGGGAAAATAAAGAAGCCGTGATGTCCCACCAGCGACAGGATAATGATGACCAGGAAGACGATACCAAAAGCCCGCAAAAGAGGGTGAACATACCCGTACTGGGGGCGTGGCGGCTGCGGCGGATAATAGTTATAAGGCGGTTGTCCCTGCGGCCCACCCTGATAGTTATAGGGCTGGTAAGGGGGAGGCGTGCCGGGGTTTTCCGGGTAAGGATAAGGCGGAACATTCCCCTGGTTATTTGGGTCCCCGTTAGGATAATTAGGGTTAGGATAATTGGAATAAGGATACATTACAATCCTGCGCTTTCTACGTTACTTCTCTTAAGGCCCCAAGCCTTTACATACAGTATGACACTGTTTCTCCCAAACATGTTTCACTGTTTTTAGGCGATTGCCCGCTTGTTCACAAACCTCTAAGGTAAGGTCCGAGGGGCAATAGTTCTAAAAGAGCCGGTTCCGTCTGCCGCCAGGTTAGAAGATTGCTTTGGGAAGCAGATTTCTGGCAATGGCATGAGAACCTCAACACATAAATTTACGCCTGCTATTTTGAAAAGTTTCGAAGTTTAAAGGGGTACGGAGTTTGTTTATAAAGTGTTTACAATTTGGTTTATTTACCAAAAATCCGCCCTCCCAACAAAACACGACATATCCCCAAATTTATTCAAGGAAAAATAAAAGACATAAAAAACTTAGAGATTTCCAATAATAAAAGCTCCCGGTCTTATCGCATATTCTGGTAGGAACACAAGCCCAAAATAAAGGTGGCATTGATGCAAGGCACAACCCTTCCCATTGTCATTTTTAATGGATGGAGCGGAGCCACAATTCGGGGTACCCGGGGCATCAGGTAGTGGGTGCATAACGGTGGCTTATCCCACAGCCAAATAAAAAGGGGACATATCCCGGAAACCAAATAATAAATAACTATTCTCCACCCTTTTTTATTTTTTCTTTGTTCTCTCTCTGGTCTGCCATTCTATACGTCGGGTTATATACCAAACCCTGGAAAGCCTAAAAAAATAAGCATTTCAACCTCAAGATGAATATTCTCAAACAAAAAAATTAAAATCTATATTCAAAAGATGTAACTTTAGGGCTCACTTAATCCTGGGTGATTGTGGAAAAGACAACTATTTATAGACTTTTTATTACATATCCCTCATAATTAGAAGAAAGGGTTACTTACCAACAAAGTTATCCACAGTAGTATTAAGATAATCAACATTATCTTAATACTAACACCAAAAATTATCCCCAATTTGGGTATTCTGGGAAATCGCGGGCAATTAAAAGGCCCTACCGTTAAAGGCAGGGCTTCTAAAAGGGTTCGAACCTTATATCCAGGTCTTTTCGAGGGGTAATGATGCTATTTTGTACGGTCCGGGCTAAATTTGATAGTCCTTGTTATTGGGGTGTATTCGAATTGCTATAACAACCAACAACCCGGCACAATTAACCGGTGGTATGCGCCGCTCTTGTGCCCATATACCTTAACGCGAAGGGTATACCAAAGATTAAAGTTACCAGGCCGCACGTCCCAAGCCAGACCAGCCCTACCAACCCAAGCAAACTATTTTCGCGTTTTTCGACCTCGCGTAAAGACCGGCCTGCCAGCACATACCCGGAGGTTTTCCCAGAATAGCGGGTCAGAACCGCCGCGCTCCGTACGCCATTTTCAGGCTGCCAGGTAAATCTTTTCTGGTCCTGTGCTCCTAGGTCGCTAAAGACGCCTGCCGGTACTTCCGGTATAGCCCCACCAAGTTCGACCGATGCTGCCAGGGGTTTGCCCGAATTGTCATAAATTATCAGGTAAGGCGCGAGGCTGGTTGCCATATCCACCGAGCCGTCAGGCAGGACCGCCAGGGACTCTTCCCGGAGGCCAGACTACTTGCGACATCCTCGGCCATCTGGATTTGAGGGTCGTTCGCTGCCTGACGCAGGTTCTGTTGTTCAATTATGTAAACTAAACCGGATAAAAAAGAAACCGTTATAACCAGGGCCAGCCAGGATAAAAGGGCCGGGTGGGACAACCAGTTGGGCAACCAGCCGGCCAGAAGAAATCTTTTCATAAGTGTTGACCTTTCGAAAACTGCCATCAAGCCATCTACTTTTAAAAGTTGGTAAGCAAGAACCGGATTATAATCACATAACGTTTTAGCGGCTAAATTATATTCTCCTGGTTTATAACTGCCGAAATTGAGTTTAGAGGTTAGAGGGCGGTTATGGACGGGCTGTGCTAAAATGTAAAAAATTGGGTAAGTAGAATATCTCCAACAAATTAAAATCCACCATAAACTACGGACGGTCAGATAGACGCCGGGCGAAAGGGTCAGGGCAGTGAGTAATTTAGTCCAATACCGCCGTGATAGAAAACCCCTCCCCCACGAATTGTTATTTATGTATCGCCAGCGCGCCGGTTTTACCCAGGTCGAACTGGCCGAGTTGCTTGACCTCAAAAGCAGTAAAATGATGCAACTCTGGGAAAACGGCTACCGCCTTCCGGCAGCCAGTCGTCTCAAAAAGCTGGTAGAGGTTTACTACCGGCGGGGCGTCTTTACAGCCCAGCGCGAACGCCAGGAGGTTCATGAATTGTGGGCCAGCATCAAGGACGCTTTTGATGCCCGCGCCGAGACTTACCAGACATATCCCATTTTCGATGAACTCTGGTTCGAGACAATACAGAATCAGGAAGAGGAAAAAAAGGAGCAAAACCTACCTCTAAAAGCGCCGGAGAAAGCGTCTTCAGACCAGCAGACAGCTCTTATGGGTAGTCCCGAACACCTGGCGTTAACCCGTCCCAACAACCTGCCCGCCCCCACTACACCCCTGATAGGCCGGGACCGTGAGGTCGAAAGGATAGTCGAGTTAATCATCCGCCCTGAAATCCGCCTGCTAACTATCACCGGACCGGGCGGCATCGGCAAGACCCGGCTGGGGTTGCAGGCCGGGAGCCGTCTCCTGGGCCATTTTGGGCAGGGGGTCTTCTTCGTGGCGCTGGCTACTCTCAACGACCCGGCCCTGGTTTTAGCCCAGATTGCAAAGACGCTCGGTCTCAAAGAGAACGCCAACCTCCTACCGGACCTACAAGCTTACCTCCGGGACCGCCAGATGCTACTGGTGCTGGACAATTTCGAGCAGGTTACACCCGCCAGGGATCAGCTAATCACCCTGCTGGAGGCCGCGCCCGGTCTCAAACTGCTGGTTACCAGCCGGATTGTGCTGCGACTTTACGGCGAACATGAATTTAACGTCGCGCCCCTACCGTTACCTGAACCGGGGCAGCTTGCCCTTGACCACCTGGCCGCCAACGCCTCGGTAAAGCTGCTCGTCGAACGCGCCCGCCAGTTCCGGCCCGACTTCATCCTGACCGAGGCCAACGCCCCGGCCCTGGCCTGGATTTGCCTGCGCCTGGAAGGACTGCCACTGGCCCTCGAACTGGTAAGCACCTGGCTCAAACTCTTTTCACCGCAGGTGTTGCTCGATAAGCTGGAACAGTCCGGCAGCTCCCGCCTGCAACTCCTTACCGGGGGACCACGTAACCTGGCGGGTCGTCAACAGACCATCCGCAACACCCTCGAATGGAGCTACCAGTTGCTCGACCCATTTTTGCAGGACCTTTTCGTCCGGCTATCAGTTTTCCGGGCCGGGGCAACTTTTGATGCAGTTGAGGTTGTGTGCGCTTCTCTCTTTTCTTCCGATATAACAGTTTTGGAAGGGATAAGTCTCCTGGTTGACCACAATCTGATCCGGGTGGTCGAACTAATGGTAGAGGGAGAAACCGATTTACGGTTCGAAATGCTGGAAACAATCCGGGAGTACGGCCTGGAAAAACTGGACCAGAGCAGCCAGGCCAAAAATGTCCGGCAAGCCCACGCCGCCTATTACCTCGGCTTTCTCAAAAAAGCCCAGCCAAACCTGCACACCCCCCAACAACCGGTCTGGTTGGACCGATTGGAACGCGACCACCCCAACTTGCGAACGGCCCTGGAATGGTTGCTGGAAACCGGCCCCCAAACATTAACAAGGGCCGAAGAAGCGCTTGAAATGGGGGTAGTACTGGGTATTTTTTGGAACATGCACGGCCACCTGGCTGAAGGGCGCAAGTGGCTCGGCCAGATACTGGCGAAATTCCCGGATACCCGCCTCGATTTACGGGCCCGGTTGCTCAATAATGCCGCGCTCCTGGCAAGCCGCCAGAACGATACCCCGGAAGCCACCCGGCTTTTGGAGGAAGCCCTGGTCCACTGGCGGCAGCTCGATGACCGCCGCAATATTTCGCTGGCCCTCAACAACCTGGGGATTATGGCCTTCCAGCGAGGCGACTTCGACCGCGCCCGGCAACTTTATACCGAGGGTCTTGCCTTAAAACGGGGATTGGGCGAACCGCGCGGCCTGGCGGTGGCCCTTAACAACCTGGGGGAATTGCTGGTAACCCAGGGCCAGCTTGACCAGGCTCAAGCCCTTTTCAACGAAACCTTTTCCGTAATGCAATCCCTGGGTGATACCCACAATATGGCCCTGGCCTTGTTAAACCTGGGCAAGGTCGCCCGCTTGCAAGGGCAGGCGAGAACCGCCCTGCCTTTACTCCTGGATAGCCTGGAAAAGTTGCTGGCAATCGGGGATAAATTTAACCTGGCCGAAAATTTGGAAGAACTGGCCTGGTGCCTCACTCTACCGGGTTTTTCAGAGGAAACCTGGACTGTGCGATTGGCCGGGGCGGCAGCAGCTTTACGAGAGCGGATTGGCGCGCCCCAACAAGGCGAGCAGCGGGACCACTACAAACAAGCCCTGGCCATTACCAGGAATAATTTTTCCCCTGAGACGTGGCAACGGGCCTGGCAAGAGGGTGGGCAAACACCCCTCGAACAGCTTGGCAAGAATTTTAGCGCGGTGGCCCGTACCTGGCCGGTGCAGAAGAATTAACCCCGCAATCTCTCAATAAGGCAGCCCCGGCGTTTTATTACCCAGGCGGCGCACATCGAAAAGCCCGGCCTCGCTCGCCCGGCCCAGCAACATCCCCAGCATGGCATCGGCTGTCACCATTCCCCAGCCCAGGCCATGCCCGGTAAACCCGACCGCGAAATAAATCCCTGACGGCTCCGCATCTACCGGGGTGGGGACGGTTTCGTACTCGCCCGCCGGGACGAAAGGTTTTTCAACGGGGGCAAACGCACCCGGCACATAGGGGAGTTGCCCGGCCAGAGGTAAGCCATCGACCGAGAAACCCATAGTCCCACCCCAGCGCCGGACGATTGGCGCTTCCCGGGCAATATCGGGGAAATATTTATGCAGGATTTCTTCCAGGGTCGCCTGTAACCAGCCGGTCGCCATCTCATCGTAACCAACTTCCAGTTCGCGGTGATAACTGCGGCCACCCCCCAGGAGGAACGAGCCGTCCTCAAGCTGGCGGAAATATTCGTAGCCGTAATTCATATAGGCCAGCCGGTCAATTACCCGCCGTCCCAGGGGAGCCGTCAGGAGGATTTGAGCCCTTTTTGGCGCGACTTTATCGGCGAAATAGGGGGAAATCAGGGGCGAATAGGCGTTGGTGCAGAGGGCGACCCGGTCGCATTCAACCGTGATACCCCGCGCCTCCACCACAAGCCGCCCGCCGTTGCCACGCCCGATGGCAAAGACCTCGGCAGGGGCAAATAATTTCACCTGGGGTTGCGCCGCTTCTATGAGGGCCTGGACCAGCGCCACCGGGTCGAGCCCGAAATCGTCCGGTTGCATTATAGCCGAACCAAACCCGCGCCCGAAAGGGTCAGCTTTTGAAAATTCAACCGCGAAACCGTCCTGGCGCATTAAAGCGTAAGCTTCGGCCAGCAAGGCGCTTTCGGCCTCATCTATAGCCAGGATATAGCTGCCGCTCTTAACCGAGGGGGTCTGGAATTTTTCTACAAAGCTACGGGTCTTGGCCTGGTTTTCCCTGGTTAGTTCCCAGAGGTGACGGGCGCCCTGGCGACCAAACCGGGCTACCCCGGTCGCGTAATTATCGGCGGCCCCCATCAGAGACATCCCGGCGTTTCGTCCGGTCGCCCCGGCTGCCGGAAAACGGCTCTCGACCAGGGCCACCTGTTTGCCCTCGGCGGCGAGGGAAAAGGCCGTGTACGCCCCGACAATGCCGGCCCCGATTACGGCCACATCACAGCGGAAATGGTCCGCCTTACCCGGCCGTTGCTGCCATACCGATACGCTCATGAAGACCCTTCATTTATTACGGCAATGTTACAAAAGTTTCAATTTGATTACGGTTTTAAGTGGTTTTATTTGTACAAAGAGCATAGCAAGGCCAAAAACGCCTGTCAAATTAATATTTCCGTCATAATACGATTCGAAGGCATATTGTAAAAACATTTTTATATGTTAGAATTATGTATAATTATTTCAACAGTGGTAAGGTGCAATAGTCCTTATTTCTTATATTTAAATTAAACAGTTTTCACGGGCCTTTTTTATTCGTCTCAGTTTAGTCAAAGCTCATTTACCAGTTTTTGACTGGATAATTCTGGGGAATTTAGGAGAAGCATCACATGATTTCTGCGCAAGATCAACGCCTCGCCAGCATGACGTTGGGAAGCTGCAAGTCCCTCGCCGCTAAGCTGACCGCCGCCAATACTAACCCGACGCTAAGCTTCAGTGAGAGGTCGGTCCTGGAGGATTTTGGCAAGCTGTTCTTTAACTACCGGTTGGATGAATTAGAGACACTGGCTGCCAGTTATGACCTGACTCGCGCAGACCTGGGTAAACTCATCTGTCTGCTCGTGCTGGAGCAAGCCCGCACCGAGCCAATTAATGTACAACAAGCGCGTGACCGCCGCTCCGGTGTGGACCGCCGCGCCGTAGCCGACCGCCGGGTGAATTACGACCCCTACTACCAGCCGGACCGCCGTAAAAGCGGGACCGATCGCCGTCGCCCGGCTTAATAAAACTGCTTTAGGAGCGGCTGTGTAAGTGTTGTTTACACAGCCGCCGTTTGTGGACTCTATGAATAAGGTCGAAGCTCTCCAATATCTCAAAGAAAATCACCGGGGCGTCCTGGCAACCGTCAAAAAAGATGGTCGCCCCCAGCTTTCTAATATCGGCTACCTTTATGATACCGATGGGCTGGTTAAGATTTCAACCACCGCCGACCGGTTTAAAGCCCGGAACATTCAACGCGACCCCCAGGTTTCAATGGTGGCCCAGGGCCCTAACTGGTACGAGTATATTGTGGTCGAGGGCACCGCCACGGTCGGCCCGGAAGGCCAGCTTGCCGAGTTACGACATCTCTACGAAGGCATCGCCGGAAAACCCCATCCTAACTGGGCCGAATACGACGCCGCGATGCTTAACGACCATCGCGTAATTATCTCCATCACCATCGAAAAAATTTACCCCCTCGATAAAGAATAAGCTGTTCTTTTTCCTTATTCATCTATCCTATCTTTTTAATTTAATTTTTTGGGGATAAGTCGCCTGAATAAATAGGTTTTGGGTAAAAAATAACCCGTTACGAGTTTCGCAACGGGTTACAAAAGTTTTGATGCAGGTTTAACGGTAGAGCAAATCGCTCATGATGGTACCGTCCGGCTTTACCACCGCCACGCTGAACCACCAGAAAGGCCGGGGCCGGGGCGGACTACTCCGCACCACCAGCGTATTCTCGCCCTTCTTCAAATGCAACACTTCGGTAAAACGCGGGCGCAGGTGCGGGTGGAATACATTACACCCGGCCTCACCACTTGACTCGACCTGTTTGCCTTCCTCAAGTTCCTCGCCGTTCAACCACAACCGGATAGCCGCCCCGGCGTGATAGAAAAGCTTTATTTCGCGGTCTTCAGGCGCGATAATCCGAGTTACCGCGAAACTGGCAAGGTTCTCCCCGGCTTCGTAACGCGGCGTATAGCGTTCGCGCAACCGTACATAGAAGGGGTCGGCGATACTCTTGACCCCCACGATGCTCTGGGTATAACTTTCCCAGTCAAGTTGCGGGTTGAGTTCGCCCGAAGCCGCAAAGACCTCCTCGATTTTGTGAGGGTCCTGGTCCTCGTTAAAGACCGTCACCTGCCAGGGCGAGATAGCCGCGAAAATCGGACGGCTCCGGTGCTCGAAGTTAAGGGTCTTACCCTGCCAGGTTAAAGCCACCTCGGCGGTCCACTCGCGCGGTTCCCCGGCGGCGTCCACCGCGTAAGGGTTGGTAAGGATTAAAGCCTGCCCATCCGGGCTTTCCAGGTGAATTGCCTGGTTTTCCAGGACGCCCTTATGGCCCATTTCCCACTTAACATCCACCGAAAAGGGACTGCCGTCGGCCGTACCGCCGATGATAAGGGTGCCCAGGCTGCGGGCGGCTTCTTCCGGCGTGATGTACTCGATAAACCGCACGAACGGCCCACCGAGCCGCGCCAGGGCATCGGCCTGACCAGGCCCGGTCTTTGTTAGGATTTCCCCGGCCATCTTTTCGTAAGGGGTGGCGGGCACCCTGGCCCCAAGCAACCGCTTAACGTCGGCCAGTTGGATTTGCCGGTTATATTCCTCGCCCAACGCGCTCAACTTGCCGGCAGCCTGCACCACCACTGTTAAGGATTGGTTTTTGGGCTGGGAGGGGATATCCACCACTGTTGTGAGCGAATCGGGGTCGTAACGCCATTCCAGGGCCTCTCCGTTTACGGTCACACTTTGCGGCGAAACGGTCCCTTCGAAATAGACCCGGTAGCTGCGCTGATCTGGCAAGAAAGCGCAGCGGCCTTCCACCGGCGCGACCGTCAGCTCGCAGCCATTCTCGTCCTGCATGGTCAGCCGGAAATTGGTCCACTCGCTATCGCCCGAGCGGTAAGCCTCGCTGATACCGTCATCCTCGTAGAGACGGTACGAGCCGTCCGCCCCCGGAAAGACCTTTAAATGCAATTTGTCTTTGGGCAAATTGTCGGTCTGGTCGGCCAGTTCGGCCAGGGGAATAATCGAGCCCTCTTTCGCCAGGAGCGGCAGGCGGTCCAGGTCACCGACCAGCCGGACCCAGCGCGGCCCTTCAAAGAACTCTTTGGTGGTGAACTCAATCCAGCGCCCTTCCGGCACCCAGACATCGTTCGAGGCGTAACCGGTAACAGGGTCGGCGGGGTGGACAATCGGAGCCGCGATTAGCTGGTCGCCCAGGTAATACTGGTACCGAGCCACGTAAGCGGCTTCTTCCTCCGGGTGTTCGTAGTACATCGGGCGAGTGGGCGGGAGACTGGTATCGACCGTTTCCCGGCCAGCCGTATAGAGGTAAGGCACAAGCTGGTAACGCAACTGGAAAGCCGTCCGGCAGGCTCGGAAGACCTCCTTGGAGAAAGCCCAGGGCCGCCGCTCGGCCAGTGGGTCTTTGGTCGAGTGGAGCCGCAATACCGGGCTGACCGCCCCGTACTGGACCCAGCGGGCGAACAGTTCCGGCTCACAGGCTCCCAGGTGCCCGCCAATGTCGTGCGACCACCAGCCGTAACAGACATTCGAGGCCGTGGCCGTGAAATAGGGCTGGTATTGCAGCGCTTCCCAGGCCGAATGGGTATCGCCCGAAAAGCCGATGTGATAACGGTGGTTGCCCAGGCCGCCCCAGCGGCTGTAGAGCATGGCCCTTTTGCCGCGCCGGGCCGAATCGAGAAAATGCAGGTGGTTCAGCCAGGGGAGCGGGTCCAAACCTTTCATCTCGCTGGTCTCGCCCTGCTGCCAGTCCATCCACCAGAAATCGACCCCCCCTTCTTCCATGGGGTGATGGAGTTGCTCGAAATAGTGCTGCACGAACTTTTTGTCGGTAATACGGAAAGGAATCGTCTGGCGCTCCGCCGGGTCGATTCCCAGTGCCCGCGCAAAGCCCTCGTAGGCGTCCTCAAAGGCCTGAACACCGTCGGCGGGATGCAGATTAAGGGTCGTGCGCAATCCGTGGTCGTGGACCCAACGTAGAAAGCCTTCGGGGTCGGGGAAAAGCTCGCGGTTCCAGCTATAGCCGGTCCAGCTATCCTTGGTATGCCAGTCCATGTCCAGCACCAGCACATCCAGCGGCAAATCGTGGCGGTCGAAATCCTCGACCAGGTTCATCAAATCTTTGTCGCTATAGGCCCAGTAGCGCGACCACCAGGCCCCCAGCACAAAACGCGGTATCAGGGGAATCCCCCCGCCAAACCGGGTATATTCCTGTAGAGCAGCCTTGTAGTCGTGGCCGTAAGCGAAGAAATACCAGTCCTGCTGGAAATGAGGCTGGCGGGGCTCGACCCAACCATCGGCGGCATTAAACAACACCCTGCGGCTGTCGTCATAGACCGACCAACCGTCCCGCGAGTTAAGCCCTTCTTCCAGGGCGACATCCCCGACACACTCATCCAGGGTCCGCCGAGTGCCGCGTAAATTCCGGCGGTTAACCAGGCCCGGCGTCCAGCGGATTTCCTCACTGTTGAGCCGGAAGGTAATACTCAAATTTTCTCCGGTAAACTCGCCAGGACCCGGTATATAACTTAGAAAAAGTTCGCCTGTATCAATCGTCACTTTTTCGGCGGTATTGACCGTTTCGAATGTGGGGGGAGCGGCATACCGGTTGGGGAAAGCAAAACTGGCCCGGTCCTCGAACTGGCCGGTTTCGGAATATTCGAGTCGGATTAACCGGGCCGTCAATACCGTAAAACGCGCCTTTCCACTGATAACCACCGCCCCCGGATGGGCGACCGGGTTGCCCGGAATCCGCAGGCGGCTAAAAATAGCGGGGGTTTCCACTCCGCTCATAGGATGAAACTCCTTCGTTTTTCAAATTGGCTAAAAATTAGATTTTTATAACCGGATTGGTAGTCTGGCCTTCTTTTACTTCAAACGGGTCGCCGGTTTTCTCAGCGCCCCCATTATACGTCACCGCCACTATATAGGTGCCAGGCTTCAGGAAGAAACTGCTGTTAGCCTTGTTATAGACCGTTCCCAGGTCTGTATTCGGATCGTCCTGGGCATAAATCCGCCAGCTTAACTTGCTCTCGTCCAGCTTCGTACCATCGGCCAACTGCACCTGGACCTGGGCCTGACCGATACCCAGCGTTATAGTCGTGGTGGTTGTCTGCCCGGCCTTGATGGCAACCGGCTGGCTGGTCATTTTGACCGTCCCGCCACCGTACTCGACATCAATCGTGTAACTCCCCTCTTTGAGGGTAATGTTGGTCCTGGCCTTGCCGTAAACGGTCGTCACTTCCACGTTCGGGTCATCCTGTTTGTGGACCGTCAAGACCATACTATCGTCAAGCGCAACCTTTCCCGCCGTGGCGTCAACCTCGACCTGGGCTGTACCCACCCCCAGGTTGACCGATTGGGTGGTCACCTGCCCCTCCGTAATCTGGAAGGCCGGACCAAGCTCCTGGACCCCGTTGGAATAGCCCGTTTCAATCTGGTAAGAACCGGGCACCAGGTAAATCCCGGTTTTGGCTTTGCCGTAAACGGTGGTTACGGCTTTGCTGGTATCCCCGGCCTTGAAAACCTGCAAAGACAGGTCACTCTCACGCGGAGTGCGGCCGGGGGCTTCCACTACCTCGACCTGGACCGTTCCTACCCCGAAATTAAGCGCCTGGGTGGTGGACTGACCTTCTTTTACCTCGATAGCGGGGCTCTTTACGACATTATCGTTCGGGTAAGTCGCCGCGATTGTATAGCTTCCCGGCGGCAGGCTAAAAGTTGCGCTGGCCTTATTATAAGCAGTATCAAGGGCCGAATCGCTTCCCGCCTTGAAGACCTGGATATTCACATCGGCCTCGCGGGCCGGTTTGCCGTTCGCCTCCGTCACCGTAACCTGGATTTGCCCGGTACCTGCCGCGTTAGCCGTGGTGGTCGCATTACCAGATCCGGCAGAACCGTTGCCGTTGGGGGCCGCCGTCCCGTTCGAGGCCGCCGTGGTCGCACCCGGAGTGGTCCCCGCGTTGGAAGCGCCAGGCGTAGCGGTCGCGTTGGCCGCCACCTGGGTCGGCGTAGTAGGGCCGTTGTCTTTGGGGAGCAAAAGCAGGACCGCCGCGACTATCACCGCCACAACTATTATCCCAACCACCCCCAGCAGGACCGGGTTCAGACTGCTTTTCTTTTTGGTAACGACCGGGACTGCGCCCGGACCGGGCCGTCCTTCCCCGTTATTCCAGCTTCCCTGAGGCGGGTTACCGGGTGGCACCGGCCCGCCCGGTTGACCGTTCGCAGGGTTGTTCGGTTGACCCCAATAGGGTTGGGTAGGGCCGGGCAGGGCGTAAGGAGCCCCAACCTGAAAACCTTCCGGTCTGCCCGTTGGCTGGCCGGTCTGTACGTTGGGTTGGCTGCCTGGCTGACCGCCCAGGGGCGTGGAGGGCGTGGTCTCGAACGACTGGGGCAAAGCCTGGGTTGGACCGTAGGTCTGGCCGTTCACCGGGGTGCTTACCTGGGTATTCGGCGGGTTGGACCCATAATTTTGCGGGTAAGTCGGGCCGGTAATCCTGCCTCCGGTGCCGGGACCGGTGCCAGCATTGGGGTTAAATTGGGCTGCCCCTGCCGGGTAATTATAGGGCTGGTTAGTCGGCTGGCCGGGCGCGGTCTGGGGTGGCACCGTGCTGGGCGGCAAATTGGAGCCGGGTTGAAATGTCGTGGGTGGAAGCGAACCCGACTGGCCCTGGATAAAGCGGGGCGGGATATTTTGCAGGTTGTAAGGGGTCGCCTGGAAGCCCAGCAGCGCCATCTTGAAACGGCGGGCAAACTCCCCGGCGGGCCGGGTCCGTTCGCGGTCGTCTTTTGCCATCACCCCCGCGATAACAGAATCGAGAGCCGGGGGATAATCGAGCCAGGGCGCTTTCTCGCGCAAAGGTGGGATAGGTGCCCCCGTGTGCTGCGCCCATAAAGCGGCCTGGTTGCCCTGGTAGGGCGGCTGCCCGGTAATTAGCTGGTAGGTCACCACCCCCAGCGCGTAAATATCGCTGGCCTTGCCCGCCTTCCCGGCCCACTGCTCCGGGGCCATATAGAGCGGTGTTCCACTCGCGCTCAAATCCACCATCGAGGACGACGTGCCCGAAAGGACCGTCGCCAGGCCAAAATCGGCCAGGAGCGGTCGCCCGGAGCGGTCCAACAGGATGTTGAGCGGCTTTATGTCGCGGTGAATCAGCCCCAGGTTATGGGCTTCATCCAGGGCCGAGGCGATTTGTTCCAGGTAATAGACGACCTCGTTGAGCGGCAACGGGACCGGGGGCGCGCCCGCCTCCGGCTTGATTTTATTCGCCAGAGACCCGCCTTCTGCGAAATCGGTCACGATATAGGCCATTTCCGAGGAAATCTCAAAGTCGCTCACCCGCAAAATGTTCGGGTGATGAAAGCGGGCCAGCACGCTCGCCTCCCGCCGGACATCCTCGCGACTCTGGTTGTCGCCTAAAAACTGGGGATGGAGCAGCTTGACGGCCACGGTCCGGGGCGGCTCGAACTTTATATCCTCGGCGTAGAAGACCTGGCCGTAAGTACCTTTCCCCAGGGCCCGGCCCAGGCGGTAACGCCCGGCAATCAGGCGAGGGGTTTCGGGCGGAAGCGCGGCGTCATTCGACATTTCAAATCCTCGTATTTTAAAACGCTGGCTAATCTGGCTAATAAGGCAAGATGTCGGTCACTTTGCGGGCCAGCGGCGCGGCCACGGTGCTACCCTCCCCGCCGTGCTCGACCACCACAATCACCACGTATTTTGGTTTGGCCGCCGGGGCAAAACAGGCGAACCAGGCGTGCGGCTGCTCGATACCGCTCTCGGCAGTCCCGGTCTTCCCGGCCACCACCACTTTCGAACTGGCAAACATCGCCCGCGCCGTGCCCTGGGGCTTCTGGGTTACGTCCGTCAGGGCCTGGCGGATTAGATTAAGGTTGTTCGAGTTGACCGGCACCTGCTTGGTCTGGACCGGGAAAGCCCGGCTGATACCGTTGGTCTCCGGGTCAATGGCCTGCTCGGCCAGGCGCGGCACATGGACCTGCCCGCCGTTGGCAATCGCGGCGTAGACCAGGGCCAGTTGCATGGGCGATGCCAGCAGATAGCCCTGCCCGATTGCCAGGTTTACCGCGTCACCCCGCACCCAGGGCTGGTTGAGGGTATCCTGTTTCCACTTGGGGCTCGGCACCTGCCCGGTCGCGGCGTACAGCCCCTGCATATCAGTAGGGACACCCAGGCCGTAGGCTTTCGCCATGTCCGGCAAAATATTGGCATCTATTTCGTCCAGCTTTTTACCGACCTCGTAAAAGACCACGTCGCACGACTGGACGATACCCTCGTACAGGCTGATTTTGCCGTGCCCGGTCTTAAGCCAGCAGTCCTTACCAAAGGCGTCGCCCAGGCCGGTCCAGTGCCCGGTACAGGTAAAGGTAGTCTGCATGTTCATGCCGCCTCTTTCGAGCGCTGCCGAGGCTGAGATAACCTTGAAAGTCGAGCCGGTCGGCAGTTGGGCGTTGACGGCCCGGTGCTGGAACGGTTTGCGAGGGTCGTTGTTAAGGGCGTTAAACTGGTCCTGGGTGATACCCTGGATAAAAAGGTTCGGGTCGAAGGTCGGGAAGTTCGCCAGGGCCAGCACCGCCCCGTTGGTCACGTCCATCACCACGATACTGCCGACGTTACTCCCCAGGATGGCCTCGGCCTTTTTCTGCAAGTCCATATTCAGGCTGAGCAGCAGGTTGGAGGAAGGGGTCAACGGCTTTTCTGAAATCGTGCTTTGCGTCTGCCCATCTGAACCAATGACGGTCAATTTGCCGCCCAATCCCCCGGCCAGGGTCTCCTCGGCCCAGGCTTCCACCCCGGTCCGGCCTACAATATCGTCCTCGGTGTAGCCCTTGGCTGCCAGCGTCTTGAGGTCGTCCGCGTTCACCTTGTTGATATAGCCGACGGTGTGACTGGCGCTCGGCCCGTTCGGATAACTGCGGACACCCTGCTCGTCCACGCCGACCCCCGGCAGTTCGCGCAGGCCCGCGATTATAGATTGCTCGGTCGTAGAAGGAAGGGTCTTGATAGGCATCCGCCAGTCCGGCTGGCCGTTTTTATAGAGGTCCTTGATTTTAGCCGGGTCCATTTTGAGGGTCTGGCTCAGGGTCAACAAAAGCTGGTCCTCGTTCTCAATCTGCCCCGGCACCACGTAAACTTCGAACTGGTTATCGGTTGAGGTCAGAGGCACCTTGTTGGCCGCGTAAATCGTGCCGCGGGTGGAACTGCTCTTATAGAGGTGGACCAGGTAGGTGCTATCGGTCAACTCCTTGAAAATGGCGGCGGGCGACCACTCCACCTTCCAGGCGGCATCCTCGAAATGCAGCTTCAGGTTATTATCCTGGCCGAAATCCCCCGCCCGGTTCGTCTTGAAATCGGCGTGAAACGGCACGCTGAGGCTGGCCGTCGCCCCACCGCTGACCGACAACGAATTCGGCACGGAGGTCGTAACTTTGGTCAGAGTTGCTTCGGCAGTAATCGCTTCGTAGCGCGAGACAAATTTATCCTGGGTGATAATGGCTTTAGCCGAAATAGAAAGCATCCCGTACATATCGGTAAAGCGGCTGTCTTCCCAGAGTTTTAAGAAACGACTGGTGGCATCGAGGGCGCTGGCGGCAGTAGCCTGGGCCGGGGTGGGGGTTGGTCCCCCGCCCATACCGGGGTCTATCCCGGCCTTGGTGGTGGCGGCAGAGGTCGCGCCGGGAGTGCCGTTAGAGGCGGGCGGGGTATTTTCGGCGGTGGGAGTAATCGGGCTATCCACGCCCGGTACGATGTTTCCGTTCGGCACCGGGGTGCTGTCGTCACCGCAGGCCACCAGGATACCCCCGGCCCCGCTGGCGATAATCACCAGGCCGCTGGCCCGCAAAAAGGCCCGGCGGGACAAGCCTCCCCGTTCGGGTCGATTGTTCTGGTCAAAATTCTTTTGGTGTCTTGCCATTTCTGATTTTATCCTTGTCACGCCCTGGGTTAATCGCCCCGCGCTAAAAATCGAAACCTTTTAACCCTTATTATTAAATTGAAAATGCCAATTCTCGACTTTCGCTTTGTACCTAATGAACTCTGAGCTGCGCGGGAGGCGACCTTGCAAAAATTGTCTTATACGAAAGCCCTAACCATAGAGAAAACAAATAGAGAAAACTAAAAAGATAGCTGTAAAGAAAACTATAAACAAACTATGACGAAGGAGTCCTGACCTTATTATAAAGGATAATGCCCTATTATTAAATAAAAAATTGCTTGGTATTGTTACGGGCTGCCGAAATGAAAAAGCGTCCGGCGAAGTTATCCACCTCGCCCGGCGCTTTTCCTGGCTTAATTCACCGTTCTAACTCTTGTTAACACAGGCACCTATCTAGGCCGGGTTGCCCGGTTGGCCGTTGGTCGGCTTGGGGGTTTCGCCATTCTTGACCACCGTCACCCCCTCCACCGGGGCATGCCCGTTGCCGTTGGTCGAATTGGTCGCCGGGCCTGAAAGGGCGTTGCGGATACCCGGCACCTGCCCCATCAGGTCGCTGATTTTGACACCCATCAGGCTTTCGAACAGGGCCGGGACCTGGGCCGCCACCTTGGTCATATCGCCAGTCAGGTGACTTGCCATACCGCCCCCGCTACCGTCGCCCGTGCTGACGATAGTAATTTTGTCCACCTTCTGCAACGGGTCGGAGATAGCCCGGACCACTTCGGGGATGCTGCCCAGCAGTTTATCGAGGATAGCGGCCTGGTTGTATTCGTGGAAGGCCCCGGCCTTCAGGTTCATCGCGGCAGCCTCGGCCTCACCTTTAGCCCGGATAATTTCGGCTTCCGCCAGACCCTGGACCCGCAATGCTTCGGCCTGGCCGGACCCTTTGACTTTAACAACATCGGCTTCCGCCTCACCTTGCACCCGCAATGCTTCGGCCTGGCCGCTGGCTTCCGTCACCCGGCGCTGCCGTTCGGCCATCGCCAACGTTTCGATCCGTTTGCGCTCAACCTCGGCCTGTTTCAAGACCGTCGCAATCAATTCTTTCTCGCGGCGGGAAATTTCCGCCTCCTGCACCTTGGTCTCTTCTTCCTTCCGCCGCAGGTCAATCTTGACCTTTTCGGCGATTACCTGCTGCTCCATGATGTTGGTCTGGATGTCGTAAGCCTTATCGGCGGAAGCCTTCTGGCGCTGGGTGGTCGCCAGGAATTCGGCCTTTTTCAGTTCTAGGTCGCGCTGGGCCTCGGCCTGGCGGGCCAGCGAAGCCGTTTCAGCGATAACCCGTTCCTGGTCGGCCTGGGCGCGGGCGACCGAAGCTTCCCGCATGGTCGCGGCCCGCCGGATGGCGGTATCTCGTTCGGCCTCGGCAGCGGCAATATCGGCAGCCTTGCGGATGGCCGCGATGTCCGGCTTGCCCATGTTCAGGATATATTCGTTTTTGTCGCGGACCTCTTTAATGGTGAACGAAACCACTTCCAGGCCCATTTTGCTCAGGTCGCCACTGCTGGTCGCCCGCATCCTGTCCCCGACCATCTCCGGCTCTTTTACAATTTCTTCGACGGTTAACTGGCCGATAATCCCGCGCAGGTGGCCTTCCATCACCAACCGGATGAGGTTCTCGCGGTCCGGGCCGGACTTGGTCAAAAGTTGTTCGGCGGCGGTTATGATACTCACCGGGTCACTTTTAATCTTTATCTGGGCCACCGCTTCGACCGTCACAGCCACACCCTGCCGGGTATAAAGGTCTTGCTGCGGGGCTACATCAAAACTCATCAATTCCAGCGATAATTCCCGCGAACTCTGGATAAAAGGGACCACAATCCGGCCCCCGCCGGTAATAGCGTGTGTGCCGCCCCGACCGTAGACAATCAGGGCCTGGTTAGGTCCGACTTTGCGATAAAGGCTCACCAGCAAGAAGATTGCTATCACCAGCACCACTGCCAGCCCGATAGCGGTTAAACTTACGGGATCCATAAGATAATCCTTTCACTAAAGGAATTTTATAATTTGTTTTTTTCCTGGCGTTTCAAGGCTTCGAGGTCAGCTTCCTGGGCAGGGGCATCATCGGGCGTTTCCGGCAAATCCAGCTCCGGTTCTTTCAACATCTCATCCAGGTCACTCACCAGCGCGATGCCGTTTTCAACACCCAGGAAAACTACCTCGGTATCACGCTCAATTCGCTTGCCGTCCGCACTCCGGGCAGCCGTAAACCGGCGTCCCCCCGCCTGGTTAAATATTACCTCGCCGACCCCGCCCGCCTGTATGACACTGCTCACACGCCCGACCATGCCGTTAAGTTTATAGTCCGCCTCGGACATTATGGGTGTCTGGGAAGCAAATAAAACTTTGCTCAAAAAGAGTAAAATCCCAAAATATGCCACCAGGCCGCCTACCACCGCCAGCGGCAGCGCCATCAATGGCTCGAACTGTAACGCGGTCAGGATAAAGCCGACCCCACCGAACCATGTCAGGAAGACTATCAGGGCAGTCAGGTTAAAGAACGGTAGACCGCCGTCGGAATCGTGGGAGTGGGAGGATTCGGCATCGGCGTGGCCGACTTCATGTAAATGACCTACATGGCCTACGTGGCCCACATGCCCGGCGTGGCCCAGGTCAACGTGACCGGCATCCCCGCCCAGGTGAATATTACCCAGGTGGCCCAGGCCGCCAATCAGGAATGAAATAATTGTAAAAACCAGGCCGAAAATAAAACAGCCCAGGTAAACACTGCTTAGCCATTCCACGACCGGGTTACCTCCTTAGTTCAGAACCTGCTCGCTCCTGTTATTTTGTCTAACTGCCGAATGTGTACAAATTAATTTACGCCTGTCAGCAGGGAAAGTTTCGGGCTTAATACGTTAAATTAACCATACCTGGCCTGTTAATGTCAAACCATTTAGAAAGTTTTTAGTTCTTAGTGTTAGTGTTAGTGTTAGTTTTTAAGTTTTTAGTGGGGCCGAGCCGTATAAAATAAAAAAGAGACCCGGCACTGCCTTACCAGGTCTCGTTGGTTCAGAGATAATATGTGGGTACATGATGAGGTAAGTTTGTCAAAAATCCCTGGCCCTTAAATCACGTTGGAACCGCGAAACTTTTGACTTCTGGCAAGTTTCCTTGCCTGTGACTGTATAGTACCCCACCCAGGTAAAAATCCTGGCTAACAGGGGTAAAAGTTTAGTGAACATTTAGGCCAATTTGTATACCTGATTTTATCCTTTTGCCCTCTAACTACCTTCACCCAGGATTTTTATCCTTACCGGGCATTTTTTTCTTAAACCTTTGTCTCAATAGGGCCGAAAAAGCATCCTGGCGCTCATCTTTACCCAATTCAAAATATTCGTCGGTAAATTTCTCCGCCTGGGAGGCATTAAGCCCGGCCAACGCCTGGAATAACCCGCTTGCCAGTGGCTTTAATTCTTTGCCCTCGTACCCCAGGAAATCGAGCGACTGACGTGCCCGCGAGTCAATTTCTTTGTCCCCCGCTTCCAGGGCTTTTAACAGGGCCGGGATAGCCCGCTTGTCTCCGGTGGAACCAAGAGCGTTGGCCGCGCAAATCCGCACCGAGCGGTCGGGGTCTTCCAGGGCCTTTACAACCCTTTCGGTCGTGCGTGGGTCGGCCAGGTGGCACAGCGTCGAAACGGCCCGACTCCGCACCCTTGGTTCCGGGTCGTCCAGCATCGGTAACAAAGCCTCGATTATCCGGTCATCCTTTTGGCTAAAATCCGAAACAGAAGCGTTGAGGCGGTAGGCCTGGTTCATTTCGGGGTCTAATTGTCTTTCCCCCAGGTTTCCCAGGGCCGAAATCACATGCTCCTTAACCTCAATCGAAGGGTCTTGCAGCCGCTCAATCAGGCGGGGTAAAACTTCCTCTTTATCGCCCAACCGGGCAATCGCCAGCCCCACCCAGAAACCCAGGTTGCCCTCCAGGTCGAGCAGGTGGAATAACGCGCCGGGAACCCGCTTGTCACCCAGGTTATATAAATCTATTATGCATTGTTCGCGGACAAAACCCATTCCATCCGATTCCACGGCCTTTTTTATCAGTTTGAAGGACTCGCTAAACCGCAAAACCTTGTTGACCTCTAGCATCCCGCGCTGAAGCTTTTCCTGGCCGGTTTCCGTTTCCAAAATCAACCGCCTTTCTCGAATTATGAAAAATCCCGTTCCTGAATACTTATAGCTCCCCAAGTTAAAATTAAACTAAATTTATTATAGTTGTATTCTAATTTATACCTATAGCAAAATAGTAACATTCAAAATATAACCTTTTGGCGTCCAGGATAAACTTTTGTTATTATCTAATAAAATTGGCAGCCAATTGGCAAACAGAAGGAGTAACACATTTGTGGGGGCGTTACCGCGACATTGCGCGTAACCATAAATTTATGCGGCTCTGGTTGGGGCTGCTTGTTAGTAACGTGGGCGACCGCCTGGCCGAGTTTGGCCTGGCCTGGTATGTCCTGGGCCGAACCAATAACCCGCTCGATGTCGGCCTGAGCCTCTTAATCTTCCAGCTACCCGGCCTATTTTCGGGGATAATTGCCGGGTTCTTTCTCGACCGCTTCCAGCGCGAAACCGTCATGATTGTGGATAGCCTGGTCCGGGGCGGCCTGGTGCTGCTGGTGCCATTGCTCGACGCCGGGCCAGGCCTGTCGCTCCCCTTGCTCTACCTCTTAATCGCCATCCTGGGGGCTTTCTCGGTCGTTACCTCGGTCGGGAGCCGCACCCTCATCACCGATTACGTGCCCGAATCCAACTACAATACCGCCAATTCCCTCGAAACGCTCCAGGGCCAGCTTAGCGGTGTGATTGGCCCGGCCCTTGCGGGTCTTTTGGTAGGCTGGCTTGGGGCAATTTCGCTCCTGTGGCTGGACAGCCTGACCTTCTTCTTTTTCGCGCTCGTCCTGCTGACTTTGCGCCGCCAACCCCACCCCAACCCGGCCCCTGTGAGCCCCAACGCCAGTTCTTTCTGGCATAACCTGTTCGAGGGTATCGGCTATACCTTTCGCAGCCCTCTTTTGTTAGCGTTGCTTTCGACCTCTTTTATGTGGAATTTCGCGCTGGGGATTTACCAGGTAGCGCTCCCCTTTTTCTGCCAGGAAGTACTGGGGGTCGGCGCGGCGGGGATGGGCCTGATGCTGGCGGTCAACTCGGTCGGCTCGTTCCTGTCGGCCCTGGTCTTCGGCCCGGTCCGCCCACGCCATCCGGGCCGGGTCGTCTGTCTGCTGCTGCTGGCCCAGTCCATGTGCTATATCTTGATTGGCGGGGTTACTTTCTTCCCGGTATGTCTGGCGGCTAGCTTTTGCCTGGGGGCTTTTGACGACCTGGCCGCCATCTACCTGACCACCATTCGCCAGCGGGCCGTCCCCAAACACCTGATGGGCCGGGTATTCGCCTTTACCGGGACCGCCGGGCCGAGCGGTGTTCCCCTCGGTAGCGGCCTCTCCGGGCTGCTGGTGGTGGGGTTAGGCCCGGCCTGGGTAGTTATGCTTACCGCCGCGCCTTTAGTCTTTACCGGCAGCCTGTGGTTGAGCGTGGGACCGCTCCGGCGCGTGTACGACCCCGGCACCAACCCCGCACCGGGTGAAACCGCCACCGGATAGTGCCTTGTCTCTCTTTTATATCTGCAAAAACCCGGTTTAGACCGAACGAACGGTCGCACTCCGGGCATATTCAATCGCGGCGTCCATATCGAGGGCCTCACCCCCGGCAAAATACCGGTTATAAGCCGTTTCGCCCAGGCCCTTTTGCCCGATTTCAACCACTTCCTGGTAAACCTCGCGTTCGCCCGGCTGTAAAATCCCGTTGATACTCTTCATAATGGCCGCCACCGCCCCGGCCAGACGGGTTGCACTTTCCAGGAATTCCACCGAGCCTTCGCGTTGGCCCAACCGGGCTGTAATCGCCGCCAGTCCGCACAGCGCCACCGCTACCCCGTAGCGGTCCTTGATTTCCTGTTTGAGGTCGAGACTTTCCAGGAAGTAACGTCGCCCTTCCAGGTAATTTTCCTGTCTGACAGCTAATAACCCTAAATTGGTCAGGCTGGCCGCTACCCCGAACTTGTCGCCCAACTCCCGGCGCATTTCGAGCCCTTCCAGGTAATAACCGAGGGCCGCCGGGTAATCCTCCTGAAGGTAAGATAAGGCCCCCAGGTTGGATAGGGCGTAGCTGATACCGAGTTTATCGCCCGCCTCCCGCCTCAAAACCAGGCTTTCCAGGAAATAAGTGCGCGAGGTCTCGTAATCGCCCCGGTGGGCCGCGAGGTTGCCCAGGTTGTTCAAACCACTGGCAATCGAGGTCCGTTCGCCCAGCTTGCGCAGCAGCTCCACACACTCTAAATAATACTTCTCGGCGGTGTCATAATCACCCCGGTTGGTCGAGATATTCCCCAGGTTGTTGAAATTCAGGGCCGCCGTCCAGGTGTCGCCCGCTTCCAGGGCCAGGGCGATACTCTTTTTGAAATAACTTTCGGCGTCTTCGTAGCGGCTCAGGTTGTCGCACAGGTTGCCAAAATTGTTAAAGAGGTTCGCCAGGGCGACTTTATCCCCAAGCTCCTCATAAAGAGGCTGGCAGCGGTTGTAATAGTCCTCGGCCACCGGGTAGTTGCCCTGCTGCTGGTTAAAATAGCCGTAATTCATCAGCAACCGGGCAAAAATGCTTTTTTCCGTCACCGGAAGTTGTAAGGCTTCCTCGGTGTAAGTGTGACCCTCGGTAAAGTGGCTCCGGGCCGTCCAGTAGCCGCTCAAACTCGCCACCAGTACCTGGGCCAGGAGACTCTCGCCCTTTTCCAGGGACCAGCGCACAGCCGTGCGGGTGTTCTCGTATTCGGCGTCAAAATCGGCCATCGCGGCCTGTCTCTGGGGGCTGCGTAGCCGGTTGGCAGCCTGGCGGTTAAACCCGGCGAAATACACGGCATAATGGCGGTAAACCAGCTCGGTTTCGCCGCGCCGGGCCAGTTTATCCAGGGCGTATTCCCGGATAGTCTGTAACATCAGGCAGCGCGGCTGACCGTCCGGTCCCGGCTGCTCCTTGAGCAAATTCTTGTGGGCCAGCGACTCCAACCCATCCAGCACTTCGATTGCCAGCCCACCGTCAGCGTTACAGACCTGCTCGGCGGCCTCGACCGTGCTGCCGCCCGCGAAGACCGCCAACCGCTCGAACAACTGCTTCTCGCCTTCACCCAGCAGTTCGTAACTCCAATCAATCACTCCACGCAGGGTTTGCTGCCGCTCCGGTAAATCGAGCGTTCCCGCCGTCAGCAATTTGAAGCGGTCGGCCAGCCTTTCCAGAATCTGGCGGGGCGAAAGCAGTTTGCTCCGGGCCGCCGCCAGTTCGATAGCCAGCGGCAGCCCGTCCAGCTTCCGGCAAATAGCCGCCACGTCCGCCGCGTTTTCCTCGGTAAGGGCGAAACCCTTCTTGATAGACCTGGCCCGCTCCACGAAAAGGGCCACCGCCGGGTAATTCGCCAGGCGGCGCGGGTTAATTTCGGCGCTATCCGGCAGACCAAGCGGATCAAGCGGGTATTCGTTTTCCCAGCTAAGTTCCAGGGCCACCCGGCTCGTCACCAGCATTTTTATTTCCGGCACGCTCGAAAGTAGGTCCACCAGCGTCCCGCCGCACTCCACCAGGTGTTCGAAGTTATCCAGCGCCAGCAGCATCTTCTTGCCCCGCAAAAAGGCTTTCAGCGCTGCCAGTAACCCCTGGTTCCCACTTTCCTTGACCTTCAGGGTCTGGCCGATTTCGTAAAGTAACCCTTCGCAGCCGTCGACACTTTCCAGTCCCACGAAATAAATCCCGTCGGGGAAATAAGGCAGGAGCGTTGTGGCAACCTCGACCGCCAACCGGGTCTTTCCGGTCCCACCGACCCCGGTCAGGCTGACCAGGCGCGTATCCGGCTGGTGAAGCATAGATGAGATTTCGGCCAGTTCGCGCTCCCGGCCCAGGATCCAGCCGCTCGTTTCCGGCAAATTATGAAAAGTCTGGCCCTGGGTGGCCTGGACGGTACTGGCGAAAGCCTGGCGATAAGCTGTCGCCAGTTCTAGGGCCGTCGCATAGCGGTCCGCCGGGTTCTTTTCCAGGCATTTCATAATCACTTCCGAAATTGCTTCGGGGACTTCCGGCTCAACCAGGTGCGGCGCGACCGGCTTGAGGGTAGCATGCTGGACCAGGACCGAACGAGGTTTGCCCAGGAAAGGCGGGCGCCCCACCAGCAGTTCGTACAGCATCACCCCCAGGGAATAGATGTCGCTGGGCACATCGGCCATTCCCCGCGCCTGCTCCGGGGCCATATAGAGCGGCGTACCCATCGCCCCGCCGCCCGCCACCGGGGTCGCGGACATATCTTTGACCAAACCAAAGTCGCTGATTTTGGCCTCACCTTTGGCCGTTATCAAAATGTTGGCCGGTTTCAGGTCGCAATGGACCAACCCCTGGCGGTGGGCTTCTTCGAGGGCCGCCGCCACCTGTTCGAGAATCTGACCGGTCTGGGCCAGGTCCAACCGCCCCTTAACTTTCAAAAGGTCTTTCAGGTCGGCCCCGCTCGGCCCGCTCGAAACATACTCCATTACGATAAAAGGGGTATCCTGCTGCTGCCCCAGGTCGTGGACCCTGACGATATTCGGGTGAATCAGCCGCAAGGCGTGGCGGGCCTCTCCTCGGATGAAACGCTCCCGGCTGGAGCGGTCGCTGGCCCGTTCGTCCAGAATAAGTTTAATGGCGCGCGGCTCGTTCAAAAGGAGGTGGGTCGCCAGCCAGACCTCGCCCATGCCGCCCTGCCCAAGCTGTCTTTCCAGCCGGTATGTCCCGGCCAGCACCAGGCCCGGTTGCGGGGCCAGCCCGGCCTGGATGGGGGAAATTTCCTCCGGCCCTGACCCCGTCAGGTATTCCAGGTCCGCCGCACTCTGGGTGCCCCCGGATATTAATTCTTCAAGTTGTTGGACATTTTGTTGGAGTTGGAGGAGATAGCCCGCGCTATATTCGCCGTTATCGAGGCCGGTTTCGGTAGCAACACTCTTTTCGTACTGGGCCAGTTCCTGGCGTTGTTCTTCCAGGACAGCCTGCAAGAGGTTCACTTCTTCAATCATTGGCGTCATTTAAAAATTTCTCCAGCGACAAACCTGTACGTTTAATTACCCTATTATTGACCTCTGTGACCATCCGCACAGTGTTTTTTGTCACATTCCGGCCTCTTTAATGGGCAATTTCTAGCTTGCCGTGTTACCTGAAGTCCTTTTTATTCTTCCTGGCTCTTGACCTTCTTCGCCGCTTTGGCCGCCGCCCGTTCCCGGTTCTGGGCCACCCTGAATTTGACAATCCGCTTTATCAATTCCTCCGGCAAGGATTGGTCAAGCGCGAACCGGATGGTCCCTTTATCCACCTCGTACCCGGCCAGGTCGTCCTTGAACGGCTCTACACTGCCACCTGGATAAAACCCGATGTGGTTCTTCCAACCGGCGAAATAAACCAGGTTGCCGTCCAGGGCAAAGGCTGGCATCTGGTAGCTTATCTTCTCTTTGGCTTCGGGGGCAGCCGCCCGGATGGTTTCCCGTAAGGCTTTTAATAGAACCTGGATATTTTCCGGGTATGTCGCAATATACTCGTCTATCAGCTGGGAGCCTTCAGCGGTCTTTTCCACGCCAACCTCTTCTATTCTTTTTTTTGTTTGTATAAAAATTGCCGGTAATCTGGTGTTATCTGAATTATAGCAGTATTCCCCACCTTAGTTTCTTAAAAAATGGGTAGAAATCGCTATTCAACCGGGCTTTGCAAATTCACAGGCGGTTGTTATACTTGGCTTGCCTGGCAATTTTGGAATTTGTATTTAACTCAATGTCTTTTCAACCCGCTATCCAGAGTTAAGAGTGAGCTAACCTTGAGCGATAGTCCGACCAACAAACCAAAACCGCTGCTACCCCAGCCTACCGCCCGGCTTACCAGCCCTACCGGTGATGTTTACGAGTTCACCATGCCCGCCCTCCGGCTTGGCCGCGAGGAAGACAATCAAATCGTTATCGACAGCCGCAAGGTTTCGCGCCACCACGCCCTTATCTTTATGGTGGACGGGAGCTTTTTCGTGCGCGACCTCGACAGCAAAAACGGCACCTGGCTCAACGGCACCCCGGTCCAGGCCGACCAACCCCTCCGGACGGGCGACCGCCTGAAGATTGCCGGGCACGAATTTACCTTCACCGTCACTCGTCCTACCGACTTCACCGAAACAGCCTCGACCTTCACCGAGGCGTTCTTTGCCCCACCCCCACCGGGTGCCGCCCTCGAACTCGACTTCGAAGCGGTCCAGGTCCGCCTCAACGGGCGGCTGCTCAACCCGCCGCTCTCGCCGCTCGAATGGAAACTCCTGGCCCTGCTCTACCAGCAGCAGGGCAAAGTCTGCACCCGCGACCTCATTTTCGAAAAGCTTTACAACGCCTCGGACCTTTCCGACATCCCCCTCGATACTGCCCTCGAAACGCTGGTCTCGCGCCTGCGCAAACGTCTCGAAATGATCGACCCCAACCGTCTCCCTTATATCCGGGCCGTGCGCGGCATGGGCTACCGCCTCGAACTTTAAGCAGCTTACCAGAACCTTTCAAAAATTCCCTGAAAATTGGCAACAAGTTGCCAGCTAACTGCCAGCTAACTGTCAGGTAACTTTCCCCTGTCTGCTTTACCATAAAAGTGTCGAACATCTCGACGAGAAATTCTAAAAAGTATTGGAGCAAGTAAAGAAACAGAACTTGAAAGGTGTAAAGCGATGACCAAATTTATTAAAACGATTTCGATGACCCTCCTGGTAGCGGCCCTGGCCGCCATAATGGCTGCTTGTGGCGACGCCACACCCACCAGTGCCCCCGCCAACAACGCCAGCAACGGCACCGCCGCTACCACCGCCGCCAGCAACACCGGCAACAGCAATTTCTTTGTAGTTAACGGCGCGACTTCCACCAGCGTGCCGGACGCCCTTAAAGCGGCCCTGAGCCAGTACGAATCGCAGTATCCCGGCAGCAAAGCCCAGGCTTTCAAGACCAGTGCCCAGGCCAGCGCCCTTAAAGACCAGTTAGCCGGTGCTTTCACCAAAGAAGGCTGGCAGAATATTACCCCGAACGTTCCGGACTCGGCGGGTGGTTTTGCCCTCGCGTTCACCAAAGGTAACAAAGGCGCGGCGGTCGTCAGTTTCCCTGGCATTATGGCGAACCTGGGGCAGAACGAAAACCTGTATATCGTTTTCCTGCCTCAATAGACCCTTAACCAGTATCCACCCAGGTCACAATTTTCCTACCTACTTCTTCCAATCTATAGCCGGGAGCCTGACTATACTTCCGGTTATAGATCTATATAAACATAGTCAAACGAACCTACCGGCATTTCCCAAACGCAATTTTTTCCAGGCAAATTCCTGGAATCTTAGTTAAATCGATAGAAAAAAATAAATTCAAAATTCTTTTAGATAAAGAAAGGATTACTAAAATGAAAGCAATAATTTTCCTGGCTACCGGCCTTTTCACCATCGGCATCGGCTTCGTAGTCTTCTTTGCCACTCACAACGCCACCACCACCAGCGCCACTTCCGCCGCCGCCAGTGTCGGCATTGACCTCGGAATGACCATGATACTCCCTTCCATCATCTGCTGGGGGGTTGGCGGGCTCCTGACCCTGTTCGGTATCTTCGGTCTGCTGGGCGGGATGGCCCGCAACACCGAGCTAAAAGAAATCGCTGCCGGGGGCGTCCAGACCAATGCCCAGATCACCTTCCTGGACCGCAACTACACTTTGTTGTTAAACAATCGCCCGGTCTACTCGATTGTCGAATATGTCTTCCGGGACAACATGGGCCGCGAAATTGTCCGCCGGGCCGACAACATCAAGACCGACCAGGTTATCCGGGCTGGCTGGCAGGTGGGCGCGACAATCCAGGTCCGCTACCTGCCCCAGAACCCTTACAAAAGCGGCATTATGTTCGCCGAAATCTAAACTTAGAAAATACCACCTGTACCACTCACAAAAACAGCCCCTTATCCATAGCGGAAAGGGGCTGTTTTATTTTTTATATTTTTAGAGCCAGATTGACAGCGCCATGTTGTCGAAATAACCCCAGGTCCGCTCGAAACTGGCCCAATCGAATTTTGTCCGAATACCTTGGGCCGGTCCATTCACATAGACCCCACCCGCGTCGTAGCCGGTCACCACGACCGCGTGTTCTCCCGGCACCAGTTTGACCGGCGAGCCGTCCTCGACCACGCGAACCGGGTTGGCATATTGCAGGGCAATCGTTACCCACACAATCACCGGGTGACCTTTGGCTATCTCGGCTTTGAGGCTGTACACATCACCATAGAAAGCGTTGGTATTAAACCCAATCGAAGAAAGATAATTGGCAATCGGCTCCGAGTAGATGCCGTAGTTGGTCAGACCGCCGCCACCGCCGTCAATATTGCCCCGGTAGCCAAAATGAGGGTTATTGCGTACCGGGATATTGGCGATAAACTGCGACTCCGGCACCATCTCGCCCCAGTAAGCCGTCACCATCTTGGCCGCCGCGTATTCGCAACTGAGGTTGTGAAGCTGGGCGTAAAGCGGCACCCCCTGGATGTAATAACTGTCCGGTAACCCGGCGGCTTCGGCGGTCCCTGGACCCAGGCTGCCGCTCAGCAGGGTCAAAACCATTAAACCGCCCAGGAATACCCCCAGTAGTCCGGCCCGGTTCTTCTTTTTCAATACATCCCTATCATTAACATCATCTTCTGTTTTCATAATATTCTCGCTATTCTATTCATACCCAGGTCGGCCCAGCAGGGCCGCATCTTACCGATAGCAATCAACTATGAAAACCTTTATGCACAAAGAGGGCCAGTTACCGCCCAAATCGCCCCTTTAACCTTTGAATTTGCAATATCTTTACGTTTCTACCCTTAAACAAAATTAAAAAGCAGACGCCTAAGCATCTGCTTCATTTTCCTCGGCTACCTGGGGCCGCGTTTCGACCGGCATCCCGGCCTTTTGCCAGCCGTCCCAGCCTCCCAGCAAAGCCCTGGCCTTGAGCCAACCGGCCCTTTGAAGTTCTCGTACCACACGGGCACTTGTCGCTTCATTCCTTCAAGCACAGTAGGCAATCAGCCAGTCCTGTTTTGACAGACCCTTTTCCTCGGCCTGTTTGACCGAATACATCGGGTTAATTCGGACAGCTCCCGCCGCCTGCACGTGGTCCATATCATAAGTCCGTTCGGTCCGCACATCCAGGATGACGACCTTCTCGCCCTTTTGCCACAGGTGTTTGACCCCGGCCAGGGTAATAAACTGCTGGCTGGTCCGGGGGCCTAAATCCGAATCAGGGGCGTTCTCGTCTTCCTCCGTTTGTGCTGTCAGGTTCCCCTGGGCCTGGGGTGGGGGGGCCAGGGTGTCCACCCTGGCCGTGGAAGGCGGTGGTACCACGGGCGAGGGTTCGCTTTTAACAGGTGTGGCAGATTTAGCCGGGGTTTCGTCTGGGGCCTCGACGGGCCGGCGCAGCGTTCCCCGGCGCAGGCGGTCGAGCGGGATAAGGGCTAACGGCTGTTTGGCCGGGACAGGTTCGGCGTTTGAACCATCCTCAGAACCTGGCACCGGGTAGTCCATCCCGGTTGTGTCGCTATCCGGCGCTTCTGCTTCGACCGGGTGGGCCGATAAAGGTGTGGCCGGGACGATGACAGGCTGTTTCCTGGCCCTGGTCCGGCTGACCACCGTGGGCGAGAAACCGTGCAGCAGGATGGAGAGCAACACCACCAGGCAGCAGACCTGGAAAAGATACTCGCTCCCCGGCGCTTTATCAAAGACGGCCAGCAACACCAGCAAGAGCGAACTCAGGCCGCGCGGCCCGTACCAGGCGATTAGCCAGCGACTGCGCCGGATAAGTTTTATCGGGGCCAGCGCCAGCGTAAAAGCTACCGGCCTGACCAGCAAGGCCACCACCGCGAACCCGATAGTGACCGGGGTCAAGACCCCAAACCCGCTCCAGATTAACGAGCCGCCAAACAGCACGAAGGTCAACAGCAGGGCCATCTCGGAGGTAGTCTCGCCATATTCCAAAAAGCAGTCACAAAGCTCCACGTCCAGGGCCGAGATGGTCAGGCCCGCCGCGAAAGCCGCCAGAAATCCGCTGCCGTGGACCGCTTCGGCGGCAGCATAGGCCGTAAAAGCCACTCCCAGCGAGTAGAGCGACTCGTAATCGCGCCGGATACCGTATCTCCGCCGGATTAAATCCATGGTCGCAACCGACAGCAACCCGATCCCGATACCGGCCCCCGGCCCCAAAATCAGCAGGTCCAGGCCGAGTTTTACCAGGTCGTCCACGTTAGGCTTCGCGCTCTGCTCCAAAAAGACCAGCGCAATCAGCACAATCGGCAGCAGCACGATGTCGTTCATGCCGCCTTCCAGCCGCAGGGCCAGCTTGGCCGAATTGGGTACGCCCGGCAACCGCACCAGGTTTTTTAATAAGACCGGGTCGGTCGAGGCCAGGGCCGCCCCTACGATAGCCGCCGCCGCCGGGTGCAACCCTAAAATAAGCCAGCTTGCCACCCCTAACAGCACCGCCGAGAAAAGCGTGCCCGGCCCGCAGACCAGCAGCGCCAGCTTGCTATTCTTACGGACCTCATTCAAATTGAGAGTTACGGCATCGGTGAAAAGGACCAGCACCAGGCTCAGGGTCGCCACGACCCGCAAAGCCGGTGAATCGAGCCCAATATTTAACACGTTCAACCCGGCAGGGCCGAGGGCCGCGCCCAGGGCCAGGAAAAAAGCTACCTGGGGCAGCCCGCTCTTTTCGATAATGCCGGAAAGCAGGGCCGAAACCAAGACGACCGCCCCAATCAATGCCAGGGCGGCCGTAAATGTTTCAGCGCTAAAACCTTCCATCAGACTTACTCCTGTCCTGGTTGTCTAAAAATGTCTACCTGTAAAAGCAGGGCCAACACTGGACGAAAGGCGCAATCGTTGCGGCTCCGGTAGCCCACCCCCAGGCAAGATTGCCATCGAGACACGGTGGTCTACCGGGAAAGATTTTATATTTTTGTTACACTACAAAAGTGAAGGCAGTTACCGGGCTACAGCTTCAGGCGCTTGAAGACCGGTTCGGGTACGTTCTTGATGATGAGCATTATATACCGCCAGAAGAACGGCGTATAGAGGACATCCCGGCCCTTCTGGATGGCCTTGTAGATGTCCCCGCCGACCTTTTCGGCGCTGGCAAAGAGCGGCCCCTGCTTGAGATGGGCTGTCATGGGGGTCGCCACAAAACCGGGCTGGATGGTCAGGACCGTAACTCGCGACTTGAAGAGGCGGTTGCGCAACCCGGCCAGGAAGACGTTTAACCCGCCTTTGGCCGCCCCGTAGACATAATTGCTCTGGCGACCCCGGTCCCCGGCCACTGAACTGATTACGGCCAGCGTTCCACGTTTTTGTTTCTCGAAATAGTTGGCAATAATCGTAGAGAGCGAAACAGTACTCAAAAAGTTGGTCTTCAGTTCGTCCAGGGCCACCTTAACGTCCTGCTCGGCCTGTTTCTGGTCGCTCAGGGTGCCGTGGGCAATCAAAACCGTATCGAGGCCCCCCAACCGCTCGATAACCTGGTCGAAAAGCTCCTGGTGCCGGTCGAGGTCGTTCGCGTCCAATACCAGCGTTTCGACCTGGCTGGCCCCGCGCACTTCCAGGTCGCTGGCAACCTGACCCAGCTTTTCGGCGTTACGCCCGACCAGGAATAAGTCCGCCCCTTCGTGCGCGAAAAGCTTGGCCGTTTCGTGGGCAATCGCCGAAGTAGCGCCTACAATCAATACTTTACTCAAGAATAAATTTCCTTATCTAAATTTCAGCCGCTAAACTCTACCCTTAGCAGCAACCTCAACCTTTAAGAGTTGGCCGGGGCTGCCAGTTCCGCTTCCGCATCTGCCTGAGCCGCCGGTCCGTTTTCCAGGGGCACCGTAACCCGCCGCCAGAAGCTCGAAGAAAATTTGGGGTCGATATATTGGGCAAATTCGCGCCAGTTCGGGTAAAACTGCTGGAAGCTCTCCGGGCTCATCCGGGCGTCTTTGGCCGGGTAGACCGCCCCATTGCTCTGCCGGACCACTTCATCCAGTTGTTCGAGCAAATCGAGGGTTTTCTGACCGTGGAAAGGGAAGTCGAGCGCCAGCGTTACGCCCGGTCGCGGGAACGACAGCATTCCCGGCGACTTGAAGTCGCTGAAGGTCTTCAACACAGCCAGGAACGACCCGGCCCCGGACTTGCCAATCCGCCCCAGGATTTCCTTGAAAACGTCGTAATTATCGCCGTCAAAAGGCACGACCAGTTGGTACTGCAAAAACCCGCTTTTCCCATAGAGCCGGTTCCACTCCGGGACCGCGTCCAACGGGTAAAAGAAGGGGTTATAGTGAATGGTCTTGCGGGTGACCTTTTTGAGGTGGATACTGTAATAGCCGGTATTAAAGACCTTCATAGTGACCGGGTTTAACACCTGGGAAGGCATATCGAAGAAGACGCTCACCGGCAGCGTAGGTGTGGTCGCCGTCCTGGAGCGGAACTTGGAACGATTGTGGTTGCCGCGCATGAAGATGCCCCGGCCCATAGATTTACCGACCGCCAGGCAGTCCAGCCACGAGACATGGTATTCAAAGCTGTGATCGGACTGGTCCGAAAGCTCGAAAAATTCTTCCAGGTTCGAAAACCGGATATGCTCGATGTCGACAAAGGCATTATTTATGGCTTTGAGGCGAAACTCCGCCCACAAAATAACCCCGGTCAGGCCCAACCCGCCGATAGTAGCCCGGAATAGCTCCACGTTTTCGGTCGGGGAGCAGATAAAGCGGTCGCCGTTGGAGCGCAACAACTCGAACTGGGTCACGTGGCAGCCGAAAGTGCCGCTGGTGTGGTGGTTCTTCCCGTGGACGTCGTTGGCAATCGCCCCGCCTACGGATACAAACTTGGTGCCCGGCGTCACCGGCAAAAACCAGCCGCGCGGCACGATAATATCGAGGATGGTTGATAGCAAAACCCCGGCCTCGCACCGGATAATCCCGTTCGCTTCGTCAAAAGCCAGGAAGCGGTTGAGGGTACTCATATCCAACAAAGTGTTGCCTTCATTGAGGCAACTATCGCCATAACTCCGCCCGTAAGCGTAGGGCAGGACCGAACCGGTAATTTCGCTGAGGTCAGGTAAACCATCTTGCCAGAAGACCGGCTTAACTTCTTCCGGTGTGGTGCGCGGATAACGTCCCCAGGATTGATAATCTTTCATACCTAAAAAAATTCCTTAAAACCTAAAAAGCCTCATAAGCCAGGTTTTCGAAAAACTACATGCAGCTTGCTAATATTGGCGGCGCAAGTTACCTGGCCCATTTTGATAATTATGAGTAATGGCCTGGTTTATTCCAATTTGAGCTTACAACTGTTGCCAGGCTTTTCGCCAGCGACCCACCACAGTATAACATGGATTTGCCGCTCCATTTATCATCCATTTTTACTAATGAAAAGTGTTTAGTTTTAAGTGTTAAACTTTAGGGATATGTCGCTATTGGTTGCCAGGTGTAACTTTACCGAAATTGCTCACCCGGTTACCAGCAGGGTTAGCCCTGAGATTAGCAAGACCAGTTCAATCAAAATAATAAATAGCCGTTCTGGTAACCGCTCAACAATCCGTTTCCCGGTGTAAGACCCGGCCAGCATGATGGGGCCAAGGGCCAGGCCGGTAACCACTGAGGCCCCGGTTAAAACCGCCGCACCCCCATAAGCCACCAGCTTGGTGACGTGCATTACAACCGTAGACATCGCTTCGGTCCCGATATAGGCCCCTCTTACCAGGCCGTAAGCCAGGAAAAAGGGCGCTAAAATCGGCCCGACACTACCTACCAGGGCCGAAAGGAAACTGAAACCGGCCCCGATAAAAGCAAAACTTTTCAGAGTAGGGCGATAGACCGGTTTCTTGCGCAAATGCCGCCAGAGTACCATTAAAAGCAAAAAGACCCCCACAAACCGGGTCAACAAAGGCAGGGGCGCCTGGGTGAATAAGAGACCGCCAACCAGGGCCAGGGGTATCGCCCCCAGGCTGAACCAGCGTATCAGGGGCCAGACCACTTCTTTTCTATTGAACCAGACCCGGCTGGCGTTGCCGATTAACTGGGCTACGGTAAGGATAGGAATAGCATCCCGGACCCCGAATACCGCTACCAGGACCGGCAATAGAATGGCGGCCCCACCAAACCCGGTAACACCGGCCACGGTCGAAGCCGCAAAAGCCGTAATGACCAGTATTACCAGGGGAATAATCCCAATCGAAAAAATATCCACCGGCCTTAAACCCGTATCTTCTAATGCCCACTCCCTGCCAGTTGCAACCCGATAACACCCACCACGATAAAAGCTATCGAAAGTAGCCGTCCAAAGGTCACGGCCTCACTCAGCAGGATAATCCCCAGGATAGCCGTGCCCGCCGCGCCAATCCCGGTCCAGACCGCATAAGCCGAACCGACCGGCAAATCTTTTAGTGCCAGGTTCAAAATGATAAAACTGGCTGCCCCGAACGCTATCATTCCGATTGTCGGCCAGAGCTGGGTAAAACCCTTGCTCTCCTTCATACAAAGTGCAAACCCCACTTCAAAAAACCCGGCTATAATTACCAGTACCCAGTTCATAAAAATATCCCAATTCCGTTATAAATTATCTCTTAAATTCTTTCCGAAAACCTTCTTACAAACCCGTTTCGGCCCCGCCTGTCCCTTCCGGCGGTTTTGCTAAACTATGGGTCATTTCAAGCAGCCGCTTTTCTACCTGCTCGCGCAGTTTCCCGCCCGGGGGAGCCAGTTGGAAAAGCTCGGCCAGCCATAGGCCGTCGGCAGCCAACCGGATAATGGTCGCCAGGGCCGGGTCGAGACCGTCCTGCTCGGCCTGCTGTTGATAACCCGCAAAACTCTTTCGAAACGGTTCGAGCAGTTGCGGGTTGGTGGCTATCGCCGTCAGAATGGCCGCGCTGCTCCCCAGCCAGTCGTTTTCCAGCTTGTTCCCGGCAAAAGTGGCCCGCACAAATGCCCTTAACCAGCTACCTGCCTCCAATTCGGCCTCCGCCCGTCTTTCTGCGTATTCCAGTGCAAGTTGCCGCCCCACCTCGCCGTCAAACTGGGCATTAAGCTGCTCGATTAAACCTTTTATCAGGTCTTCCTTGCTCGGAAAATGATAGAGCAGGCCGCCCTTGCTGACACCGGCCTTTCTCGCGACCGCTTCCAGGGTCAGGTGGGCCACTCCTTCGGCCAGCACAAGCTGGTTGGCCGCGGCCAGAATCTCCTGGCGGGTATTCGGCTGTGAATTATTCTTCCTCATAAGTTTAATATACCGTCCAGACGGTATAGTTGTCAAATTGAAAAGGCCTATGCTCTTTATTCTATTTTTTACCTACTAACGAGGTGAATGTTAAAAACCAGGAAAAATCACTTGCCTACGAAGTGAGATGGGGAGATTTTCAGGTGAGATTATAATAAAGGAAAAGGTTGGGCCCTAAACCTGGGCCGGTTGGGGATATAAGGTAGCGGGGAGAATTTTGTTTTGCGACACTTTGAAAGCGTCTTCAGGCGAAGCCAACCGACCTGCCTGCCAGGCTGCTTCGAATGTAGATGGATCGGTGTTAGCGCGGGTCTGGGCCACCGCCTCGTTATAGCGGGCCAGGTCGGTCGGCTGGAGGGGAGTGTTAATCACTTCGCGGAAGGCCTCGGATGCCCCGAAGATAAAACTTGCCAGGCGCGTCTGCCCGCCCCGGCAGAGAATCCGGGCAATACCTTCCAGGCAGAACGCCAGGTTGAGACTTTCGCCGGTATCCTTGGAAAGCTGGAAACTCTCGTTATACAACTTGAGGGCCTGCTCGTCATTGCCTTCTGCCGCAAATGCGTCAGCCAACCCCAGGATGGACCCGGCGGTCCCGGAGCGGTCATGCAACTCCCGCCGCAAGGCCAGGCTTTCCTCGAAATAAGCCCGCGCCCGGCTCGGCTGCTCCTGCGACAACCGCAGATAGCCCAGGTTGTTTAAGAGCAAGGCCACCATCCTTAAATCGCCCAGGCTGCGCAGCACCTTTAGCCCTTCCTCGTAGAAAGTGCTGGCCGGGCCGTACTCGCCCTGGCTGGTCTTGAGCGCCCCCAGGAAACTCAAACACAGCGCCAGGCCGCGTTTATCCTGCAACTCGCGTCTCAAGGCCATCGCCTCTTCGTCATAAATCACGGCCTGGTCATAATCGCCCATATAAGCCGCGACCACCCCCAGCGAATGTAACCCGCTGGCAATCCCGGCCTTATCTCCAAGCTGCCGTTGTAAAGCCAGCCCGGCCTTGAAAAACTCAATCGCCTTTGGGTAATCAAACTGGTCCCGGCTCATCAGCCCCGCCACGTTATAAGCCTGGGCCAGGACTTCCGTCTTGAAGTCACCGCTCTTGCTAAAAGCCGTTTCCAGCCAGCTTAACCCGTCACTTTGATAGCCCTGGGCCGCCCAGTAACGCCACAAAACCGCGCTGATTTTCAAGACCTGCTCGATTCTTTCCGGGTCATCTCCCCGCAGCGACCAGTCCATCAAATTTCGCAGGTTCTCGTTTTCCTGCTCGAAGCAGCGGAACCATTCCGCCTGCTCCGGCCCGGTCAACTTCGGCCCGGCTTCCTCGACCATCACCGCGAAAAAACCGGCATGCTGGTCACGGGCCTCCGCTTCCTCACCCCGTTCCTCCAGCTTTTTAAGGGCGTACTGGTGAATGGTCTGGAGCATCGTAAAACGGGGCGCGCCGTCCAGCCCCTCGACCTGCCGCAGCAAGCTATTGTTCAAAAGCCGGGTGATGCCTTCCAGCACGTCAATCTCGCCCATCATATCGGGGTCGCAAACCGCCTCGGCGGCTTCCAGGGTCGAACCGCCCCCAAAGACCGCCAGCCGGGTAAAGATGACCTGCTCGTTTTCTTCCAGCAAATCGTAACCCCAGGCAATTGTTTCTTCCAACGATTGCTGACGCAGGGGCCGCTGCTGATCCGACCCGGCCTCCGCCAGCCACCCGAAGCGGGAGCTTAACTGGTCGAGCATTTGCTGGGGGGTCAGGGTATTGGCGTGGGCCGCCGCCAGTTCGATAGCCAGCGGCAACCCGTCCAGGGCCCGGCAGACCTCGACTATCGCCCCGGCATTTTCCTCGGTAAGCCGGAAATCGGGCTGGGCCTGCTGGGCCCTTCGCACGAAAAGCCCTACCGCCGGGAAGCTCATCAACTCGTCAAGCGAAGGCTGCCGCCGCCCGTCGGGCAGTTTTAAAGGCAAAACCTCAAATTCCTGCTCGCCGTAGACCTTCAGGACGCTCCGGGTCGTCACAATTATACGCAGGTTGGGCGCGGCCCCTAAAAACTGGTTGACCAGCGAGGTGGCTTCCAGGACATGCTCGAAATTGTCCAGCACCAGCAGCACCCGGCGGGTCTTCAGGTGATTTTTGAGGGTTTCTTCCAGCCGCAGATACTGGCCCCTGGCGTTCCCGATACCCTCTTTCAGACCGAGGGCGGCAATCAGGGCCTGGGCCACCTGTAAGGCCGAGTGGAGCGGGCTCAGGTCTACGAAGAAGACGCCATCGCTAAATTCGGGCATCAACCGGGCCGCAATTTGCAGACCCAGCCGGGTCTTACCGGTGCCACCCGGCCCGAACAGCGTCAGAAGGTGGTTCTGGCCGGTTAGCAGCATCCGGCAAGCCTGGGTAATCTCATTCTCTCGGCCCAGCAAGGGTGTCGCCTGGGCAGTCAGGTTGTTGGTGAAATTATTGAGACTTTTAAGGGGAGGAAAGGCGGTGGGCTGGCCCGGCCCGGTCACCTGGGTAAGCAGTTCCGGTTCCAGCAAATCGTTAAGGAGGTGTTTGCCCAGGTCGGTAAAGACCAGCGCATCATCAAACCGGGCCCTGGCAAGGCCAGCCGCCGCCTGGCTCAACAAAATCTGCCCGCCGTTCACTGCCGCCAGTATAGCGACCGTCCGGTCTACCAGTTCGCCCCGGTACTCGCCGTCCTGTTCTTCGGCCTTACCGGTATTAATTACAATCCCGATTTTAAGAGGGGTAGCGGTCTGGTTCCATGGTTGCGCGGCCAGTTGCTCCTGGAGGGTCAGGGCGCAACTGAGCGCGACATCGAGATAATCGAACACACAGAAAAAACTGTCCCCGGTTATTTTGAAAACACGTCCGCCGCTATCTCTGACCACAGTCTGAGTAAGCCGGTCATGCTGGCTGATTGCCGCCTGCATGCCGGTAGGGTCTTCTCGCCACCGCTCGGAAATGTTTTCAATAGAGGTAAAGAGAAATGACTTATTATTGATACCTTTGCCTGGTATTGGTACCATGAAGTCTAGCTTTCTGACCTGGGACAGTCTGTCGATGGCGGCGGCTGGTTTAACTTAACCAGCCACTCCGCCAATCTTAAGCCCATTTCTGGATCGGAATAACATTACGCCCCGCGCCGGGTTTATTCAGGCGCGACACCCAACCACCCTGTCTGATAAAACCCTCTAATTCTTGAACCCTTAAAGGGCGGCTAATATAATAACCCTGGATTTCCTGGCAGCCGATTTCTTCGAGGTAATCCAGTTGTTGCGAGGTTTCAACCCCCTCGGCAATCACCCGCATATCCAGGTTGTGGCCGAGCATGGCAATCGTCTTGAGTAGAGCTTTGGTCTTGGGACTTTCCTGGACCGTCCCCAACGTCCGTACAAACGACTGGTCAATTTTCAAAGTGTCAATCGGCAATTGCTGCAAGTAACGCAGCGACGAATAGCCGGTACCGAAATCATCAATCGCCAGGTAAACGCCAATTTCTTTTAACTGGTTTAACTTGGCGGCAATCGAATGGGTATCCCCCAGCAGCAAACCTTCGGTCAGTTCCAGTTCCAACCACTGCGGGTCTAACCCACTTTTATCCAGGGCATGCAGGACCGTATCAATAAAGTCATCGCGGCCAAATTGCAAGGCCGAAACGTTGACCGATACCCGGACCGGCGGCAGACCCCGGTTTTGCCACTCCACCGCCTGGCGGCAGGCTTCTTCCATAACCCAGGCTCCAATCGGGATAATCAAGCCGGTTTCCTCGGCCAGCGGGATAAACTCACCCGGCGAAACCAGCCCCAACTCCCGGTGATTCCAGCGGATAAGGGCTTCCAGGCCGACCAGTTTGGCCTGCTCAATATCGACCTGCGGCTGGTAGTGTAACAACAGTTCGCCCAGTTCGAGGGCCTTGTGCAACTGGGTCATCAGCCATAACCGGCGCTGCTCCGACTCGTCCATGTCCTTCACGAAGAACCGGAAATTATTCTTGCCCTGGTCCTTCACTTTGTACATCGCGTTATCGGCGTGCCGTAAAATTTCCGTAACATTCTCGCCGTGGGTCGGATAAAGGCTGATACCGATACTGGCGCTGATGTAAAGCTCCTGGCCGCTGACGATAAAAGGCTCCTGCAAGGCTTTTAATAAGCTCTCGGCAATCCGGTTGACGCTTTGCAGGTTCTTGACCACACTCAGGACGATTACAAATTCGTCGCCACCCTGCCGGGCTACAATATCGGTGAAGCGCACGCCTTTCTGTAAACGGCAGGCAACCTGCTGCAAAAGGGCGTCCCCGACGGTGTGACCAAGCGAGTCATTAATCATCTTAAACCGGTCCAGGTCAATAAACAAGACCGCAACCTGGTGTTTTTTCCGTTTGGCATCTTCCAGGGCCTTTTCCAGGCTTTCTTCCAGCATCAGGCGGTTAGGCAGACCGGTCAGGGCGTCGTGTTTGGCCTGGAAAATCAACTGGGCGCTCAAGCGTTTCTGCTCAAGTGCGAAAGTGGTCCGTTCGATAGCCAGCCCGGCCAGGTCGCAGAAAGCTGTCAGTAATTCTAAGTCCGCCCCTTCAAAACTACCCGCCACTTTGTTAAGACACTGAATGACCCCGGTAATGCTGCCGTCGCTGGTTTTTACGGCTACTGTCAAAATGGATTGGACATTATGACCGAATAAGCCGCCACTGTAGCGGGGGTCATTTACCGCGTCATTAAGCATGATGGGTTCGCCGTCAAAGGCCACCATCCCGGCGATACCGCGGCCAACCGGCAACCGCACTTCGTTTTCGTCTTGACCAGACCAGGCTTTGGAATAGAGTTCGTGATTTTCGTGGTCGAGCATAAACAGGATTGTTCGTTCCGCCTGGACCAGGGCATTTCCTTCCCGGACAATTAAAGCCAGGAGGCGATTTAAATCGGTCTCCGAGTTCAGTTGAACCGCTATTTTTACCAGATCTTTATAGCCTACTTCGCGGCTATTTACACAGTTCGTCACTTTACTTCCCTGATAATTTCTACTGGGCCTAACCTGTTTACCCTATCCGGTTAAATAGCTCGGACGGTGTTTGGTAAGTCACCGCACCTTCGCAGGTTTTAACCCAATTTCTCTGTTTCTAAGTATACAGACCTATTGTTAATCTATTATTAACGGCCTATTACATTGTTATGAGTTCTTCATCGGCTTTGCCGCAATTGATAAAGCAATCTCTGTGCCATAACCTTTTGATCATAGGGGCGAGGTTTTGGACTTTGATACCCCTTCAACTGAGGCTGGTTTAAGAAACAACCAGGAATATTTTCCGATTCTAGCTGTAGTATAACTCGCTAAGCTTACGGCCTACCTTACGAAAGGGCTATCTACCTTAACAAAATCGACTATAATATAGATTTTTTAAGAAATTGTAATTGGTTAACCTGTTTTCCAGTTATATATTAAAGCTTTACCTGATGCTAAACAGTTTGTCCTTGTTATTTTTAATATTTTCGTATAAAATAAATTAAACTTTTGGCTTGTAAATTTGTGTCTGTTTGAGGACCGGCATGCGTCATAAAAATTTTGTTAACTATCCCTTAATTGGGCTTGCTCTTTTTTCGAGTGTCCTTCTACTGGTCGCTTGCGGCGATCCTACACCCGGTAACTTAGCCTTTTCAACGACCGCAGGCGTACCCTCCCCGGCAGCGGCATCTGGCCCTGCCATAATCTCCCCGGCAGTTACCCCTAGCCCTAGTATAACATTACCTTCATCTATTCCGGCTTTGACCTCGACCGCCCCGGCTCAAACCCCGGTCCCTTCAAAAACGGTCTTTGTTGTCCCGACCGCCCCCCTGGAATTTAACGCTTCTGCGGCAGCAACCGCTTCACCGGTCCCGGACGGTGAAAACGCCTTACTCCTCCAGGCCAAACAGCTTTACAATGCGGAAAATATAGCCAAGCCCTGAATGACATCAACCAGGTTATCGCGCTCGACCCTCGCCTAATCGAAGCCTATTACGTGCGTGGTAACATCGAAATGGACCAGAAAAACTATGGCAACGCGATTGAAGATTACAATAAAGCTATTCTTTATTACCCCAATTACGCTACCGCTTACAACCAGCGGGGCCTCACCTATTACAACACCGGTAAATATGTCCAGGCCAGGGCCGATTTGACCAAAGCTATCGAGCTCAACCCTAAAATGGCGGCGGCCCACAATAACCTGGGGCTGATTTACTTCTATGTTGACAAGGATGACTCCAAAGCCCTGGCTGAATATAACCTCGCCATCAGCCTCCAACCGAACGGGGAGGTCCAATATTCTAACCGGGGCGAAGTGTATGTTGACCAGGGAAAAACCGACGAAGCGATGGCCGATTTTAATAAAGCCATCGACATCAGCGGGGACCAGGTTTACTACGCTTATTATTACCGGGGGCTGCTCTACGAAAAATTGGGGGATGTAAAGTCGGCCCGCAAAGACCTGCAAAAAGCCGTCGATTTAGGTTATCAAAAAGCTGAAGCTGAACTGAAAAGACTTTAATTTCTTTAGAACGCGCTTATTTCTGGCGGTCTACGGCCTAATTCAGGGCGTCCTCGTAAAGCTTGATGGTAACGGCGTTAGAGAGCGAAAGCAGCCTTTTGCGAGACGCGGCTGCCGGGTTCGCTTTTTCCGCCGGGAGCCACAGGCTGAAGCGGCTCCCTTCGTCGGGGCTGCTCGATACCTCAATCCAGCCGTTATGGGCTTTCGCAATCAGGGCCGAAATATACAGTCCCAGGCCGGACCCCACCCTGGTCCCGCCGGGGTCGGCCCGGAAATGCCGCTCGAAAATATGGGGTAAATCTTCCGCCGAAATACCTTTGCCAGTATCGCTCACCGAGATAATCACGTGCAGCCCGTCGTCACTCTCGCCCGCCTCGATTGTCACCTGGCCGCCCGCCGGGGTATAGGCCATGGCGTTGTCCACCAGGTTCAACAACAACTGGCGCAGCAAATCGCTATCGCCCGGCACCTGTAGCTGCGGCAGCGACCCCAGGACCAGTTCGACCCGTGGGTTCAGGAAACGGCCCTGCCGGGCTATCTCAAAAAGGACTTCGTCAAGTTCTACCGGCTGGCGGGAGGGGAACAACTGGGGCAGTATCCCCGCTTCTGCCCGCGCCGAGGCCAGCAAATTACTCACCAGCCGCGACATGCGCCCCAACTCGCCATTAATCTGCTGCACGTCCGCCCGCGCCTGCCCGGTCAGGGTCGGGTCCATCAAAAGGACATCCACCTGGCCCCGGATGGCGGTCAGGGGGGTCCGCAATTCGTGCGAAACATCCCCCACAAACGAGCGCTGCATCTCAAAAGCGTTTTCCAGCCGTTCCAGCATCTGGTTAAAGGCGGCGGTCAAATTTTGAGCCTCCTCCGAACTCGGTTTTGGCTCCGGCAACCGCTCCTGTAACTTCTTCTCACTCAGGCTCCCCATGGTCGAGGAAAGCAGGCTTAAGGGCTGCAATTCCCGGCTGGACAGCCAATAACCCACGCCGTAGACCAGCACCGTTGCCATCAGGCAGCACAGCACAATTGCCGTAATAATGACCAGGCGGGTATGCTCAATTGACTCCATGGACTGGCTGACCTGGGCAATCGCCAGGAACTGGCCGCGCTCATCTTTTAGCGAGAAAGTCAATAAACGCACCTGCCGCCCGGTATCGTCCTGCCGGGTCACGGTGACACCCTCGCCCCGGTCGGTCGTTTCTAGGTCCGAAAGCTGGAAAGCCAGCTTTTCCTGGCCCAGGTTGGGCGAACGGGCCAGGGTCTGGCCGTTGTGCCAGTCAATCAGCTTGATAGCTACCTGGTCCGAGTTAAACTCGTCACCCTTGTGGCCCTGGACCAATCGCTGGAAGAAAGCATCGTCATACGGCTGGCTCGAAGCGGTCCACATCCGGGTGGACGCCTCAAGCTCCTGGGCTTGCAAGCGCAAATGGTCGTCCACCTCGGCAGTCATGCGCTCGATAACCATCGTATACATCACAAAACCCATCAGGCCGAGCATGACCAGCATCACCAGCACGTTCCACAGGACCAGGCGAGAGCGCAGGGAACGCAGGCGGGGGATGCCGCCGCGACTTTCCAACAGGTTTATTGACGAGCTTTTTGCTTCCATAAAAGGATTCTCCGGGCTAATTGTCCCACCTATTTTTCGAAAAGGCTGCACAGGCGGCATTTTCTAGGATGAATCGGTGCCACTTTTAAGCTTAAAGAGCGGACTGACTCACTGAGCAAGGGCTTTTGGAGGGCTGGATTCGCCAGAGCAAGCGAAACAGCCAATAAGTTGAGTTGAAATGAGAACTGGAATTTATACGGTGTATTGCCACTTTAGCTCGCTACCGTTTAATACCCTGATTATAATATATTTCTGCCGGAAAAGAGTGTAGAAAAAACGAGGAAAGGGAGTGTTTTTCGGACTTTCCGACTTCTGGCTGCTATTTTTTCCTACGCAACCTGTTTTCAAGGTGGCAACTGCCCTTAAAGGAGCCAGGACTAAGGTTTCAGGATATAGCCGATACCGCGCACCGAATGAATCATGTCGGGTTTGCCGCCCGCGTTGAGCTTTGAACGCAAATAGTTTATATAAACCTTGATAACCTCAATCCCGGATTCGTTATCGTAACCCCAGATGCGTTCGAAAATAATCTCTTTGGTCAGGACCTGGCCCTGGTGGCGGGTCAGGAGTTCCAGCAAATCGAACTCACGAGAAGTCAACTCTACCAGGCGGTCGCCCCGGCGCACCTCCCGGATGGCCGGGTCAATCACCAGGTCGCCCACTTCCAGCTTGCGGTTGGGCCGGTTCTGGTGTTCCACCCGCCGCAGGTTCGCCCGAATCCGCGCCAGCAACTCCTCGAAAGCGAAAGGCTTGGTAATATAGTCGTCGGCCCCGCAATCCAACCCGCTAATTTTATCGGTCAAAGCATCCCTGGCCGTCAGCATCAAAATCGGCAAATTGCGGTCCCCGCTGGCCCGCAGGCGGCGGCAGACCTCGTACCCGGTCATATCAGGCAGCATAATATCCAGCACAACCAGGTCCGGCGGATAATCTCTGGCTGAATTTAAAGCGTCTTCCCCGTTCGACACGGCAGCTACGTCAAAGCCCTTATAGGTTAAACCCCTTCGCAAGAAATCATTGATTTGCGGTTCGTCGTCAACGACTAATATTTTCGGCATATTTGTTTGGTACCTTCTAGCCAGAAGAAGTGATTTTTACCGGAGCCAGGAAGTTGAGTATAACAAGATTATATTGCCATCAATTGTTGTGCCAGTGTCTCCGGGGGCAGTCCGGTGGCCTGATAAATGCAACAATATTATACGTCATTTTTAAGAAAATGTGTGAAATTTTGAACAAATATTACCTTTTTCTAATTTTAGTAGGTGTACCCGCCTTTTTTAGACGAGGATAAGCATGCTAGAACAGCAGAAATGGCCGGACTTTATCTACATCGTCCGCCATGGTGAAAGCGCCGGGAATGTTGCCCGTGACCTGGCCCATTCCCAGGGCAAAGCTTTTATCGAAATTGAGGCTGCCCGCGATATGGACGTGCCACTTTCCGACCTCGGCCACCGCCAGGCCCGCGCCGTAGGCCGCTGGTTTGGCGACCTGCCCGACAACCAGAAACCGACCACCGTCCTTTGTTCGTCCTATCTCCGGGCCAAACAAACCGCTCAGAACCTGGTTGAAGCCGCCGGGGAAACCTATACCGATTTACAAATCGTGGTGGACGAACGGCTGCGCGAGCGCGAGTTTGGTATCCTCGACCGCCTGACCACCATGGGTATCGAACAGGAATACCCCGACCAGGCCAAAATGCGCCGGGCCCTGGGCAAGTTCTACTACCGGCCACCGGGTGGGGAAAGCTGGTGCGATGTTATTTTGCGCCTCCGCAGCGTCATAGATACAATCACCCGCGAACACCGGGGCGAACGTGTCCTGATTGTCTGCCATACCGTCGTAGTCCTCTGTTTCCGCTATCTGCTCGAACGGCTCGACGAGGAACAAATCCTGGCGATTGACCGCCAGCACGATATTGCCAACTGCTCGGTTACCTCCTACTGCTTTGACCAGGCTCTCGGCCAGCACGGCAAACTTAAACTAAATTTATTCAACTTTGTGGCCCCGCTTGAAGAAGCCGGGCAGCCTGTCACGAGGGAACCCGATGCCCCAGTCGCACCCAAATAAACCCGGTAACACCCCGGATAAGCCGGGCCAAGCCATCCTGCTCACGCCGGATTTTCTAAAAAGTTGGCCCCTGCCCCAACCTGACGAAACCGGTGACAAAGAGGACCGGGGCCGGACCGTCATAGTAGGCGGCTCGGCCCTCATGCCAGGGGCCATTATCCTGGCTGCTACCGCTGCCCTGCGGGCCGGGGCCGGGAAACTCCAAATCGGCACTGCCGCGACCATCCAGCAGCACGTGGGCGTGGCAATCCCCGAAAGCCTGGTCTTTGCCCTGCCCGAAACCAAAGAGGCCGGGTTAGCCAGGGAGGCCATCCCCGCTATCGTCGAAAAAGCTGCTCATGCCGGTTCGCTCCTTATCGGGCCGGGGATGGTCCACCCCGAAGCGGTCGCCCGGCTGGTGACCGGTGTCCTCAAAAATCTGGAAAAGGAACAGACCGCCCCCGTAGTAGTCCTCGATGCCGAGGGTTTCGCCTGCCTCAAAGACACACCCAAACTTTTCCACGAACACACCTGCCAGGGGGTCATCACACCGCACGCCGGGGAAATGGCCTCGCTGCTCGGCCTGGAAAAGAGCGAAATAGGGCGCGACCCGGCCCGGATTGCCCGCGAGGCCGCAAATTATTTCAAACTTGTAGTGGCTCTCAAAGGCTCCGAGACCTTTATCGCCGGGCCTGACGGCACAATGTACCACAACCAATCCGGTAACATCGGGCTGGCGACTTCCGGCTCCGGGGATGTCCTTTCGGGCATCGTGGCCGGGCTGGCTGCGAGGGGCGCGCCACCCATCCAGGCGGCAGCCTGGGCCGTCTACCTGCATGGCCGGGCCGGGGACCGCCTGGCAAAAACTCTGGGGCCGCTCGGCTTTTTGGCCCGCGAACTCCTGCCCGAAATCCCGTCCCTTATGGCCGGGCTTTTACCCCAATAAAAAATCCCCCGCCGGGCGGGGGATTTAACTTTTTCCTTCTAACCTAAAAAAACCGGAACCAAACCACCTGTTTTTAGCGCATCGCTTCCAGGGCGGCCTTGAAAATCCGGTCAATCTGCTGCAACCGGGTCAACGACTGGGTCGAGACCACCCCGTCCCGCTCGGTCCGGGCATTCTTTTCGCCTAGCAAAAGCAGGGCCTCTTTTTCCGGGCTGCGGGTCTTCTTGATTATCTCAAGCGCAATATAGGTCTTGCCCAGGCCCCGCACCGCCTGCCGGAAATAAACATCGTGGTCAGCATTCATCTCTATCGGCTTGGTGGCCTCCTGGAGGACCCGCTCGGCCTCGGCCACCGCCAGCGTCAGGTCGAACATCCCCGCGTTGTCCAGGTAGACCTCACCCGCGGTAACCTGGCCCCGCTCGTTCGGCGCGCTGGCCTGGACGTTACAAACCTTGCGATTGCCCGGACCCTCGTAATAGACCTGCACCTTGATTTTCTTGCCCGTAGCGGCGTCTTCGAGCCTTTTTTGCAATAGATAAAGGGTCGTATCGGTCGGCGGGTTCGGCTTGATGTCATCCACCACGTTACGGAAATTGTTATAAATATTCTCGGCCCCACGGCGAACGCTATCCCCGAGGCCGGACCAATCCGGCCCGGTATTGGCCGAAGGACCGGAAGACCGGGTCCGCGAGGAGGTCGAGCCGTAAGAGGTTGACCCGGGCCGGGAGCTATAGCTGCTCGAGGCGCCCCGGGCGCTGTAACTGCCGGTGCTGGCTGCGCGGGCCAGGTCAGCGTCCACCTGGCGACGCTGGGCCGGGTCTTTCAACATATCGTAAGCCCGGTTCAACTCCCGCATCCGGGCTTCCGCTTCCGGCGTCTTATTCACGTCCGGGTGAAATTTCTTGCTCAAAGCCCGGTACGCTGCCGAAATAACGTCCGGGTCGGCGCTGGGGTCAACCGCTAAAACTTTATAAGGATTAAAATCCATAATTTAATTATCCATTTTGCCTGAAATTATACCGTCAATTTATGTCGTCACATATACGCGCAACCCGCCCCTAAGTTTCAGCTTTCGCGGGTTCCGTCCTGGAATTATCCAACTGCAAACTGGCGGCAGTCTCGTTGAGCCGGTCACTCGCCAGGAGCAACTGCTGGGAGCGGGCCGTGGCATCGCGGGAATTTCCCGCCACCTGCCGGATCATCTCGACCGCCTGGTCCGTCGCCGTGCGCTGTTGTTGGGTGGTGAGGTTGATCTGGCGGGCCAGGTAAGTGGTCCCCTCGACATTTTCAATAATCTGTTCCAGGGCTTCCCCGGCCTGGCTGGCAACCTCGCTCATACGCTGGGCCTCGACCAGCCCCTCGTTCGTCGCTTTGAGGGTATTATTTATCGAGGTCCGAATCTGCCCCAGGATAGTCTGCACGTCCCGGCTGGCGGCCCGGCTGCGAGTAGCTAAGAACTGCACTTCCTGGGCCACCACCGCGAACCGCCGCCCATACTCCCCGGCCCCGGCAGCCTCGATGGTCGCGTTCAAAGCCAGCAGGTTGGTTTCCTCGGCCAGTTCGGTAATCGTCTCGACGATTTCACTGATGCGGCGGGACTGGCGGCCCAACTCGTTCGCAATCGTACTGATAGTTTCAATTTGACCTGTGAGCGTCACGACACTGTCAATCCCAAACCCGACCGCTTTGCCGCCCGTCTCCGCCGTATGCAAAGCCTGTTCCGTTGCCAGGTAAACGCTATCGGCTACATCGGCCACCTGCCGGGCCGTCGCGCTCAACTCCTCCAGCGTGCTGGTGACTATCACCACCGATTGGGCCTGGTTATGGGCCTGGTCCGACTGGATATGGCTGATAGTATACAACTCGGCGGCCAGTTGGCCGATAGAATCGCTCGCGTGAGTATTCTGCGAAAGACTATTTTCCAGGTTCTGCTTGATTTGCCACAACCGCTCGTTGCGTTCTTCCAGTTTCCGGCCAGCCCGGAGAGTAGCGCGCCCGCTCACCCAGATCATAAACGCCATGGCCAAATTTATGGCCGAAATCATACAAAATATCTGGATTACCAGTGAAATCCGGGTGGGGAAATTGAGACTATACATCAAGAAAATGGGGCCAAACCCGATTATCCCGGCCCCGAATACGAAAAAGCCCGCCACTTCATGGATGATTAACCCGGCCAGGGCTACTACCGCCACCACTGTAAAATAGTTAAAAGCCTGGTTACTCAAATCCCGGTTGGCGTAAAACCAGCCCCGGCTCACCAGGGCTAAAAAGCCGATGGACATGAAGATATACCCGGCTAACCGGGGCCTTCCCAGCGCCAGCGCCCCGTAAGCCAGCAGGACCGCCACCAGCATTGTGACGACCGCGATACCATCACTAAAGGTCAGCACCCCTAATACCGCTGTCAACGGCACCAGGGTTGCCATGATTACTAGAACTATCACCAGGGCTATTTGCAATAACGACTTGTGGCGATCATTCAGGATCTGGGAAAAATTGGGATAGAGAAAATCTTCCGGGACAGCAGACCCAACTTCACCGGATGGCGGTTTAACCGGGCGCGCCTCGCCGGCGTCGGCTGCAAAAGAAAAAAGTTTATCAGGTTTCTGGGGCGATTTTTGGTGATTATCCAGTCCTTGCAACTTGGCCCTCAAACTTTCAGAGCTACCCGGTCCAGCCGAGAAAGAACCAGTATCTGGTTAGCTTCCCAATTATAACATTTTGGTCCGAACCCTACCAGGCCCGCCCGGCCTCATTCAGAATTAAAAAAGGCAGCACGGTTCAGGGCTGCCCTTTTTCTATAAAGACCTCAAAGGTTAGAGGATGAGGCGGAAAGGATAGCCATTAGAGACCATCTGGGCCCACCGGCCCCGGTCCTGCACCGCCTTATCATAGTAGTTCGATAAATCCGTCAGATACGAGACCTGGCCTGACTGGAAGAACATGTCCATCGCGTTAGCCATGTTGGATAAGTCATTGGCATATTCCACCGATACGAGACTGAGCTCGTAACCACCGGCTGGGACCGGTTGGTCCTTGAGGACGCGGGCGACCTTGCCGAGGCTGAGGGTCATCATACTCATATCCTCCTGGCCTCCGTAACTCACCCGGTACCATATTTCCGGCCCGGCGGGGCCATTTATGATAACCTTCTGCGCTTCGGGAGGTATCCCGCCGACAGCCGGGGTGGCTGTCCCGGTGCCGCCGGTCGCCTGGGGGGTCTCACCGGAAGCAGCGCTGCCGGTTGCACCCGGTGTACCATTGCCCGGTCGCGGCGTACCATTCCCGATTAAGCCGGGAGTACCCACCGGGGTCTGGGTAGGATTAGGCGTCCGGGTCGCTGCCGGGGTGCCGGGCCCTGTTGTCGGGGCCACGGTTGGCGCGCCCGTCAAACTGGTCGAGATGGGCTGTGAAAGCTTGATGCCAGGCACCGAGAACGCCGGGATATTTATCCGGGTAACACCCGGTTTAATTCGGCCCTCTTTGAACGGCTTGACAATCCCTTCAAAGATAGCTGTTTCGTAGAACTGGGCCGTATTGAAATAGGTAGCCGTATCATTCACATAATCAACGACTTCCGGCGGCGGGCGATTATCCCGCACCGTGGGCGGCGGCACTTCCGTACCTAAACCCGGGGCAATCGTCGGAGTAGCGTTACTGCCGGGCTCCCCACCGGTACCACTACCTGCCGGGCCTCCGACAGGGGTAGCGGTCGGACTGGGGACGCCAATGGCAACGGTAACGGTCGTATTACCCTGCTGACCACCCTGACCCGTGGTCTGACCGGGCTGAAGGGTGCCTGCCGGTAAAGTACCGGACCCATTAGGACCGGTCCCGGCAGTACCGTTAGCTGCGCTACCAGGGGTGCCAGCGCCAGGAGTACCTGCGCCAGGGTTTCCAGCCCCGGCCGTGCCAGCACCAGGGGTGCCATTGACGCCGGGCGTCCCGTTGGCTCCCGGCGTCCCGTTCGCCACACCGGGAGTACCCTGGGCCGTAGCGGTAGCCGTCAGGGCGCTCGCGGCGGTCGCGGTCTGGTCGGCGCTCGAAACGCTTGCCACCTGGTTAGTGGAATTATTATTCAATAACAGAAAGACCACCAGGGCCACCAGCAAAAGCAGGGCGACCAGGGCCAGTACCAGCAACACCGGGTTGACCCGGCGACGCTTCTTTTTTACTATGACGGTCTGGCCCGGTGGCGGCGGGACCGCGTTAACCGGCGTGGTCGGCAGCAGGCTGGCTCGCAAATCCGCGCCGGGGTCGAAAATAGCCGGCCCCTGGGCAGGAGGAATATTGGGTGACATGGCTGCGTTGGGGTCCAACTGGCCCAGGCGCACACCGCTACCACCTATAAAAGCCGGGGGCGGTGGCAAGTTCGATTGAGGCGATTGGGGCGACGGCACCGTATTGACGCTGTACGGGTCGGGCGGCATCTCACCGTTTGGTTGAGGCGTCCAGGCAAAAGGCGGTGGTGTAGCCGGGACGGTGGGCTCCCCTCCGTAAGGATTATTGGTGAAGGGTGGCGGCGTGTTGGCCTGGACCGTCGGTTCGCCTCCGTAAGGATTCGGCTCATTCCCATAAGGGCTGGTGGTAAAAGGCGGCGGCGGTGGGGGCGGCGGGGTCTGCTGGACCGGCGGCACCACCGGAGGCGGGGTGGTGTAGGGCGAAGCCAGGTCGCCGGTGCTGAGAGGCCGGATGACGGTGTCCCCGTTGGTTTCATTTTCGAGCGGGCCGGTATTAAAAGCGGCCTGGCCCTGCCCTGTATCGAGCATGTTCAGGGCTTGCCGGGCCCGCGCGTTGTTCGGGTTGATCGCCAGGACCCGCCGCAGACAGGCCGCCGCTTCGGCAGGTTGGTCGGTCGCCGCTGCCAGCCAGAACCAGGCATCTTCCGATTGGGGTTCTTTGCGGACCACCTGGGCCAGCAAGCGCGCCCCCTCGCGTTTATCACCGCTTCGTACCGCAGCAATTCCCGACTGCAACAACAAATCGGTTTCCCGGTTCATACTCATTGTCTAGACTCCTCTTTCCGGTCTGTGGTAAGACTGGTAGCCGACCTGCTCCCCTGGCGCTCTGGCTGTACCGTATTCGTAATTAATTGAACCTGACGAGTGAAAATGGAACACACAAAGACCGCGCAGAACTGAACTCACAACACAAATGCCTGAAGTTTTCGGCCCGCCAATCTGGCTTTTTAGCGCCTCTTTTGATAATTGGCGTGGTTTTTCAGGCTCAAAATGCTTGTTTTCTTATGTTATGTTTACCTGTTAAGATTATATCGGGTTTTTTAGAACAATCAAGAGGTTGTGAATTTATACAGGACTTATTTCCCCCGTCAAACCCTTTAATTTGACAAATTTGAACTGGCGATGTTACCATTCTCCCCGCTTGAACCCAGCTTAATTGGACCACTAAAAAGCAGGATTTGAATGACCGAAGAAACCGCGCTCACTTTTGCGAGGTGGCTCCGCGATTTTCGAGAGAGCCGGAATCTTGGCTTAAACCAATTCGCCGCCCTTACCCATCTTTCCAATGCTACTATCAGCAAAGTTGAAAGCGGTGAACACATCCCCAGCCCCTATACTATCAAGAAAATCGCCAACCGCTGGGGCCAGGACGAAGACTGGCTGCTCACTCTGGCCGGACATCGCACCACTCCGCTTCAAGCCATAGACGCCTTCGACGACCCCGAATTGCGCTATCTGCTCTCCGCTACCAACCTCAATCGTCTTTCCACCCGTGACCGCAAAATCCTGAAAGATCTGGTTCGCAACTTATTACAGGAAGAATAAACCCGTATGGACCTCTGGATTTTTAATACTCCCGCCGCGCCCCCGACCGCTCGTCTGCCTTACGGTCCCGAACCCGACCAGTTCGGTGACCTCCGCCTTCCCGGCGGGGAAGGACCCTTTCCGGTTGCTATCGTCATTCACGGCGGCTTCTGGCGCGCCCGCTTCAACCTGGAATTTATGGGCCACTTTGCCCAGGCCCTCACCGACCAGGGCTTTGCCACCTGGAGCATCGAGTACCGCCGTATCGGCCAACCCGGCGGAGGTTATCCCGGCACCCTGCTTGATGCCGGGCTGGCCGCGGACTACCTTAGAACTCTCGCCGCCGACTACCCGCTCGACTTGCAGCGGGTCCTTACCATCGGCCACTCTGCCGGGGGCCACCTGGCCTGCTGGTTAGCCGCCCGGCCCCAGATTCCCGCCACCGACCCGCTCTATAACCCCGACCCGCTACCTCTCCAGGGCGCTATTTCCCTGGCCGGGGTCACCAATTTGCGCCGGGGTTTCGAGCTAAACCTGAGTGAGGGCGTGGTCGGAGAACTTCTTGGCGGCGGCCCGGACCAGTATCCCGAACGCTATTACGGCGCTTCCCCTTCCGAACTGCTCCCGCTTGGGGTGCCCCAGGTGCTTATTCACGGCGAAAAAGATACCACCGTCCCCTACATTATCAGCCAGGAGTATTTTGAAAAAGCCGACCTGCTGGGCGACCCGGTCAAACTGGTGGGTCTGCCCGGCGCGGACCACTTCGAGGTGATTGACCCCAAAGCGAAGGAATGGGCCGTTATCGTGGAAAACGCCCTGGCTCTCAGCCGGTCAATCAAGACCGCCAGATCTGAGGCTAATTTTAATGAAGGACAAGGCACCAGGGAAAGTTAGCGGTAATTGACCTCGCTTGAGGCCGACTGCTGCAAGGCCAGTGAATGTTCGAGTTGCTGTGGAGTCAGGTAGCCCAGTTGGACCAGGACCTCACCCACCCGTTTGGGCTGGCCGCGCAAGGCCATATCATAGTGGGTCCGCAACGCCACGTTTAGTTGGTGCTGGGTGATATAACCTTCCTGCATCAAAAACTCACCGAGGTACGGCACCGAACGGTTGCTGGGCGCAATATCGCGGTATTCATAGGCGCTGCTGCTGGCTTTTAGCCGGAAAGTGCCGGGCGGGGCTGCTTTTAATTCGTGGCTCGAATTTACCGACAGTTCGGCGCAGCGGGCACGGGCTTTTTTCAGATAAGCCGAGACCCGTTCGTCGGCAGGGTTGCGCTTGAACAGTCCCCCCAACAAATCGACGGCTACAAAGGGGTTCGGTGTCAGGCAAGCCAGCCACAACAAGGCTATTTCATTTTGAGGGTCGCGTTCCAGGACTTTGCCGAAAATAAACTGGGACTGCTGGCGGTGGCCCAGGTGGGCTTCGTTGACGGCCTGGTTAATCAGATTAATGACATCCTGCTGCATCTGACTTAAACCTGTTTAGCTTGGATTATAAGAATAAGTGCGAAAACGGGCTGGTAGGATGAAAAATTGTTCCCAAAGTCTTTAATACCCTTCATTTAACATTACGACAAATTAAGGGGTATTAAAAAACTTACATATTTATGATACTCTGAAAACCAGCAAGAGTCAATCCCATGTTTATCTATTATTAATTTACTTTTACCGGACCTTTTTCCTATCTTTCTCCTATCTTTTTTCTAACTAACCCTTTATTTGCCCGCCAGCCTCGCCCCCGTTATAATATAAGTGTTCGGCTAAAAATTTCTCGGCCTTTAGCCTGTTATTAAATACTTGCCCAGGCTGCCTACCTCCTTTATAACTGAGAGGAATCACGCGCTATGTCTACTTCCCCCGCCAATTCCCGCCGGGTCGCTCTAAAAGCCCTCCAAACGGAACCGGGTCCTAATCCCCAGGCCAGCCTGGACCAACATGTCGCCACCCTTAAATCTACTCGCTCGCCCTTGCTCCTGGCGATTGTCATCATCGGGGGCGTTGCCACCATGGCTATCCAGATGACCGCCAGCCGCCTGGTCCAGACCTACTTCGGTAGCTCACTCGTAATCTGGGCCAACCTGATCGGTTTTACGATGGTCTGCCTGGCCCTCGGCTACTATATCGGGGGCCGCCTGAGCGAACGCTATCCCCGCCCGGCCCTGCTTTACCGGCTAACCCTGGTGGCAGGCCTTTACATGGCCCTGATTCCCCTCATCAACAACCCGGTCCTGGATGTCACTAAAGCCCTCGGCCAGTTGTTCGGGTCGCTTGTCGGCATTATGATAATCTTCGGCGTCCCTCTGACCCTTATGGGTTGCGTTTCACCCTTTGCCGTCCGCCTGCTGGTAAGTGATGTTAAAGGAGCCGGGCGTATCGCCGGATTGGTCAGTTCCCTCTCGACCCTCGGCTCGATTGCCGGGACGTTCCTCCCGGTCCTCTGGTTGATGCCGAGTCTTGGCACCCGCCTGACCATTTACCTCTTTTCGGCCCTGCTGGTCGTGTGTTCCCTGGCGGGCTGGTTCTCGGTACGCGGCAAGGCCGCCCCGGCCCAATCTGGACCCGAAAAACTAGAAACCGAACGTTCGGTCACCGCTCAAAAGGCCGCCGACAAAAAGGCCGAGGCCGAAGTTAACACCCTGACCCCCTTTCTGTGGCCGATTGTCTTTATCTGCGGGGTCGCCTCTATCGCTATCGAAATGTGCGCCAGCCGCCTGATTCAGCCCTATTTCGGGGACTCCCTCATCATCTGGGCCTGCATCATCGGCTTTATCATTATTTACCTCTCGATTGGCTACTACCTCGGCGGGCGGTTAGGCGACCGCTTCCCCCGACCCAATTTCCTATACCAGCTTACCGGCCTGGCCGCTTTCGCCCTTGGGCTCATACCGGTCCTGAGCACACCCATCTTTAACGTTGCCAGCGAGGGCTTCCGCACCGCCGATGGCTTCCTCTTTTTTGGGTCGCTCCTCGGCATCATCGTCCTGTTCGCCATCCCGGTAATCCTGCTCGGCTGCGTCTCACCTTTCTCGGTCCGGCTGCTGGTTCGAAACGTCCGCGATGCCGGGCGCACCGCCGGTAAGGTCAGTTCCCTTTCGACCATCGGCTCCATCGCCGGGAGTTTCCTACCGGTGCTGGTCTTTATCCCGACCTTTGGCACCCGCACCACTCTTTATATATTCAGCCTGACGTTGCTGGTCTTCTCGACCATCGGCCTCTTTATGACCGCCAAACGCCGCGCCCCGGTCTTCGCGGCCCTGACCGTCGTTATTGTTTTGCTGGCCGCGTTCGTCACTTTTGGCATCAAGACCGCCACCAACGGCACCTTACTGGCCGAGAAAGAGTCGGCTTACAACTACATCCAGGTCATAAAACGCGACAACGGCGAGATTGACCTCGTCCTCAACGAAGGGCACGCAGTCCACTCCATCTACAATCCCAACCAGGTGCTGACCGGTGGACCCTGGGACCAGTACATGATTACGCCTTTCTTCAACGCCAACGTTACCGAAAAAGATGTCAAGAGCATGCTCATGCTCGGGCTCGGCGCTGGCACCGTCCCCAAACAGTTAACCAAGGCCTATGGTGACCAGGTCCATATTGACGGCGTTGAGATTGACCCCGAAATTATCGCCCTTGGTAAGCAGTATTTCGATATGAACGAGCCAAACCTCAACGCTATTGCCGAGGATGGCCGCTATTCGCTGATAACCAGCAACAAGAAATACGATATTATCGGGGTGGACGCCTATAAACAGCCCTATATCCCGTTCCACATGACTACCAAGGAGTTCTTCCAGCAGGTCCGCGACCACCTGACCCCTACCGGGGTGGCTGTTATCAACGCCGGGACGCCTGCTGTCAGCAACAAGATTGACTACCGTTTGGCAGAGACCCTGGCCCAGACCATGAAGACCGTTTACCCGAACGTCTATATGATTAACCTCTATAAATCTTCGGGCTATTACAACACTATCGTGGTCGCCACCAACCAGCCCACGAGCCTGGATAACTTCAAAAAGAACATTACCCAGGTCGTCACCAACCCCCTGATAAAACAGGTCGGCCAAAAAGCCATTGATAGCGATAGCATCGAGGAATGGACCGGTGTCAGCAAGAGCAGCCAACCCCCGCTCGTCCTGACCGACGACCGCGCCCCCATCGAGCAAATCATCGACCAGGTCATCATTGACTATGTCACGGCAGGTGGTAAATAGCTTGATGTAATAAGCAGGAATCAAAAAAGCGAGGCTGTGAACCTCGCTTTTTTGATACTCTTTCTAATTAACCTTGGATTTTGCCGCTTTCGTGCAAGTAGCGGGCGAACCGTAGTCGCTTGAATTCCGGGGTAATCTCGTTTTCCTCGGTTTCGTTATAGCGACGCCGCAACCGTAGAATCTGTTTCAACTGGTTCTCGCTAAACCCCTGCAAAGCCAGTTCCACAAAATCGGGACCATTCAGGATTCGCCCACCCACCAGGTCAATATTCTCGCCGACGTTCGTCAACTCGGTTGTGGGTGTTTCTTCCGGTTCTTCGGTCTCTTTCTCCTGGTCACTGAATTGAGCCATTTGGTCACCTTCTTTTCTAGCAATTTACGGGATAAGCCGTACTCCCTTGCCTATCTCTCTCAATAAAATAGACTCTAAATTTGGAAAAGGCTTTAACGACCCTGTTTTGCCCCATGTCCCATATTATACTTTATTTATAATAACGCTTTTAAATCCCTTTTGGTTTATCAAAACGATTAATTTTTGATAAAGATTATTCCCTTCTTTTCCCATCAAGATTAGTGTGCCTTTCTACACTATAATTTACGCTACTTTGTTTATAAATGTTTCATTTTAGCAGGCATTTTATTTACCTGATTAAGCCGGATTAATCATATTATGACCCGGCCAACTTTTATGTGCCGACTGTCACAACTTTGCTGTGACGTTATACCGGGCCTTATTATACCAATTTTCGGGGGAATTCTGAATCAAAACCGAACAACAGCAGGCCGAATGCAAAGTCGTTTGCCCGGCGGCACGAAACTTCTACCATCTGACTTCCGACTACTAAACACTAAAAACTGGTAACTAAAAACTTACCGTCCCTATCCCAGGTTATTTCGGACCGCGTAGACCGCCGCCTGGGTCCGGTCCGTCACACCCAATTTTTCCAGGATGGAACGGACGTGACTTTTAACCGTATCGTGACTGATGCCTAACTGCTGAGAGATGGCCGAATTGCTCAAACCCTGCCCTATCAGGTTTAAGACCTGCTTTTCGCGTTTGGTCAGCTGGGTTAATGCCAAATTATCGTCAATCTCCGGCTCGGATACCGGTCTTTCTTCGCCGGACGCGGCCTGACCGGTATAAATGGCTGCGAATTCCTGGATAAGGGTGCGCAATAGCAGCGGATTAATCAAAGAACCCCCCGCCGCAATCGTCTTGATAGCGCTGACCAGGCTGGTCTGGTCCGGCCCTTTGACGATATACCCGCTGGCCCCGCAGGCTAACGACTTGCGTAACATTGCCGGGTTTTCAGAACTGGTTAAAATGATTATATCGCTGGCCGGGACCAGTTGTTTCAATTTACGGGTCGCGGTCAACCCATCCATCCCAGGCATATGGATGTCCATCAAAATGATGTCAGGCTGCAACTCTACGGCTTTTTCCAGCACCGCTTCACCGGAGGCGAACTCCCCGACTACCTCAAACTCTGGTTCCTGGGCCAGGATAGCCTTGAATAACTCCCTGGCAATCAATTGGTCGTCAACAATAACGATCCTGACCCGCGTTTCCTTATTATGTGCTGCCAAAATTTCACCACTATCACAATCATTTTACGAAAATTGGTCTGCTAAGCACAACTTTTGTTAAATATTATACTTTAAAGAAGCTAATTAATATAGTGGTGATACGGTTTGCTATTCATTTTTATTGCGTATCTCCGTCTTAAAAAATCCTTTTTAGAATTGGGTAATCAACCCGTTTTTGTGTGTTTTTACCCTGTTGAATCAACCCTTGCACCCAGCAGGGGACCAATTTTCCCGGCGGATTTCTTCCTGCCCCTGCCATTTTTATATTAATTGTTAAGATAAATTCCTCTTGAAACGATTTTGTATTTAATATTAAATCGCACCGCCGGTAGTCTTCCTGGTGTCGGCCAGGCGATAGCTCAACGCGGCTTGCTGCAACCGGGCCTGCCCTGGCGCATGATAACCGATTCCTTTCCCGGTTACTACTGCCGTCAGGGGATAGACCAGGCTCTCCTCGGCCCCGGCCAGGTCTTCCGCCGCACCAAAAGCCTGCCCTGCCGCCAGGGTTAAATCCGAATGCCAGATTGGCCCGGTTGGACCTTCCTGCCGCCGTAACAGGGCCTTAAACCGCCCCGGTGAAAAATGCAACCCGCTATCGAGCGCCACTCCCGCCCCTTCACAGGTCGCGCCTACAGCCAGCGCCCGGCTAAGATGGCCCTGCCAATCCTCGGCCCGCGCCAACTCCCCCAACCTGACCCTGGCGATAATTTCGCTGCGGCCTGACCCTAGTTCAGCCTGGATAGCGGTGGCGGCTTCCTCTAAAGGTAAGACCTCGTAGAAATTAATCGAGGGCCAGCGCTCGAACCCCTGGAAACCGAGCGCGGTCCGGGCAAAGACTGCCAGCCGGTCCAGGTAACCCTCCTCGTGGTGGATGGTCCCGACCAGACCGGCTTTTTCCGGCCCGCTTAAAGCCCGGTCGCTCTCCACAAACAGGTGCCATAACCCACCGGGATTCGGCGCGGACAGAACGGCCAGGGCAATCCTGGCCGCTTCCATGGTCGCATCACTTGCGGCTCCCAGTTTTAACCAGACGGTCACCTGGCTGGCTAACTTCCGGCTTAACTCCCCCAAACCCTTGGCGTACCCCGCTTCCCCGGCGCGCTCTTCCTCAAAAACCTTTATTTTCGTTTCGGCTGACCCTGCCGCACTTTTGCTGTTACTATCAGATAACCCGGCTTCAAAACTCGCCAGTTCCGCTCTAATCTTATTATCCCTGTTAAAAATTCCTTCCCTACTTAAAGGGATATGTCCTTTGGAAAAATCCAGTATCACCCTTTCAACCGGGCCGCTCGCTATCGGCTTTAAATCCGCCACTTCCGGTTCGACCAGCGCGTAAGGCCCTGGCTGGGGTAGCCCGGCCACCTCCGCCGGGTCGTCTCCCCGCCCCACCAGCACCTCGCGCCGCAATTCGGCCAACTGCTCGAAAGCTAAATCCGCTGTCTCAAGCACAAAATAAGGTGGTGCGGCCTGCCATTTCATACCGTGCTGCCCGGCCTCCACCTCGGCCTTTAACTGTGTCCCCGGCAGAATTTGCAAATGGAACAAATCGAATGGGGATATGTCGTTATGCTCTACCCATTCCACCGAACGGTGAAACGTTTCCGGCGTCTCCCCCGGCAAACCCAGGATTAAATCAAGAAAAACCTCGATGCCAACGTCTCGCAGGTTATGGACCCCCTGGGTCAGGCGCGGCAAATTATTCTTCCGGCGCACCCGGGCCAGCACCTCCGGCACCGCCGACTGTAAACCGACCTCCACAATATTAAAATTAGTTTCGGCTAGTAACCGTGCCTGTTCGGTTGTTATCGCCTCGCCCCGCATCTCGGCGTAAAAACTCATGTGCCGGTTGGCCCCACTCTCCTTGAGCATCTCGTAAAGACGGGGCAAATGCGGCAGGGTATTGAAATTCGCTTCTACAAAGTGAATTTGCTCGATGCCCCGCGCCATCCCGTACTCTAACTCCTGCCGGACCCGTTCCAAATCAAAGTAGCGTTTGCCTCCTCGCAACACGTCTTGCCGCCCGTAATAACAAAACGTACACTTCGACGGGCACCAGCGTGACAATTCCACCGACATAAATTTGCCGAGATGCCCTTCCAGCGCCCCGCTGAGATAAGCCGAGGGAGCCAGGTTGACATCCTCCAAAGCCGGGCCGCTCAAAACGGTTGGCCCTATCGCCCGGCTTTCCCCTTTACCGCCCACAAAACTGAGAGTGTTCTTCGGGGCGGGCGGCAAGTGGGTATGGACCGCGTATCGAAAATTTTCCGCCGTAATCTGTTTGTGACCTGCCGTCAGCAGCCGCAATAACTCCAGGAAGGCCAGTTCGCCTTCACCCTGCACCACGTAATCGAGATAGGGCGAACTCAACACAAAATCGCCATCGTGATTGATTTCGGGACCGCCCCCCAGCGTGATAACCTCCGGGGCTTGCTCCTTGAGGGCCTTCACCAGTTGCAAACTCCGGCTGGAATTCCAGGTGTAAAGCGAAATTCCGACCAGGTCGGGGTCGCGAGCCAGGATGGCGTCCACCAGGTAGGCCTCGCCCCCTAAATTCTGCGCTGCCGCATCCAGTAATTCCACTTCCAGGCCCGGCAGGTTGGCGTTTTCCGCCGCCGCCTTAAGATAACCCAATGCCAGGGGTAAATTGGCCCGCCGGTTGTTCGGTACCGGCAATTGAACCAGGACTACTCGCATATTAATTCTTTGCTAGGACCGGAATTTCTTCCGGTATAACCTCACTTTGAGGTAAACGTTGTAATTTGGCCGCCAGCGACAACGGCTCTCCGGCCCCCGCCGGGTTCTCGGTAGATAGGGCCAACCGCTCCGAGGCGCTCTCCAACCGGGTCACTATCTCGCTAACTTCCGGGCTAACCTCGGATAACTTATTAGTCGCCTCGATAATCTTGTGCATGACATCCACGGTCTGGTTGCTGGCCTCACGTTGCTGCTGGGTCGCCACCGCGATTCCCGACACCAGCGTCGAGGTCCGCCCGACCAGTTGGGTCACATCGGTATTCGCCAGGGTCAGGCTGCTCACCAGTTGGTCGCTTAACTGGGTCTCACGCAACCCTTGATCCGTAGCGGAGAGGGCCTTGCTGCTGGCATTTGTGATTTCTGTCACCATCAGTTGGATTTGCTCGACGGCGTTGGCGGAACGGCGGGCCAATCGCTGGACTTCGTCCGCGACGGCCCCGAAACGCCGCCCGTACTCCCCGGCCCCGGCGGCCTCAATCGTGGCGTTGAGGGCCAGGAGGTTGGTTTCGTCGGCAATTTCGCCGATGATGGTCGTAACCTCGGAAATGCGCTCGATTTGGAGGGTCAAAATCCGCATGTTTTCGCTGATGTCCTGGACCCGCTGGCCGACCGCCGAAATAGCCTCGGCCCCCTGGTAGGCGGCCTGCTGGCTGACCTCGGCGTTGCGCTGGGCCTTTTCGGCCACCGTAGCCACGGTCATGGCGTTTTCGGCGATGCGGCGGGCGGCGGCATCCATCTCCTGGATGGTTACGGCGACCTGCCGGACCAGTTCGGCCTGTTCCTGGGAGGTTTCATCGTGCTGGCGGTAAATCCGGCTCAGCAGCGAGGCCAGGTGATTGACCTGCTGGGCGGTGGCCGCTTCAAGCTGGCGTAAACTTTGCAAATCGGCGTTCAGCCGGGTAAATTCGGTCGCCTGTTGCGCCACTCCCAGGAAAAGCCGCCGCAAGCTACCCCTGAACCCGCTCAGGATAAAGGTCGCGCCCAGCATTACCAGGCTCAACAATACTGTATTCCAGAACAACTGGCCGGTATCACCCTGGGGGCTTCCCTTTAAAATGGTAATCCCCACATATAAGGCCGTGACGAAAATGCCAAACGTGAGTCCTCCCTGCGGGCTTAAATAGACGGAAGCCACCAGGATAACGGCCAGGTAAAGGGTGGGGAAAAGCGCCAGCAGGTTAAAATTCAACAGGCAATAGCTGATAGAGGCGCTTGCCACCAGGCAGTAGACCAGGGCCGCCGCTACCACCCGGTTATTATAAGTCAGCCACATGAGCCCCAGCATTATAAAAATAATCAGCAGGGAATAACCCATCACCGTGAGCGCCAGGCCCTGGAAAGGGTTGTTATCCATTAACTCCCAGATTAAGGCAAAGAGGGCCGCCAGCAAACTCGCCCCGGTCAGAAAAAACAGGGTGCGTCTGCGAAATTCCAGGTTATAGGTAGCTTGTTCCTGCATAGACTTTTACTCCGGGCTAGACCAGGGAAATCTCGAACGGTTCCAGGCGGGACCGGGCGGCCACGAGTTCGCCATCCACCCAGACCGTCAGGCCGACCGGGTTCCGGTTCGGCTGGTTGAGGGCTTCCCAGGCCACCTTATCCGATTTACGCCAGGTAATTTTAAGCCAATGCCCGGCGACTTTCAACCTGTCGAGCGTAAAGTAGTCCAAATCGAACGGTAGCGGCCTTATCCAGACCCTTCCTCCGTCGCCAGGCTGGACCCCGGCCACGTATTTGATAATCAGGTCGGCAATCCAGCTATGCATGTAATCCTCGGTCCCCCGGAAGAAGGGGGCCTGTCCCGTGAGCGGGTTGTAATATTCGTAGCTGGAAGGGGTATCGACGTTTCCATCCAGGAAAAGCATTTTTATAAACCGGTTGATAAGCTCGACCGCTTTCGGCTGCAACGAACTATCGAAGTTGAGGGCAGCGCGGGCCAGGCTTTCGGCCACGTGGCTATTGGTCATCAGCCAGCTTCGCCCGTTCCAGGGGCAGACCAGGCGCTGCCCCTGCCATTCGCCGCCGGCGCTGTAGGTGCTATCGTCCTTGCTGGTGGTCGGGACCGGGTAGGGGGTCCAGAACTCCGCCTCGTTAAAGAGATGTTTGCGGAAGATATTGAGATGCTCCGGCCCGGCCAGCCCTTCCGCCATAAACGGGTAAAAACCGACGGCGGCTTTCGCGCTGATGCGTTCCCCGGTGGCCGGGTTTACATCGTGGAAAAATTCCGTTTCGGGGTTCCACATGCGCTGCCGGACCGCCCGGCGCGTCCGGGACGCCAGCTCCTGCCACTGCCCGGCCTCCGGGCGTCCCAACTCCCCGGCCATCCAGGCCAGGGTCTGCTGCAACTCGTAGATATAGACCGTGGCGTCGACCCCTTTGAGGCGGAGGTTGCCGCCCTTGTCCGCCTCCGGGTCGACCTGCTGGTAGCGGCTCATAAACTCCTGCCCGGTCTCCCACATGTTTATCACATCATAGAGGCCGGTCTCGTCGCTGTCGCGCACCCGGTTGAAGTAGCGCAGGTAATCGCTCAACGGTTTGTAGACCCGTTCCAGGAAGACCCGGTCGGGATGGACCCGGTGCAACTCGCGGACAGCTAAACCCCAGTTCGCGTGATAAAAAGCCACGCCGACCTGGGGGTGATTTTTGTCCCGGTAGATATTTTTGACCACGCCGGGAAAGGAGCCGTCCTCAAGCTGGTTCACGACGAAGTTCAGGAGCGAACCCTGGGCCAGGGCCGGGTCGTGCAGCCACTTTGTTTCGAGCATGTGGCACTGGGCGCTATAGGTAATCGGCTGGCGGAACCAGCCCAGGTTTATACCCTCGAAGACGCAGGGGTAGGGCAGGCTCAGCCGTTCGTCGTCCCCGGCCCGGATGGTGTTCAGGCGCAGCCCGTACCAGCGATACCAGTAATATTTTTGCAGATAGGGGTCGGAGCAGGTGAAGTCGGGCACGCCCTCGAAATACTCCCGCCAGTGGCGTTTGGCCGGGTAGGTCGGGCGGCGGTCCCGGTCGGGCATTTCCACGGGCGAGGGGTCGGGTTCTTCCGCCGCAAAATTAGCGGTTAAGGGCTGGCGGTGGCTCAAATCCTCGCGCCGCCGGGCCACCCGCAGATTGACCAGGGCTTCTTCCTCGCTCCCGGCAATCGCCGCGAAGAAAGTAATCGCGGCCCGCCCGTTCGGGGGCAGGGTCACCTTGTAATGGAGGCCGAAATAGGTCAGGCCGCCAAAATCGGGGTCAAGGTGCCCCGGCGTTTCGTTGCCGAGGCCGCCATGTTCGGCCAGCTTCTCATAAAAGGGGGAATAGGTCCAGCGGGGATAATTCGGCTGGCGGTCGGAGGTTTTTATCGAAAAACTGGCGGCGGTCCGGTTGGCTCCCACGGCCACGGCGAAGCGCATCAAGACCCCTTCGTCATCGTTTTGGGGATTGCGCGGCACTCTTGAGTCCCGGACCCGCCGCCGCCACAGCACCGTGCTATCCTGGGGGCGGGCTTTCCCCCCGTCCAGTTCGAAAATCCCCTGGCTTTCGAAACGTTCCTGGGCCGTCCACAGGATAAGGTCGTAGGTCTTTTCCTGGTCGAGCTGGTGGCTAATTTCAAAGGAACTGGCTAAAACGTCAAGCGGCAACAGGGCGCGCCGCTCCTGGACGGTCAGGCCGTGGGCACGCTCGCGGTACAACTGGCTGGAATGGTCGGGCTGCCAGTAGCGCTCTACCTGGCTCAGGCTGACCTCCCGGCCCCGCTCGTCCACCAGGGTCACGGTAAAAAGGGGGCCGACCCGGTAGTCGAGATAACAGGCGTGGTCCCAGAAGCCGGGCTGCTCCAACCAGAGGGGAAACTCCGGGGCCCAGATTACCTTTTTGCCACCACCCAGGAACCATTTATCTTTGCGGGCCAAATATCCCAACGCCTGACTGCCGTTCATTCGAGGACTCCTGCGCTAATGCTTAATTTTGATTTTCCAGTTTCGAATCTCACCCGGTAATATAAACGGGCAGAACTATTTTATTAGGAGAAGAAAGCCTAAAACAATGTTTTGATTGTAGCAGAAATTTTTTCGAAAAGTTTTTATTTTTAGTTTTGTGATACCCGAAGGACCGGACGATTTCGAGGAAAGACAGATTAGAGGCGGTGCCAATGCCCAATGGACCTGGGATTTTCCGGTTAGACTCACATCCGTAGGGCGCAGCCAGAGAGGGGAAACAAACTAAAAACCGAACCCTAAAAACTTGCTCTCAACTCCTTCCGAGGCTTGACTTACACCGGGGCATAATATATAATTTGGTTCGTGCCAAAGTGGGGGTGTAGCTCAGTTGGGAGAGCGATACAATCGCACTGTATAGGTCAGGAGTTCGAGCCTCCTCACCTCCACCATAAACCAAGTTTTTCAAACAGGCTGCCGCGAGGCGGTTTTTTTGTGCCTTTTTCTCCTAATTCCTCCCCTTATTCTACCCTTCCTATTCTTCTTTTTCCGGCGGCTCGTCTTTTTCTTTAGACGCACCCAGGTCCGCTCTTTCCGGCAGTCCGTCCAGCAAGGCAACTTTAGACCTTGCCAGTCTTTCGAGGCGGTGCAGACTGACAATCTTTGTCAAAGCACGGAGGGTCAAAAGCGGCTGGTGCGTTTCGAGCGAAAAGAACAGCAACCCGCGCGCTTCGGCCATATTTTCCAACCCCAGGTAGGGCTGGTGATGACCGAGGGAATGAGTATTACCTTTCATGCGGTTACGCTGATTTTCCATATTGGCGGGTTGGTGGGAAATACACAAACCGGAAGGGTCATTGCGGACTGCTGCACCCCGGCAACCGGGTTTCGAACAGCGTCTTTCAGCAGATAACTCGGTGGTGTGGCGGGTCATGGCGTGGCGGGTTATGGTGGCCTGTCTTTTTTCGGCCAAAGCGGGATGATGCCAGAAACAGAGGCAGGAACCATCCGCAATGGCAAAACCGCGACAACCGGGAAAGGTGCAAGTCTTTTCCGGCGGGCGATTAAAGTTGTGGCCCGTTAATTTTGCGTAATTCTGGGCTTTTCTCTTTTCGGCCATAGTTGGATTATGGATATAACAATAGCCAGACCCGTCGCGCATTGACCAACTCTTACAGCCCTGTACGCTACAAAAGCGGTCAGGAGCCACGATAAAATTCTGACTGTTTTTCACCCCGGTAGTATGGCGAACCTGTTGTTTGGCGGGATTATGGGAGTAACATAGCCCGGAACCATCTTTCATTGCCCAATTTTTACAGCCCGGTTTCGCACACACCTGTTTTCCACTTTTTAAAACCATTTTCCACCATCCTTTTTTTAATTGTACACTTTCGCAAAGTACCTTATCAAAGGGTATATGTATAATATGTAGAATTTTATTAAAATTGGCCTAATTTCAGAAATTTACACAAGAATAGTGTGAGTTATTTCCGGCTGTTTTTAACCTGGTATGTTCGGGTTTAATACCACTTCAAAAATTGGACTGCTCTTATTAAAATTGGTCTGGAACTCGGAAATTACAGTTATAAAAAGACCGATTCTTCTAACAAACAGTCCGTATTTATATAGAATCAGTCTTTTATTTTGAGGGGGATTAAGAGGGTAGGTTCACAAAAGAAGGCTGTCTTGACAGCGGGGAACGAGCGTAATTGAGGGGTTCTGGGCAAAACACCTATAACCCCTGGTAAGTGTCTACGCCAACGGTGCTGCCCACTGGGAACCCTTCGGGCTAGATTCCTCGACTACGCTCGGAATGACATTACTCTAACCTGTGCCCTACAACAAAGACTTAACCAGGTTCATTGTGAGTCAGGTCGAAGCCTGATTCTGCCGGAAATATGGGACAGTTTTGGTTTTTACGGTATGCCAAAGGCGCGAGATTCCGTAAGCCGCCATTCGGATAAGGCAAATCATCCTTCTTGACGCGGCTTACGGAATGACAGGGGAAGGGCTTTCTAAAAGGGAAAGACCTGGCTTTATCCAGCCACCCTTGACAATCATTACTGGACGCACTACCGAGGGAGGTTGTTGAGGGGAGCCAGCGTTAAGAAAGTGGAAATCATCTTTCTTGACGCGGCTTACGGAATAACAAGACTGCGGATTGTGACAATTGACAACGGCGCTGCCCACAGGAAACCCCTACGGGCTAGATTCCGCCAATGCGATTGCCACTTCGGTTACACCCGGAGGGCGTGACAATACGCCAGACTGTGGCCTATAACAACGACAAGCCCACTACACCTGGATTGGGTGCCCATGGTTGCCCGACTTCACCAAGCCCTTATGATGTACAAAATAATACCAAGGACGGTTAAGGACTCTACCTATGTCATTCTGAACGCAGAGAAGAATCTCCGCGCCGTTGGCGAACATCTGATACATTGCCCAACGGGCCGGGGATTCCTCGCTGCGCGCCGTGCGATGCGGAATGACAAGGGAAGGGTGTTCTCATTTAGAAAGCCCTGGTTAGTGGGGTTAACTCATCTCATTTGAGATTCTCTGCTAGACGTACTAATCGGAAGGACAGGACAGAGACTGCGCTCACACCCGAAGGACGTGTACTTGTGGAGAGGTTTTACCTAAAAATGTGGTATAAAAGCAAAAGAGGGCGGCCCTATTTTTAGTAGAGCCACCCGCTTTTATTTGATAGAAAACGTTTTCTAGCCTTCCAGGAGGAGCGATTCGGGGTCTTCAAGGAGTTCTTTGACCCTGACCAGGAACTGCACGGCCCCGCTACCATCGACAATGCGGTGGTCGTAGGAAAGGGCCACGTACATCATAGGCCGGATAACCACCTGGCCTTTGATTGCGACCGGGCGCTCCTGGATTTTGTGCATACCCAGGATACCGACCTGGGGCGCGTTCAAAATCGGCGTCGAAAGGAGCGAACCGAACACCCCACCGTTGGTGATGGTGAAAGTGCCGCCCTGCAAGTCCGAAAGGGCCAGCGAATTGCTCCGGGCCTTCTTCGCCAGGTCGGAGATTTCCCGCTCAATCTGGGCAAAGCTCTTGCGGTCGGCGTCCCGGACTACCGGCACAACCAACCCTTCTTCCGCCCCGACCGCGATACCGATGTCATAATAATGCTTCAAAATCATGTCGGTACCCTGGATTTCGGCGTTGAGGACCGGGAACGCCTTCAAAGCGCCCACGACCGCCTTCGTAAAGAAGGACATGAAGCCGAGCGAAACCTGGTGGCGCTCCTTAAAGGCATCCTTGCGCCGGGAGCGGACTTCCATAATCGCACTCATATCGACCTCGTTAAAGGTCGTCAGCATCGCGGCGTTGTGCTGGGCTTCCACCAGGCGGGTCGCGATGGTCTGGCGGCGGCGGGACAGCCGGACCCGTTCCTCGCGCTTATCGGCAACCGGGGCCGGGGCAGGCGAGGCAGCCTTCGGTTGGGCGGGGGCCGGTGTCGGGGCCGGAGCAGGGGCGGGTTGCGCCAGGGGGGTCGGGGCGGCCTGGGCCGGAGCGGTCCCACCCTGGACATAGCCCAAAACATCCTGTTTGGTCACCCGGCCCGGCAGCGAACTGCCCTTAACCTGGGACAAATCGACGTTATGCTCGGCGGCGACCAGTTTCGCGACCGGGGTTGCCAGGGGCGTGTTGTGCTGCCCGTTATTAGCCGGAAGCGGTCCTGCCGGGTCGCCGCCGTAATTGTTGCCCGCCTCGGCCCGGTCGGTCGTAGCGGCATCACCTTTAGCCGCAGCGGGTTGAGCCGGGGCCGGGGCCGCAGTTGCAGGAGCGGGCTGGCCTGCTGCGGAGGGTTGGTCCGAGCCCAGGCTCGCCAGGGTTTCTCCGACCGCGACCGTGTCGCCTTCGCCGTGGAGAATCTTTTGCAAGACCCCGCTCTGGGGGGCCGGGACTTCCACGTTTACCTTGTCGGTTTCCAGTTCAACCAGCGTTTCGTCCTGCTGGACGGTATCGCCTTCTTTTTTCAGCCAACGTGCCACCACTGCATCTACGATGGATTCGCCCAGCGCCGGTACGCGAACCTCAATGCCCATGTGTGCCTCCATATTCTAGAATGGGTGAGCGAAGCGCTCTTGCAATAATCTGTTCCTGTTCCTGCTGGAACCGTTCCATAAAGCCGGTCGCCGGGGTTGCGGTTTCCGGGCGGGCAACCAGGCTTAAAGTGACCCCCTCCGGAATAATCTCGGTCAGGTTTGCCAGTAAGTACTTCCAGGCCCCCATATTTTCCGGTTCTTCCTGGACCCATACAATCTCGCGCAGGGATAAGTAATTGGCAAAGACCTGGCGCAATTCTTCCTCCGGCAGCGGGTAAAGGAGTTCGACCCGCACAATCGCCACGTCCTCGGCGGCGGTGCGCTGCTCGCTCGCCAGGAGGTCAATCGAAACCTTGCCGGTGCAGAGGACCACCCGCCGGATACCGTTCGGGTTCGCCAGGGCCTGGTTGTCGTCAATCACGGGGCGGAAGGTGCCCTGGGTCAACTCCTGGAAGGTCGCCCCGGCGTGGGGGTTACGGAGCAAACTCTTGGGGGTCATAACCACCAGGGGACGGGGGTCGCGCCGGACCTCGTAAGCCTGCTGGCGCAGCAGATGGAAGAAGTTAGCGGCGGTCGAACAGTTCGCGACCCGCCAGTTTTCCCCGGCGCTGAGGGCCAGGTAACGCTCTAAACGGGCGCTGGAATGTTCCGGTCCCGCCCCTTCGTAACCGTGGGGCAATAGCAGCACGAGGCCCGATTCCTGCCGCCACTTGGCCCGACCCGCGCTCACGAACTGGTCGATAATGACCTGGGCCACGTTGGCAAAATCGCCGAACTGGGCTTCCCAGATGACCAGGGCGTCCTCGGCCTCGACGCTATAGCCGTATTCGAAGCCCATCACGGCAGCCTCGGAAATCGGGCTGTTATAGATGGCGAACGAAGCTTTGGCCTGGGGCAGGTGCTGGAGCGGGATAAAAGTTTCGCCGGTCTTCTGGTCGTGCAGCACGGCGTGACGGTGGCTGAAGGTGCCGCGCTCGGCGTCCTGCCCGCTCAACCGGATGGCAGTACCATCGGCCAAGATAGAGGCGAAGGCGAGGGCCTCGGCGTGGCCCCAGTCGATGCCGCCTTCGGGGCCGGTAGCGGTCCCACGACGCTGCAACAGGCGGGAGAGCTTGTAATTCAGGTTGAACCCATTCGGCCACTGCAAGAGGGCCTGGTTCAGGGCCAGCAGGTCGTTAGTCGGGACGTTCGGGGCCTTTTCGACTTTATCGCCGGTCAGGTGGAGGGTTTCGTCGTCGAGGTCTTCGGGTTCTTCCGGGATATTGCCGCTATCGGCATCCTTCTTGGCCTTTTCGAGCTTCGCCGAAACCTCTTTCACCATCGCGGCGGCTTCCTCTTTGGAAACCATGCCCTGCTGGTCCAGGAAATTCGCGTAAATCTCGCGGACGGTCGGGTGATTGCGGATAATTTCGTACATCTGGGGCTGGGTGAAGTTCGGCTCGTCGCCTTCGTTGTGGCCCCAGCGCCGGTAGCCGACGAGGTCAATCAGGATGTCCTTGTGGAAGCGGTTGCGATAGGCTGCCGCCAGCCGGACTGCCGTCAGACAGGCTTCGACATCGTCGCCGTTTACGTGCAAAATCGGCACCTCGAAGCCTCGCGCCAGGTCGCTGGCGAATGTGGTGGAGCGGTCGTCTTCCGGCTCGGTCGTGAAGCCGATCTGGTTATTGACGATGATATGGATGATGCCGCCGACCGTGTAGCCGCGCAGGTTCCAGAGGTTGAGAGTTTCGGCCACGATACCCTCGCCGGGGAAAGCGGCGTCGCCGTGAATGACGACCGCCATAGCTTCGTCGACGGATTGGGCCGGTATCCCGGCGTGGGTGCGATCTTCTTGGGCCGCACGCGTGATACCCTGGATGACAGGGTTGACGTATTCGAGGTGGCTGGGGTTCGGGGCCAGCAGGACCTTGGTTTCCTGGCCGGTCAGTTCATTTTTAAGGACGGTCTCCGCGCCGAGGTGATATTTAACGTCGCCGCTCCAGTCCTGGTCTATCGGCTCGTCGGTATCCTCGTGCTTGGCGTGGGAAAACTCGGCCAGAATTTTGGCGTAGGGCTTGTTGAGGACGTGCGCCAGGACGTTGAGGCGGCCCCGGTGGGCCATGCCGAGCGTGACCTGGCGGGTGCCCTTTTCCTGGGCCACCGCGATTATTTCGTCGAGCATGGGGACGAGGGTGTCATTGCCTTCCAGCGAGAACCGTTTCTGGGCCGGGAAAGTGGTGTGGAGGTAACGCTCGAAAACTTCCACCTCGGTCAGCCGCTTCAACTGGCTGCGGGCGTTGGTCGGCTTGAGTGGTTGCTGGAAAAGGCGCAGCCCGACGGCATCCCGCAACCAGTAGCGCTCTTTGGGGCTCTTCACCTGGTCAAACTGGTAGCTGATGGTGCCGGAGTACATATCGCGCAGGCGCTGGATGGCGACCGCCGCGTTCTCGGCGTGTTCGGCGGAGTGGCCCCCGACAATGCTGGCCGGGAGTCTGGCCAGGTCTTCCTCGGTAATGCCGTGGGTTTCGGGGAGTAAAGCCGGGTCGCCCATGGGGGGACTGCCGAGCGGGTCGAGGTGCGCACCGAGGTGCCCCCGCGCCCGGATGGCGTTGGCGAGGGCGGTCGCGGCGACCACGTGGCCGATTTGCAGGGTGGCCTGCTCGGTGGCGGCAGCCACAGGAGCGGCGGATTGGCCCTGGGACAGGTCCCCGGCCAGGAAGGCGTCAATCTCGGCCCTGCGCTGGTCAAAAAAAGCCCTGGTTTCAGCATCTATTGAGGCGGGGTCTTGCTGGTAGCGCTCATAGAGTTCCAGCACATACCCCGCGTTAGGGCCATAAAACGATTCCAGGTCGTTCATACAATTCCTATCCTCGAATGAAACGGGTAAATCGGGTGAAAAGCTGCTTCAGCATTGAAATGTTACAGCTTTTGGTTCTCGGGTGTTTCTCTACTGGCAGTTTCTAAATGACCCTATTAGACCTATTTCAAGTTGATTTTTAACTTATTTACCCCAAAATTATAACATAACAGGAGTTATCAAAACGAGTGCCAGGGATAAGTTGTGTTAAACAAGCCTATAGGTTAGCCGTATAATATTCTGAGACAATAGGTACTCTAAATTTTTTCTATGCTTGGGAAAGGTTTTTAACGGCGCAAGGGGCCCTGAGTGTGATATTATTAGCAGGATGAAGCCTGATGTATCCAGGCCCAAATCACAATTCGCCGAAAGTCATGCATCTTTCATCACAACTAAATAGAGTGAGAGCAGAAAAGCGACGAAGCTAAACCTACTAACACAAAATGAAAAAGGTAGAGTGTAATGACCCAAGATAATGAAAACCCCACCCCGGCCTCCCCAGAAACCCAACCGGCCCGTGTCCGCGAAGAACTCGACCAGGAAGATGTAACCCACCAGGGCACCCCCGTGGAACCGAACCGGCCCGGTGACGACCCGCAGGGTTATATGGGCGCGACCGAGGAAAATGTCACTCCAATTATGCCCCCCGTAACCGGACCCGCCGATATTACCGGCGATGAAACACCCAGCGATAAAAACCCGGATGTCAACCCGCAAGATGAGTTAACCCCAGGCTAACATTGAAGCCGGCTGGCAGACCGGGCCGAGCGAGCCTACCTGCCAAGCTTCCCAAAAACCCGGCTTTTTATCCTACAAGGAGGTAAGGTAACTAATGAGCGCACTCATTGAACAGCCCATAGAAAAATCCGAACGTTCTGACCAACCACCCATTGTCAACGATTTTACGATTAATGTTGCCACGGTAAACGGTTCCGGCAGCCAGACCGCAAACGCGACTATTATCCGGGCCCTTTTCAAAATGGGCATCCCGGTAACCGGTAAGAATATTTTCCCCTCCAATATTTCGGGCCTGCCGACCTGGTATACCATCCGGGTCAACAAGGACGGTTACACCGCCCGGCGCGATTCGACCGAAATCCTGGTCGCTTTTAACTCCCAGACCGCCGACGCCGACCTGGAATCTCTCAAAGAAGGCGCGGTTTGTATCCACCCGCAAGACGTGGTCCTGAAAGACAAGGCCAATCGCCCCGATGTCATCTTCTACACCCTGCCGGTCAAACAATTTGTTAAAGAGGCGAACGTAGATGTGAAGTTGCGCGACTATATCGCCAACATGGCCTACGTAGGCGTGATTATGGAACTACTGGGTATCGAGCCGGAACAGGTCAAGGCGGCCCTCCAGACCCATTTCAAGGGGAAAGCCAAACCGGTCGAAATCAACTACAACATGGTCAACAAGGCGGCAGAGTATGTCCGCAACAATCTGCCCAAGCAAGACCCCTACAAGGTCGAGCGCATGAATGCGACCACGGGCAAATTTATGATTGACGGCAACAGCGCCGGGGCCCTGGGGGCGATTTTCGGCGGGGTCAGTTTTGTATCGTGGTACCCGATTACCCCTTCGACCAGCCTGGTAGACGCTCTCAACGACTACCTGCCGGAACTGCGGCCCGAAGACGAGAACGGCAAGGCGACCTACGCGGTGGTCCAGGCCGAGGACGAACTGGCCGCTGCCGGGATGGTTATCGGGGCCGGGTGGGTCGGGGCCCGCTCCATGACGGCGACTTCAGGTCCGGGCATTTCCCTTATGACCGAGTTTACCGGGCTGGGCTATTTCGCCGAAATACCGGGGGTTATCTGGGACATCATGCGCATGGGGCCAAGCACCGGTCTGCCGACCCGCGTTTCGCAGGGTGACGTGCTGAAGACCTATTACCTGGGCCACGGCGACACCAAGAATATCTGCCTCTTGCCTTCGAACATGAAAGAGTGTTTCGAGTTTGGCTGGCGGGCCTTCGACCTGGCGGAACGGCTGCAAACCCCTGTATTCGTGTTGAGCGACCTCGACCTGGGCATGAATTTGTGGATGACCGACCCCTTCGATTACCCGGCGGAACCGATGGACCGGGGCAAGGTGTTGACCGCCGCCCAGCTAAAAGAGCTTCAGGGCAAATGGGGCCGCTATGAAGACGTGGACGGGGATGGCATCGCCTACAGGACGTTACCGGGCAACCAGCACCCGGCGGCGGCTTATTTCGCCCGCGGCACCGGCCACAACCCCCAGGCGGGTTATAGCGAGCGCCCCGACGATTGGGAGAACAACCTGGCCCGGCTGGCCCAGAAACACGACACGGCCCGGACCCTGGTCCCTAAACCGGCAGTGGATGAAAGAGCGGGCGCGAAAGTGGGTATTATTTCCTACGGCTCCGCCGACCCGGCGGTGGTCGAGGCCCGCGACCAGTTGCGCGAAGCCGGTATCGAAACCAGTTACCTGCGCTTGAAAGCGCTGCCGCTGGATGAAACCACCCGTGAATTTATCGGGAAATACGACCATGTCTACGTGGTGGAAATCAATTTCGATGCCCAGATGCGTTCGCTGTTGCAACTGCACACGCCCGAATACGCTACCCGGTTGATTGCGGCCAACAAGTGCGACGGACTGCCACTAACCGCCCAGTTTATCGCGGATAAAGTTAAACAGGGTGAGGGTAAAGCCTAACCGGCCCGGTAATGACAGGCGACCCGGCCACTCCTTAAACAAAAGTGGCCGGACCTGTCCCCAAAGATGGCCCAGGGATGGGCAAAGGAGTATAAAACAATGACCACTGAACTTAAGGCCGGGAATGAAAAATTGAACCGGTTGGGCCTGGATAAACTCGATTACAAAGGCCGCCCTTCGACCTTATGCTCCGGTTGCGGACACGACTCGATTACCAGCCAGATTATCAACGTCTGCTGGGAACTGGGGGTAGACCCCCAGCACCTGATTAAGATGAGCGGTATCGGGTGTTCGAGCAAGTCGCCCGCTTACTTTATGAACCGGGCCCACGGGTTTAACACCCTGCACGGGCGCATGCCTTCGGTGACGACCGGGGCCATGATGGCGAACCGCGAATTAAAAGCGATTGGGGTGAGCGGCGACGGGGATACGGGCAGTATCGGCCTGGGGCAGTTCAAACACTTGCTGCGCCGGAACGTCCCGATGGTCTATATCATCGAAAATAACGGGGTTTACGGTCTGACCAAAGGCCAGTTCTCGGCGACGGCGGACGTGGGCCAGAAGCTGAAATATGCCGGGACCAACGAGTTAACCCCGATTGACCTCTGCCTGGAAGCGGTCTCCTCGGACTGCGGTTTTGTAGCGCGCTCGTTCGCGGGTGATGCCAAGCAGGTCCGCGAACTGCTCAAAGCAGCCCTTTCCTACAACGGGACGGCGGTGCTGGATATTATCAGCCCCTGCGTGACTTTTAATAACCACGAGGATTCGACCAAGAGTTATCCGTATGGCAAGGCTCACGAGGAGCGGATTCACGACATCAGCTTTATCGAGAGCCGGGAAGAAATCCAGGTCGATTACGACCCCGGCACGACCCAGATCGTCCAGTTGCACGACGGCCCGATTATCCAGTTGCGCAAGCTGGACGAGGATTACGACCCGACCGACCGGGGCGCAGCCATGCAACTGCTGGAAGAAGCCCACGCCAAGCAGGAGTTCATCACCGGGCTGCTTTATATCAACCAGACCCGCCAGACGCTCTCGGAGATTCACAACCTGCCCCGGACGGCCCTGGCCGATTTGCCGAGCGAAAAGTTGCGACCTTCCAAAGAGGTCTTTGACAAACTGATTGGCGATTTGCTGGCCTAGGTGGGTAACCGGTTAAACGGTCCAATTTAAGCCAGAGCATTTAATTAATAAAACAAGGTTGGCTTGAAGATAAAGCTCATGAGTCATCCAGAATGCAAAATTCGGGATGACTCATTTCATTGTGTACTATTTTTTGACTGTCAGACAGCTTTTACCAAATACGGATATTGTCCACCGGGCCGGAGGTTCCGTGCTGGGCACGGAATGACAAGGTTTAGGGCTTCTTTTGATATATTGCCCTGCTCGATTAGGGGTCTAAAGTCTGGGATAACTCATATTTCAGTTGCAGGTCTTTTTGACTACTTAATTCAGAATTTATAATATCTTCAAAATTACGTCATAAAAAAGATAATTTCCCCTAAACCAGAATTGAGGTTCATAGATTATAATAAACTTATGCTAAAATATCGCTACGTAAGGAATTTTCGGGTTATCTGGTGAGAATGAAGGAAATGGTTTATAATTTAAATTATGGGATAGAGTGATTGTGGCAAGGAGTTTTAAATTGAGCGCGGAACAGGAAAGAATCCTTCTTATGGATGATGAACCGGCTATCCGTGACGCCGTGGGGGAGATGTTGGAATGTCTGGGGTTCGACGTGGAAGTATGCCGGGATGGGCAGGGAGCGATTGAGCGCTACCGGCGGGCCCAGGAAGCCGGCACACCTTTTGATGCTGTATTGATGGACCTGACGATTGTAGGGGGTATGGGCGGCAAGGAGACCATTCGCCACCTGCTGGAGCTAGACCCGGCGGTGAAGGCGGTGGCCTCCAGCGGCTATTCGGACGACCCGGTACTGGCGCAACACCAGAAGTATGGCTTTCGGGCGGTACTGGCAAAACCCTACACCCTGAAAGAACTGGAAAACACCCTCCGCAAACTTATCGCCAGCGCCTAAAACAGCCAGAGAAATTTACCCCGGATAAAACCAGCCACAGATAGGAGTATCTATATGACCGAGAGAACCAGCGACCTCCCTGAAGAACAGTTAGATTATGGCACCGGCACGGACGGCGTGGCGGCGACCGGTGCAGCCAGCGCGGACGGCGACGAGACCGTGGAGAACCCGGTCGGTTTTAACGCTGAGCCCGACCAGGCCGAAGAAACCAGCGTAGAAACGACGGACGAAGGCGAGAGAAGCAGCGTCGAGGAGATTTAAGAAGGAAAGGTGTGAAGTTCCGCCGGGCCGGGGTTGTTGGTAAAGGCGTAGACGAGATTGATAAGGCGGTCGAGATCAAAGGGCTTGGTGAGGAAAGAGGACGCCATTAAATCCTTGTACATGTAACTTATCACCTCCGGCGAGGCAGCGGACATTACGATTATCGGGATTTTTTTAATTTTCTCGTTCTGGCGGGCCTTCTTGCTCCACTCCTCCCCGTTCATGGGGCTCATCATTATGTCAAGTAAAATAAGGTGAGGCTGAAATTCCTCGGCAAGACGCAAAGCCGGTTCGCCCAGGCCCGATTTTATCTCAAAATCTTCCTGCTCCAAAAGGTACTGGAGCATCGTAGTTATTTCTTTATCGTCTTCTACAATTAATATTCTACCCTTGTACGCCATCTTAAAAACTCCACTGGCTTAACCCAAGACATTACCAAGGTAAAGATATTATAAAATAATTATGGTATATAGTTAGGTTTATATAATAATTTATATACCCTTTTTTTTAAATAGGAAATATTTATTGAATAGTCCCTGTATTTTTTGCGGAGATTATGACACGTTGAAAGACAGGGGTCAGGTCAGGACGGGTGGAACGACTTTCAGAACAGTAAAGGACTTTTTAACCGGCCAGGGCCAGGCCATCACGAGCGGTCTGGAGGGCGGCTTTGGCGGCAGCGGCGAGTTCAACCAGTTGCGGCAGGGTTAGCTGGTCGATTTCTTTTTCGCGGGGGAAAAGTTTATCGCGCTCCTGGCGGGCCTTCTCGTAAAGTTCTTTGGCTTTTAACGGGACGCTGCGCTGGGCATTAAGAGTATAGCGCAAATCCTGGACGCTGGTGTTAAGAGCGTTAAGGTTTTCCCTGGCATCGAGGCGGCTTTGTTGGAGACGCCGGACCTCGGAGGTCAGGCGGTCCTGGGCCTGTTCGAGCAAGACCAGGGCTTCGCGGGCGAGCCGCAAGGCGGTGACATACTGGGGCGGCTGCGGGGGCAGTCCTTTATAAGCCCGGCGGGCCTCCCCGATTCGTTGGACCACGGCGCTGAGATAAAAGGCCGGGTCGGAATTTATCAGGCGGGCCTGTTCGTTAAAGAAGGAGCGGGCCTCGTTTAGTTTGCGGAGGGCCAGGGCCAGGGCATCATCGGCGTCCTGGGCGGCCTGGCCGTAGTCCTGGGCGGCGTTCTGGATTAGCTGGAATTTTGCTGCTGCCGAGTCGAACAGGGTCGAGGAACGGCGGGCCAGGTCGAAGGCTTCACGCCAGGACTTGCGGCCAAGGGCCATGCGGGCGGAAGTGACCATCTGGCTGGCGGCCAGCACTTCGCTGGAAGCGGTGGCGAGGGCGGCTTCGACCTGGGGATAGTTTTCGGCATAGGCCGCCTTCAGGCGGTCGGCCACCTGCCGGGAGTTAGCCAGGGCGCTTTCGACCTGCAAACGCTGGTTTTCGGCGGCCTCGATTTTGTCGGCGGCTTCCTCGCGGGGTTTGCCGAGGGCGTCCCGGTATTTCGAGGCTTCGGCCAGCCAGCGCCGGACCTCGTTGGCGCGAGATTCGATGCGGTAAGCCGGTTGGACATACTCGTAAGCCTGCTGGTCGGTAATCCGCTCCGGCACCGGGTGGTCGGCAATCAGGTTAATGTCAGCGTAGATCTGGGCCATAATGGCCTGGGCCCGGTCGAGGGTCCGCTTGAAATTGACCATATCGGCGTCGGTGGAACTGAACTCTTTAGAGTCGAGTTGGAGGCTAACCTGCAAATCCTGCAACTCAAGGTCAAGGTCGGTGGTCAGGGCTGCCGCAGTGGTCCGGCGCCTGGTCACCGACTCCGCCCGTATTTTTGCTTCTTTACTGCCCGGCAAAAAGTCGCCTAAATTGCTCATCAGTTCCTAGCTAATCTGTACCTTGATTGAATAACGAGTGCCGATTTTTAAGATGTCGCCGTTGTTAAGCTGGGTCGGCTCGCCGGGGGCCAGGTCGCGCCCGTTCAGGAGGGTGCCATTGGCGCTTTCCAGGTCCTGGGCGTAAAAGAGGCTATCGGCATCATCCTTCCAGATGGAGAGGTGACGCCGGGAGGCGGCGTTATCGTCCAGGTTGACTTCGGGGAAGACCCGCGTCTTGGCGTCGTTGCGGCCCAACAAAATCTCTGTCCCCTTCCAGTCGACCTGTTCGTCGCCGTAAGGCCCTGAAATCTGGAGGGTAAGTTTACCACTCCCGGCCCCACCGCTCACGGGACCGGTCTGCCGGACGACCGGCACGGGCTGGGTCGCGTTGGTTGGGACCGGAACAGGCGCTCCAAAGGCATTACCGGCTACACCGCCCTGGGGGCCGGGTTGGGCCGGGACCGAACCGCCCCCGGTCTGGATAGGGGCCGGGGAAGTCTGGGGCGAGCCCTGGGAAGTATAGGGCTGCGAGACCGGGCCGGAATTAGAAACGGGTGGGACCGGGATAGGCCCGACCATTGTCGGGGCATCCGAGGGGTCGGGGGAGCCATTATCGAGGTCGGCCAGGGCCTTGTCAATATCGTCGTCTTTCATACCCTGCGGCTGGGACGGAGGGGCGGCGGTCAGGGTCGCGGCCATCGGGTCGGCCCCGCCATTAGCAGGCTGGCCCTGGGTAAGGTTGCGGACATCGGTGCCGCAGTTGAAACAAAACTCGTCGCCAGGGGCCAGGGGAGCGCGGCAGGTCGGGCAAACCATCTGGTTGAGCGGGCCGCTGCCGGTGGCAATACCCGGCGGGACTGAGCCGAGGGTTGAACCGCCCGAAGGGTAGGCGACAGGGTTTGGCGCGGTGCCTACCGGGGCCGGAACCGGCAACTGGGCCCCACAATTTTCGCAAAACTCGGCATCATCCGGGTTTTGATGCTTGCATTGAGGACAGGTGATGGTCATGATATAGCGCGGTCTCTCCGGGTGGAAAAACCGCCCTCCTTTCCTGTTGTTTAAGCTTAATTTTACCCTAATTCAACCTTAAAAGCGCGCTTTTACTCCGAAACAGCAACTACTTCAACCGGGTCGTCTTACCGCTATTGATAGCGATAGTCTTGCGCTCGACCTCGCTGGCGTTCTTGTTGAGCCGGACGGTCCCGCTGGGATCCTTGACCACCAGTTTGTTAAGCATCCGGGTCATATTCTCGTTGCCGGTCTGCTGGCTGAGTTGCAGGGCCCGGCCAAGCATACGGGTAGCCCGCTCGTTATCGCCCGAAGCCAGGGCAGCCTGGCCTTCCCGGATGTTCTGGCTCAACTCTTCCTGGTTGGTGTAGTGGGCGACGTGGTGGTCAATCTGGGCGGCCAGTTGCAGATCGGTGGTCCACTGGGCAAAGACCCAGGCTTTGCGGTCGGTCTTTTCTTCTTCCTCGCCGCGCCCGGCCCCGGTGAAAATCAGGCTGGGCCGGGCCATCAAGAACTGCTGGCCGGGCTGGTAAGCCGGGACTTCCATGTTTATGAGGTAATCGCGCTGGTCGCCCTGGGCCCAGGAGCCGAGCACAGCACTTTGCATGCGCGGGTTGTTCGGGTCGGGCGTCAGACTCAAAGGGTTGATGCTCGGAAAGACCTGCTCAATGGATTTGATGGTGACACCCTGCGGCGTCCACAGGTTTAGTTTGACGTTGGTCAGGGCCGTATTCTTGAACTGGGAGAAAGCGGTCGCGAAGGCCCCGGCCACCTGGTCGGGCGAAGGGATAATATCGGCGTCGCCGTTGGTGCCCTGGGCGATATAGCGGAGTTCGTCCTCGTCCCAGTCGGTGCCGATACCCCAGGCGCTGACCTCGACCTGGGCCTGTTTGCAGTTCTGGACGGCCCGGTCTAGCATGCTCCGTTTCTCGCCTTCGTTCTTACCATCGGTCAGAAAGAGGATTTTGCGGACCCGCCCCTGGGCTGAAATCATCTCGCGGGCGACCGCCTGCAAGCCGGTAGACATACAGGTGCCGCCGTTGCTGTAGATAGCCCGGATAGCCTGGACGGCGCGCTGTTTATTGTCGGGCGTAGCGGCGCAGGGCGGCACAATCACATTGGCGATTTCGTTAAAAGTTACCACCATAAACGCGGTCGTATCATCGGCGGCCTGGATAACCCGGACGGCGGCGTCTTTAGCCGCTTCAATTTTCTGGCCTTCCATGGAACCGCTGCGGTCAATCACGATACCCAGGGCCAGGGGCACAGGCTGGGCTTGCAAATTGGCCTGGGCCAGGTTTATCGAGAGGACCGATTGTAACCTGGTATCTCCTTCGCGCAGGTAAGGATTCTGGTAAGCGGAAACATCGAACATCGAATGACTCCTTTATTGGTTAGAACAACCGCCAGGGCGCAACTTTAAACTTCTGGCGCACTATTTTCTCCCGTTCAGGGTCGTGAGCGGGCAAGCGTTTCAGGTACTTGTCGTAGTTATCCTCGGCCAACTCGGCCAGTTGGCGGCGGGCCGGGTTGGGCTGTCCCGCCTGGTCCGGGTCCTGTTCAGGGAAGCTGAACTGGGGCGGCAGGGCATTTTGAGCGGCCAGTTCGGCGGCTTTGCGATAGAAATCGGCTTTCGCCAGCAAATAGTGAGAGGACTCAACCCCCCGCATGGTCAGGTTTCGCAAGGCCGTGGAGACCTGGTAGAGGTCGTCGACATCGGTCTGGGGCTTCTGGTAGAGATAGAGGTCCGAAATAGCCTGCTGGGCATCAAGGTAGCGGGCGCTACTTTCGCTGACACGGGCCAGGGTGCTAGCGGCTGTCTTATACTGCTGCTGGGCCAACAGGCCCCCGGCAGAGCCAAAGAGGGCATCGGTATTGTCGGGACTGGCTTTTGCCACCAGGTTATAAATTTCGACGGCTTCCTTCTGGTTGCCCATTTTGGAATAGACGCGGGCCAGGGCCAGGAGGGGCGGGATTTCGCCCGGTAAGTCCTGGACCAGGTCGCGGTACTGGTCGAGCGCTGCCGGAAGATTGCCCTGTCCTTCCAGGAGACGCCCGGTATACCAGGCAATCTTCCAGTTATTCGGGTCGATTTTCTGGACGCGAGTGATTTCGGCAAGGGCCTGGGTGAACTGGTCGCGTTCCATATAGAACTCGGCCAACCGCAGGTGGGCGTCCACGCTGTTCGGGTTAACGCCGACCGCCTGGTTGTAGAAGCCGAGGGCCTGGGTCGCCTGGGAAGCCCGCAAAGCGATGTCGCCCTGTTTAAGGAGGTCGTAAGCTTTATCGTGGTCGTCGAGTCCGGCCATTTCCTTGGTGCCGAGCTTGCCGGTCGCCAGGGCGCTACTATCAAAGAGTTTGCTGGAAACCGGGATGCCGGGCGTACCCCCGGCGACAGCCCGCAAGACCCCTTCCAACTGGTCGGCCATCGCTTCGACGGTCGTGAAGCGTTTGGCGGCAATCGGGTTGGTCGCTTTCACCAGGAAACGGTAGAGGACCGGGTTGTCCCGGAAGATACGGTAATGCTCGGCGGGCGGCATTCCGAACTGAGGTCGGTCGAGGTCCATCAGGCTGACCATGTAGGCCAGGGAACGGGCAATCGTGTAGAGGTCGGTTTCGGGCGAAGGGTTCTTGACCGCTTCGGGGGCGTAAAAGCCCTGGGTGCCGTAGACCGCCGGGGGGTTCTTTTCGTACTTGATAACGGTGCCGAGGTCAATCAGCTTGACGCCCTTGCTGCCGTCCTTGTGGTCTTCCAGCATGATATTTTGCGGTTTGAAGTCGCAGTAGACCAGGCCCAGGCGGTGCATGTAGGCGAAGGCGGGCAGGATACCCAGGATGTACCGGATGGCTTCATCGGGCGCGAAAGGCTGGCCGCTGTCCTCCATCAGGGCGAACAGGGTCTTGCCGTTGACGAACTCCATGACGATATAGCCGTCGGTATCAATCTGCAAAAAGTCGTAAATCTGGACGACATTAGGGTGCTTGATGGCGGCCAAAAACTCGCGCTCTTTGATACTGGCCTGGACCAGGTCGGGGTCGTCGGACTGCAAGAGGGCTTTGATAACCACCTTCCGTTTGAGGATAGTATCTTCGGCCAGGAAGACCGCGCCCATGCCGCCGCTGCCAATCTGGCGGGTGATGTTATAGCGGCCTTTGTCGCCCAGCTTGGTGCCGACCCCGATTTTCAGGGCCTGTTCCAGGGCAGGGGCTTCGATACCGCCTGCCGTGGTGCGCCCGCTCAAGGAAAGGTTCGTGGTCGAATAACCGCACTTACGGCAGAATTTATCATTGGCGGCAATCAGGTTGCCGCACTGGGGACATTTCACCGGGGCGAGAGCCGAACTACCGGAGACCGGCCCGGAGCCAAGAGCGTTGGAAGGCGGAGCCGGGACCACTATCTGGTTCAGGTCGGCCCCACAGTTAAGGCAGAAATCTTCGGAAGGCGGGTTAGAGGTGCCACAATTCAAACAGACCTTGCTTTTCGAGGCTGCCGCTGCGGCCATAGGGCCGGAACTCGCTACCGGCAAACTGCCCGATACCGCTTTCATCCGGCTGCTGACCGCCGCCGCGGTAGCCCCAGCCAGGACCGCGCCGCAGTTATCGCAAAATTCGTCTGTCGGTTTTATGGATGCGCCACATACAGGACACTTCATTGATCAAGCCTCTTTTGCCCCTGGAGGGCAGCATATAATGGTCAGGTTCAACTTACTCTTACACTTACACTCACTAAAAGCCGTAACGTTGTCCGTGTTCGCCGGGCCGATAAATAACCCAGGGATTGCCCCGGCTAAACCGCTTTCACCAGGATGACCGTAACGTTGTCCGCCCCGCCGTTTTCGTTGGCCTGGTTGACCAGGGCCTGGGCAGCCAGGTTCAGGTCGGGCTGGGCCAGCAGGATATTGGCGATAGCAGGGTCGCGGACCATTTCCCACAGACCATCGGAACAAAGCAATACCAGGTCGCCCGGTTCCAGGGTACGCTGGTAGGTATCCACCGGGACCGTTTCATCAGGTGCGCCCAGGGCAAACAGGATAACGTTGCGCCGGGGATCGTCGTAAACCTCGTCCAGGGTCAGTTCGCCCTGTTCGACCAGGTGCTGCACCAGCGACTGGTCCCGCGTGACCCGTTCGACAATCATCTTCGGTTCTTCTGGCTGTTTGACCGTTTCCGGGTTCAATTTATCGGTCTGGTCGTTCAACTTGCGCGTCGCCCGGTCGCCCGGCGGTGTCTCCAGCAGTTCCTTAGGGATTATGGGCAGGACCGGGTCGGTAATATCGCCTTTACCTTTGGATGATTTGACGGGCCGGAAAAGATAGGTCCGGCTGTCCCCGACATTGGCAAAGACGGCCTGGTTACCTATCACGCAACAGGCCGTGATGGTCGTGCCGGAGTCAATCTGTTCCTCGTGATTGTATTCGAACAGGCGGGTATGGGCCGCGCTAATCACTTCCTCCAGGATATCGGCAACCTGGGCCACTTCAAAATTCTTCCCGCTCAACCAGGGCCCGGCCAGTTCGGCCATAATCTTTGGCCCGACCGTCTGAATAGCGGTCCGGCTGGCAACTTCCCCGGCGGCCTGTCCGCCCATACCGTCGGCCACCATGTAAAAGCCGAAAAATTCGGGCTTGCTTTCGAAACAGCGGTTTAACTCCACCAGGAAGAAACTATCCTCGTTGGTAGCGCCCTTGCGGGATACCCCTACATCGCTCAGGCTGCTGCTGACCACGTTCAGGTTCACTTTGGGCGCGCGGTGTTCGTTCGCGAGAGCGGCCATTATTTCGGTCGGTATCCTGGCGGTGTCGGGGCCTTGCTGGACCGGGTTGGTTACCTCGGGAGAAGCGGAAGGCGGCGGCACCGATAACGGTTTGGCCGGGGCTTTCGGGTCTACCGCCGCCACCCGGTTTTCAGGGGTGGCTGTCGGACGGATACCGCCACAGTTCTCGCAATAATCCGCCGAAGTAGGGTTGAGCGAGACACAGTGGGGACAGGTCCAGAAAGAAGGCAGTTCCGGCTCGGCCTTTTCTTCCGGTTGGCTTTCGGAAGAGGCGACCTCGACAGCCGTCCCGGTCAGCTCGCTTTCGGTCGGCAGCGCCCAGTTAAACCCGCTATCCTTTTTAACCGGCGTGGCCGGGTTGACCACCGGGGCCGGGGAAGACGCGGGGGCAGTTGAGGCGACAGGTGCAACCGCAGGCGCGGCCTCACGCAGGCCAGGCGGCAAGACCGTGTAGGGCTGAGTTATTTCCGTTTCTTCATCGTCGTGGGCCGGGTCGGGGTCGGGTTGGTTTAGAATCTGGGCGTATTTCTTCTGGATAACCGGCGGGCGAGGTCGCCCGCAATTGGCGCAATTCTGGTCATCAGGGGCAAACTCGTGATTGCAGTTTGGGCAATATTGTGTCATAACTGATATATGGCTTTCTGATTGCTTATCCGTTCCAATTCAGTCCCGCTTATCTGATTATACGAGTTATTGCCAGCTAACTCAACCGCTTCCCTATTCACACAGCCGTTGATATGGTTAATACGCAACAAAAGGCCAGAGGTTTCAACCTTTCGCCCCATCTCCAAACTTCATTTTTTAAAGAAATAAACTAAATCTATTTAGGATTACAATGCCAGGCAGGTTGATTGGTTATGGCATAATATTGTCACTACCTTTTCGGAGAAACTAGCCTGGCAAATCGGAGGAGGCAAACTATGGAGGCAAAGACAGACAACATGCTGAGTGGAGAAAAACAGGGCGCAAAGTTGGAAGCTAAACCGGTGATAGGCCGGGCCGAATTCGAGGAGAAGCTCAACCGGTATTTCATTCCCTCGCAGGTGCGGCTTATTATGATGGCCTACCGCTTTTCGAAGTACGGACACCGGGGCCAGAACCGCGAGGGCGGCGGGCGCTACTTCGAACATCCCAAAGAGGCCGCCCTGATTCTGCTCGACCAGGGCGTTACCGACCACGAGGTCATTATAGCGGCCCTGCTCCATGATGTGATGGAGGATAGCTTTATTTTGACATGGCCGGACCTGGAATATATCTTCGGGAGCCGGATTTGCGCAATCGTCAAGCAGTTGACCAAAGAGAATGGTCTGGCCAAGGAGCAGTATATCCCACGCCTGGTGAACGGTCTGCCGGAGGCCCAACTGGTCAAGCTGGCCGACCGGCTCCACAACCTTTCAACACTGGACAGTTGCAAACGCGAGAAACAACTCAAACAGATAAAAGAGACCCGCGAGAAAATCTTCCTTCTAACCGACAAGCTGGCGGAAAATCCCCGCTACGGCGAGTTGGCCGGGTGGTTTAAGGCCCGGATGGAAGAAAAGATGAAAGAATACGAGTAAAACTTTATTTTACGAAGGTGAAGACCAGCACCACCACGACTGCCAGGGCGACCCGGTAATAGGCGAACGCAGCCAGGCTGAAGTTGTTCAGGAACTGGATGAGGAAGCGCAGGGCCACGTAACCCGCGACCGCCGCCACGACCACGCCGACCAACATCAAACTTAGCTGGGTGCCGGTAATCTGCTCCTTGAACAGGGTTAAACTTTGCTTGGCCCCGGCCCCCGCGATAATCGGGATTGCCATCAAGAAGGAGAAGCGGGCGGCCTGGTCCCGTTTAAGGCCCAGAGAAAGCCCAATTGTCATGGTTATCCCGGCCCGCGATACTCCCGGCACCAGCGCCAGGGCCTGACCGAGGCCGATAAGGAAGGCCTGGGGGTAAGTCAGTTCGGCCATTTGCCGGTTTTTGGGCGAAAGTCTATCGGCCACCAGCATTATGATGCCAAAGACGGCCAGCATTAAAGCAACTACCAGGGGTTCGCGCACGTTTTCCTCGATAAAGTCGCTCAGGGTAGCACCCACGATTACCGCCGGGATACAGGCCGTGATGAGCAGGCCAATCAACCGGGCCGTAAAGACCCCCGCCTGCTCCGGGGTTTCGCCCTTAGCCGAAACGGCCTCGTCGGGTAACAGGCCGGGGTGGCCGCTGGCGACCAGGGTCGGCTCGTTAGAGGCTTTGCGCCCGGCCAGAGACGCACTCAGGGTGCGGGGTAAAGCGATAAGGTCGTTGCGGAAAAAGAAGAGCAGGGCGACAAGGGTGCCCATGTGCAGGGCGACATCGAAGGTCAGCCCGAAGGTTTTGTCGTCCATGTTGAAAAGGCGCTGGGTAAGGAGCAGGTGGCCGCTGCTGCTGACCGGCAAAAATTCGGTCGCGCCCTGAATAATGCCGAGCAAGATTGCCTCAAGGTAATCCAAAAAACTTATCCTTTCAAAACCGCTTAAAAGCCGATATGCTAACTGAGATTGCCGATATTTAACCCTGATTATGGATAATATTTCGAAGTCCGGCTGATTTTATCATCATGTTTAACCTAAGACAACCTGACCTTAAAAAAACGTTAAAGTGAGCCTGAATTGCAATAACACCCCCTGCCATCGCATTGATTCAATACGATTTTTTGTTTCTACCCGCTATTGTTTCTAACTCTATTGAAAGTAATTACGAGGGATATGTTCGTGGCTGGCAATCGCAGGTTCAAAAAGGTAAGACCGTGATATTGTCCAACGGACCGGAGACGCCTAAAGGGTGTCGCTGCGCTCGGAATGACAAGGATACTAAAAACTGAAAACTAAACACTTTTCTCGTTCAACGTTCAACGCTGTCTCGTTCAACGAACTGGCTATAGCTAGTTTCGTTATGCTACAATGAGGTTCAGACTAAGGAAAATGGGAAGAAGACGTGAAGTGAACGAACAATATGACCTGCCGGAAGACCTTGACGCCCTGGACGAACGCCTGCGCCGGGTAGCCCTCGAAACGGTCCAGACTGACGCCCGCAAGTGGTTTTCGGGCGAACCGCGCCAGCCCCGCGACCCCAACCCCTGGATTTGCTTTCTCGGTACGGGCGGCTCACCCCGCTGCATGCTGACCCAGTCGGCCCGGACCGGCGGCTTTATGATAAACCTGCCCGGTTTCGCCCTGCATACCGACCCCGGACCCGGCGCAATTCTCCAGGCTAACCGCTTTAATCTCGACCCAACCGCCCTGGACGCCGTCTTTGTATCGCACGCCCACACCGACCATTACACCGAAGCCAACACCATGATTGAGGCGATGTGCCGCATGATGAGCCAGCGGCGCGGCTACGTACTGGCGCCCGGCGAGATTTTCGAACACAACTATATCAGTCCGTTTCACCAGGGGCAGGGCACCACGACCGGCCCTTACCGGGGCGGTCCCGCTTCGACTCTATCCCTGCGCAATAACCAGCCTGTCGCCCTGGGTGAGGTGACCCTGACGCCTCATACAGCCTATCACGGCGGCGAGAATTACGGCTATGTACTCGAATACCAGGGTCTTAAAATCGGGTATACCAGTGATACTAACTACGTCCGGGCCTACCGCGATACCGATGGTCAGATTCAGGAGGTCAGCAGCGCCAACCGCTTTGGCGAACTCCACAATGTCGCCCAGATTGTCGAGGTGCGCGAGGATTTGAAGGAGATTTACAGCCAGGTAGACATCCTGGTCGCCAATGTCACTTTGCTCAACATGTGGGGCCACCGCCACCTGACCGGCTATGGCCTGATTGACCTTCTAACAGGCTCAAAGGTGCGGCAGTGTTATATTACCCACCTGGACAGCGCCTACTTTACCAACCCTGGCCTCGCCAACGACCTGGCGACGCTTATCACCCGGAGAAGCGGCGTCAACTGCAAGGTGCCGGTAGAAGGGGACAAATATGAGCTTTAACCCGCCACCCGGCCCAAACCAGCCCTCTTTTTCTTACCAGCCCGTTCCCGGTAACGCCCCGGCTACGGCCCCGGCAGCGACCGAACCGGCCCGCCTTCCGACCCCGGCGGTCGCCAACCTCTGTTTCTTCGTAGGGGTCTTTGCTTTTCTAACTCTCAGCACCGTGGCCCAGTTAAATAACTGGAGCTTTTTCCTGACCTCGGCTTCGGGAGAAATAGCCCTGGCCCTGGTAGCGGTGTTCTTTTGCGTGATGGGCCGCTACAACTTCAAACAGACTTTCAGCCTGCGGCGGGTGGACCTCTTAACCATCTTTTTATGCCTGGTTGCCGGTTTCGTGGGGCAGTTCGCGGTCCGCTTTCCGACCGCTCTCAACGAATGGATAATGCAAATCTTCGGGCCGTTCCCGACGGACCAGTTGTTCCCGAACCCGACCGATTTACCGGGACGGTTGCTCTTTTTCCTGGCGGTGGTGATTATAGGTCCGGTCTGCGAGGAAGCCCTGAACCGAGGGTTTGTGCTGGGCGGCTACCGCCACTTCAGTTTCTGGAAGACCATCTTTTTCGTGGGGCTGCTTTTCGGCCTGTTCCACCTGTATCCTTTCCGGTTCGCCTATACCTTTTTGCTTGGCATGGCCCTGGCCTACCTGGTGCTTGTGACCGGCTCAATCTGGAGCAGCATCGCCATGCACATCGGTTTTAACCTGCTGGGCGGGTTTTCACCCTGGATTCTCGACTGGCTCAACCAAACATCCAAGGATAGCGGGCAGCAGGTGGTCGCCGGGGAAGGTTCGATAGACCTGGCTTCACTCCTGGCAACCATCCCGATAAGTTTGATAGGGGCCGGGATTTTTCTGCTCTTTGTGCGAGGCATTACCAAACGCATGGCAAAACGGCGGCCCGAACTGGTGCTGGGTTATCTCGGAATTGCCCGCGCAATTCTGCCCCCGGAGGCCGTTGGAACCGCGCCAACCGGCCAATTTTACAGCCCTAACGGTCGTTATACATACGGTAGATACGGATACGAACGTTCGGACATTTACCCAAATCTGCCTCAAATCGGGGCTAACGGCTATGGAAATTACCCTTCCGGGTCGTTCGGGGCACCGGCCCAGCCTGAACCACCGGGTCAGGGAACTTCTCCGGTAAATTCGCCTTACATGACGCCCCAGGGCGTGGTGCCACCCTATAACCAGGGCTACTCGATGCCGGGGTACTCGCCCGCGCCGCCGGTGTCCCAACCCGATTTGAACCAAAATTTGCCGGTCACTCCACCCACCCTTACGCCCCAAAACCGGCTCCGGTGGCAGCTTAGCTTTATGTTGATAGGGCTCTTTTACCTTTTTACGGCCTATACTGAAATCAATATCCGGCTGCATCCTGATAAAATTACGCCCAAATCGCCAGCGGCTACTACTCTGGTCAAATCGGAAGTCCGCCAGGACGCCCTGACCTATTACAACAACCGCTGATGATAAGCGCCATAATGATTGAATTGAGTTATTTCCCGGAAATTTCGCTCTAGACTCAGTGAGTCTAGATTAAAAAAACCTAGAATAATTGTCGCAGAAATCGTATAATAGGGGATGTTATTGTGGTGCCCGGTAGGAGCCTGTGCCAGCAGCAGGTGACCTTGACAAGGCCAAACGCCTCCGTTACAATTTTCGAATATGTAAATTTCCATTTTATTTTGCGCTTTAATTTTAAAGTTTCAGACCGGCGGCGACTGTGCAGCCCCTGGCTAGACGAGAGGATTGCTTATGCGAGACAAAGACCCCGCCGTCTTTAACGCAGAAAACAGCCAGCCCAAGCAGGGAAAATTGAAAAGTAAAACCCTTACCAGGGCCCTCGATATTATTGATGTCTTTGATTACGACCACCGCGAACTGACCGCCCAGGAGCTTTCGGCGCGGACGGGTATCCCTTTAAGTACCCTTTACCGGCTGATTAAAGACCTCGAAACGCGGGGCTACCTCAAATATAATTCGCACCTGGCTACCTATGGCCTGGGAATGCGCTTTTTCGAGTTAGGTTGTGTTGTTTCACAGCAAATCGAGTTGCCGGAAGTCTGCGGACCTATAATGCGGGCCCTGAATGAGCAGTTTAACGCCACGGTAATGCTTACGGCGGTCTATCGCAACGAGGTCATCTGCCTGGAAGTCATCCAGAGCAAGAACATCTTGCGGCTGGCGATGGAGCGGGGCTCGCGACTCCCCTTCTACGCCGGGGCCGGTAGCAAAATCCTGATGGCCTTCTTACAGCAAAACCAGCTCGACCATATACTGGAAGTCCAGCCGATTGTGGCCTTCACCAGCCATACCCTGACCAACCCTGCCGCCTTCAAAGAACACCTGGCCGAGATACGGGAACTGGGCTATGCCCTGAGCGACCAGGAGATGAACGAGGGAGCCGTTGGGGTGGCCGCACCGGTCTATAACGCCCAGCGCGAGGTTGTGGCCGGGCTGACCCTGGCCGGACCCAGTAGCGTCCTCGAACATGACAATTTCCCGGAATTTATCCAGGCCGTGACCCAGGCCGCCGCCGATTGCAGTATCCGGTTGGGCTATCACCCGCCGGATGGCCGCCCCACACCGGGCCGGGAACGCGACCGCCGGAAAATCCTGGCCCTGAAATAATTGCTGTTGAGCTAACCGGTTAGTGACAGGTTTAATTTAGAAAGAACGAGTATGTTTCCCCAGGACCGTTATACCCCGCATGGCTACCTGGACAACCCGGCGCACGGCTGGAAAATGGGTCCGGGCGGGGTTTTGCGTTCCCGGCCAGGGGTCGGCATGGGCTGGCACTTTCCCAGCTTTCCGCACGGTTACAACTACACCTGGTTCTACGCGGCCCACCTTCAACTCGGTTTTAACCTGCCGGGGACGGGCTGGCTGTGGGAGACCGCCGATTTTGGCCGGAACCGGCTCGACCTATATTCCGATTACCATTCCAAGAACTGGTTGAGTTTTGTCTTTGAGACACCGCAGGGCCTGCGGGCCAGGGCTATCTTCTTCCTGGCCGAACCTTTTACGGATGACGGTGACGCCCTGGGCTGCCTGGTCCAACTCCGCAACCAGGGACCGCAAAGCCAGAATGGGAGCCTGGTGGCCGCTCTCGACTACGAGCGGAACCTGGGGCAGGGCCTGGACTGGACCACCGGCCTGTACGCCCGCCAGAACGCAGGCGGGGTGAGCGTGGCCGGGTACCAGGAAGGGACGGCTTTTCATTTGCGCTCAACCGGAAAGGTTTCGCGGACCTGGACCGACGCGACTACTTTTGCGGAGTTGGCCGGGCTGCTGGAAGCTTACCAGGCCGCCCGTAACAACCCGGACCGTTTTGGCGGGCTGGACCGGGAGTATAAAGAAGGCGAGAATGTCACCCGGAAGATAGCCGCCCAGCAATTCGATTTTGAACTCGCGCCGGGCGAGGAAACGACCTTGCTGCTGGCCCTGACCAGGGATGTCAGCGAATTCCGGGCGGTCCGGCGGGCCAACCGCCTGCTCGAAGACGATGGAAATCGCCTGTACGAGGCCATGGCCGAAAGACGCCAGGCTGATAACGCTTTCTGGGACAACGCGCCCCGTTTGAGCGGGGACTGGCCGGAACATATCCGGCGCGGGCTGGTCTACGACCTCGAAACCCTGCGCATGATGGTCCGCGAACCCTCTGGGATTTACAAACACAAGTGGGACGCCATGCAAATCCAGGTGCCGCGCACGGTCCTGGCCGAAGCCGCCCTCGACATGTTGATTCTGAGCTACGCCGACCCGGAAGCGGCCAAGGCGGTCTTGCTGGGCACTTTTGCCGACGCGCCCGAACCGAACGTGCCGTGCAGCCGCGAGGACGGCTCTTACAACATGGTGGCGGTAGACGGCAGCCCCTGTGGAACGGCCCCGGAATGGTGTTTCCCGTTCCACTGTATCGAACTGGTCTACCGCCGAACCCTGGATAAAGAGTGGCTGGCCGAACTCTACCCCTATTTAGAGACATTTATAGGGTTCTGGCAGAAGGAACGGACCGACCCGCAGGGCCGGCCTTTCTATAAATGTAGCTGGGAAGCCGGGCAGGACAACTCGGCCCGTTTTGGCATCACGAACGACCCCAGCGGCGGCGGGGCGCTCGGCGAACACCTGTGGCCGGTCGATTTACAGGCGGCTATGACCCAGTGTTGCTGGCTGCTGGCCTCCTGGGCCGACGAACTGGGGCTGGGAGCCGAGCGGGTCAGCGGCTGGAACGCCCTGGCGGATAGACATTTTGAATTGATGCAGCAGTTGTGGCGTCCCGCCCAGAACTGGTTCCACGATTTCGACCGCCGCACCAACAGTTTCACCAGCGTTCTCGACACCATGCAACTCGCGCCTCTCCTGGGCCGGGCTGTCACGCCGGAGCAGGTTGCGGCCTTACAGCCAAAGCTGGAAAGCCCGCCGCTCCACGGCCAGATTTTTCACCCGCTGATGTGGCCTTCGATTGTCTTTTGCCTGGTGGAAGCCTGCTCGGAAAGCAACCGGGCCGACCTGGCAGCGCGTCACGGCTGGCAGGGCCTGGACGCTTTCTATCGCTGGCTAGATTCGCGACCGGCCTCGGTAGCCCCCGACCAGGGCGGTTTGCCGGGAGTAGGGCGAGAATACTGGCCGCAGGTTGGCAATCCCCAGGCCCAACCACCGAGGGGTGGCGGCGGGGCCGAGGTCTACGGCTGGGGCTGCCTGGGAGCTTACATGTTGCTCCGCTACGTGGCGGGGCTCCAGGAAGAACGGCCCGCCAACCCCGACCAGGCCGCGTTTATGCTCCGGCCCAACCTACCGGCGACCCTGATGGTGCCGGGCCGGGTCTACCGGGTCGAAAATGTCCCGTGCCAGCGCTTGAAGCTGGACTTTGTCCTGACAGTCCAACCGGACTCCACGATAGCTTTTCAGTTGACGGCGCGGGAAGACCGGGCCACCGGCCAGGAGTACCTTGAAACATTTCTTTTGGAAAACGGGCAGGCCCAGTTGGTGCGGCTAAACCGGGCGCTAGGGTTGAAACGAGAATAGACGAGAATAAGATGGCGGGAGAGTTTATTTTAATTGTAGATGACGAGGAGTTGGCCCGGCGTCAGGCCGAAGCATCCCTCAAACGGGTCGGCTTCAAGACCGCAACGGCGGCCAGCGGAAAAACGGCCCTGGAGATTATCCGTGAGGCCCCGCCCGACCTGCTTTTAACCGATATTCGCATGCCGGAAATGGACGGCCTGGATTTATTGGCCCGCGCCCGCCAGTTCAAGCCCGACCTGACGGCTATCTTTATATCGGCCTACGGCACCAGCGACAATATTATGCGGGCCCTACAGATGGGGGTGAGCAACTTTCTTTTGAAACCCTTCACCGGGGCCGAACTGGAAAGAGCCGTCCAGGAGGCCCTGCGCAAAGCTCAGGCGGCCCAGGAAACCGCCCGGCTGCGGACGGTGGCCCCACTCCTTCCCCTGATGAAACTTTTCAGTACGCCGGGCGAGTTACCGGCCCTGGGAAACTCCCTGGCCGCGACCCTGGCGAACGAGGGTAAAATCGACTACTGCGCCATTTTTCTTTATGAAGAATTCCTGAACGGGGCGGAGGAAAAAGAGGCCGAAAAACCGGAATTAAAAGCGCTCGCCAGTTTCGCCGGACCAGCCGCCCAGGCTTTTAGCCCGCGCTCCTTCCCGGTGTTACGCCTCGCCAGCCGGGCCATCGAGGTTGGCCGGACCCAGGTCTTCAAGCGCTCCAGCGAGGTTGAAACCGACAAACTGGCCCAGGGGGATACGGTGCCAGGGGCTATCGCGGTGGTCCCGGTCATGCTGAACGGAAAAGGGGTGGGGGCCATAGTAGCCAGCCGGGCCGCGCTCGACCGGCCTTTTTTACCGGAAGAACGCGAAATGCTGGAAGTGGTCGCCGGGCAGTTGGCCGGGCAGCTTGAAGTCCGCCGCCTGCGCGACAACCTGGCCGAACGCAACGAACGTTTGCGGCTTTTCGCCGGGCGCTTTGTATCGACCCAGGAAGAAGAAAAACGACGGCTGGCCGAGCGCATCCTGAGCGAACTGCTGCCGCCCCTGACCCTTTCGCGCCAGAATGTCCAGACCTATGTCCAGAAAGTGCGGACGGCCAGTGATTTAATCAAGACCGAGGAAAGGCTGCACAACCTGGTCAACCAGACTAAAAAGCTGGCCCAGGACCTGCGCCCCCTCAACCTGGAAGAATTCGGCCTGAACGCGGCCCTGCGCCAGTACGTCCGCGACCTTTCCGAGGCCCCTAACGCCAGGAGCCATCCCTTCTTCCGGGTCGAGGGGGATGAAATCCCGCGTCTGCCAAACACGGTCGAGGTGGCTTTGTTCCGGGCAGCCCAGGATGCTATCAACAACGCGGTCCAGCACGCCGCCGGAAGTGAAATCGTGGTGACGGCCAGGGTCAAAGGCAAACGCAACATGTCCCAGGTGGCCGAAATCGAAATCCGCGACCGGGGTCCGGGCTTCAACCTGAAGGCGTCCGTGACCAACCGGGCCTCGGCCCAGGTCGGGCTGGTCGCCATGCAGGAGCGGCTTTTGCTGGTCGGGGCGAAATGCGACATCAGCAGCACACCAGGGCAGGGCACGCGTATAACCTTGAGCTATCAAATCCCCGATGAAGGCTGATAATTTCCTGGAACGGGTCCGGCGCAGCACCCGCGACGTGGTGGTGGCAGCCCAACTGGTCAGTTACGATTGGGCCAGGCTGGAAACTCTGGTGGACGGTTACGACCCGGTCCAGATTCGCCAGCGTTACACCTTTCAGGAGGATTTTCACTTTACGGGCGGCGGTGAGCAACTGGTCAACTACGTCTTTACGCTCGACGCGCTCAATTTCGGGTCGGGCCTATCGCCGCGCTGGAAGCAACTCGAAGCGGCCAACCTGGTCCAGTGTTCGCTCTACAAGACAGTGGCCGACACCCTGCGCCGGGCCGTACTGGCCGGAAACACCCTCGACGCGCAGTGGGCCAGCGCCGTTACCGCCGACACGCTGGCCGACCTTTTCAAAATCCCCGCCGACTTCCCGCTATTACGAATGTTCGCCCGCAGCCTCAACGAGTTGGGCCGCTGGGTCGTGGCTGAATACGAAGGCCGCTACCTGAAGGTGCTGGAAGCCAGCCCGACGGCTGACGCCCTGGTGACAAACCTGGCCCTGAATCTGACCTACTTCAATGACGCAACCACCTACCTGGCCGGGCCGCCCTTCCCCGAAAATTATGCTTTCCCGGTCTATTTCTACAAACGGGCCCAAATCCTGGCGAACGACCTCTATCTAGCTTTCGAGGGCCGCTCCCCGGCGGCGTTTCCTGACATTGACCAGCTTACGATGTTCGCGGACAATTTGCTGCCCCACTATTTCCGCATGGAAGGTGTTTTGCGCTACACGCCCGAACTGGAAAACCGGATTGAGCTGGGCGAACCGTTAGAGGCGGGCAGCCAGGCTGAGACCGAAATTCGAGCGTCGGGGGTCCAGTGTGTCGAGGTGGCCTGCCGGATGCTCAACCGGATGCACCCCGCACAAAAACCCATCTTCCCGGCCATGCTCGATGTTTACCTCTGGAATTTTTCGCAGAGCCCGCAAATCAAGGCCCGGCCCCGGCATCGAACGGTTACTTTCTTCTATTGATTCAGGGTATGATTGAAAGTCATTTATGCTCTCTAAGATTCAAACAACGATAAATATTGGGCTGAATACTCTGCTGATGCAAAAACCTTTGACCCCGCAGCAAGTCCAGGAGGTATTTGAGAGGCTCAGTTATCTTGCTTATAATCTTACTGCCAGTTCGCTTTCAATAAAGGAACTTAAACAATTATATTCACATGGTGATGAGGATTTACCAAAAGAAATTTTACCATCCGCCCTCTATAAAAACCAGGTTTTGATAAATTTATTCAAGGAAACCCCGGACCTTTCCAAAACCGATACTTTATCAACATTATTATCTTCCGAACAAATGAAAATTGGTCAACAAGTTCTGGAGAATGCCGAATTAGCTGGTCTTATAAATCAAACTCAAAATTTAGTATTCTTCAGTAGTAGGGAATTGGGAGACTATTTTTGTGGTATTTATTTGCAATCTCAGGAGCTTAATACTGAGTTATTAAAGGAAGTGGTTACCAAGAATAGTAGATTTCATGGTGCAGTAAAGATTTGGGCCGAATTAGTTCCAAACTTAATTGAGAAATTAAAGAGCCGCTTTGATAGTGAAGAACGTAGGATATATTATATTTTTGCGATGATTGGCACACCAGATGCCTTTAAGCCAATGCTTCAAATTATTAAGGATAAAACCCAAACAGAGTCAAACCGTTTATTGGTTATGTTTCTTTTCAAACAATATGTTAAGGAAGTTAGTCTGGATGTTGTAACAACTTTTCTAGAGATAATAAAAGATACTAAAGAAGATAAAAATATACGCCAAGCCGCGGTTGATGCCATTATGAAGTATTCTGATGTAAGTTATCCCTATTTGGTTGGGGCTTATCAATCAGATGATATTCAAACCCGCTATTATAGCGTAATTATCGTAGGGCAACTTTCAACGCAGCAAGGCCAAGCCATTCCCTTTTTTTTCCCTGCTCTCAAAGACAATGTTGAAAAAATCAGAATTGCTGCATTATCTTGTATAATCAATTTTATTGTGGAAGGACAAATTGAGCGTACAGACCTTGAGCCTTACTTCGAATATTTATTGAACCTTTATCTAAAAGGACAAAGAAGATTTAAGGTTAAGGTAGCTGAGATTTTGGCCTGGTACGGTGATAAACCTGCTCTTTTATTTTTATGTGACAGTATTTTAGAGGAAACGGATACTGAGTATTGTGAAGAAATGCTTGGAATACTCGGTCAAATAAGAGAACCAGAAGTAATTTTAACGTTACAAAAACTCTTGTATAGACCTAATCGTAAAATTATTGCTGCCGAAACAGCTAAAATTTTGAAAAGATTTCAGGCTAAAGAAGCAATACCTGATCTTCTAAAACTACTAGAGGAAGGTTATAGAAATAATTCAGACGAAGATCGTGAAGACCTTGCAATATTTTTGTTCGAGACTGCGGAGATTTTAATTTCGATGGGTTCTTCCGATATATTGAATATATTATTGCCATTATATTATGGTGAGGATTTAGATACTTATGGCAAATATTATTTAATCCAGGCTTTGGTAAAGTTCGATCACTCTGAAGCTTTTACGATTTGTAATCAATTATTTTATGATAAATCCGAGTCAATTTGTAGGGCAGCTGCTCAGGGTTTAGCTAAATTAAAAGGTGCAGAAATACTTCCATTTTTTTCAGATATGCTCAAAAATAATAACCTTACTATTGTGCAGAAAGCCGCTATTATTCGTGCTTTACCTGATTCTAAAGATCAGAGGGCGGAAGACATATTACTTCCCATTCTTGAAAATTCTGATAGAAGTTTGTGGACTTCAGCAATTTATAGTTTAGGAAAATTAAAGAGTCGAAAAGCTTTGCCAAAATTGGAATGGTTAAAATGGAATGATTTAAGCAAAGTAAGGGAGGGCAGTGAATTAGAAATCCGATATTTTGCTGCTCGTGCAATTGACAGAATTCAACAGGACAACTAATAATTCCATCTTCAAAAATCCCAACCGTAAACTTCTCATTCCTTCTCGTTTCCAATCCTCCTCGACATTAAAATTGTACGGACTAACTTAATTCTTAAGTTAGTCAAGGGCCATGACTATTGTGTGTAAGTTAGAGCGGCTGTGCTATAATCCGGGCAAGTGTATATTTTTGACCTTCTAATAACAGAGAAAGGAACGTTTTAGCAGTAACGTGGAACAGTATTTAGTCAGACTCAGCAAGGAGATGTCGAAAGCGTTGCGGCATACCCCCTGGCTGTACGAACTCGAACTCGACCCGCAGGGGTGGGTCACGATTGAGGCGCTTATCGAGGGTATCGAGGACCGCCGCCAGCAGACCCAACCGATTACGGTCGAGGATTTCCGGCGTATCATGGAGCAGAGCGACAAACAACGCTTTGAGATGCAGGATGGGCGTATCCGGGCGCTCTACGGCCATTCGATAGACCAAAAAATGGTCAAGGAACCGGGCGAACCCCCGGCCTTCCTCTATCACGGAACCACCCCCGCCGCGTTGGCCGCTATCCTCAAAGAGGGCCTGAAACCGATGCGCCGCCAGTACGTCCACCTTTCGCCGGACGTGGCGACCGCGACCCAGGTCGCCCGCCGCAAGGGTCCGCCGCTCATCCTCGAAATTGATGCCGCAGGGGCCCACGCCGCCGGGCATCTTTTCTACAGGGGCAACGACATGGTCTGGCTGGCCGACATTGTGCCGCCGACCTTTATCAAGGCGCCCGGAAAGTAGATTGCGTGGACAACCTCGAACTGACCAGTTACATCAAGGAAGAAGCCCGCGCCCTCGGTTTTGACCTGGTGGGCATCGCCCCGGCAGGGCCGTTCGAGGAGACCGAGGCCCGGCTTCTGGAACATATCGAGCAGGGCCGTATCGCGGGGCTGGCCTGGTTCACCAAAGAGCGGGCCACCTTCGCCAGCGACCCCGCCAATCTCCTGCCGGGGGTCCGTTCGATAATTTCCCTGGGCATCTCCTACCTGCAAGATTCTCCCGACCTGGCAGATTCTGGAAACCCGCGAGGCCGGGTCGCCCGGTACGCCTGGGGCCAGGACTATCACGAGGTCTTGAAAGCCAAAATGCAGGCCCTTTTCGACAAGATTAAAACCTGCACCGGGGCCGAGGAAGCGCGTCTGCTGGTGGATACGGCCCGGATTGTGGACCGGGCGGTAGCCCAACGGGCGGGGTTGGGCTTTTTTGGCAAGAATACCAATTTGATAAACAAAAAGCTCGGCTCGTACTTCTTCGTGGCCGAAATCCTGACCGACCTGGAACTGGAATATGACGCGCCCGCTCACGGCACCTGTGGCCGCTGCACCCGCTGTATTGACGCCTGCCCGACCGAGGCTATCATCGCGCCGGGAACGGTCTATAACGACCGCTGCATCTCTTTTTTAACCATCGAGCTAAAGGGGAGTATCCCGCCTGAGTTGAGGCCGGGGATGGGCGAGTGGATTTTCGGCTGCGACATCTGCCAGGAGGTGTGTCCTTACAACAAAAAAGCGACCCCCGGCAACCACGCCGAGTTCGCTCCCGCCGACTTTGAGGATACCGCGCCCGACCTGCTGGGCTGGCTGCGCCTGACCGAGCAGGAGGAAACTTTTCGCCAGAAGTTCCGGGGTACGCCGCTCTCGCGACCCAAACGGGCCGGGTTGCGCCGGAATATCGCCGTAGCCCTAGGCAACAGGGCCGAACCCTCGACCCTGCCTGACTTACAGGAAGCCCTCGAAAATGAGACGGACCCGGTAGTGCGGGAACACCTCGAATGGGCTATTTCCCGGTTGAATAGTAGGCAGAGGGCAGAGGGCAGAGGGCAGTAAAGACCCTGGTTCTAAGAATTATGACTGTGACGTTGTCCAACGGACCGGGGATTCTGTGCCTTCGGCACAGAATGACAATTTGGAGGATTGTGCTATGGTCCAACGGACCGGAGATCCTTCGCTACGCTCAGGATGTACTGGTTTGATTGTTACACGTTCAACGTTGTTTCGTTTAACGTTCAACGAGCCCGAAGATAAATTCGCTGCGCTGTAAGGGCGAAGGGGAACCGCTGGCCGTAAAGGGCTGGCTCAGACCGTTGGCAGAGTAACGCACAGGGTTTTGCCCGGTCCACCCGGCAGGGACGGCTGGGGTGATGGCGGAAGTCCCGATTTGATACTGCAAAAAGCCCGCCGGGGCCTGAATGGAAAAACCCTGGACGTTTAAGGTCCGGCCAAAGAGGGTTTGCCAGAATTCGCCATAAGTGGCGGCGGAAGCGCTGCCGAACAACTGGTAGACAGGGGTCCGGCTGATAAAAAGACGCCCTTTCCCGAAGTTTTCCAATAGCGGCGCGTCGGTCCAGACCGCCACGTTCTCCCCTAACCACGCCTGGGCCAGCCCCAGCGAGACGACCGCGCTGCCGCCACTCTCCGCGAAACTTTTGAGCCCGGCCAGGTCCTGGGTCGTGTAATACTCGGCGGGGGCCAGGGCAATCACCGTTTTAAGATTCTGCCAGCTTGCGGGCATTTCCGAGGGCCAGTGTCCGGCCTCGACCCCGACCACATTCGCCCGGTTCAGGGCATCCAGTTTACCCCAGTCCATCAGTTGCAGGAAATAGTCGGCTTTGGTCTGCCCGATAAGCCGGTACTGCCACTCCGGCGGGCGCAAAAACAGGGTGTCAGGTTGGCCCGATGACTGGGTCATAATGGCGCGGACGGTTGCGAATTGCTGGCTGACCCGCTCGAACAGTTCGTCCTCGTTCCAGGTCGCCTTCTGGGTTTGCCCACAGCAGACATAGTTATAGAGACCCTGCCCCCGGATGTCGTAGTTCCAGACCGCCAGCCCGGCCAGGTGCCCGCCGCTCTGGTTCATGAGCAGGGCCAGGTAGAGCAGGTTGGCCTGGGCATCGGCGATAGTGCCGGAATCAACGGCGGTCTGCCCCAGGCCCCAGGAGTTCCCCGCCGACCAGAACCAGACCGGGCGATTATAGCGGGCCGAGAACCCGCCAATCCGCCGCACCAGCGAATAGAGGCGCGCAATGTCATCCTCGTTTATCGGTTTATCGAGCGAGCCCCGGTCGCGGGCATACATGTCCCAGGTCAGGACGAAATTGGCCGGGGCCTGGGCAAAAAGACTTTCCAGGTTAGGAAACCCGTTTTCCTCGCGCATGGCCCCGCCGTCGAACGACATCGTGACCGGCAGACCGGGGGTAATCTCGTTCCAGTAGCCGGAAGCCAGGGTCATATAATCGGTGATAACGCCGGCCTGGAAACGGCCCAGGCTTTCCTGGCGCTGGGGTGAAGTGCCCACGTCCGCGAAACCGTAGCCGTTCCGTTTCTGGAATTCGGCGTTGGCCCAGCTCGAATAGTCGCCGCCGAGCGGTTCGTCGGCCAGGTTTAGCATTTCGATGGTGTCACGGAAGGGATGGACAAACTCGAATTCAATCCAGACGTAATAGTCGCGCAAATCCTTCTGGAAGGTGGGTGAGTAGACGCTGGCGTAGGGGTCGTTGCCGTTCGTGACCTGCCAGAGCTTACCGTTGGCCTGGCGGCGCAAGTCCTGGGGGTGCTGGGTGCTCCAGACCTGGCCCATCTGGGTCTGGTAGCCGACCGAAAGAATCGCTTTAAGGCCGAGGGCTTTGCAGGCTTGCAGCATCCGTTTATTGGCCTCGACAATCGAAATGGCGTCGAGGTAGGCGTACTGGGCCGGGTCTTTGAAGGCCGAGAAGACCGAGGGATTGAGGCCGACCTCGCGCTCCTGGGCGTAGGGGCGGGCCGGGTTGGCGTGGGAAATCCAGACCACGTTGGCCCCGGCCTGTTTCATCCGGGTCAGGTCGGCCAGCATCTGGTCGTAGGTCATGTCGGGATAGGCGTCAATGGCCCACCCGGCGTAACCGCTCCCGCCTGAGACTGGAGTGCTGGCATCGGCAAGTTGGGCAGGTAAGGGGTCGGAACCACTTTGGGGGCTGGAAGAATCGGCGCACCCGGCTAACAGGAGGGCCAGCAGCCCGGCTACCGTCAGGAGCAGCCAGGGTCTTAAAGATTTCGGCTTAAACAAAGGTGTATTCAAGGGTGGAGACAATCACGTTTCATTAGCGGTTAATTCGTTGGCAATCAGGGCCAATTTGGCCGGGCGCGAGAGTTGCTTGAGGGCATATTCGCGCTTGCGGGCGGCGGTGGCGTCGGGTACGGCCTCGCGGTAGACCAGCCGGACCGGCAGGCGGCTGCGGGTGTATTTCGCGCCCTGGCCGGAGTTGTGCCGCCGGGCGCGGGCGTCCGGGTCGTAGGCCCACCCGGTATAGAGGGTGCCGTCGGCGCACTCGACTATGTAGACCCAGGCCGGGCGGAGAATATCAACCGTCATGCTTTAGTTTATGTAAAGTAACTTTCGCTCAAACAGGTGGGTTAAAACCCGGTTTGGAGGTATCAGCTTAACATGTTGGTCGGCGGTTGGCAACCGGGGAGTTAGTTTTTAGTGTTCAGTTTTTAGTTTTTAGTAGCTGTAAGGGCGCATTTCGGAACCCCGCGCCCTTCAGGGTGAATTTTTAACGTTGTTTCGCGCCCCAAAAGGGGTGCATTCAACGGCGTCGCGTTCGCCCTTAACCGCCGAGCCCGGCTTGCTCCGCCACCGAGACCAGGGCCAGCTGGATGACCTTGCGGCTCGTCCTGAAATTCACGTTGGCAAGAATATCGTTGGCGGTGTGGTTGTTGGGGCTCTGGACGTTATAGCTATCGGTAAGGACCACCGCTTCGTGCTGGGTCTGGTCGAAATAATAGTCATCACTGCGGAAGAAAGGTTCGCCGCGTTTCACTTCCAACCGCAAAGCGATATTGTACTTATCGCCATAACCGACGATAGCATCCTTTAGCCCAGCCCCGTGATTGATAAAACCGAGAATAACCCAGTCTTCCTCGCCCGGATTGTAGCCAAAGCTATCAATGTTGATTACGGCCTGGCTGGAAGCCGGTTTGATGCTGTAGTGAGTGTAATTCTGGCTGCCGAGCATGCCCTGTTCTTCACCTCCGAAAGCAATAAAGCGTATCGGGCGCTGGAACTGGTAGCCCGAAAGGAGCCGGGCTACTTCGAGCAAACCAGCCAGCCCGACGCCGTTATCGTTTGCGCCGTAAGCGGGGATTGTCGGGTCGGTGATGCCTTTGAGGTTGCGGGCGCCCAGGCTGTCGTAATGGGCCAGCAGGAGCACCGGTTTTCCGGCGGCCTGGTCGGGGGTGGAAGGGACGAGGTCGGCCACCACGTTGGAGGCAACCGTGCCCAGACCGCCTTCCTCGAAGCTATCGAGTTGCACGTTCAGACCGAGGGCGAAGAAATAGGTATAGAGCCGTTCGGCGGCGTAAAGCGAACCTTTAGTGCCGGTATAGCGGGTGTTCAGGGCCTGGCCCTTGACCTCGTTTTTGGAAATCTGGTCCACGACCTGCTTAAGGCGGTCTTCCGTCACCAGGGCCATTTTGTCGCGCAGGGCCGCCTCGGTCAGGGCAGGAGTGACCGGGGGAGTTTCCAGTTTCATGCCGGCAAAGGTCGCCTCGGCCAGGGCCGGGCAAGGACAGGCCTGGGTGAGGCCCGGCACCTGGAGGCGGGGCGGGACTTTATGGATATAGAGTTTGGTCCGAAAATCCCAGCCCTGGTAGAGCGGCATTGGCCCCTTGAAAAAGACCCGGTCGCCCACCTGGTCGAGCACCTTCCATTCGGGGTCGAGCCAGGTCTGGCCTGCGGGCGGGGCGTCGGTGGGCAGTTTGGTCCAGAAATATTGGGCGGTGTCGGCATCAGGGTCAAGGGCGGTAAATTCCAGCCCGGTCAGGCTGGCATATCGGGCGGTATCGGCGGTCGGAACCAGGGCCAGAAGTTGTTCAGGCTGAGCGCTCGGCTGGTCGGAAGCCGGGAGATAATCTACCGGGACAAGGCGGCTGGCCCTGACCGGGGCCAGGGCTAGCAAAAGCCCGGCCAGTTTCGCGCTGCCGGTCGCCTTAAAACGGGCCAACGTTAAGGGCTCGTCGGGCAGGGGTTGGGGCAGGACCGGGCCGGAAGCTACCTCGGCGGTCGCGCCGGTGGTAGCGGCAGAAACCTGACCGGAAACTGCCGAGACCATGACCTCACCGAGGGCCGAAACAGCCTGGGTAAAGAGCGGGCCGCTAGGCTGGGCGGCCAGATTTTCTCCCGCCAGGGCCGGGGAGGTGGGGGCGGGCATGGAGGTGGCCGGGGGTAGCGTCCCCGACACGGTCAGGATGGACAACAATACAAGGGCGACTACCAGCAAGCCCATCAGCCTGCCGAAACGTTTTGAAGGCAATAACTTACTCCAGAGGGTTCAGGACGACCCTGTTAGGCACAACCGGGCCAAGCAATTAACTTAATACAAACATTATAGCGGCAGAACGAATTATAAAAGTGAAATTTGGATTAACCTGAGTGCTAATTTAAGTATTTGAGCAGACAAATTGAGCGGGACACAAAATAAAAAGAGCCAGCCGGTACAGGACTACCTCTTTTTATTCTAGCAGAAATTTTTTAGAAATTCCGGCAGGCCGGGGATTTTGCAAAGAAACCTTTGCGCCCCCGGCCCTACCTCACCTAACTTAAACCGCGGCCTTATCCGCCGGGACTGCCGGGGAGATGTGGTGCGATTCTTCGGCTTCCTCGGCCTCGATGGTGATACGCGGGATCCAGTCGAGGAATTTTGGGATGTACCAGTTCCAGTCGCCTAGAATCCGCATCACCGAGGGCAACAACACGGACCGGATAACGGTGGCATCGAAGAAGACCGCGACCGCCAGGCCGAGGCCCAACTCGCGGATAATCACCAGTTGCAGGGTCACGAAAACGGCGAAGACCACCACCATAATCGAGGCCGCGCTGGTGATGACGCCGGAAGTTACGCTGATACCTTTGGCAACCGCCTCGTTAGACGAGGAGCCGCGATCCCGCGCCTCTTTAATCCGGGTCAGGATGAACAGGTGATAGTCCATCGAAAGGCCGAACAGGATGGTGAAAATAAAGACCGGCACCCAGCTTTCGATAACCTCGGTCTGTTTGATGCCGAGCAAGTTGCCGAACCAGCCGTCCTGGAAGACCAACACCAGCGTGCCGTAAGAAGTGCCGGTCGAAAGCAGGTTCAAAATGATAGCCGTAACCGGGATGACAATCGAGTGGAAGGCAATCAGCAAAATCAGGAAGCTCAATCCCAGCACGAAGGCGAACACTAACGGCATGGCCTGGGTGTAGGTGTTGACCACATCCACGACCAGGGCGGAGTCCCCGCCGACATAGGCCTGGACGCCCAGCCCGGCCAGGTTAGCCGGTATGACCTCCTGGCGCATCTTGTTGACGATGTCGTGGTTGGCCGGGTCGTTCATGGAGCCGCCCATGGTCCAGGTTACTTCCCCGGCCACGCCGTTTTGCGACATGTTAATGGCCGAAGGCTGGCTCAGCCCCTTGATTTGAAGCCCGGCCTGTTGGAGTTTTTCCATGGCGGCTTTGACTTCAGGCCGGTTAGCCTGGGTGACTACCACGATAAGCTGCAAGGTCGTGCCCTGGGGCCACTTGGTATTCATGACCTTGATGGCCTGGACGCCTTCAATCTGGTCCGGGAAACTGTCAATGTCGCTCAGGCCGAGCTTGAGGTGCAGCACCGGGAAAGCAATCGCCAGCAGGACCAGGATTGAAATAGCAGCCAGCACGACCGGTTGTTTCATCACACCCGCGACCAGGTGGCTCCAGAACCCGCTGCCTTCCTCGCGGTCGCGCCCAAAATAGGGTATCCGGCCCCAGTTGATGCCTTTGCCGAGAATTGCCAGGACGGCAGGCAGGAAGGTCAGGCTGCCGATAACGGAAACCAGCACTACGCCGATGGTGCCGAGGGCCATCGAGCGGAAAAGCGGGTCGTTCAGGATGAAAAGCCCGGCCACCGACACCATTACAATGACGCCGCTAAAGAAGACGGCCCGCCCGGCGGTGCTGCTTGAAACCTCAATCGCGGCCTGCTTGTCGCGGCCCCGGCGGCGTTCGTTGCGGAAGCGGGTAATCATGAACAACGAGTAGTCTACGGCCACGGCCAGGCCGATTAACACCACAAGCTGGGTCGCGTAAGGGCTGACCGGCGAGATAAGCTGGGAATAGATGTTGAGAAGGCCAAAGGCAGCCAGGAGGGCGGTCACGGCCAGCACCAGCGGCACCACGGCGGCGGCCACCGTACCAAAGGCAATCAGCAGGATGATAAAGGTTAAGGGGATAGTGATTTTCAGGGAGTTATCGAGGTCGTGACTGACCACCTCGTTAATATCGTCGTTAATCCAGGCATTATTGAGGGTTAGAAGCTGGTAACCGCTATTCTGCGCCTTCAAATCGGCTATGACCGGTTTGAGCGGGGCGAGCTTGTTGTCGACCACTTTGCTGGTGCCAAGAGCGGTCGCCACAATACGAACCGAGCTGTTATCGGGCGAAATAAGGCTGGCCTGGGCGGCGGCAGGGACCAGGTAGGGGTTGATTACCTGGGAGAAAACCGGCTGGCTCTGCCCGTTATCGGTATATTTCGCCCCGGCCAGGGCCTGGGTGACTTTGCCAACGACGGTCTGGAAAGCCGGGTCGGAGGTTTTAACGGTCGGGTTGGTAACAATTACATAGAAGCTCTGGGAGTCAACCTGCTTGACGCCTTCGTTGTAGACGGTGGTAGCCTGGGATGACTCGGAATTTTTAGCGTTGCCGGGATTGCTGGCCCCTTCGGATTTTGTCCCGCCCATCGCCAGGCTGACCGCAAAAATGCCGATAGTAAGCACCAGCCAAAGGCCAAAAACCAGCCAGTGATGGCGGGCGCTCCAGGCGGCCACCCGGACGGTAAAGGGTTTTTTCTTTGAAGGGGACTTTACGGGTGGCTTGGTTTTTTGAAGCTCGGTATCCATGAAAACTCCTTGCCCACTTTCCTGCTAAAGTGAGCCGTATTCAATTCTTTTTTTACTTTTTTCTTCAAACTCTTTTTGGCACAGCTATTTTCAACCAGTCGCGATTCCGGGGTAAGGATTTGTTGCGATAGGTTTAGCGACACCGCTATAGGTCACACCGGTGAGGTTTTCTGATGGAAAGCACCGCTCCACCAGGTCCAGGTTCAAGGGCACAAGGTTGGTTAATACCGCAGGCTAAAAGCCTGGTTAGTAAAGGTTAGCCAGGTTCGAAGGGCAGGTTTTTCCCAACGGACCAAACCCAATTGCACGCCTGACAGAATTTAACGCCTTCTTCCAGGTATTATGACACACCTTGTATCAATTTGTTTCACAATTTTATAGGAAAATTATTAGAAACTGCCAGGGGTAAAGGTACTAAAAAACCCTTATTCGTCGTCTTCCGACTCAAGGGCTTCTTGCGGGGAATTAGCGGGTGAGGCCATCTGTTCTCGCAGGGCGACGACCTGCCCGGTCATAAGCTCATCCATGGTCTGGCCGGGCTGGCGGTCAATCCAGCCCATCATCGAACTGACCAGCAATTCTTTGAGGTAGGCAAACGAAAACCCGGCGGTCAACCCGGCGACACTGGCAATCCCGGTCTCACTCAGGCGCAGTTCCGGCTGCAAACGGGTATTCCAGCGGTCCAGGTAAATCGCCCTGGTAGGTTCGCCCGGCAGCTCGAAATGGTACTTGCGGTCGAAACGGCTCGGACGCTGGGTAATAGCCGGGTCAAGTTTCTCCGGGTAGTTGGTCGTCGCCAGGGTCAGGATGCCGTTGTTGGTGGCGAAACCGTCCAACTCATTGAGAAAGAAGGAGCGGTTTTTCGGGGTCAGCAGGGAGTCGAGGTCTTCCAGCACGATAATACAGGGGGCAATCTTCCTGGCCCTGGTAAAGACGCGCCGGATACGCCATTCTTCCGTACCTCGTTCACCCTTGAAACTTTTTATGTAAAGGCAGGGCTGTTTCAAACTGTTGACGAGGGCTTTGACCGCGTGGGTCTTGCCGTTGCCTGGTGGGCCGACCAGTAAAACGCCCCGTTTCCAGGGCAACCCATAAGTGGCGTACAATTCTTTCGAGCTAAAGAACCGCTCCAAATCACCAAGAATCGCCCCACCCAGGTTGTTTTCCAGCACAAGGTTGTCGAAGGTCGAGCCCCGGATAGCCTTGAGAAGTTCTTCGTCTTTGGACCAGTGACTGTTATCGAAGACCAGCACCTCCGAGTCGCTGCGAACCTCCTCGTTCCATTCGCAGACACTCGTTAGAAAAGTCTCTGCTATTTCTTTTATATCGGCCAGAATCCAGTAGTGATAGCTGCCGTCCCAGGATAAGGTCAGAACATCAAGGCCGAAACCCTCCCAATCCACCCGATACCAGGCGTTATTGGCCTGTTCCTCCAACCGGCTATCGTCACCCGGCCAGAGAGTTTCAATCTGGTTAAAGGAATAGGGGCCCGGTTCGAGCCGGCACTGGTTATGGCGGGCAAATTCTTCCAGGTCAAAAAGATAGCCCTGGGTCTCCACCACCGCTTTGCGGGGAAAAAGCGCGGCCAGACCCTGGCTCACATTATAGGCGATGGCATGCATCGGCAAGTTCAGGGCTTCGGTTATTAAATTTTCGAGACTTACAAACAACATCCTGAATTCTAAACTTTCCAGGCGGCCAGCCACCGCATTTTCACCGGACGAAACCAATTGCGATTCTTTTGCTTCTATTCAAAGTTAATCGCTTACCTGTATATATTATATAGGGTGGGGTTTAAAGTCAATAGTTCAGGCTGAAATTCGTAATCCCGTTTAACATTGTTTCGTTCAACGTTTTACGTTTAGGCGTTAGGCATAATTAACTATTTTCTCAAAAATTGATTAAAAACACGTAAAACCAACCAATTAAAAGCCAATTCAAGGGTAGAAAAGGGTCACCATGTGATAAAATAAACGGGTTACACCCGAATTTTGCCATTATTGAGTTGAGTTGAGGAGAGAAGAAACAGGCGTGATAGTCGTAAAGGTAGGCGGCGGCAAGGGTATCAACCTGGAGGCCGTGACAACGGACCTGGCCGAGTTGAACAAGGCCGGAGAAAAAATTGTACTGGTCCACGGTGGCAGCTACGAGACAAATGTACTCAGCGAGAAGTTGGGCCACCCTCCCAAATTCGTGACCAGCGTTTCGGGCTTCGAAAGCCGCTACACCGACCGAGAAACCCTGGAAATTTTCGAGATGGTCTACTGCGGCAAAATTAACAAGAGCATTGTCGAGATGCTCCAGAAAAAAGGGGCCAACGCCATCGGCCTGAGCGGGATTGACGGTCGCCTGCTGGAAGGCACCCGCAAGGACGCGATTAAAATCGTGGACGCCGAGGGCCGCCGCCGGGTGTTGCGCGACGACTTCACCGGCAAAGTGGAACGAGTAAACCTGGACCTTCTGAACCTGCTGCTGGGCGCGGGCTACTTACTGGCGATTACGCCGCCCGCTATCAGCTACGCCGGGGAAGCAATTAACGTGGATGGTGACCGGGCCGCCGCAGTCCTTGCGGCGGCGTTAAAAGCGGACAAATTGATTATTTTGAGTAACGTGCCCGGCCTCCTGCGAGATGTAAAAGACGAAACCAGCCTGATAACCAGCGTCAAAAAGGACAAAGTGGAACAGGCCATGGCTTTCGCAGAAGGCCGCTTCAAAAAGAAGGTAATGGGCGCAACCGAAGCGTTAAATGAAGGAGTCGGGCAGGTCGTGTTCGCCGATGCCCGCATCGAGCGGCCTATCAGCGCCGCTTTAGCCGGAAAGGGAACGGTCATAGAATAATGAGTATCCAGGAAACAGATTTAGACACCGAAACGTTAGCCGCCACCGCGTTATCCCACGACTTCGCCAGCCTGGGCGTGCGGGAGACCGAAGACCGCCTCGAATCGGGCGTCTACCCCAAGCGGGAAGTCACTATCGTGCGCGGTGAAGGCGCGAAATTGTGGGACGACACCGGGCGCGAGTACGTGGACTGCGTGGGTGGGCAGGGCTCGGCCAATCTTGGCCACTGCAACCCTTACGTGGTCGAAGCCATCGAGAAACAGGCCCGGACCTTACTAAATTGCCCCGAAATTTTCTATAACGACACCCGCGCTGCCGTCCTCAAAAAGCTGGCTGAGGTCGCTCCTGCCGGGATGAACCGTATCTTCCTGTGCAATAGCGGGACCGAAGCGGTCGAAGGCGCTATCAAATTCGCCCGCCTGCTGACCGGCAAGACCGATATTATCGCGACGGTCCGGGGTTTTCATGGCCGCTCGATGGGGGCGCTAAGCGCGACCTGGGAGAAGAAATACCGGGAGCCATTTTATCCGTTAGTTCCCGGTTTTACACATGTACCGTATAACAAAATAGAGGCTATCCGCGAGGCTATCACCGACAAGACGGCGGCGGTACTGGTCGAACCCATCCAGGGCGAGGGCGGCGTTCACGTCCCTTCGGATGATTATTTGCCCGCCTTACGCAAGCTGTGCGACGAGACCGGCGTCCTGCTGATTCTCGACGAAATCCAGACCGGGTTTTGCCGGACCGGGAAGTTCTGGGGCGGCGACTACTACGGCGTCAAGGGTGACATTATGACAGTCGCCAAGTCTATCGCGGGCGGTATCCCGATGGGGGCGGTCCTGATGGACGAACGCTTTGGCCCGCTGGATAAATCGACTCACGGCTCGACCTTTGGCGGCAACCCGCTGACCGCCGCCGCCGCTGTCGCCGCTATCCGCTACATGCAGGATTATCGCCTGGACGAACGGAGCGCCGAACTGGGCGAATATTTCCTGGGTAAACTGCAACCGCTGGCCGGGAAGCCCGGTAGTGTGGTGCGGGAAGTGCGGGGTAAGGGCTTAATCATCGGCCTCGAACTCAAGCAAAAGGTGGTGCCTTACCTCAAAGCCCTGATGGACCGGGGTGTGCTGGCGTTACCGGCGGGGCCGAACGTGCTGCGCCTGTTGCCGCCGCTGGTTATCGAGCGGGAACAGCTCGATTTCGCCGCCGAACAAATCGCGGCGGTCCTTGTAGGGTAAATCGTTACGGTTGGAGGAAGTGGTTTGCGTCTGGTAGTAAACAGGGGTCTTACGTTTTCCGGTTTTTTGATGTCTCTGGTGTTGTTGCTGGGCCTGGCCGTTTACCAGGCCCCGGCAGCCCTCGCCCACGCCAATTACGAACGCAGTCTCCCGGCGGCCAACGCCACGGTGCCTTCCGGCCAATCGCCCGCCCAGGTCCAGGTCTGGTTTACGGAAGACCTCGAAGCCCGCTTTAGCGAGTTACAGGTGGTAAACCAGAACCAGCAACGGGTGGATACCGGCAACAGCCACGCCGACCCGACCGACCCACGCTCCCTGGTCGTCTCCCTCAAACCGAACCTGCCGGACGGGGCTTATACCGTCATTTATAAAAATGCTTCCTCCGAGGATGGGCATACCATCAAGGGGAATTTCTCATTCCTGGTAGGTTCGGGCACCCTCCCGGCCAGCACCGCCGGTAGCCCGCTCGAACAGGCCGAGGGCAGCAATACTGCCGGAAACGAAAACGCCAACCCGGCCAGTATCATCTTGCGCTGGCTGAACTACCTGGCGGCGGCTGCTTTGCTCGGCGCGTTAGTCTTTACCCTGCTCATCTGGCGACCGGCGGTAAGCCGGGCCAGGGCCACCAAACGGATGGGGCCTGAACTGGTCCAGGCCAACGAACGCGGGCTGCAAAACGTGCTGCGGGTGGCATGGTGGGGATTGGCCGCGATGGCGGTCGGCTGGTTCGCCTGGTGGATTTACCAGGCGGCCACTTTCTCCGGCCAGGATTTAGGGCAACTCTTTGGCCTGGGCGGCGGCAGTTCCGGCCCGGCGGCCCTGACCGATTTCCTCTTTAACACCCGCTACGGTCTTATCTGGGTGGTGCGGCTCTTTCTGATTATCGGGGTCTTATTCGCCCTGACCTTTATGCTGCGCGGCAATGGCCGCAAGACCTGGCTCGACTTCCTGCCGGGGCTGCGCCAGGGCCGTCAAAATGTGCTCCCCGCCGAAGAAACCAACCAGGCCATCTCACCGGACAGCCCGGCTACCCCCGGCGAAACGGGCGAAGAAACTACCGAGACCGGACCCCAGGGACCGCTGACCGTTTCGCTGGAAACGCGGCGCTATCTCTGGTGGGCCGGGCTGCTCTATGGCGCGGCCATAATGTTGACCACCAGCCTTAACTCGCACGCCGCTGCTGTCGCCGACTGGGGTTTCTGGGCGGCAGTCGGCAGCGACTGGCTGCACCTCCTTTCGACGGCGACGTGGGTTGGCGGTTTAATGGCGATGGCTTTTGCCCTGATGGTAGCCCTGCCCGCGCTCCGGCCCGGCAGCGGCGACCGGACCCGCCTGCTGGCCTCGCTCATCCCGGCCTTTTCCCAGGTCATCATCATCAGCGTGATGGTCCTGCTGGTAACGGGCACCTTCAACGCGGCCCTGCAACTGGCAAACGTGACCGACCTGTTCTCGACCCCCTACGGCCTGAGCCTGACCATCAAAATTGCCCTGCTGGTGCCGCTCCTCTTGCTGGGAGCGTATAACCTGCTGGTAGTCAGCCCCCGGATGCGGGCCTTTGCGAAGTCCAAGAAGGCCGGACCCCAGGAAGGAGCGGGTTCGATAGCCGCCGGGACGCTCGGTCTGAAATTCCGCCGGGCAGTCTGGGCCGAAATCGTCCTGACCGTGCTGATTTTGCTGGTAACCGCGTTCCTGACCAGCAGCGCCCCACCTAAAGGGCTTGCTACCAATAACGTCCTGTATTTCCAGACGGTCCAGGGCGGCCTGAAAATCGACCTGGCTATCGCACCCGGTACCATCGGCGAGAACACTTTCGAGGTGCGCCTGACCGACGCGGCCACCAACCAGCCTGTTTCCGACGCGGCCCTGGTGGACTTGCGGGTGGAAATGCAGGAAATGGATATGGGGCTGACAAACCTGGAATTGAAGCCGCTGAACGGTCTGCCGGGCCGCTATATGGGGGAGGGTCCGGCTCTGGCAATGGTCGGCACCTGGCACGCCGATTTGCTCATCCAGCGCAACGGCAAGGATGACATAAATTACCCGGTCACTTTGAATATCAAAGATTAGATGAAGGTATCATACTCGCCGGGCTTGAGTTCCCGCACGCCCTTGCGATTGAAATTGAGGCGTTCGAGCGTAGCAAGGTCCACACTGGTAGGCATGTAAGCCTGGATGGTCAGGTACTGGCCTTCTTTTTTATTTTTAATTTTGCGGACGGTGCCGATTTCCAGCAAGCGATTGCTTATATCTATTGAGACCGGCGAACCCTTCTCTATTATTGCCCCCGCGACGGGTAGACGAACAAAGAAGTACATTTACTTCTACTTCCCTTCACAATCCATACATCCATTGCATAAAGCGCAATAAACCCTACGTTTCCCGAAAAACTTTTATCACTATATATAACCCATCCGAGCGCATTTAGTTTTGAAATTCGCCTGACTTTTTTGACAGGTTTTATTCTTAGGAATGTTTCCCGTTGGATTCTACGGTAATATTTCCTTTGGAGGTGGCATTTTCCGGCTGGACGGGCACAACCGGGGTCCCCGAATGGCTCACCGGCACAGTTGGCGTCTCGTTGACGGTCAGGCTAAAAACATCGGGCCGGGCGTAGTGACCGACCACGTCAAAGTCGAACTTGCCGCGCACGATGTCGGCCAGGTCAAGGTCGGCGGTCAGGATGGTTTCGCCCTCGAAGTCCGGTCCGGCCAGGACTTCCCCCAGCGGGCTGATGATACAACTGCCGCCTCGCGAGATTATGGTGGCGGGGTCGTCACCGAAAGCGGTCGGGTAGTCGGCGGGATAGTCGCTGCGGCGGGCGAACTGGTTGCACGAAAGGACGAAGCAGCGTCCTTCCATGGCGATATGGCGCATGGTTGAAAGCCAGCTCTCGCGGCCATCGGCGGTCGGGGCGCAATAAAGCTGGATGCCCCTGGAATACATGGCCGTCCTGAGCAGGGGCATATAATTTTCCCAGCAGATAACCGCGCCGATTTTGCCGATGGGCGTATCAAAGACCGGCAGGGTCGAGCCATCCCCAAAACCCCAGACCAGCCGTTCCGAGGCGGTCGGCATCAGTTTGCGGTGTTTGCCCAGGTAGCGACCGGTATCATCGAAAAAGAGGACCGTGCAATAGAGGGTAAAGCCGTCCCGCTCGATGACCCCCATGACGAGGTAGAGGTGGTTGGCGGCGGCAATGCGGCCCAACCGCTCGACAACAGGGCCGGGCACATCTACGGCGCTTTCCCAGTAACGCCGGAAATCCTCGCGCCCGGCGGCGGTACGGTTGCCGATGGTCGCGCCAAAATCGAGACCGCGCGGGTAGGCCGAAATAAAAGCCTCCGGGAAGACCGCCAGTTGGACTCCCTGGGCGGCGGCTTCCCCGGCCAACCGGGCGACCTTTTGAAGGGTCGGCTCACATTCGAAGGCCACCGGGGCCGCCTGGACTACCGCCGCACGTATTTTCCCTGTCTTTTCCATCTCGTTCCCTTCAATCCTTTTATTTACCCTGTTATTAACGCCCAAATAAAACTTTTTGGAGAATTTCCCCTACCCTAACTCCATTTCACCTCGAGTTCGCCTCCGAGGTAAGCCGCCAGGCGTTCCGCCTCGGTCTCGACCTGTGACGTGACCCATTCCGGCTGTTCTCGGAAGGGCGCAATTTCGACCAGCAGCTTTTTTCCCTTCTGCTCGTATTTCCAGGTTCCTTCCATGCGCCCGTCCACCAGCAATACCGCTGAAATCCAGCCCTGGGGCCGGTAAACCCGGTCTTTGAAAAAACCGGGCGTAAGTTTGTCCACCTGCAAGGTCGCCCCGATAACGTACTGGTCGAAAGCCGGGATAAGACGGGCCACTTTTGGCGGTTCCGCTGCCCGGATAGCGGGCAAATCCTCTAGCAACAACCAGTGGGGTTCGCCGTCAAGGGCGACCTGGCAAACCTCGTCGCCCAGACTCTTTAGCTGAGTACGGGCCTGGGCCGGGGTAATCCCTCGCCAGCGGGCGTAATCCTCGGTGGTGGCGGGAGCGTTGGCGGCCAGAAAGCGCCGGGCCATGTCGCGAAACGGTTTATCCTTAGCGGGGCCGGTAACAGCCGCCGGGCGAGGCAGGTTCAACCACTGGTCGGGCCGGGCGAAACGGACATTCTGGCCCTGGCTGCTCCCGAAGCAAAGCCGGCCCTGGTAGGAAGCCGGTTTGAGCATCGAGCCCCAGCTTTCGTTAAGTTTTTCGCCCAGGGCCGGTGAACCGGTGACACGCCCGACCGCCTCGGCCAACTCCTGGCGGGTCAGGATTTGACCGTCGAGGGCCTGACCGACCCCGGCGATAACGCTGTGTATTTCTTCAAGGGTAAAACCAAAGTAGCGCAGCCAGGCAGGTTTTAAATAATTGTCGTTGGCGGCGAAAACGGCCTGGTAATCCCAGTATTCGGCGGAGGGGAGGAAATGGAGAGTGCCGCGCATGGCCCAGGTCTTGACCAGTTGGCGCTCCTGCCAGAGTAGTTCGGCGACGCGGTCCGGCGGCAAAGCCTCTACCCTGGCCCAAAGAGTTAATTCGGCGGAGGAAGTGAGTTGGGCGTGCAGCCCGCAGAGGTTCGAGGCTACTTCCAGGAGGCGGTCGAGCGGCACCCGGCGAGCCAGGTACTGCCGGGTCATGCGCCAGGCCAGGGCTTGCGGCCACTCCAAATGGGCGACCGGATGCTCGCTAAGTTTTGCCGCCACCAAATTCATTCCCTCGTTTCGTTTAAAAAAGGGCCGTAGAGTGTGGTTGTAGAACTGTAAACTAATAACTATTAAGCTAAATACGGCCTGAAAACGCTCATCCAGATATAGCTACATAATAGCACGTTTTTTGTTCTAATTTAACCCTGTTCGCCCTGAAACGAGGGAGGGGTAAAGTTTTTTTGTGGTTAGTAGGCAGAGGGCAGAAGCCAGAGGGCAGAGGCCAGAAGGCAGGGGCCGGAGGTTGGTAGTTAGGGGCCAGAAGCCAGAAGGAAGTGTTTAGTAGGAAGGTTGGAACGGTAAGGTCTTCGGCCTTACAACTCCTCTACCGGTTAAAACCAGGAACTAAATGATTTTCTACTGAAAACTGAAACCTAATTCTGACCTCTGACCTCTGACCACTAATAGCCGTGCTGGTAAATTAGCTTCCAGCGCTCGACCATCTCGGCGGGTTTGAGGAGGGGACACCCGTTGCAGAGCCGTCCTTTAGGCGACTTGTACCAGAGACAGCAGGCCGCCCGGATATGGACCGGCTTCCCGTCCAGGGCAGGGTCGTCCAGGTAAGTTTCGCGCACTGCCTGGTAGACCGGGTTCTTATCCAGGACAATCAAAGGATTATGTAAAGTTTCGAGAATGGCCTGCCGGTCTTCCAGGGCCGCCGCGCTGCCCACATTCCCGGCCAGGGTGTGATAAATCCCAAAGATGTAAGTCCCCAGGTTATTCCAGACGATTTTCCGGTTGACCCGGCCCACCTCGGCCAGGGCTTCCATCACCAGGGCCAGGTTTTGCCCGAAAAGTTTTGGTAACATGGCTTCGTGCAATTCCGCCACGCTGCTAACGGTTCGAGCCTGCTCCACCAGGGCGGGCGCCTGGCAGCGGGATGGCAACACCGCCAGCGAGGAAAAATCGTTGGGAATAACCCATTTTGGGAGATTGCCGGTTTCCTTGCTGAAGACAATGGTCAGGTTCGCCAGCGAAAAGTCGATACCAAGCCCGCCCAACGACAGCGCCGACAGCGCGAAAGGCAGCAGCACGATGCTGTACTGTTTGGTCCAGATAGAAGCCGAAACTTTTAAGTCGGGTGTGTCTATGTACTGGCCGTAAGCGACCAGCTTTTCGCGCAAGAACTCCGGTTCGAGCAAGCGGGTGGCCGGGACCACCTCATAACTGACCGGATTCTCCGCCAAATCGGTGGCAAAAGGCATCCATTTCAGGTAGTGAGCCAGACTTTCCCGGTAAGGCTCGTAGATTTGTTGCAAATTCTCCAGTTGTAAAGACTGTACCATTGTGGCCTCTTTGTCTCTCTTGTGCTCTTAAATCAAAACCGGCTGAAACCCTGCAAATCCAGGTTAAGTGCTTGCGCCAACGGCGTTGCCCCCAGGGAACCCTACGGGCTAGATTCTGACGCTTCGCGTCAGAATGACAAAACGTGACAGGAACAGGTGTGACCCCTGACGTCAGAAAGGTGACTCCCTGGGGAAGTCACCTTAAACCGGTTCAGGGTCTCCCGGTCGTCTTCACCCGGTTGGTCAGGGCAGGGCCTGGGGGAAAACGTCGGGATAGGTTTTGGTCATCACGTCATCGAGCAGTTTACCCAGGGCCAGGGTTGCCCCGGTGACTTCCCAGCGTTCCAGTTCGAAGACCTTGCCGTTTTTGACCGCCGCAATCTGGCTCCAGAACGGGTCGGACTTCAACTTGTCGCGGGTTTCCAGTTCGCCCTTAGCCAGGCTGGTGGTGCCATCGGGATTAAGCTGGTAGTTCTGGCCGACAAATATCACGTCGGGATTGATTTCGAGCATCTTTTCCAGGGAGAACTGGGTCGCGGCCTGGACTCCTGCCGGTAAGTCCCAGGGATAGGCCGTGACTTCCTTCATAACAGCCCCTACAGCCAGGTTGGTATTCATCACGCAGATGCCGGGCGGCGAGTAGTAGTAGCAGAGCACCAGCACTTTTGTGGTTTTAGGCGATTTAGCTTTGTAGGCGGTCAGTTTGTCCTGGAACCGTTTAATCGCGGCCTCGGCCTGGGCTTCCCGCCCGGTCAGTTTACCGATGTCGCGGAGGTTGGTAAACATGTTGTCGTAGGTGCCGGGGGTGTTCTGGGTCAGGGCATAAATCGGCGCGATATTTTTAAGACCTTCCCGGCCATTGATAGCGGCGGCGGTAGAGCCCAGCACCAGGTCCGGTTTGAGTTTGGCGATGTCTTCCAGGTTGGGCGACTGGGTGGTTTCTCCGCCGACCCTGCCGATATTAGCCAGGTCTTTGCCAAAATATTCCGGTTTGACCAGGTAACCAATGGCATTATCGACGTAACCCTGGAAGACGCCGACCGGAGTTACCCCCAGTTCGAGCAAAACGTCGTAACATTCCCAGATAACACAGATAACGCGGGTGGCCGGTTTATCAATGGTAATGGTTGTCTTGGTACCATCGGTCACGGTAATAGGGCCGCTCGTTGCGCTGGCAGCGGTAGTAGAAGCCGCGGTAGTTGCGGCAGTGGTCGTACCTGCCGTTGAAGTGGCAGCCGTGGTAGCAGCCAAAGTTGCGGCCGGGGCGGTTGTGCTGGCAGGCACAGGCGTAGCGGTGTTATCGCCACAGGCGACCAGGCTCACGCTGAGAAGTAAAAGTAAAGCCAATAAGACCTGCGCACGCGAAATAGACCAGACTACAGGTTTCACTCGAACTCCTTTCGGTCAATAGGGTTTATTCTTTTATTAAAACAGCCTCGTTTTTAAGCAGATAATTGAACTCATGTTAGTATAGCCTAATACTACGAATTAATCAACACTAATATTTGAATGGGGATGGAGACTAGCTGTCTTGTAATTTCCGGTCTAAAGGGGTATAACAGAAGTGAGAAATCTGGAACTTTTTGGTTTAGTTAAGCGTATTTCCTTTTGAAATTTGGTAGCCGGACTAGCGAAAGGGAAGGGTAAGTTAAAAATGGGTATTCTCGACCGGGTAAGCATGATTGTGCGTTCGAACGTAAACTCGATGCTGGATAAATCGTCCAATCCCGAAGCCGATTTGAACTATTTCATGCTCGAAATGCAGGACGGTATGCGCCAGACCGAAAAAGCGGTCCAGGACGCGGTAGTCCAGAAAAAGGTCTACGAAATGCAGGCCACCGACCAGCGCAAACGGGCCCAGGAGTGGGATGCCAAGGCCCAGGTAGCGGTCCGGGCCAACCGCGACGACCTGGCGACCGAGGCCCTGCGCCAGAAGATGCAGGCTGAACAGGAAGCCGAACGGCTCGACCAGTTAGCCAAAGACCAGGATGGCAACGCCAGCCAGCTCCGGTCGCAACTGGACGAACTCCACAAAAAATACGCCGAAACCGAGCAGAACAAGAGCAACCTGATTGCCCGCTACAACATGAACAAACAGGCCGAGCGGGTCCTGGGGGTCAAAGACCCGGCCACCGGGTTGCCGCAGAGCGATTACACCCGCATGCAGCAAAAGATTATGGCCGAGCAGGTGCGGGCCGAAATGGACGAGCAGAGCTACCGGGGAGCCGCCGCCGAGGCTGAAATCAACAAGCTTCAGGCCCAGGAAACCCTGGAAGACGAACTGGCCGCCCTCAAACAACGCATGGGCCAGAAGCCCAAGACCGACGCGCCGTCCGGTAACGCCGCTCCGCCGAAGGGCGACGATAAACCTTACGATGAGAAGTAAACGGACAAGGTTTTATTAACTCCATGGCCGGATTGCGCCCTTCCAGACCAGGTAGACCTTCTTCTCGCCCGCTCTTGAACCTCAAGGGTGGGGATAAACCCGGCCTGGCTAAGGCCCTGCAAGCCCTGGTAGGCGTTTCTCCCGAAGGAACGCCTGCCACCACATTCCCTGACGGTCAACAAATCGCCCAGGCCCTCGAAATTTTGAAGGGCCTGGGTTTTCAATCTGCCCAGGACGAGGGGCACCTTGCCTTTACTCACCCACTTGCGCAGGACCGCTCCGCCGTGTGCCAGCCACCAGCCGAACCTTTCGAGCCTGAAAGCTGGACACTGGATTGGGCCGCCCGCCATTTTCCCGAAATGGATTTCTACCTGCCTTTTATAATGCGCCGGGCCGCCCTGGCAAAAAAGCAACCGGGCGCGAACGGTCGCCCCACCACCCCCGAACCCGACTATGACGACGATGGCTTCCTGGCGGGATACTCCTGAGATGACCGACCAACCTTTAATCGTCCTGACCGGGCCGACAGCGGTCGGGAAAAGCGCCCTGGCCCTGGAACTGGCCGCCCGCTTTAATGGTGTCATTATCGCCGCCGACAGCCGCACGGTCTACCGGGGGCTTGACATCGCGACGGCCAAACCCTCACCCGCAGAACTGGCCCAGGTGCGGCATTATTTGATAGATGTGGCCGCGCCCGACCAGGAATTTAACCTGCCCGACTTTCTCGAACAGGCCCAGGCGGCTATCGCCGAGGCGCACGCCGGGGGGAAAATCCCTTTCCTGGTGGGCGGGACGGTCCAGTATATCAACGCCCTGGTGGAAGGCTGGCAGGTGCCGAGGGTCGCGCCAAGCCGGGAATACCGGGAGCAATTGGAGCGGGAAGCCGCCGAACGCGGCTCCGAAGCCCTTTACGCCGAGTTACAGGGGCTTGACCCTGCCGCCGCCGAACACATCAACCCGCTAAACGTTCGCCGGATTATCCGCGCCCTCGAAGTTTACCGCTCGACCGGGCAGCTTTTCTCCCAGGCCCAGGGCAAAGAACCGCCGCCCTACCGCGTCCTGAAATTGTGTTTGACCCTCGACCGCGAGGCGCTTTACAAACGGGCCGACGAACGGATTGACAAGATGTTCGAAGCCGGGTTGGTGGACGAAGTACGGGGCTTACTTGCCGCGGGGTACGCGCCCGGCCTGCCTTCAATGAGCAGCGTCGGCTACCAGCAGGTCATCATGTACCTGAACGGCGAAATTTCGCTCGAAGAAGCCAAAAACCGGGTGCGGTTCACCACCCACCGCTATATTCGCCAGCAATACACCTGGTTCCGGCGCGACCCTGATCTCCACTGGCTCGACGCGGCCAGCCCCACCATTTTCCAGCAAGCGCTTGATTTAATCAATCCCTTCCTGGCAAACCCGATTTAACCGTTATATTCGAACATTATAAATCTGATAAATTTACCCGAATAAGAGTTGACAAAATAGGTAAACTTAGTTAACATTAGAACCAGTTGGTTTTCAGGTTTATCTTCCTCTAAACGACTTTCCCCGGCGACGAAGCCGGGGTTTTTAAACCGCCGCGAGTTGGCGGGCTTTTTAGAAATATTTACTAGCTTATCTTCTTCATCCTTTTTACCCAGACCCTGCCCGATGGTGGGGTCTTCATTTTGCCCTTTTCTTCTACCTTTTCTTCTAAAGACTTAATCTGAAACACGGCCTTTGAAGTAACCCGGCGCCTATAAACCCGACTTTTGCAGACTCAAAGCGAAAGGCGGGCTATCAATTTTTCCCGATAGTTCAAGAAATAACAACTCCTTATTCTTTAGAAATATGACCGGCTGGTTTGACCTCAAACTCGCGGGATTTGAGCTTGATTTAGAACGAATGTTTTGATACTATGATGAAAAAGGGAAGGGGAAATCATAATGATAAAGAATAACATAAAATATTCTTCGCTTAGCGTCGTGCCCCAGGCCGACTACACGGAGGCGAGTGACCCGCTCCGCTACCAGATAGACCGCTGGATTATGTATTGTAAGAGCGCGGGCCTCTCCAAGATAAGCCAGCGCAACTACCTGCACAATGCCCAAAAGTTTTATTGGTGGTATACACAACACGCCCGGCTTCCTGAAAAGGTAGGGACCGACCTCAACGCCATCACGACCGGCCATATCCGCGACTATATCGCCTATCTGAAGGAACCGTTGGCCTTCCGGTGGGGCAGCCCGGTGGCGGCCGGGAAGGAAACGCTCTCGACCGCCTCGATTCAAACGATGGCGGTTTTTATCAAGGTATTTTTCAACTGGTTGGCCGATGAAGGTGTGATAGAAAAGACGCCGTTCAACCGGTCGGTCAAAATCCTTGGTAAAAAAGAGAAGCTGGTGACCCGCCACAACCGGTTGTTATCCGAGGATGACCTTCGAAAGCTTTTCAAGTACCTGTCGGAAACCGAGCGAGCGGCGACTTTCACCGGCACGCGCAACCTGGCGATAGCTCACCTGTTACTTGCCAGCGGGATGCGGGCCGGGGAGCTGCTGAGCATGAGGGTTTGTGATATTGATTTCGATAGGAGCCGGGTGGTCATCCGGGGGAAGACGGGGGAACGGACCTGCTTTTTCGACGGTTCGACCAGGGCGGCCCTGCTCGACTATAACAAGTTTCGCAAGCGGTTGGACCGGTTTCAAAACCCCAAGGATAAGTTCTGGCTGAGCAGTCACAACGGGGAACTCAAGATGGGAGGGTTGTCCATTTTCTTCTGGCAGGTGTCGAAGGACCTGGGCGCGCATTATAGCCCACATATGTTCCGCCACACCTTCGCCTCGATGGTGGTCGGTCAGGTCGGTATCTACGAGTTGAAGGAACTGCTGGGCCACGCCAACCTAGCCAACACCCAGATTTACACCCATAGCGACCCGGACAAGCTCCAGGACGTCTACCTGCACCACTCACCCCTCGATATGATAGATGTGGGCCAAAAGCGGGTTAGCCGGGGCCCTGGACGACCCAAGGGGGCGAGAAATAACAAACCAGGGGAGGGGGAAGAGGAATAACAATTAATTGTTTTTGTGTCCCGACCGGGCCAACGCCATCACGGCGATAAACCCGGCCAGGCCGACCAATCCGCCCGCACCTATCCAAAGGCCGACGACAGGCTCGTGCAGGCCGAACCAGAAGGCGGGCAGGGCTAGCAGGAGGATGATACCGGCGGTTATAAAGTCTTTGGTGGAAATGGGTAGCATGGCTATTCCTTAACTTCCCTGTATTTTGCTTCTGAAATTTCATCCGGGCGGGTAGCCGGTTTAATCGTGATGGTTACGTAACCAAGTTCGGTTAGTTCGTTGGTAGCCCTGGCCGGGTAGTTCAGGGGCAGGTCCATAACCCGGCGCAAAGCGATTACCAAATCTTCTTTCGCCTCACCCATCCCGAACCAAAACCCCGCCTTATTGACGGCAAGCTCACCCGTCATCTCGACCAGGTTGTTTTCTTTGACCGTGCCATTAACTGCCGCCGCAATTTCATCGGCACTCCTTTTATTAACAGCACCTGCCAGGACCTGACCCGCTTTATTTAGAATCAACCAGTTAAAATTATTGTTGGTTTTCATTTGACATTTCCTTCTCGTTTATTACCCGGTCGGCTATCGTCATAATCCAAGCATAGGTGGCGTGGCTGATTTGCCCGGCCTCGAGCGCCCCTCTCGCGTAGTTGACGGCGTCGGCCAGCTCGTCGCATAGGTCTTTGTGCCAGTTCCGCCCGTTCGGGTAGGTAAGCCTTGCCCCGTACTTCTTAAACCCGAAATCCGCCCGCCTGGTCAACCATTCGACCAATAGGGCACCGCCATCTACCAACCAATGTTTAAGATCTTTGATTTCGTTCACGATGGTCGGTACCACCTCGAAACCGTCCGGGTGATTGACGGGCAAGGGTTCGGGTCGGGCCGGGTCAACCTTTTGTACTTCCATATCACCGCCTTAATCTTTCTTCTTAGGTGGTGCTGGGTTAGGCGTATATACCAAAATTTCCCCAGGGCCGACCCCGAAATATTCACAGAGCTTCTCAAGCAGTTCGTTATTGATACTTCTGGAAGGATTGCTGTAAAGACCGTGGGCCGTCACATAGGTCACGCCAATATCTTTGCTGAACTGGTTAATACTGACATTCTTCAAATCCAACAACTTTTTTACATTGTTAGTAATGGTCATTCTCGATTTAGGAGTTTCTTCTAATTGGTTCAAAATTATATCTCCTAGTATATAACAAATTTCAAAATCCCTCACTCTCATTATACCTATGTATATAACGAATTACAAGAGTTTAAGGGGAATTAGGTTCAGTTTTACAAAAAGGTATTGACAGAGTTATATACTTAGGTATATAATAGAACTGTAAGCAATTACAGAGTAACCACTCTTAAAAAGCCCCAGGGCGACTGGTCCACCAACATCATCAACACTAGCAAACTCAGCAACACTAGCAACGAATGGCAGTACGGGTCACAGACGGCAGGGGTCTAAGGGCGGCGAACACACAGAGTCGCCCTAAAAGAAGCGCGGTGAGGATAGAGTAGTAAGAAAGGGCGGGGCCACTATGTATCAGTTAACACTCAGCAGTCGCAAACAATTGGAACGGGCCAGCCTTCGGGCCCAGGCTGAGAAACCGAGGATAGAAGAAGTCGGGATAGGCGTCTATAAGGTCTGGTCGTCCGACCCGACGCGGCCCTGGCACTGGTACACGACCGGGGTCGAGCGCAACGCTGACGGGACGCTAACGGTTTGCTGCACCTGCCCGACCCAGCGGACCTTCTGCAAGCACGTGGCGGCGGTAATGCCCCACTTCCTTATGCGGGAACGGTTGGTAACCGAAGAGGTGGACTGGCGGTCCAGGATACAGGAAATGAGCGATGCTGAATGGAGCGAGGTTGAACTTCGCGCCGAGAGCGAAGCTATCCTGGATAGCGTGAGGGAGATGTTGGAGCGGGACCGGCTAGACGTTTTCGGTTATTAGAGGAGGGGAA